>OBWZ01000071.1_pt1 | contig 99940 bp, 67 predicted proteins | sample 1476561 | NCBI WGS metagenome assembly OBWZ01 (sample SAMEA2580138, study PRJEB22360) | human gut metagenome | biome: human gut; feature: human-associated habitat; material: faeces | place: Denmark | collected 2008/2010 | reverse complement strand
CGGAATCAGTGGGGGGGCGCCCGCCGTGTGGCGGGCGCCCCCTCCTTTAACGCTCAGTCAGGTGAACTGGTAGAGCGCAGCTCAGAAGTCCCAGTCCTCATCTTCGGTGTCGACAACTTCACCCATGACGTAGGAAGAACCAGAACCCGAGAAGAAATCGTGGTTCTCATCCGCGTTCGGGCTCAGGGCCGCAAGAATCGCGGGGTTCACGTTCGTCGCATCGGCGGGGAAGAGGGCCTCGTAACCCAGGTTCATCAGGGCCTTGTTGGCGTTGTAGCGCAGGAACTTCTTGACGTCCTCGGTCAGGCCAAGCGGATCGTAAAGGTCCTCGGTGTATTCCTCTTCGTTTTCGTACAGTTCGAAGAGCAGGGAGAAGGTGTAATCCTTGAGCTCCTGACGACGTGCTTCGTCGGATTCATTAACGGCCAGCTGGTACTTGTAGCCAATGTAGTAGCCGTGAACTGCCTCGTCGCGGATGATCAGACGGATCAGGTCAGCAGTGTTGGTGAGCTTTGCGTGAGCACTCCAGTACATGGGAGCGTAGAAGCCCGAGTAGAACAGGAAGGACTCAAGCATGGTCGAGGCGACCTTGCGCTTCTCGGGATCGTCGCCCTGGTAGTAGGACTTCACGATCTCTGCCTTGCGCTGCAGGGCCTCGTTCTCGTTCGACCAGCGGAAGGATTCGTTAATCTCTTCAGTCGAAAGCAGCGTCGAGAAGATCGAAGAGTAGGACTTCGCGTGCACGGATTCCATGAAGGCGATATTCGTGTAAACCGCTTCTTCGTGGGGGGTGCGAGCATCGGGGATCAAAGAGACCGCACCAATGGTTCCCTGAAGGGTGTCAAGCAGGGTTAGACCTGTGAAGACGCGGTTCGTCATGCGCTGTTCTTCGGCGTTCAGAGTCTTCCATGAAGCCAAGTCGTTGCTCAAGGGCACCTTTTCGGGAAGCCAGAAATTACCGGTCAGACGGTCCCAGACCTCAAGGTCCTTCTCGTCCTCAATGCGGTTCCAGTTAATCGCTTCAAAAGCGGGCGTTACGCTCACGCGTCCTCCTGACACGAATGTTTTCCACGGCCTCGGCGTGATGGTCGGCGGGCCTGACAGTTTTTAAGATTACCGTGTTGACGCGCGCACGTCTGCGCCTCGTCGGAATATTCACGAAAGTGTCTCACTGCCTCTAGGCATTAATCTGCGAGTAGCCCCAGCAGGTGGTCGACAACCTTTCCTCCCGAATAGGCAGAGCCGTCGTGTTGGTACTCATTCGTGATGTAGTGGTGAGCGCCCATGAGTTCGCCCGTCTGAAGCGAGAGCTCGCGCGGCACAAACATGTCGTCGTAGTAGACCGCGGCGGCAACGGGGACCGTGTTCTGCGCCAAGACCTCGGGAAGATAAACCGGCGCTGCATCCTTCACCTGCGCGAGGATATCGGCGACCTCCGCCAAGGGAGCAAGTCCCGGGTCCTCATCGAAGACGCGATGCATGAAGTGTTCGCCCGTCAGGTAATAGGGCTCGGAAGTATCCAAGGGATCTGCATCTTTCGCGAATCCGGGGATCTCTTCTGCCAGGCGATCAGCCGACCAATTCGTTGCGGTTCCGTGTAATTCTGGCGTTGCACAGGCGTAGATGAACTCTTGGAAAACACCGTAAATCGGGGCGACATTCGTTGCTTCCCCGATGGCTTCGAGGAATTGCGCGGAGAGACGGCGCTGGCCCTTGACGGTTACCCATGGCCCCTCGAGCAGATAGTGGAGCTGATCGGTGCGTCCCTGTCCGCCCAGCATCATGCCGATCTGACGGAAGCGCGCGCTGCTGAGGCGCTCGCCGGTGGGAAGAAGCTCTTCGGTATCGCGCAGGTGTGCGGCGATTTCGCGCACTGTTGTTTCGGCCTCGGGGTGGCGCTGGAAGAAAACGCGGTTGCGCGCAGCCGTTCGCTGGTAGGTCAGGCGGTAGATCTCATCGACATGGACGAGGCCGGGTAGGCCTCCCGTGATGAGGCTGGCCTTGAGGCCTTGGGGAGCAAGCGAGAGGTAAGACGTGGTGATGAATCCGCCGAAAGATTGGCCCAGGGTTGTCCACGGCTCTTCTCCGGCGAGCTCGCGACGGAAGGCCTCGGCATCGTAGACGATCTGGTCTTGCCGGAAGTAACGCAGGTAGTTGGCCTTTTCCTGCGCCGAAGGAAGGAAGGAAAGGGATTGGGCGTCCATGCGGGTGGACTGGCCGGTGCCTCGTTGATCGAGAAGGACCACGCGGTAATCCTGCAGTAGGCGGTTCATCCACCCGCTGTCAAAGGTGCCGAAACGAGGGCTGGGGTAGCCGGGGCCGCCTTGGAGGAAGACTGCGTAGGGCGCGTTTTCCTTGCCGGGACGCACGACCTCGCGCGCGAAGATCTCGATACTGGGATTATCCGCATCGAGGCGGCGAGTGTGATCGAGGGGAACGTCAAGGCGGTGCTCGTAAACGGTGTGAGCGTGGTGAGTGTAAGAGGTCGTACGCATGGGACAAGGGTAGCGCGGTGGGGTGTGTGGCGGGGTGTGCCTCCTACTGCAATGTCACATGAAGTCGGTGAATGTCGCAGGGAACGAGCCGTGTCTTTTGTTGATTTCGTGTGGAGGTAGCTGGTTAAGCGCAGGACGGGAAGGCGCGTGACAGCGTGTACTGCTGTTCAGTGTCAAAAGACATACGAAATTGGTGAATGTCACCGGAAACGAGCTGTGTCTTTTGTTGATTTCGTGTGGCGGAGGGGGTGCGACTTCGTTTGGCGGGGGCGTGTGCGGCGTGCGGGACGAGGCGGTGACTGGGGTGTCGAACGCGGCGGAGCGGGGCAGCGGAAGTGAGGCTTCTAGAGCCAGTTCAGCATGAGGATGTAGCTAAGTGTCCCAAGACCGACGCTCCACAGGAGGCGTCGCTTTGTTGCTAGGTGGACAACAACGGTAATGGCGGTTGCGACAATGGCTGCCCACCACTGGGAGCCCGCAGTGCCCGCGTTATCGCTGAGCGTTGCCAAGACGAGGATTAGCAAAATTCCCGGAGGCATCCACACGGCCATATTCCGAACGAAGCTGGACTCGCGCAGAGGCTCAAGGATTTTGAAGGGGAGCGCCCGCAAGGTGAAGTCGATGACGAAGACAACCAGGAGGATTCCGAGGAGGTAGGGGAGCGAGTGGGACATCAGGACTCCTCACCGGTGTGTGGTGCGTGCGGTTCGCTTCTTTTTGCAAGCACATGACGCACCACAAGGGATCCGACGAATAGCAGCAGTGCGAGCAAAAGCCGCTGTTGTGGCCAGACCAGCATTGCGATGAGGAATGATCCAGCTGCCAAAACAACCGAGGGAATGTCCTTGAGGGAACGAATTGAGTCGACGGTTAAAGTAATGAACAGTGCGGTGAGAGCGAAGTCCAAACCTTGGATCTGAGTGGGGATGAATGATCCCGCAAGAACGCCAATTAAACCCGAGGCCACCCATGTTGCGTTGTAGGTGACTTGCATGGCAAGAAGACGAGGCTTTGTCCAGCCTTCGGGGCGCGCAGCGGTGATTGCGTAGGCCTCATCAACCAGGGCGTACATGGAAAATAGGCGCGCGAACTTGCCCTCAACTAGGTGAAGAGGGAATGAAAACGCATAGAAGAGATGTCGGAAGTTGACGAGCAGCATCGTCACCGCAATGACGGCGATGGGCGTGTGCGAGGCCGCCAAAGTAATAACAAGGAGCTCCGCCGATCCTGAATAGGCAGCGAGAGAGAGTGCTGGTGCCATCCACCAGGGCATACCAAGCTGCATGACCAAAATGCCGTATGCAATCCCCAGAGGAATATAACCCGCCGCAATGGGTGCGGTCATGCGGATTCCGGTGAGGATTTCCGCGCGGGTTGAGGATGGCATTCTTCTATTCTTGGCAGTCGGAACAGCACCTGCATGCGGTGTTCACGAATTGAAACCGAATGTATCGGTCAGCTCGGAAGGTCGAAGCTCTTCAGCGATACGACTTACCGAGGTAAAACAAGTTAGCGAGCCGAGATCGGTGAGGACTGGTGCATGAGAATTCGAGGACCGTTTTCCCCTGCAACCCAGGTGCTGCTTTCGCGCAGTTTTCCGCCGGTCCACGTTAGAACGTAGGTGATAACCCATGCATCCGGGTAGCTTTCAGCGGTGTTGTGGTGGCTGCTTGTGCCCTGCAGGCGGTTGACCTGGAAATTTGAGGACTCCGCATGCTCGGGTGCGCGTCCTTCCAAACCCTGGGTAAGAGAACCGTTGTGCCAGATGCGCATGCATCCGGGAGCCTCAAGTGCTTTGAGAGCTTGAGAGTCTGCGCGAAGCCATGCGTCAAGGAATTGGCGTTCGAGTGCCACTTCCGGCGTTTCCCTATCCGTTGCGGTTCCCGGAATTTCCCTGCCTGCTGAGGCAGCATCAGCTGTGGGAGTGGAGGGCTCGAATTCCGTCGATGCGCTTTCTGTGCTTGTTGAAGCAACATCGGTCTTGGACGTAGCTGCGTTGTGTTCAGTGCTGTCGGTGATAACAAACCCCGGGCCTCGAGGAATATCACGACCATCGCGGTAAGCTTCCGCGCAGGAACGCGCGGCGTCATCTGCACGCTCGTTGAGTGGGTGTCCGGCATGGCCCTTGACCCACTCGAAGGTAACTGTGCGCCCCTGCATGGCACGGTCGATTTCTTGGATGAGCTCGAGGTTTTTGATGGGTTTCTTATCGGCCTTGACCCACCCGCGCTTCTTCCAACCGGGCGACCACTTGGAGATCACATTAATTGCGTACTGAGAGTCCGCGAGGATGTGGAGGTCTTCGTCGGCCAAACCGGCTTGAGCGGTGGCCTTAAGGAGTTCAAGGACAGCATTCAATTCGCCCAAATTGTTGGTACCGCTGGGCCAACCTCCCGCATCCCAACAGTCCTCTGAAACCACCCAAGCCCATCCAGCAGGTCCGGGATTGCCTAGAGAAGAACCGTCTACTGCAGCTGTAATCGTCATAGAAAATTCCTCTACTTGGTAATACCGACTTGGTGCAGCACGAAGGCGAACTCTTGTGCTCGGGCATTCCAGCGTCCCTTACGTCCAGATGCCCCCGCGTGTCCAGCGACCAATTCGGTTCGGATCACGATAGGTGGTTGATTGGGGACTTGCGCGGTAGCTTGTCGAAGACGTTGAACCCACTTATGGGGTTCAACGTAGAAGACGCGTGTGTCATTGATTGAGGTCGTTGCCATGATTGCCGGATAGCGCACTCCCTGGTGGACATTTTCATAGGGAGTGTACGAGCGCATGAGTGCATACACTTCAGCATCTTCAATGGGATTTCCCCACTCTTCCCACTCTCCAACAGTCAGGGGAAGCGAGGGATCCAAGATCGTTGTCAATGCGTCAACGAAAGGCACCCCTGCGATTATCGCGGCAAAACGATCGGGCTGTGCGTTCGTAACTGCACCCATGAGAAGTCCTCCCGCGCTGCGACCCTCGGCGATCAAACGATCCGGGTGAACCCATCTGGAATCAACCAGATAGTTCGCAACGTCCAAGAAGTCGGTGAAGGTGTGGGTTTTCACCAGTTTCTTGCCGTCTTCGTACCATGCGCGTCCCATTTCTCCGCCGCCGCGGATATGGGCGATTGCGTGCACGACCCCTCTTTTAAGGGCAGGAAGACGCAAGATATCGAACTCGGGGTCGAAGGAAATTTCATAGGATCCGTAGCCGTGGATCCACCCCGCATGTGTTCCGTCGGGCTGGGCATCACATCGATGAACCAAGGTCACGGGAATCTGTGTGTGTCCATCCCGGGCACACACCCACACGCGTTCTTCAATGAAATCCGAAGGATCCCAATTGGGGACTTCAGTAACTTTGAGAATGCGAGTCTTCCCGTTTTGAAGATCGAGTTCTTCCACGGTGGGTGGCGTCAAAACACTCTGATACCCCACACGGACAAGGCAGTCTTCAAAACGCCCAGAACTGAGGGGGTAGAGGCTGCGAATTGTCCCTTCCTTATTGAGTTCTTCCCCGTATGCCCACAGGTCACTGCAATCCGAGGCCGGGACCGGCTTTCCATCAATAACTTCAAGAGGGCGCGTGCGTCGGTAGTAGCGTGCCTGAGGAAGGGCATCACGCCTGTAGGACAGGGTGAAGAAATCGCGATAGGCGTCTATGTCAGTCAGACGCTCGCCATCATGGGCGGTGTAGAGCGTCACCCAGCGATCGGGGGCAACGATTGAATCAGCGTCGCCCGCTGAAGGCAGGGGGATGCACGCCAAACTTCCCTCGCGTGAAAGTGCTGTGTGGATGACAAGCAGATGATCGCCTGCGGGTTCAACGTTGATCTGAACGTCATCACGCTTGGCGACAAGGGGAAGCGGAGAAGCGCTGGGTGCATAAGGATCCCACAGCCATGCACCGCCACTGGTTGTCGAGGTCGAATGAACAACGAGGTGCCACGGGTCGTTCGATGCGGAAAACCACAGGTCGAAGGCCTCGTCCGGCTCTTCCAACAGCAGGGAATCCCCGTCGGTATCCATACCCACGCGGTGATGCCAGAGCTGGAACTGCCGCCACGCATCATCAACCCGCGTGTAGATAAAGGACTGTGAATCAGCCGCCCACGCAAAGCCATAGCCGGCGTTACTCACAACCTGGTCAACGATGTCGCCGCTGGATGTGTCCTGAATGATCCACGTCCAGCGTTCGTCCCCTTCGGTATCGCGAGACCAGGCGATCAAGCGCCCATCTGCGGTTGGAACCAATTCCCCAACTTTGAAGAACTCTTCGCCCTGGGCACACAGGTTTTCGTCGAGAAGGAGCTGCTCACCTTCCAAGGTTTCGACATCTGCCAGCACCGGAGTTTCGGTGTAGTGCAAGGCGGAAACTCGATAATGCTTCGCATAGGAATCTTCGTGGAATTGGCGCTGGAAGTACCACCAGTCACCAATCCGCTGAGGAGCCGAATACACAACCGGTGCAGTGAAAGAATCGAACTCTGAAACAAGAGTGTCGGCCAACTCCCGTGTAGGTTCGCACACCTTGTCCGCCCAGCGGTTTTCCGCCTGGATATGAGCCACAACCTGCGGATCATTACGGTCGCGCAGCCAATCCCAGGGGTCATCAAAGTGGTCCCCGTGGATGGAACGAACTCGCGTCCCAAAACGCTGCGGGGCAAGAGGAGCTGCTTCTTCAGTCATATGGATACTGTAAGGGAGTGCACCCGCATCTGGAGACCGTTCGGGACACGCTGGCCAAACGCCCTCAAATTAAACGTTAAAATCAGTACCGTGCCCACAGATCAACACATCACTACACAAGCCCCCCAGAGCCTCGGGGAAACTCTGCGCGCCTGGATTAAGGAATTCATCCAATTCGGCCTAGTCGGAGCAACCGCTTTCGTCATCGACATGGGGCTGTTCAACCTTTTCCAGCACGGACCGCTGGGATTCCTTTCAGGCCATGTCAACACCGCGAACGCACTTGCAGCCAGCATTGCAACCATCTACTCGTGGATCATGAACCGCGTGTGGACTTACCGCGGGCGTACTCAGGAAAACGCTGGCCGTGAAGCATTTCTATTCTTCTTCGCGAACGTGTGCGGCATCGGAATTACGCAGTTCTGCCTGCTGTTCACGCACCACATCCTCGGTTTGAATTCGCCTCTGGCCGACAATATTTCTGCGTATGTCGTCGGCTTCGCGCTGGGCACGGCTTTCCGCTTCGTGTTCTATCACTACGTCGTATTCACGGGAACAAAAAACAGGTAATTTTCGCCATAAATTCCTCCCCACCCCTTCGCATGCCCCCACGTTGGGCCGTAGAGTCGAAGGGTGAACGCGAAAACTCTCAAGCACATTGATGACACGGCCCTGGTTTTCGAAGGGGGCGGTATGCGCGGTGCCTTCACCGCTGGAATCACCGCAACCCTGATCGATGAAGGAATTGATTTCCCCCATGTTTCGGGGATTTCGGCGGGTTCATCGAACACCGTTAACTATGTGTCTCGTGATGCTCAGCGTGCTCACGATACTTTCACGACAGTCGCCGACAGCCCCGAATTTGGGGGTATCAAGCACTGGGTGCACGGCCGTGGGATGTTTAACGTCGACTATCTGTACGACGAAATCGCTCAGCCCGATGGCGATGCGCCTTTGGACCTCGATACTTTCCTTTCGAATCCAGCAGAGGTTCGCATCGGAGCTTTCAATGCGACCCGAGGTGAAGAAGTCTGGTTCACCAAGGAGGATATGCGCACGGTGGAAGAAATCGGCCGCTGCGTTCGCGCCTCCTCGACCCTGCCGATCATCATGCCGACGGTCATGATCGATGGCGACACCTACGTTGATGGAGCCCTTGGGCCCGATGGTGGAATCCCGCTGGATGCACCCATGCGCGATGGCTACCGCAAGTTCTTCGTTGTCCTGACGCGCCCGCGAGACTTCGTCAAGTCCCCGATCAAGCCCGGCGTTTACTCCGCCCTCAGGCTGGCTTTCCCCCATCTTCCCTCCATTGCCGAGGCCGTGGCTCGCCGTACCGTCGCCTACAACGCTGCCCGCCGGAAGCTATTTGAGCTGGAGGAACAGGGACGTGCGTTGATTGTGACCCCCGAAGATCTGGCCATCGACAAGATGGAGATGAATGTTGAACGCCTTGAAGATGCCTTTGATGCCGGGGTCTCCCTGGCGCGTCGGGATCTTCCCCGCTGGGAAGCCTTTTTGGGGCTCTAAGGCGGGCTTCGGCGCTCATCAGCGCTGAAGATCACTCAGCACCTTCAATATCAAGGGTGTGGGGCTGGACGGAAAACCGTCCAGCCCCACACCCTTACTTGTGATCTGGCAGAAAGCCTGAATATTCCAGTCTTATTCGGTAGCCAGGGCGACCGAAGGACTGACCTTTGCTGCTCTGCGACCAGGTAGCCACGAGGCAACAAGTGCAGCAAGGATAGCGATCATGACCACCGCAAGGATCTGCATCCATGGGATGGTGATGAAGACCGTGATGCCTTCCAAGGGAAGCGCAAGGATGCCGATCGCTCCAAAGAAGATCCCGCAGGCCGTTCCAATCAGCGCTCCCGTCACCGAGATGAACAATGCTTCAAGAGCGAGCATGGATTTCATCTGCCTCTTGGTCAGGCCAAGGGCTCGAAGCAGGCCATTTTCGCGGGTGCGTTCGGCAACCGACAGTGACAGAGTGTTCGCAACGCCCACCAGTGCAACCAGGACAGACACTCCCAGTAGACCGACGACAATGAGCAGCATCTGGTTAATGATGCGCGTGTACATCTCACGTTCGATAGCCGAACCGCCAACAGACAGACCGGTGTCAATCTTTGTCAGGTTCTTCTGGACATCTGTCGCAGAGGCACCGTCCTTGAGCTTCACGATCATTCCGGTAATTGGAGCCTTTGGCGCGATTTTCAGCAGATTTGCCTGGCTGATCTCATAGGGTGCTTTGGCATTCTTGTCGTACTTCGCCTTTAGAGTCATGCAAGACCCTTCAGCTGCGCACAGCTTGATGTTCTTGCCATCCAGGGAACCCAAACTGACCATCACTGTCGCATCATCGATCTGGTCGACGCTCGAGTGTGCGACCGTTGAGTAGTTGGGCTGCCCCAAAATTGGCATCGTTCCGGCATCTTCAGAACCACTACCACCGGGGGCAATGGTTCCATCCTCTGCATTAGCGCCGCCCACGGTGGAATAGACAGGGACCGTAGCGGCCACTCCATCGGTCGAAGAGATGCGCGACTGGATATCGCTACTCAGGGCCTCGTCGCTGAAGTTCGACACCGAGATGTCGAAAGGACGACGCTCATTGACTTCGTTAATCAGGGAGTCGCGCATCGATGAGGCGCCGACCATCATGGTGACAACCAGGGTGACGCCAATGACAATCGATGTGCCGGTTGCGGCGGTTCGACCGGGGTTACGGACCGTATTCTCGCGCGCCATTCGCGCAAGCATTCCCGGCCACAGCTTCCCAAAGAGCTTTGTTGCCGCAGGGACAATGACAGTGCAAGTAATGAGGATGCCCACCAAGCACAGCAATGACAGGCCGAAAGAGGCCAAGAATTTCTGTGACTCATTGTGAATGCGAAGTGAGGCGAACAAGCTTCCACCGCACAGCACAGTCAGCAACAGTCCCAAGGTCAACGCGACACGGTGGCTCTTTTGGGAAGCGGCGTCGGCCTCGTTAATCGGGGAAAGGGCAGCGATCGGTGGAACTTGAGAGACCGCGCGGGCAGGTCGGCGGCCAACAAAAACGGTCAGCAGCGTGCCGAAGAGCCACACGAGCACGACATAGAGGGGCGAAATCGAGGAGATCACGTCGACAAAAGTGGTGTCCTCTGTGATTGTGCTCAGCAAACCGCCCAGTAGGAGTCCCAAGACGATGCCGACGAGCGAGGAAATCCCACCAACGGCGTAGGTCTCGCGGCGAACCAGAGAACGTACCTGCTTTGTGCTTCCGCCCAGTGCGCGCAGAAGTGCCAGTTCGCGCCTGCGCTGTTGAAGCAGTACTCGGAATGTCGAAGAGACAACAACCGAGGCAACCAAGATCGCAATAGCCGGGAAGATCAGCGCAATCGCGGTGAGCATCGCCGCTGAGACTTGAATCGCTCGCAGGCTTTCCTCCTCAGTTGCGGAGACGCTCGCCACTTTGACGCCCTTGAATGAAGTCAGTTCAGTGGTGAGCTTTTTCGTCCACTGCTCTTGATCATCAGTCGAGGGGTTGCCGTACTTATTCACCGCCGGCGCATTGGTTGCAACGTGAATTTCGCCGGCCGGCTTCATTCCCGTGCTTGCCTCGAAACCTTCTGTCGTCACGTAGGACGGCGCCAAAGCTCGATTTCCCGAAGAGTAGGTTCCGACGATGGTGAACTCGTGTGCGGAAACCGCATCGTCACGGGACAGGCTTGTCACTTTGTCGCCAATTTTGAGGGAAGATTCCTTTGCCGTGCGTTGGGGGATGACGATTTCCGAGGCCGTGGCCGGGGCTTTACCTTCACTCATCTTCACCGCGCTGAGGGGTTCCGCGAGCGCGGGAGAAAGGAAGAGCGTTGTCTGATCGTTGCCGGCCTTCACTGCAATGGGGTATTGCGCTGTGATTCCAACCGCCGTCACGCCCTGGATCTTTGCGATCTTTTGGGTCAGGGCATCAAAATCATTGCCGACCTGGGCGGCCGTCATGTTCAGCGCCTCGTCGTCGGCGGGACTGTAGGTGACCACCGATGTGGTCCCGCGGTAGGAATTGCGGACGCTACCGGTGAGCGAGGAGGTCATCGTATTTGAGAACAAAAGCGTGATGACGATGAAGGCGGTAGAGATGGCAACCGCCAAGCCAGTTGAGAAGTAGCGGCGACCGTGGGAATGAAGATTGGCTTTCAACAGCCGTGTTGTTGCGCTCACGGATGTCACCTCAACGCAGCGTTCAGCTGCTCTTCGCTGGCATTGCGCAGGTCAGAGACAATTTGGCCATCACGGACAACCAAGACGCGATCAGCGTAGGTTGCGGCGTGAACATCGTGAGTAACCATAATGACGGACTGACCCAGTTCGGTAACCGCTCGGCGCAATAGATCAAGAACCTCTGAGGTCGAGTGAGAATCCAGGTTACCCGTGGGTTCATCAGCAACGATGACTGCGGGACGGCTCATCAGTGCGCGAGCAACGGCCACACGCTGCTGCTGACCACCCGAAAGTTCTGATGGCCTGTGGTTGAGACGCTGTTCCAGCCCCAGCGAAGAAACAACAAAGCTGAACCAGTCTTCATCGACTTTCTGACCCGCAAGTTCCAAGGGAAGAAGGATGTTTGCCTTCGCATCCAGGGTTGGAATCAAGTTGAAGCTCTGGAAGATGAAGCCGATGCGATCGCGGCGAAGTTTCGTCAGATCAGCATCTTTCAAAGCGGTGATCTCTGTGTTTTCGATGAGCACGCGACCTGAGGTCAGCGAATCAAGTCCCGCAAGGATATGCATCATGGTGGACTTACCCGAGCCCGAGGGGCCCATGATTGCGGTGAACTCACCAGAGTAGAAGTCAACGGTGACGTCATTGAGGGCGGTGACCTGGGTATCGCCCATGCCGTAAACCTTGGAAACGTTAGCGAGGCGAACGATTGGGGTCGCAGATGGTTCTGTATTCATACCTCCATCATGATTGCCCGAGTAGAACGAGCGCTATGGGGGGATGCCCTGGGCCTTCCCTGATTTCCCCCGGTGCATCCCCTAGTCTCCGGTGCTGCTGGAGGGTTCTTTCTCGCTCAAGCTCAGTCCCCGGAAGCGGTTGAGTGCCGCCGCGACATCAACGAGGCGTGGGCGGGCAAGGCGTCCTGGCAGGGCGTGCGCCCCGAACTTTACGACTGCATCCAAACCTTCAGAGTTCAGTGTGCGCTCAAGGCGTGCCAAAAGATCACTCAGGGTACTTGTCCCATTCGCATAGGAATAAAGCAGCCCGCGAAGCATCCACGCAATCGCCTCGGTCTGTCCGGGGTCCACAATCTGCTCGACATCGCCCAAGTCAAGGTTGATCTTGTCGATGGTGATTGAGGACAAACCTGCTGCCTTCGTCTTTGGTCGATCGGAGGAATGCAAGCGCGCGGGAGTGCGCTGTGCCAAAGGAGCGCTCATTGTCAGGTTCTGATGTACGCGAGGAAGCTCTTTGACGACTTGACGGGCCCGATCACTCACGTCTAGGCAGCGGTAGTGGTCCATCATCAAGACCCGATCCGCCTGATCGAGATAATCTCCCGATCCACCCATGACGAGGATCGTTGAGACACTCAGATCTTTGTGTAGAGAGGAAATTCGATCAACAAGGGGAGTGATCGGCTCCTTCTCGGCTTGGACCAACTCGCGCATACGGGCATCACGGATCATGAGGTTCGTTGCGCTGGTGTCTTCGTCAATCAGTAGGAGCGTCGAACCCAATTGGATTGACTCGACTAAGGATGCAGCCTGCGATGTCGAACCTGAGGCATTCTCAGTGGAGAAATGCGTTGTGTCGGCATCCCCCGGAAGATGAGTGATGAAGGAGGAGACGTCAACGCCAGTGACCGCCCGACCATCGGCAGCGCGTACCTTCATCGCATCCTCAAGGGTTGCGACGTATTCGCGGCCATCTCCAGGAATGTGTGCATATACGCCGCGCTGAATCGCGCCCAAAAGTGTGGACTTACCGTGATACCCACCGCCGACAATCACAGTGACTCCCGGCTCGATTGCCATCCCGCGAAGGACACCCGCGTGGGGAAGCTCGACCTCGGCCTCGAGAGTGGCGGGGGAAGTGAAAGGAAGTGCATCCTCCATGGGGGACTGCGAGACTCCGCTGCGGCGAGCAAGAACGGAACCATTGGCGATAAAGGATACCCAGCCGCGATCGATCAGGATCTGCTGCAGCGCGCGATAATCCTCATAAACCGCGATATGACGCAACAAGCCCTCACGTTCGCGCTCAACTTCGGGAATATCGCTCAGGTAGTCAAAAGTATCCTGGACCGCGTCCGGAACGTCGAGGTCGAAAATCTGTGCGGCACGGTGGCCAAGGATTGTGCGGCCTCGTGCGGGCATGCGGACTTCAAAACGCAATTCAACGCGGTCGGGCTTGACGGTGCAGGCGCTGCGGTCAAGAATCTCGACGCTGGGGGACATGACCTGAATGTCATGAAGGCGTCGCTCGCGCAGGGAACGGTTAAAAGCACGGAGCAGGTAATCCGCGCACGCTGCCCGAGCATCAGGCGAGGCGATTGCGGCCTGCGGAAGCCCCATTTCCTGCGGGGTGGAAATGGCACGTACCTTTGAAGGCGGAGCGTAGGGATCGGCCTGAATTCGGTCGATTGAGAGCGAGAAACTGCCGAAATCCCACATTCCGACGACGGACTTGTAAGCGGGATACGAACGTCCATCAAGTTTGTGAAGCGTGCGGATGAGCTCTTCATCGCTGCCGGTGTGCTTGCGGAACTCAGCGGTAGAACTCTGGCCGGAAATACGCTGTGCGCGCTCTTGATTTGTCGAGGTGCTCATGAGTTCAGCCGATCGCGTGCGAGATCGTGATGATCGCGTAAATGATAAGGAAAACTACCAGGCAAGAGTGAATGATTGTGCCTGCGATGCCCAGAGAACGGGCTATGAGGGCCTTCTGATAGGAACTTTCGGGAAGAGATGCCGAGCGAGCGTTCTTGATCGCGGAAGCGCTCCATGCCCACGCCGGAATCGAGCCGAAAAGTCCGATGAGGAACAGGCCCAGAAGAGCAAGAACCAGCGGGCCGTTGCTGGGGACATTGCGTGCCTCCAGCGTCGGGGTGGTCGGCGTGTAGGTGAATTGAGGCGCGCCGAACTGGGGCTGAGAGGAAACCGGGGGCTGCTGGGGTGCAACGGGAGTTGGCGCTGGCATTGCCGGAGATGGTGCTGGCACTTGCGGTACCTGCGGGGATTCCGCGTATCCCGGAGCGTTCATTGGGACGGGGGCTGTGAATGGTCCGGAGTTTTGCGGATCAGGTTGCGTCATGCCTCCATCATAGGCAATGGCTTGAGGTACGGGCGCGTTCCAAGCATCCTCTAAGCTTGCTCCACATGAAGTCGGTGTTTGTCACAGGTTATGCCCTGTGTCTTTTCCCGACTTCGTGTGACTTTCCGAGGCCGCGCTCGCGTACCCCGTGTGTCATCCCGCACCCGCAGGCACGCACCAGCACACATGCAGAGCGGGGGCCGGTTTCCCGACCCCCGCACCACCCGACAAACGGGCGTCACGTCACAGCATGCAGGACACGCAGCCCTCGACCTCCGTGCCCTCCAGGGCCATCTGGCGCAGGCGCATGTAGTACAGGGTCTTAATGCCCTTCTTCCACGCGTAGATGTAGGACTTGTTCAGGTCACGCGTCGTCACCGTGTCCGGGTAGAACAGCGTGAGCGACAGGCCCTGATCCACGTGCTGGGTGGCCACCGCGTAGGTGTCGATGATCTTCTCGGGGCCGATTTCGTACGCGTCCTGGTAGTACTCCAGGTTTTCGTTCGTCATGTAGGGCGCCGGGTAGTAGACGCGACCGATCTTGCCTTCCTTGCGGATTTCGATGCGCGAGACGATCGGGTGAATCGACGAGGTCGAGCCGTTGATGTACGAGATCGAACCGGTCGGCGGGACCGCCTGCAGGTTCTGGTTGTACATACCGTACTGGGCGACGTCGGCCGCCAGAGCCGCCCAATCCTCCTGCGTGGGCAGGTGGATTGTCGAGGCCGCAAGAAGTTCGCGGCAACGCTCAGTTTGGGGCTCCCAGACCTGGTCGATGTACTTGCGGAAGTACTCGCCCGAGGCGTACTGGGAATCCTCGAAGCCCTCGAAGCTCACTCCGCGCTCGCGGGCAATTTTGCACGAGGCCTTGATGGCCTCGTAGGCAACGGCCATGAAGTACATGTTCGTGAAGTCCAGGGCTTCTTCGCTGCCGTAGTAGACGTGCTCGCGGGCAAGGTAGCCGTGGAGGTTCATTTGACCCAAGCCGATGGCATGGCTCATGGAGTTACCGCGGGCAATCGAAGGCACCGACTGGATATCCGACAGATCAGAGACGGCAGTCAGGCCGCGGATTGCGGTCTCGATGGTCTTGGAGAAGTCCGGGGAATCCATGGTCTTCGCGATATTGAGCGAACCCAGGTTGCAGGAAATGTCCTTACCAATGTGCGAGTAGGAAAGGTCATCGTTGTAGGTCGAGGCCTCGGACACCTGGAGGATCTCCGAGCACAGGTTCGACATGGTGATGCGGCCCTTGATGGGGTTCGCAGCGTTGACCGTGTCTTCGAAGACGATGTAGGGGTAGCCGGACTCGAACTGGATTTCGGCGATGGTCTGGAAGAAACGACGTGCGTTGATCTTCTTCTTGTGGATACGGCCATCGTCGACCATCTCGTGGTACTTCTCGGTGACCGAGATTTCTGAGAAGGGCACTCCGTAGACGCGCTCGACGTCGTAGGGGCTGAAGAGGTACATGTCCTCGTTCTTGCGGGCCAGTTCGAAGGTGATGTCGGGGATGACCACACCCAAGGACAGGGTCTTAATACGGATCTTCTCGTCCGCGTTTTCACGCTTGGTGTCCAGGAACTGCATGATGTCCGGGTGGTGCGCGTGCAGGTAGACCGCACCCGCGCCCTGACGTGCGCCCAGCTGGTTCGCGTAGGAGAAGGAGTCCTCGAGAAGCTTCATAACGGGAACCACGCCACTGGACTGGTTCTGAATCTTCTTGATCGGGGCACCGGCCTCGCGAAGGTTGGTGAGCTGCAGGGCCACGCCACCGCCGCGCTTGGACAGCTGCAGTGCGGAGTTGATGCCGCGGGCGATGGATTCCATGTTGTCTTCGATGCGCAGGAGGAAGCAGGAGACGAGCTCGCCTCGCGCTGCCTTGCCAGCATTGAGGAAGGTCGGGGTTGCGGGCTGGAAGCGTCCGGTCATCATCTCGTCGACCAGGTGGCGCGCCATTTCGATGTTGCCCTGTGCTAGGTAGAGCGCGACCATAACGACGCGGTCTTCAAAGCGCTCCAAGTATCGGGTTCCATCGAAAGTCTTGAGCGTGTACGAGGTGTAGTACTTGAAAGCACCCAAGAACGTGGGGAAGCGGAACTTGTGAGCGTAGGCCTGCTTGTGAAGGTCCTTAATGTCCTGGAAGTCGTATTGGTCCAGGACGTGCTTCTCGTAGTAGCCCTGCTCGACCAGGTATTCCATCTTCTCTTCCAGGTCGTGGAAGAACACGGTGTTCTGGTTGACGTGCTGGAGGAAGTACTGACGTGCCGCCTGTCGATCGGCCTCGAATTGAATCTTGCCGTCGGCGTCGTAGAGGTTCAGTTGCGCGTTGAGCGCGTGGTAATCCAGCTCGGGGGAGGGGGCTGGTTCTACTCCTGTGTCAGTGAGGTTTTCTGCCAAAACTCGCTCAATCCTTCGCGAACTCGTGAGACGTCTTCGGCAGTGCCGAGGAGCTCAAATTTGTACATGTGGGGGATGTGTAATTTTGCGGAGATGATGTCTCCGGCCAGGCAGTAGGCCGTGCCGAAGTTGGTGTTCCCAGAAGAGATCACTCCGCGGCAGAGGCCACGGTTGTGTTCATCGTTGAGGAACTTGATGACTTGCTTGGGGACTGCTCCCTTGACGTTGCCTCCGCCGTAGGTAGGAACGATGAGGACGTAGGGCTGATCGACGTGAAGGAATCCGTCGCGGGGCAGGAGGGGGATTCGCTGAGCGGGGAATCCGAGTTTTTCCACGAAACGGCGGGTATTGCCCGTCGCCGACGAGAAGTAGACGACGTTGACCATCTGGTCTTTTCCTTTCACGAGGCCGCCCCTGGGCAGGGAGCAAAAAGTGACCCGGTCCCCCGGTTTGCTTGGGGGACCGGGTGGGTTGCTTTTAGGCGTTGACGACGCGTGCCGTTCCCATTGCCGAGGCCTGTGCTGCGGCCTTGATGAGGTCGGGGCGGTAGCCGCTCCAGTGGTCTTCGCCGGCGATAACGACGGGAGCTTGCTGGTAGCCCAGGCCCTTAATGAACTCAAGTGCCGAGGGGTCTTCGGTGAGGTCGACCTTCGTGTAGTCCAGTCCCTGCTTGTCGAGTGCGCGGTAGGTCGCATCGCACTGGACACACATGGGCTTGGAGTAGACGGTGATAGACATGGTCGGACCTTTCAATGTCGTGTGTTGATGTGTGTTTTCTCCGCTGTTTACCCGGGGGAGCGGAACATGCGACAACACTACACCTTGTGTGTGCTTTCGTCACGAGACCCAATATGTTGTGTCTAACTGTGTTCCTAACCCTAGATGTGGATAGGTGACTGGTCCCCTGTGGATGGGGTGTGGATGAGGGTGGCTTACATCGGTGTAATTTGAGGAAATTGTGCCCGAGGGGGCCTGTGGATAGAGCTCCTCGATTTCTCCACAGAGGGGGTTGAGGTTGTGGGTAAGCGCACGAAAAATTCGAAAAATTTTGCGCCCATGTCGGCGTGTCGCACGTAGTGCTAGCCCGGTGGTGCGCTTGGTGGGTTGTCCTCTGTGATTAAGGGGTGCGCATACTCCGGCGCTCTCAAGGTTTCATGGTTGACGGATAGGGAAGGTGTGTCAGGAAAGTTAAATTGAGCGAAAAATGCGTGATTTCTGAATAAAAAATGCGTAAATGCTGGGAGCTGTGAGCGAGATCACTATGGTCCCAAAATAACTCTTCTAAAATATGTAGCAATTTCTCATATGTGCAGGTCGAAAGATATTTGCATGGGTGGAATTATTGAATTTTTATGGCCAATTCTGCCATGTTTGCGATAGTTAGCTGAGAGTCGCCTGTACGATTCAATTGTAAATCGAGTGGGTATTGTATAGCCTCAAATCGTTCCTATCCCAATAGGCGGTAGATGACATACGTATTTGTTGGCGCATACGCGGTCGACGACGTGTTGTCAGAAAGCTGTCAGCTATCCCATGACATGAGGAGCACCTCCAGCATGACGAATGCGAAAAGCTCAGCTACATCGAAACGCAGGTCTGTATTGACGCGCTTCGTGGCGGCCCTTGCTGTAACAGCAACTGCCGGTAGCGCACTTGTCGGAAGCTTCGTTGCTCCTCAGCCTGCGTATGCAGCACAGGAGACTGCAGCGGGCAAGATCGATGTCGGCATGGTCGATGCGATCATGGGTGAGGGGCATACTCGCGAGACCCCGACCGGCTCTAACTTGAATGACAGCATCCGTTACGGCGTCGTCGTCGGCATGACCGAAAATCGTCTTCGCACTGATAATCAGAAGCTAACCACCTGGCTCGGTGGCGAAACCGCTAAGAATAGGGACGCATGGACCTATATCGCCCGCGGAACACCGTGGAAGTGGGACAACCAGACCGGCGACTATGGCGATACTGCTGCCAGCAAAGCCTGGATGCAGGCTCACTACAACCAGTGGGCTGCCGCCCCAAAGAACATCTGGGTGAATGGACAGAGTGCCATCGGCTTCAAGCCGAATAACCCGGGCAAGGTTGAGCCGGGTCAGACCTTCCTTCTTGGCGCGATCCGCCACAACAATCTGCCCATCGGACAGGCGGCTGCCCCCGGCGGTCTTGGCCAGCCCTACTTCGTCTCGAGCCTGAACCTGAAGTTCACTGGCCTGATTCCTGGGGACCAGGGCGAAGCCTTCCCCTTCATCAATCACGAGACCTTCAACACCCTGGCCTCGACGATCATTTACCGCAAGGGTGGCGCCTACGTGAAGACGGATGGCGTGTCCGGCTTCTGCTCTCCTCAGTTTGGTCGAAACGGCTGGGACGTGAATCAGCTGATCGGTGGAAGGCGGGTCCGTGACCTGGTCCTCGATGGTACCTATGGTCGTCCCGGTTACACGCCCTCCGGAGATTTCATCGGTCCCGCCTATGAGCCGGACCCGGTGAACGCGGCGGATCGCTCGCAGGGTTACGTCAACAAGCCCGAATCTCGCTCCGGACGCATGTACTGCGTCAAGTACGTGGGCGAGGGCAACGGTGACTACGACCTGTACAGCCAGTACTACAACGGCGGTGCAGAGCAGCCGCACAACCAGCTCGTGAAGGAAGAGGTCACGCCTCGCTTCTGGCCGGGCGCCAAGGGTAACGTCAACGAGGACCCCTACGTCTCCGACACCGTTAAGTTGGAGAAGACTGTCTCGGACAAGACCTTTACGCAGAACGGGCGCACCTACCGTCTGCACTTGTGGGGCTTTGTCCCCGCGGAGAATGCGACCAACTTCCTGACCCCGGAGAACTTCAACTCCATCCCGACGGCTAACTGCCCGACCACCGTTCCGTCGGATGCCAAGCGTACTGACTACTTCGTCACCCAGGAACTCTCGGTCAACTACGCCTGCCTCTACGGTGTTATCACCGAAGAACGTTCCGTGCGCATCGTGAAGTCCGTCGAGGACCCCGCTGGTGCCAACCCGACGATCCCTGCCGCCAGCTTCACGGCGACCACGGGCTCTACCTGGGCGGACAATACAGACCGCACCCCGGCGACCACTGGCACCGTGTCGGTTACCAAGCCCACGGCCTCGTCCGCTCCGGCGCGCGGCACCTACATGTCCGCAACCAACTCGCTTGCAACACTGACCCCCACCGGTTTTGGTGAGGCCAACGCTAAGTACGACTCGACCTTCATCCCCTTCGAAGTTGGTAACTCCGACTTCACCATCGAAGAGAAGGAAATCTCGACCGGTGGGGATGACAAGTGGAACCTCAAGGACGTGAAGTGCGTTAACGGCGTGGGCGAGGACGTTGCAGTGACCCGTACAGAACGGGGCGTGAGCTTCAAGAATGTTGGAGGCGCGCCCTCCAACGAGGCAGCACCCATCACCTGTACTTTTGTCAACGAATACCAGGCACCCAAGCTGCGCGTTGAAAAGTCCATCGAGAACAACGGCGGCGCCACCGGTGCAACCAACTTCACCGTGGACTACAAGATCGTCGCCACCAACGACGGCACGCTGGCCGCTAACACCGGCAAGCTCACCGATAAGCCCGAATTTGCTAAGGGCCTTGAGATCCAGTCCGCAAAGATCGCTGAAACTCAAGCAGGTTTGGATACCGCCTCCGATGCAACTGCAACGAATGGCGTGTACACCCTGACGAACGGCGTCGAACTGGCTCCCAATGCCTCAAAGGAATTCTGGATCCGCTTCACGGTCACGCGTAATACTGCAGCGGCTGGATACTCGGAAGAGAACCTCGCCTGCCGAGCAGATTCACTGGGCATTCCAAAACCGGGCTACGGCCTCTTCAACCAGGTCTACGCTGAAAACGGTAAGGATTGGGATGGCACCGAGAACAACAAGGCCTGCGGCCCGACCGTTCCGCACGACTTCGTCGTGGTGAAGGCTGGTACGCAGAACACCGGTAAGACCTTCACCGATCCTTCGAACCAGTACACGGGCCCCAAGGGAGTCAAGATGTACCCCCTGTCGGGTGCTGAGTTCGCAATCTACAACGCCAACCCGAACACTGATGCCAACGCCACCGTGGTCAAGAATCTGACCCAGGCGAATGCAACCGACGGCTACTACTGGTCCGTCAACGACTTGGAACTTGGTCGCGTCTACTGGCTGGTTGAGACCAAGGCTCCCGCAGGACACTCGCTCCTTCCCAGGCCCATCACCTTCACGCTGGGTGCCGCTCAGACCGATGGCACCGGCACCAAGGTCGAGCTCGGAGACGAAGTGGAAAATACGGCCAAGTGGGCCAAAGGCGCGGTTCAGGCCTTCTCTTCCATCTCCGGCAGCCTGCCCGGTCCCAAGGGCTTCCTGGTTGGAAATACTCGCAAGGCCACCCTCCTCGTGAAAGACACTGAGGTAGGACACCTGCCCGTATCGGGCAGCTTCGGAATCTACCCGTACATCGGCGTCGCAGTGGCGCTCATGGGCGGGGCGATGGTGATCTCGCTGGTCACCATGAAACAGCGTCGGAAGGCAGATAAATTCGCCTAAGACACTGACCCTGTAAATGACTAGTTCAATCACCATCACTCGATCTGTTTAAAGATCCCGTACAACAGGAGAACACAAAAAATGACAACTCTTAAGACCCGTCGAGGCGTCAGCCTCCTCGCCGTCATCGCGGTTGCCGCCGGTGCCGCAGCGGTTCCGGGTATTGCTACGGCAGCCCCCTCCGCATCGGCATTCGGTGTCGTTGCCACCGCTGAGCGTCTTCCCTCATTGGTCGACCTGGATACCAACAAGACCGGCTCCATCACCATCCACAAGCTGGTGAAGGATGCCACCAACGGCACCACCGAAGGCACCGGCCTTGAGGACACCACCGCTACCGGCACCCCGCTGGACGGCGCCAAGTTCACCGTTGAGCGTCTGACCAATGTCGACCTGACCACTCAGGCTGGCTGGGAGAAGCTCGTTGGTTTCAACGGTGACGTTGCTACCGCTAAGGCAGACGGAGTTGACGCAGCAGTTGAGAAGACCACCGCTGGCGGCGGTCTGGCCACCTTCTCCAACCTGCCCCTGGGTGCCTACGTCGTGACTGAGACCGAAACCCCCGCGGGCTACGTCGGCTCCAAGCCCTTCATCATCACCGTTCCGATGACGAACCCGAAGGACCTGAACAAGTGGGTCTACGACGTTCACGCATACCCGAAGAACTCCAAGGCTGGCGTCGAGAAGACCGTTGCCGATGTGGCGACTCCCGCCATCGGATCCGCGATCTCCTACACCATCAAGTCCGACGTTCCTGCAGTTGAGGCTCTCGACTTCTACGACGTCGTCGACCAGTACGACAAGCGCGTGGAACTGCCCGAAGCTGGCATCACCCTGAAGCTCATCAACGGCAAGACCGGTGAGGTTGCTCTGACCAAGGGCACCGATTACAAGCTCATTGGCGCCACTGGCACCGATGGCAAGACCATGTTCTGGACCGCTGAGTTTACCGAGGCCGGCCGCAAGAAGATCGTCGAAAACCGCAAGGATGACACCACAAAGGTTCAGATGGACCTGGCTGGCACCGTGAAGGAAAAGGTCGAATCCGACGGTCTCTTCAAGAACAAGGCAATCCTGCTCCCCAACGCTCCCTCTAACGGCTGGACCCCCGGCTCCGGTGAGGTTCCCCCGCCGGATTACCCGAACTCCGAGGTTGTCTCCAAGTTCGGCAAGGTGAAGATCACCAAGGTTTCCGCAGCAGATACAAGCGCGAAGCTCAAGGGCGCAGAGTTCGAGGTGTACCAGTGCACGCCACAGAGCACTCCCACCAAGAACTTCGACTCGGTTGACGCAACCCTGGACACCAAGCTGAGCCCCGCTGGTGTCACCACCTACGTGACCGACGCAAACGGTGAGGTCACCATCGATGGCCTGCGCAACAACGACTGGGCCAACAATGCTGAGGTTGAGGAAGCCGACCGCGGTTGGTACTGCCTCGTTGAGACCAAGGCCCCCGAAGGCTTCGAGCTCCAGAGCCGCCCGATCGCCTTCCAAGTCCTGCAGACCAACTCGACCGCTGACAACCAGTACACCCTGGAGACCACGGTCAAGGATGCTCCTCACAATGGTGGGTTCCGCCTGCCCATTACCGGTGCTGCCGGTGTGGGCGTGCTGATCGCAGCTGGTTCCGCACTTGTTGCCGGCGCTGGCGCCATCGCCATTGCGAACAAGCGTCGCAAGGAAAACGCCTGATCTCTCAGTGAGATTTAGCTGGGTGCGGGAAGACCCGTCGGTCTTCCCGCACCCGTTTCTATACAATCAACGCACCCCCCATACACTCCCATTCAAAAGGCGACTCATGAGCGAGCACGAGATCCACGCTGGCGACAGTCTCTCAAGCACCCAGGTTCAGGAAGAGACACCTGAAACTGCGGAAGAACGTGATCAACGCATTCGCAAGGCTGGGCGCCGCCGTCGCCTCTTCACGATCCTGCCGCCCGTTCTGCTGGTGCTGGGGATTCTGGTTCTGCTTTACCCCGTTATCGCGACCTATCAGAACAACCTCGAACAACAGCGCATTGCCAAGGCCTTCAGTGCCGAACAAACCAACCTTGGTCCCGATGTGCTGAAAGATGAACTTGCCCGCGCTGATGAATACAACCGTCAGGCGGCTGAAGCCCCCATTCTGGACCCCTGGTTGGAATCGCAGCGCCCCAACACTCCCCAGTACTCCAACTACCTCTCGCAGCTCGATGTCAACCCCGTGATGGCAACCGTTAAGGTTCCTTCGGCCGATATCAGCCTTCCGATCTATCACGGCACCGAAACCTCAACTCTTGAAAAAGGTGTTGGACACCTCTTTGGAACTGCACTCCCCGTTGGCGGCGAAGGAACTCACACGGTTCTTACCGGCCACTCCGGACTGGGCAGTGCAACCATGTTCGACCACCTCAACCGCGTTAAAGTCGGCGACGTCTTCTACATTGAAGTCCTGGACCGTCACCTCAAATATAAGGTCACCGATATCCGGACTGTTCTTCCGAATGAAACAGAAAGCCTGAACAAGGTTGCCGGAAAAGACCTTGCAACCCTGATTACCTGTACGCCCTACGGCATCAATACCCACCGACTGCTCGTCACTGGTGAGCGCGTTCCCATGGATAATCAGCAGGTTGCTGCAGAATCAGCAAAGGTTGAACCCGCAGTCATCCAGACCTGGATGATCGCCGTTGTCGTCGGCATTATTGCCGTGCTCATTGCGACCGCAGTCCTATGGGGCTTTGCCCGCAAGAACCGCAAGAAGCGCGAGGCTGAGGAAGCTGCAGCAGAAGCATCTGCAGCAAGCGAAAACGGCGAAGAAGCCTAGATCAACACTCCACAACGTTGACGGCCAAGCCGCCCGCCGAGGTCTCCTTGTACTTCGAGAGCATGTCGTTCCCTGTCTGACGCATTGTCTCGATCGCGATATCCAAGGACACGGTGTGGCGGCCATCGCCCCACAGGGCCATGCGAGCAGCGTTAATTGCCTTAACAGCAGCAATCGCATTGCGTTCGATGCAGGGGATCTGAACAAGGCCTCCAACGGGATCGCAGGTCAATCCCAGAGAATGCTCCATGGCGATCTCAGCAGCGTTCTCTACCTGCTGTGGGGTGCCGCCCAGAGCCTGAGCAAGCCCTGCAGCCGCCATTGCCGAGGCCGAACCGACCTCCCCTTGACAGCCAACCTCAGCGCCGGCAATCGACGCGTTCGTCTTGATCAAAGCGCCAATCGCAGTCGCAGCCAGCAAAAACTCGTGAACTGATGCGCGACGGCAAGTTGCGGACTCTGAGGACTCGTCCAGAGGAAGTTCTGAAATCCCAGCCAAATTTGAGGGGGAGAAGTCAGGGAAACTTGCTCCGGCCTCGGGACAAAAAGCAACGAGGTAGCCCAGCACCGCTGGGATCACGCCGGCTGCGCCATTGGTTGGTGCGGTGACGATTCTGTGGCCGGCAGCGTTTTCTTCATTCACCGCCAGCGCGTAGAGGTTGACCCAGTCCATGGCACGCAGGGGATCTTGCATGACCCCGGCCCAGCCTCGGCGCTCACCGGCCGAAAAAGCCTTCTCGGCGCGCACGCGCAATTGGGCCGCCAAGGCGTTCGCGCGGCGAGGGACATCCAGTCCGCCGGGCAAAATACCGGTGGAGGAAATGCCAGCCTCAATTGCGTGGAACATCGTGTGCGCGATCTGGTCGAGGTAAGCATCCAAGGCAACCTCAGAGCGCGCAGAAAGTTCGTTGGCGCGAACAACCTCGGCGATCGATAGGCCCGATCGCGCGCATTGCGCCAAAAGCTGTGCGGCCGTCGAGAAGGGATACGGAGCGGGGGTGCACATCCCCGTTGTCTCTTGTGCAGAGGCCAAGGACGCGATCTCGGGGTGTTCGGGATCGTTATTTGTCTGGGCCATGACGAAGCCGCCGCCCACCGAATAGTAGGTCCGCTCAAGAATCAAGCTCTCGCCTGCATAAGCGGTGATTGTCAGCGCGTTGACGTGGTAGCTCAGGACCGTGCGCGGAAGAAAACGAATATCGGACTCGATATCGAAAGGAATTTCCCGGCCGCCGGCGAAAGGAAGACGGCCACTGGAAGCAATCTGGGGAATCAGGCTCTCAACTGTTTCAATGGACACTGTTTCCGGGTCATAGCCCGCTAAACCCAGCAGCACTGCACGGTCCGTGTTGTGACCTCGTCCGGTTGCGCCAAGGGAGCCAAAAAGGTCAATGGTTACGTGAGACAGATGCGAATAATCGGGAAGCGCACACAGCTCGGTGGAGAAAGCAAGGCCCGCACGCATCGGACCGACCGTGTGCGATGAAGAGGGGCCAATGCCGATCGAAAACATATCGAAAGCGGAGAGCGGGCGAGGGGCCTCGCTAGCGGGAACTTCACCGGCGACAATGGCTGCAGGCGTAGGGGTGCCTGCGCTGTACTGATCGGGAGAAGTGACATCAATCGACGGCTGAAGATCCATGCCTCTATTGTGCCTGAAAATAACTGGAGATGAACGACGGTGAGCACTCCTTCCGCCCGCTGCGATGGGGTGGTCTTTCCAGTGAAAAGCCCATCAACGATGGTGTTCTACACAACGTGCGGCATCCGAGACTCGCCTGAGCGCGCCATCTAAATCCCGATAAACTGGGTTTCATGAGTGAACGCATGAATGTTGAGTCCTTTAACCTCGACCACCGCACTGTCCTTGCTCCTTACGTCCGCGTCGCAGATCGGAAGACTCTTCCCGGCGGCGACGTCCTGATCAAGTACGACGTCCGTTTTACCCAGCCCAATAAGGCACACCTTGAGATGCCCACGGTTCACTCCATCGAGCACCTCAGCGCTGAACTGATGCGCAACCACACCGATAAGCTCATCGACTTCGGCCCCATGGGCTGCCAGACCGGCTTCTACGCCCTGCTCCTGGGCGTTGAGACTGAGGAATTCCTGCCCATCTTGCAGGCAACTTTCGAAGATATCCTCAATGCCACCGAAGTTCCTGCAGCGAATGAGGTTCAGTGTGGCTGGGGTGCAAACCACTCCTTGGAAGGCGCGCAAGAAGCCGTTCGCGAGTTCCTGAATCACCGCGACAAGTGGCTGGTTGTCACTCAGGATGACGCCGCGGCAGCAAAGTAATCATTCAGACCTGACGGCCCCAGTCACTTCTCAGAGAGGTACTCATGTCCCTGACCTTGACCCCTTCGCGTCAGCTTCCCGAGGTCGACGCCTTCATTCAGTGCGCCATGGTGATGGAGGCACAGCCCTTCCTGGATGCTCTTGTGCCTCTTCCCGGCTCCGACGCGGTTGAGACCCTTGTTGTGGGCGCCGATGGGCATCACCAGCAGAGCTACGCCCTTGGCCAGCTCGAAGGTCACACCGTCGTCGTCATCACCTCGGGTATTGGCATTGCGAACGCGGCAGCAGCAGTGGCCCGAGGCCTGACTCTGGCTACCCCGAAGATCGTCATCGCGGGTGGTACCGCGGGCGGTCTTGAGGGTGGAATCCAAGTGGGCGACATCGCGGGCGCGATCGCCACGATCTACAACGATGCTGACGCCACCGTCTTTGGCTACGAGCTCGGCCAGATTCCGCGTATGCCCGTCGACTACCATTCCTCGCAGCGTGCGATCGACGCGCTCGCGGGCCTCAACGATGCCCAGCCGCACCACGTGCGCACCGGCCGCATCGTCACCGGCGACTCCTTCGCCTCGGAAAAGGTTGTTGCCCGTATCCGCGCAGGCTTCCCCGATGCGCTGGCTGTTGACATGGAAACCTGCGGTATGGCCCAGGTGTGCTGGTCCAACGGTGTGGATTGGATCTGCCTGCGTGCGATCTCGGATCTGACGGGAGAAGGTGCAGACGAGGACTTCCACATGAACGGTGAGAAGGCCGCATACCATTCCTTCGAGGCCATTTGCGCCTACCTCTCGCTTTTCTGCAAGTGAGCTGATCCCGTGTCCTATCGCGTCCTTATGGTGTGTACCGGCAATATTTGCCGCTCGGTCATGGCCGAAGAAATTCTGCGTGAAGCCGTCGAACGGCGCGGGCTTGATGTTGTTGTTGATTCGGCCGGAATTAGCGATGAGGAACATGGACACGGGATCGACTCTCGCGCTGCGCGAGCGCTGCGAGTGGGAGGGTACCGAGTGCCCTCACACCGGGCCCGCCAAGTCGAGGCGGGGGAGCTTCAGCGTTGGGACCTGATTCTTGCGATGACTTCCTCCCATCTTCGCGCCCTCGAAAGACTTGCGGGCGGGCCTGATCCGAAGATTCGCATGTTCCGTGAATTCGAAGTGAGTGGGGGAGAGGTTAGCCACCGGCGTGACCTCGATGTTCCCGACCCCTGGTACGGAGATTATTCTGATTTCGAGGCCACTCGTGAGACCATTGAGAACTGCACTCCAGCCATCATTGAGTACATCATGAGGAGCACAACTCGGTGACGAAACGAAACAAGCGCATAGGCGCGCTTGTCGCACTTTGCGTAGCGGCGGCCTCGGCGATCGGGATAGCCGGCTGTACGGACACAACGCCGCAAGAGCAGCCGCAAGAAACAGCCTCTGAGGCGCCTCGCGGAATCCCTTTGGACTATTCGGGTTTTGACCCGGAAAACATCATGTCTGATGCCGTCCTGGATGACTCGAGAGCCATGAATGATGAGCAGATCGCTGCTTTTATCAACGAAAAGGGAGAGGGCTGCCGCGCGGGACGGGTGAACGACCAGGATGTTCCGTGTTTGAAGGACTTCAAAGCCGTCACCGAGACTTTCCCCGCTGATGAGTATTGCCAATGGGGATACCAGGGCGGCGAAGAAGAAACCGCCGCGCAAATTATTGGCCAGTCCGCACGTTCATGCGGAGTGAACCCAAAAGTTTTGTTGGTGACGCTGCAAAAAGAGCAGGGACTGATCTACGCATCGGGTGGAATGTTTCAGTGGTTCAGCTATCCCAGCGCGATGGGATATGCCTGCCCGGATAACTCGACCTGCGACCCGGATTATGCCGGTTTTCAGCGGCAGGTTTATTACGCCGCACGCCAGTTTGCGATCTATCGGGTGAGGCCTGAGCGTTTCCGTTTCCGTGCGGGAGAAAGGGTCGAGGCCCGCTATGGTCCCGCCGAAGAATGCACTTCCGTTGAGATCACTCCCGCCAATCGTGCAACTGCCAGCTTGTATAACTACACGCCCTATGTTCCCAACCAGGGGGCGCTTGCGGGGCATGGGAATGATTGCTCGGTTTATGGCAATGCGAATGTTTATGGTTATATGCGCGCCTGGTTTCCCCAATAATGTTGAAATCCGCGCAATTGTAGGTGGTCATGGTATACACTGAGCGCGCTGGATACGCCCGTGTCCAGGTAACGAAGAAGTTGCCAAGGGGTGCGCGATGGAGCCATACGATATTCACAAGAAGACTGCCGACCCGCCGGGACCGCCAATTCACATACCGCATTTCAAACGCTCTGATGAGTGTGCTGTTGGAATTGCGCTCTTACCCGGAAGGATTCATGCCGTTGTCATGGATCGCTCTGGGCGTGTGCGTGAAGAGCGTGCACGAATCGTTGTAAATAATTCGAATGCCATTCTGGCCACGATTAACACTCTCTACACAGAGATGGCAGAAAGCGTTCATTCATATGGGGACATCAAGGGAATCGGCCTATCCCTCGGTGGGAAAGTGATCGATGGGCGAAGGTGCACTGTCGAAGAGCTTGGATGGTTGGACTTTCCTCTACTCGATTCGATCTCTGGCCAAGGCGGACTTCCGCTTTCTCTCATCAACAGTCTTGAAGGACTGGCAACCTACGAAGCCATATACGGTGTCGGACAGCGTTTGGATAATTTCCTGATCGTTCAGATCGCGGAAAATGTCTGCTACGTCGAAGTGAAGAACGGCGCAATTTGCCCTGATCCCGCTGGCGATTACCGAAAAATTGCTCACCTTCGTCTTGAGGGAAGCAATGCGGTATGCGCACAGGGGCATTATGGATGTGCCAGTGTATCCTTGGTTCCCTCAGCCATTATTGGGCAGGCACGCGCTGCCCGTATGAGTGCTGACGATACCGATCGGCCCCGTGATATCGAAGAGCTGATTCGTATGGCGCAGGGCGGGGACCTAGCCTGCCGGAAGGCGGTGCTGGGCTTCGTTCGCAACCTTGCGATGTGTCTGGAGCAGCTCAGCGAAATGACCAAAATTGATCACATCGTCCTTGACGGAAGCGCAGTGCGGATTCTTTCCTCGGAGTGGGCAGTCCTCTTTGAGGATGTGCTCTTCACTGTTGGGTCTCCGGGGGAAGTGCTTCCGGTTGTGATTCGTCGTGCCAGTGAGGATTCCCGCTGGGCGTGCGGGGCTGCAGCGTATTTGTTTGAGACCTGCGATCGCGGAAGACCAAAGGTGTCGGGAGGTGACTTAAGCGGGAGTTATGTGCCACTCGTTGCGGTGTAGCCGGCATCGATTGGAAAATACCGGTCGTTTAATAAAACGGGACTGCGAGCAGCGCGCAGTCCCGTATATTTATGTTCGAAGTTGAGTGTTACTCGGCCTCGACCACAGGCAAAACCGACCAGGGGAAGTTGATCCACAGAGCGGTCTTGCGCCAGATGTAGTCCGGTTCGATGATCGAGACGGGCTTCTTGTAAATAACGACCGAGCGAGCGTCGACCTTTGCGTGGGTCTTACCATCGAGGCTCAGCCCGTCTTCGTCGATCAGTTCCATGACCTTCTTCAGGGTCTTGCCCGAGTCTGCCACGTCATCGACGACCAGTACCTTCTTGCCATCCAGAGCCGAAACATCCATGAGCGGAGGCAGAACCTGAGGTTCATCCAAAGTCTCACCCAGACCGGTATAGAACTCGAGGTTCATGGTACCGATGGCCTTCACACCCATTGCGTAGGCAATTGCTCCCGCGGGGATCAGTCCGCCGCGTGCAATTGCAACGATCAGGTCGGGCTTCCACCCGGAGTTCACGATCTGCTGTGCCAGCTCGCGTGCGGCGTCGCCGAATTCCTGCCAGGTCAGATTTTCGCGTTCTTCGCCAGTGTTGGTCGTCGCGCCGTCATCGAATGGGGTGGAAGCAGACATGTATACGTCCTTCAGCAAAAGTGATCGGGTGAATGGACATATGGTAACGCCCGGCAGTACGTTTACGCATCGTCATCCATTTGGATGACGAAGTCGTGTCAAACTGCGTAGCTGGCGCGCGTACTGTCCGCCGGGTTGACGAGGTTGTCCTTTGTAGGACCAGATAAAGATTCGCGAGGCATCAAAAGTGCGTGAACACACACCGCAAGAGGTGACCCGTCGGGGAGCTGAATAGAGTTCCCGCCGTGTTCCGCACACTGGACATACCCCCACCCATGATGGCCGAGGCGAGGGTAAGTGTGCCGATAAACGTGCGTTATCGGGGGCGCCAAGTTGGCGAGCTTTCGCTTGCCAGATGGCATCGTGATGATGTGAGGCACCAACCAGGGCGTGGGCAATTTCGTGCAGGATGACTCCACGTACCGTTTCCGCATCGTAGAGGTCAACCAAGGGCCCCGAAAGGCGAATTTCGCGTCGTGTGTGGACGCATGCTCCCGCTCGTCTACGCGCACGGTCAAATCGCAGCGACCACTCTCTTAAACCGTGGTGATCCATCAACTTGCGTGCCATTGCGCGTGCGTCTTCACGCTTCATATGGCCTCGTGAAGACGATCAATCGCTGCCAACATGCGTTGAGGAGAAATCTTGCGCGCGGTTCCCAATTCTTGCGCAAATAGAGAAACGCGCAGCTCCTCACGCATCCACAAAAGTTCCTCAAATGCACTGGCGTGGCGGGCGTCGAAAGGACGCGTGTCCATGAGCTCGTGAAGCTCATGGAGCTCCTCATCGACCTGTGCCAAGGCCTGAGCAGAGCGTTCGTCACGCGCAAGATCGGAAGGCGAACGCAGAGCTTTTCGGACGCGTAAAGCTTGAGCCTGAATGTATCGCGGAAGGTTACGAAGGCGATCGATAGGTGTTGCGGCAATGAATCCATCAAATACCAGGGAATGTGCGACCCTTTCGACATCCTTGCGAAGTGCGGAATAGGCCTGTGCATCTGCAGTCGCAAGGGTGTCTTGGAGTTGCGCCCAGGATTCCATTGCGCGCACAACGACTTCAATAATCGAATAGACCTGATCTTCGTGCAGATCCCTCACGCGCTGGGAAAGGTCATCGAAGCTCGAGCGATCACGTACCCCCCACAGCCCTTGATTTCCGCTCAGAGACACCGTGAGCGTGCGCACGCTTGCCCACTGTGCATCTGCGATCAGGGCCTCAGTGCTTCGATAGGGAGTTGAGGTCAGCATGAGTGCCTCGCGTCCACTCCAACGCGTCGAGACGCGCTTGGTTGATAGCTGAACGCGACGTAGGACGAGGTTCGCCACACCCAATCCGTGCTCGCTTCTTGCCTGCGAAGCATTTGCCATGACGCGCACGCCCGCCAAGGGATTCTCGGGCTTGCCTTGGGGGACTAGGGCAGGGAATGCGCGAATTGTCAGCCCCTGCGCCTGAGATTCGATTGAGGTTGGCAAAGGGGTGGTCGGGAAATCCTCAAGATTGTCGGCGAAAAGTTCGCTTCCGGGAGTGCCTTCTCTACCATCGATTGCTCCCGAGGCCGTCGCTGCCTTCCCTTGCGCGCGTGCTTTTACCTCAACAGGCTCAGTCCTTGAGGAACTCGCAGACTCCGGCTTAGCTTCTGCACCTGAGCGATGCTTGCCTTGTGCACTGCGTTCTTGGGCTTCGGTCAATGCCTGGCGAACGGCCGTTCGCAACGCGCTATCGGTCGCACCGGCCAAGGTACGTTTGAGATACCCCAGGTCTTTCCCGCTTCCCAGTTCGCGTCCCTCGCGATCGTAGACAACGAAGGTCATGAGCAAATGATCGGGAAGTGCGTCGCGCATAGTGCGGATATCGGAATCGCTCAGGTCAACGCCTCGGAGCTCGCGGATTGCGCGAGTGAAAAGTTCGTCGAAGGACGTCGAGTCAGCCTGCGTGGCAGCGGTGTGGGCTCCACCGAGATTTTGGGTGGAAGACTTCGCGGGCCTATCGGAGGTTTGAGCTGAGGAAACCGCAGAAAGATCGCGGCCTTTACCCCGTTCGTCTTGGGTGGGCGTACTGGCCTTGGACAGGCGCTTATCGCTGCGGCCCTGACCTGTTTTTTGTCCCCATGCCGCCAAGCGCCCAAGAGCAGCGCTCAGCGAGGCCGGATCTTCATCGGGAGTAGGAGTTTCCTTTGTCTTCTTCGAAGCCGCGCTAGTTGAAGAGCCGCGCAGAGAATTCCCTCCGGACCCGGACACAACACCAGAGCTTGTGTCGTGATACTCCTTGTCAGCACTCACGCGGCCGCTTCGGAAATCATCAATCCACGCAGCAACGCTCTTTGCGACTTCGGGAGCGGGTGCAAGCAGGCGACGCTTGGCCTTGGGAAGCGCACGAATTGCCTCGGTGATGAGTTCTTCGCGCATACCCGGCACTAACCAATCGGTGCCCGCATCGCTCACGCGCCCCAAGGCCTCGACGGGAATGGACATCGACACACCATCGCGCGGGGAGCCGGGGTGGAACTCATAGGACAGGGGAAGGCGAAGCTCTCCCTGCTGCCAATGGTCAGGGAAACCCTCTCCGGTCTGGCCCAGGCCTCGGGGAAGAAGAAGCTCAGGAGGGTAATCCAAAAGATGAGGATTCTGGCGCTTTTCGTTCTTCCACCAGCGATTAAAGTGCCCGGCAGAGATGATCGAGGCGGGAAGGAGGTCGTCAAAGAAACGCTCCAGCGCCATTTCATCGGCGACGAGGCCGTGGGTGCGGCTGCGGCGTTCGGTTTCCCTTGCGCGCTCGATCGCCTCGTCGTTGCGACGCTGGAAGGCATGGCGCTCGCGCCACTGCCCCTGAACCAGCGCGTGGCGGATGAACATTTCACGGGCGAGCTCGGCGGCGGTGATTGGGCTTTGCTGGGCGATCGCAAAAGGAGAATCTGTTGGAACAGCGCCTCGGATTGATCCAAGGGGAGTCGAACCCAACCGTCCCAGCAACACCGAGCGGTCTGCGATCAACGTCAGCCCGTAGAGCATGACTTTTTCTTGAACGTAAGCCGCGCCCCGTGAGGAATTCCATGTGGGTTCGGAATAGACGTGATTGAGTAGGTCTTTTGCCAGTGGCTCGACCCATTCGGGGCGAATACGGGCGACCGTACGTGCAAAGAGTCGCGAGGTCTCAACCAATTCCGCGGTCATCACCCAATCGGGATGGCCGGTGATTCCTGAACCTGGCCAAATGGTGAAGTGCGTGCCTCGGCTACCCGTATAGTCGCGAGTTGCCGGATCCCATGCGCCCAGGCTGGAGAGCAGACCAACAAGGATCGAACGGTGAATATCGTCGGTGTCGACCGCGCTGGTTGAGCGCGTGAAGGCAACTGCAGCCTTCGCTGCGGCGTCCGCAATCCCCGTTCGTGACGCCTGCTCAACCACGTCACCGGCCGAAGGCATTCCCAGGGGCTCGGTGTGGATTCCGATCGTGCGGGCCATATCGCGCAGCTGGTGGGCGATATCGCGCCACTCGCGGAAACGCAGGTAGTGAATGAATTCTGCCCGGCACATACGTCTAAACGCGCTTCCCGAAAGATCGCGCTGTTGGACGTGCAGGTAGCGCCATAAATTGAGGTAGGTCAAGAAATCGGAGTGAGGGTCAGCAAAACGCGCATGTGCTGTATCTGCAGCTTCTTGGTGTTCCAGTGGGCGCTCGCGGACATCCTGAATCGATAGCGCAGCAACGATGACTAAAATTTCCGAGGCGCATCCTGATTCATGCCCGGCGATCAGCATGCGGCCCAAGCGCGGATCGATGGGAAGCCGAGCTAAATCGCGACCAATGCGTGTGAGCTCAAGTCCCTGGTTTCCCTGTGCCAGCGCGGAAGAATCGGAGTTCTTTGACGCATCCAACGGACGCAGTGCCCCAATTTCAATGAGTTGATTGATGCCATCGCGGATCGCTCGTGAGTCCGGCGCATCGACGAAGGGGAAAGAAGCAACATCTCCCAGCCCCAAAGCGCTCATCTGCAAAATGACCGAGGCCAGCGAGGTGCGCAAGATTTCCGGCTCGGTGAAGTCCGGTCTCGATGCAAAATTATCGGCGGAATACAGGCGAATCGCGATACCGTCCGCAACGCGTCCGCAACGCCCAGAACGCTGATTCGCGCTGGCCTTTGAAATCTCTTCAATGGGGAGGCGCTGAACCTTGGTCTTATTGGAATAGCGTGAAATTCGCGCCAGTCCCGGATCGATCACGTAGCGGATCCCCGGAACCGTCAGCGAGGTTTCAGCGACGTTTGTCGCCAGAACAACGCGCCGATGGCTATGTTCCTCAAAAATCCGGTGTTGTTCCGCGGAGCTGAGGCGCGCAAATAGGGGCAAAATTTCGATATCTGCGGGGTTTTTCGAGTGTGAGATATCCTTGGGCGCGCGATTTCCCAGGTGATCACGCAACGCCTGTTCGGTATCACGGATATCGCGCTCACCGGGAAGAAATACCAAAATGTCCCCCGGGCCCTCGCTGCATAGCTCATCGACCGCATGGCAGATTGCGGTTTCGACGTCGATGTCTTGACCCGCGCCGTAGCCCTCCAGAGCAAGGGGATCATCAGGGTCCTCTAAAACCAGTTGTTCGACGCCGCTTCCAGTGCTTTCTTCCTCGATTGCCGAGGCCGTGGCTGGGCTGCTTTCAGCGTGCTGAGCATCGGGGGAGCTGCTTGAGGAGGAATAGGAAGCCGGGGTGTCGGCAGCAAGGGGACGGTAGCGGATTTCAACCGGGAAAGTACGACCCGAAACCTCAATAACCGGTGCTGCTTCAATGAGCGTGCCCTGTCCAATCGGACCGTTCCATCGACCGAAGTGGCGCGCGAAACGATCCGAATCAATGGTCGCTGAAGTGATGATGACCTTGAGGTCGGGACGCAAGGGAAGTAAGCGCGCAAGGTAGCCCAAGATGAAATCGATGTTTAGGCTGCGCTCGTGGGCCTCGTCGATGATCAGGGTGTCATAGCGACGCAGCATTGGGTCCGATTGAATTTCTGCCAACAAAATACCGTCGGTCATGAGTTTGACCAAAGTGGTGGGACCGACCTCATCGGTGAATCGCACCTGGTAGCCGACGACCTCACCGGGCTCTTTGCCCACCTTTTGGCCAAGCTCAGTGGCAATGCGTTCTGCAACCGAACGCGCTGCGATACGGCGAGGCTGGGTGTGCCCGATCATGCCGCCCACGCCTCGACCTAATTGGAGGCATATCTTTGGGATCTGTGTCGTCTTTCCCGAACCGGTTTCGCCGGAGATGATGACAACCTGATGCTGCGAAATTGCCTGTGCAATTTCGTCACGTCTTGCGCTGACCGGAAGATCAGGAAAAGAAATCAGTGGAATCGCAGCGGCCCGAGCAGCAAGCTGTTCGGGTGTGAAAGGGCGGAAGGGCGCGGATGCATGAGGGGAGCGACCCCTGCGTGAATGTGCGCGCCGGCGCCTTGGCTGCGATGAAGTGGACACCCCTTCAGGGTAACGAAGAACTTTCGCCACAGCTGGGTGTGTACGTTACTGGCGGAACTCCCCACTGGGCTCTGCCCACAGATGCGCCCACTCAAGCGCGGCCTCGAGAAGGATTTCCGGATGTTCGCCGGCACCAAAGCGGGTGTCGTGAACCATTTCAACCCGCGAGCCGTCGGGAATACGGTGGAAAGCATCGCGCGTCAGATCAACCAGACCCAAATCGATGTCATCGGCATCGTGAAGGATGAATGCAGGTGCACCCTTCGGATCGATGATTGAAGAGTCGACCATGGAGAGATCGGCCAGGGTCTGCTTGGAAATCGTGAAAAATTCGCGAGGCCCTTCGGAATCATCCGGAATCCGGGTTTGGCCGGTGTGTTCCAATTCGTCTAATTGGCTATTGGAGAAAATTGCACTCCAGTCGTAGGAGAGCGGGCCAAGTACCGGAGCAGAAAGAAACAGCGCGGTCGCATGAATCAGATGAGCGGCAAGTGCAGTGACCGAGCCAAAAGAGTGACCGTGAATGATCTGGTGGGTGAAACCCTGATCGGCGAGCCAGCCCGATGCGGCCTGGAGGTCCTCGATTTGAGACTCGCGCGTAATCACTTCGTCATCGGAGCGCCCATGCCCCGAGTAATCGAATTGAAGCGTTGCGTAGCCGGCCTTGCGATAGGCGCGTGCGAGTTGGTCGTAGTGTCCGCCCGAGTGCTGATCTGCAAGAAAAGAATGCGAAAACAGGACAGCGGCGTCCCGTGAATCTACGGGCTGAACGAAAGTTCCCGACAGGGTAATTCCTCGGGGTGTGTTCATACGTACTTCGCTCATACCTTTAACGGTACTGGTTTCGTAGAAGATGCGAAATACCCCATCTCACAACGTGCGAAAAGGTAAACAAGTAGCGTGTCGCTTTGGGGAACCACTAGGCTTGTTTTTATTCGATAGTCACCATCGCACACCGGCGCATATGCGCCTGAACGCACAAGAAAGACGCATCATGGGAACGAAAATGGGAATCGCCGTTGGTTTCGGGATTGGCTACGTGCTGGGGACCCGAGCGGGGCGTGAACAATACGCGCGAATTTGTGCGTGCGCTGGAAAGCTTCGTCGCTTCCCGCTGGTCGCCCGTCCCTTGGATGCTGCCGGTGAAAAAATGTCTGCGCTTGTCCGCGTCCAGGGTGAGAAGGTTACGGATAAAGTTGCCGATGCAGTGAAGGAGCGCTTGTTCCGCATGCCGGCTGCTGAACCGGAGATCACCGATGAGGACCTACCGACCTACGCGGGCTGAGGGGCGACACTTCTACAATGACTGATTCCCATCACGCTGAAAAGCAAGCTTCGCGCGCGCAGATTCGCCGCTGGCGCCGCTACTTGGCTGAAGAACGTATGGAGGCGCGTACCTATCGTGCGCTTGCCGAACGTCGGACGGGCGAGGAACGTCAGGTACTTCTTGGCCTTGCCGACGCCGAGGGGCGCCATGAGGAGTACTGGCTGTCCCTGCTGGGGGAGCGTGCGCTTCCCGCGCCGCATCCTCCGCTTCGTACCCGAATTTCATCTGCACTGGCCTACATGTTCGGGACGATTTTTATTCTGGCGATGGCCCAACGAACCGAGGAACGTTCCTCTTATGATGACGATGCTGACGTTCCAGCGACGATCGCTGCCGATGAGCGTCTGCATGTCGAGGTTGTTCGTTCACTTGCACAGCGTTCCCGTGAATCCCTAGCGGGTACTTTCCGGGCTGCGGTCTTTGGGGTGAACGATGGTTTGGTATCAAACCTTGCGTTGATTCTGGGAGTCGTTGGTGCGGGACTGAGCTCGCAAGCGATTTTGACGACGGGAGTTGCTGGTCTGCTTGCGGGTGCAATGTCCATGGCTGCCGGTGAATGGGTCAGCGTGAGTTCTCAGCGCGAGCTATTGGACGCATCGATTCCAGATCCCGATGTCGACAACACTCTGAATTCAGTTGACGTCGATGCCAATGAATTGGCACTGCTTTTCCGCGCTCGCGGGGAAGATGAAGAAAGCGCGAAGGCACACGCAGCAGATGTCTTCGCAAAGCTTGCGAAATCTGATCGTCGTAGCGGCGGTGAAGCTGCAGCACATGCAGATGGTACAGAGCGCCGCCCGATTTTTACGACGCACAAAGATGAAGATGCGGGAGCAAGCGAAGAGGTCGGTACTCCGGTGGGCGCTGCGGCCTCGTCCTTCATTTGTTTCGCTCTTGGTGCTCTCTTGCCCTTAATTCCCTATCTTTTCAGGCTTGATGGAGTGCTTGCTGCGGGAATTTCGGTTGTCCTTGTCGGTATCGCGCTCATGTTCACCGGTGGAATTGTCGGTGTCCTTTCGGGTCGTGCACCCGCCCCGCGTGCTTTCCGTCAGCTTGCCGTTGGTTATGGCGCAGCGGGCGCAACCTACCTGCTGGGTCTTCTCTTCGGCACCAGCATCTCCTGATCGGGGACAGCCGCGCGACTGTGCTGCTCTACGGAGGGGAAGGGCCTCGCGCTTGATCTTGGGTACTGAGACTGCGCGTCCACGACCTTGGATTCTGTTGAGAGGTGGAAGACAATAGTGAGCGTGCTCGATACTCTCAATCAAACTTTGCCGGACCTGTTCCGCGTCATTGATCTTCTTGGCGTGCTCTTGAACGGGATCCTCGGCGGACGTATCGCGCGTATTAAACGTTTCGATGCTGTTGGTTTTATGGTGTTGGCCATCATGTGCGCGTTGGCCGGTGGAATGCTCCGCGACATTATGTTGGACCAAGGCCCGCCGGTGGCATTGACCGATCCCTTCTACTTGGGGACTGCACTTGTCGGTGCACTGATCGCTATGCTCTGGCGCCTCGATTCTCGCTTCTGGCGGATCGCGCTGGTGCTGGCTGATGGAACCGTTCTGGGATGCTGGGCGGCCACTGGAGCGCTGAAGACCTTGAATGCCGGACTGGGAGTAGGGCCCGCAATACTACTGGGAATTATGACCGCAGTCGGTGGCGGCATGATTCGAGATATTTCTGCTGGGATGGTCCCGCAGGTATTTGGCGGAAATAATCTCTACGCAACTCCTGCATTCGTTTCAGCGGCGATCATGGCTGCATTTGGCCACTCGGGCCTGGAACAAATTGGCATGCTGGTTGCGACGATTGTCGGGTCGAGTTTCACAGTACTTGCGCATTGGAGAAAGTGGCAGCTTCCTTCGCATAATGATTGGACATTGACCATGACAGCAACGCAGCTTCGGGCATTGCTTCGGCTACGTTCGCTTGATGAACGCGAGGTCAAGAAGATTACTGAGGACAATTCGGAACAATGAGTACAGACAAGGCTCAGAGCGGAGCAGGATCTACAGGGGAAGGCGCCCGCGGACCGCAGGAAACTCACGCGGGTGGTAGCGCGCCTCGGTCAAAAGGATTCAAGGCCGCACACCTGTCGATGATGGCGCTGGGAAGCGCGATCGGTGCCGGCTTCTTCTTGGGCACTGGCGTCGCCGTTTCCGAGGCCGGACCAGCCGTTTTGGTGTCCTACATCCTTGCCGCACTCATCGTTGTCACCGTCATGTACGCGCTGGCTGAGTTGGCCGCCGCGATCCCCTCCTCTGGATCTTTCTCGACCTATGCCGAGGCAGGTATCGGCCGATGGGCAGGCTTTACCTCCGGCTGGCTGTATTGGTTCATGCTCATCATGGTGCTTGGCCTGGAAATGACCGGCGCAGCGCAGATCTTTACCGCTTGGTTCCCCAGTGTGGATCAGTGGGTCGTCACTTTGGTGATTGTCATTGTCCTAGGTGGAATTAATCTGCTGGCGGCCGGTGAATTCGGTCGTGTTGAGGCGTGGCTTGCAGGATTGAAAGTCGCGGCAATTATCTTCTTCCTGGTCGTTGGAATCGGCCTTCTGATAGGAATTATTCCCGGGCGCGCTCAGAGCCTGCAGCAGGCGTTCATCGGAAATGGCGGTTTTGCTCCCGCTGGCCTTCCCGGAATCGCGGTTGGTTTGCTTGCGATTATTACCTCCTTTGGCGGGCTTGAGATTGTTACCATTGCCGCCGCCGAGGCCGATGATGCCAGGCGCGCGATGTCGCAGGCTATTCGCTCGGTGATCTGGCGCATTTTGGTGTTCTACGTGGGCTCTGTTGCCCTGCTGATCTGCCTGCTGCCGTGGAATTCCGATGAGATGAAGACCAGTCCTTTCGCTGCGGTTTTGAACATGGCGGGGATCCCCGCGGTCGGAATGATCATGGAGATCATCGTTTTCACAGCACTGATTAGCGCCTTCTCTGCGAATATCTACGCCTCTTCGCGAATCGCGTACTCGCTGTCTGCGCGCGGAATGGGGCCGACCTGGATTCTGGGTGCGCGCGTGCGCAATGCTGTTGATGAGGGTGACGAGGCCCTTGGAGTAACCACCCTTCACGGTGACATTGAGGACGGGCGGACCCCGCGGCGCTCGGTTGCGGTTTCCGTGGCCCTGGCCTTTATCTCCGTCGCCTTGAACTGGTATCTTCCGTCGTCGATCATGCAGGTGCTCATTAATGCAGTGGGCATGGTGCTGTTGATCGTGTGGGTGATGATCGTTATTTCGCAGATCCGCTTGCACTCGAAGCTCGAGGCCGAGGGGGTTCTGTCCCTGAGGATGCCGGGTTGGCCCTGGCTGCCGTGGTTCGCTGTCATCGGATTGCTGTCGATCGCGGTTCTAATGATGTTCAACGCTGCCGGACGCGCACAGCTGGTCGCAATGGGATCACTAACCGTGATCCTGGTGTGTCTGTACTTTGTGCGTGAGAATCTTCGAAATCGTAAAGCTGCACGCGCTTCGGTTGCGAAGGTCGTCGGGAGTGATGACTAAGACGCTGTTGTTTACGCAGCGGCTTTTCCACAGAACAACGCTTATTCGGCGTTTTCCACATATTCGTGGCTCTTTATGTCTAGGTGTGTTCTCTGTGTCAAAGTAGCTGAAGAAGTCTCAGAAGGAGGTAGGTGTTGACGCGCCGAAAAGGTCCCAGACGCTCACGACTTCTGATTCTGCCCCTGCTTATATGCGCGATTGTGGGAGTGGTCTTCGCACTTGTTCGCGGTGGAATTATCGGCGGTGCTTTCGGTCTATGGGGCACAGGGTTGAATAGTTCCAGTGGTCCTTCGGATTCATCTTTGGGAAGCGTGGATGACAGTGCCAAAATTCTGGATCAGCTTCCCGTGCTTCAGGCGCACAGTGGATCTATCCCACGCTATTCACGTGATGAGTTCGGTCAGCGATGGGCAGATGTTGACCGAAATGGCTGCGATACGCGAAATGACATTCTTCGAAGGGATTTACGTAGCCTGCAGATGAAGACTTCCTCTCCGAACTGCGTGGTTGTTGGGGGGATCCTTGATGACCCTTATACGGGTAGAACCATTGAATTTCACAAGGGTGAGGATTCCTCAGATCAGGTGCAAATCGACCATGTTGTCGCACTTGCCAATGCATGGCGCAGCGGCGCATGGCAGTGGGATGCTACGCGTCGACAAGAGTTTGCGAACGATCCAACAAACTTGCTGGCTGTTGACGGCAATGCAAATCAAGATAAAGGGGCCAGCAGAGCGGATCAGTGGCTTCCACCGAATGCTCGTTATCGCTGTGCGTATGTACAGCGGCAAATTGTTGTGAAGAGTTCCTGGGGATTGGGAGTCACCCCGCGGGAAAAGAAAGCGATGAAAGCGGTGCTTGATCACTGCGAGTGAACGGAAACCTGGCAGAGGGCGTGTGTTAGGACGGGCAAGGCGTGGATCTGCACACCAATGTGGGGATAGGCGGGTATAGCAAAGCCCCGACCGGTGGGACGCACCGAGCGGGGCCGCTTGCGCGCTCGAAGGGACTCGAACCCCCAACCTTCTGATCCGTAGTCAGATGCTCTATCCATTGAGCTACGAGCGCATTGCCGTTTGATTGGCCGAGAAATAGTTTAGGCACAACGCGCCTTTACAAGCAAACTCATAAATGCGTCATCAATCACATCGGCCTCTTTTTATTGCAGAGGAAGTCGCAGGATCTCGCGGAAAAGAAAGAAGACTTATGCGAGTGTGTCAATCAACGCAACCGAAATTTCCGTGAAACGGTGCTTTCCTTGCGTCTTATGGATGGGTGAGAATTAAGAGGTCCATTTTTGAGCGACATGCAGGAGCAGCGCAATGGCAAATAGCCATCCAAAAATGTCCACCACTCGAATCGACCCGGTCAATGCGGTCCCTTCTTTTCCCAAGCTCACAATCCTCGGTTTTCAGCATGTCCTGGCGTTTTACGCCGGGGCAGTTGTCGTTCCGCTGGTAATTGCAACTGGTCTGGGACTTGACTCGGCTACTACTGTTCACCTGATCAATGCGGACCTCTTCACCTGTGGTATCGCGTCAATCATCCAATCTGCGGGTCTTGGCCCGAAGATTGGTGTTCGTCTTCCCTTGCTTCAAGGCGTGACATTCACGGCAGTCTCACCTCTCATTGCAGTCGGTTTGGCTGCTGGTGGGGGAGTCGAAGGCCTCGCGACGATGTACGGCTCGATTATCGTTGCGGGTATTGCAACCTTCCTTGCCGCTCCCTTCTTTGCGAAGCTTCTGCGCTTTTTCCCGCCTGTCGTCACCGGCACGCTGCTAACAGTTATGGGAACGACCCTTATTTCGGTTGCCGCAAACGACATCGTGTACTGGGGAACTGAGGCAGCAAAGGTTGGCGCCGATCCTATTCCTGGAACTCTTCGCGGACTTGCATACGCTCTGGGCACTTTGGCTGTAATCGTCATTATCCAGCGCATTTTCTCTGGCTTTATGGCAACTATTGCCGTCCTCTTGGGGCTGCTTGGCGGAACGGTTGTTGCGTGGATTCTGGGGGATGCAAACTTCTCTGCGGTCTCTCAGGCGGCGCCGATCGGAGTGACCACTCCCTTCTTCTTTGGAATTCCAAAGTTCTCAGTTGCAGCGATTATCTCGATGCTCATCGTCATGGCAATTACCGCCGTCGAAACCACCGGTGACGTTTTTGCGACCGGTGAGGTTGTGGGTAAGCGCATCACTCCAGCGCACATTGCGAATGCTCTTCGCGCCGATGGCCTGTCAACCGCACTGGGTGGTGTCCTGAACTCTTTCCCCTACACCTGCTTTGCTCAGAATGTTGGTTTGGTTCGTCTCACGCGCGTGAAGTCTCGCTGGGTCGTTACTGCTGCGGGCGTTTTCATGATCATTCTTGGAATCCTGCCCAAGGCTGGCGCGATCGTCGCCTCGATTCCGAAGCCTGTTATCGGTGGAGCGTCTCTGGCAATGTTCGCAGCCGTTGCTGTTGTCGGTATTCAGACTCTTTCCACTGTCGACATGCGCGATAACCGTAACTCGGTGATCGTTGCGACTTCGCTTGGCTTGGGGCTGCTGGTCACTTTGAAGCCCGAACTTGCTAGCTACGTGCCCTCGTGGATGCAGATTCTGTTCGGCTCCGGCGTGACGATCGGTTCAATCTGCGCCATCATCCTCAACCTGCTCTTCTTCCACATTGGTCGCAAGCCGTCTCCGGTCGTCTCAATGGTTGACGGACGTCCGCTGGACTTGGACGCAATTAACCGCCTTGATCAAGCACAGTTCACTCGCGCCTTCGCTCCCATGTTCTCGGGAGTGACGTGGCCGGTTGAACGCGCGTGGACACATGCTCCTTTCGACTCCGTCGCTGACCTGCGCCATGCTTTCCAGGATGCAGTTGGCCAGGCTGACCGTGAAGAACAGGAAGCTCTGATTTCCGGCTACGCCGACATCGTTGATCTGATTCTGGGCAGCGAGGCTGATGAACAGGCCTTGCTGGACACCGGATCGACCCTCTTGGGTGACTTTAATTCGGAGAAGCAGGAAGAATTGCGCGCACTCGGCCAGGCATACCACGAGCGTTTTAACCGCCCGCTGATCGTATGCGTCTCGCGTGTGGATTCAGCCGATCAACTTCTTGCTGATGGCTGGCGCCGAGTCGAGGGCTCTGACCTGCGAGAGATCCGCGTGACCTTGAACGAAGTCATGCAGATCGCCGAAAACCGTTTCGAGGCCATGGTTGCCGACGCGAACCCCATCCATTCGGCCTGGGCACACTCCTTCGACCAGTTGGACTAAGCTTTCGGCACTGAGGAATACTGAATAGCGTTTGCCCCCGGGTGCGTGAGCACCCGGGGGCAAACTTTTGCCTAGTGGGAAGTACGATTACTGCCTGCGCACATGCTCTAGGATGCGCTCTTCTCCCTGTCTCTCGAGGGGCCAGCGCATTATGTGCCGACTGCCAATCGTCACCCATTTAGTCCTCCCTCCTGTTTTGGCTCACCCATTCCGGGTCTATTGCTGTTCTAAGGCGGTGGGTGAGTGAGCCAAAACAGGAAGGGGAGAGCTAATGCATGTCTCCACGATCTAAGCCATCGCGTTAACTGATAAGACATACAAAAGGGCCGGGCCCCGATTTTCATCGGGGCCCGGCCTGTGCTTTGCGCTTAGAAGCGCATTCGCGTTATGCGATCAGTCACGGCGCTTGCGAGCGGCACCGACAGCCCCAACACCTGCTGCCAGCAGCATGGAGGTGAGGATGGCGATCCACTGCGCATCCGAACCGGTCTTCGCCAGGATCGACTTCGCGGGCTTCGAAGGTGACGGGGCGGCCGGGATCTGGGTGAGCGGGAAGTCCATATCAAGGTTGACTTCGCCCTCTGCCACAGTGACATCCTTGGAAGTTGCCACTGCCTCGTAACCGGCGGGAACCTCAATCGACACACTGTAGGTGCCGGGGAGGATTCCTTCGAAGCGGTAGTTACCGTTTGCGTCGGTCTTGGTGCGAGCAACTTCGTTGCCGGATGCATCCTTGAGGATGACGGTCACACCGGGGACACCGGGTTCGCCGTTGTCAACACCGTTGCGGTCCTGATCGTTCCACACGCGGTCACCGATGGTGGCCGGCTTGACGAAGCCGAAGTCCACACCCTGAACCGAGGCATCGGAGATGGTTACCGTTGCCAGGGTTGCACCGCGGCCCTTGTAGGCCTGGGTGTTGGTGAGGCCAGCCAGGTCACCGGTGGTGGGATCAACGATCGACACCTTGTAGTTGCCGGGGGCAAGACCGGTGAACTGGTAGTTACCGTTTTCGTCCGTCGTCGTGGTCACGGGCTTGCCATCCTTGTCCAGGATGGGGTTGCCGTTTCCGTCGAGCAGGGCAATGGTACGTCCCGCGAATCGAGCTTCGGTATCGCTCTTCGAGTAGCTCGCGTCGGAGTCGCGGTAGAGCGTTCCTCCGAGGTTGTAGCCACCCTTGAAGGATGCGGAAGACTCGTTATTCGTCGGGTTATCACCGTACTGATCTTGGTGCGTGATCGTTGCGACGTTCGTGATCAGCGAGCCAACGCCCTCACCGGTGATACGCACGGTGATGGTGATGGTCTTGACCTCGTCCTTCGCAATGGTCAGGTTCGACAGATCCCACTTACCGGTCTCTGCGTTGTAAGAGCCATCGCCTTCAGCGGAGACGAAGGTGACGCCTGCGGGCAGCTTATCGGAAGCGGTCACACCGGTTGCCGCGCTCGGACCATTGTTGGTCAGAGTGAGGGTGTAGGTGATTTCCTTTCCGGGTGCGAAATCGAAGGTGCTCTGTTCCTCTGCCGAGGGAGTGGTGATTGCCTTCTTAATCGCGGTGTCTGCTGCTGCAGTGAATGCCCAGTCCTGGTCCTCGTTGGTCATCGAGGTCGGGGTCAGGGTGACCTTAGAGCTCAGGGAGAGGGTTTGGTTCTCCGAGGCCTTTACGTCGCCCGAAGGTGCGTGGCTCTGAGCGGTGCACTCGGGGCAAGCGGTAGCCAGTGAGTCCTGATCAACGGTGACCTTGTAGTCTCCGGGGGCCAGGTTCTCGAAGGAGTACTTGCCGTTCTCATCGGTTGTGGTCGTGAGAGTCTTCTCAACTCCTGCAGGAGTCGTGTAGGTCAGTGTGACCTTTACTCCGGCAAGCGGCTTGTCTGCGCCAGAGGGAGCAGAACCACCATTGTTGTCGACATCCCAGAAGATCGTGTCACCGATCTTTCCGTCTGCAACGAGGCCGAAGTCGACGGTCTCATCGTTCTGGCCCTCGGTGAGCGTCACGCTGCTCTCGGTGCCGTTGGAGTCCTTCTCACCATCCGCAGCCGCGTAGGACTTGGTCGCGGAGTAGCCGGCGGGGACCGTGAAGGTGACCTTGTAGTTCTCCTCGCCCGCGTTCGCGACGATCCGATCGACGTTCGGCATCAGGTTCGTGAACTCGTACTTGCCGTTGGCGTCCGTGGTCACCGGCTTGACGGGGTTGCCGCCCAGGTCGATGACCGGGTTGCCGGCGCCGTCGGTCAGGGTGACGGTGACGCCGGCAACGCCGACCTCATCCGCATCCTGAATGCCATCCTTGTTCGCGTCGAACCACACGAAGTTACCCACCGAGGCGGGCTTGACGAATCCGAAATCAACCTTCGAAACATTGGCGTTCGAGGTAGTCAGAGAAATCGTCGGGGTTGTGAGCTTCCCCTTGCCGGCCTCGCTGCGCTTGGTCGACAAGCCGTAGCCGTAGGTCTGCGTGTAGTCAGACAGTGACACGTTCTCTCCGTCAACGGTGGCATGGTCGGGAACGACCTCAACCTTGTAGTCGCCCAAAGGTAGGCGGTTAAAGGTGTAGTTGCCATTGGCGTCGGTAGTCGCGGTGATGTCAGCGCCAGAGGAATCCTTAACGGGGTTGCCGTTAGCATCCAACAGACGGACAGTCACGCCTTCGAAAGGCTTGTCGATTCCGCGATCATTCATCCAAGTGGCATCCGTGTCGTTGTAGATGGTTCCCGAAATGGAGCCGCCCACAGTGAAGGAAGCACTCGAGGTGTTGTTCGAAGGATCTGAATCCTTCTGATCGTATTCACCCAGAGTTGCCGTGTTCGTGATGGTCTTGCCCTCGGTGTAGGGGTTGACCTTTACCAGAACGTAGAGTGTCTGGGTTCCGTTCACCGCAAGGTTTGTATTCAACTGGCCGGAGGGCATGGCCTCCCAGTCGGTGTCCAAATTCGCGAAGTCCGGATTCGAATTGTGCTGCACTCCAACACAGGGAGTGGTTGCATCAGTCTGGCACAAGCGGACCTGCGAGGAGATGAATTCGATTCCCTGCGGAAGGATATCCTTAATCTTCATGCCAGAGGCGACAGCCGGTCCCTTGTTATTCAAGGTGATCGAGTACAGCATGTAATCGCCGGGCATAACCGGGTTAGTCGACTCGATTGTTTCCGGGATTCCATTTGCATCCATGACCGGTTGATCGCCGTTTACCTTAACGCGAGCAACCTTCTTGGTGACCGACACGTCAGTGGAGACGTTGATGCCGACCTTGGGTGCTTCGTTCGGCTGCAGGTAGGAGACCTTACCGTTTTCGGTAACGCCGCCAGCCATTGCAACGGAGTTCCAAGCAATCAGGTTCGCGTTGACCGGAGAGGTCATGGTAGCAACGAACTGGATCTTTTCGCCGACCTCAATATCGCGGTTCATGACCAGGCGGAAGCCCTTAACGGTCTTCAGGTCTGCAGGTGCTGCTCCCCAAGCGTTGGGTGTACATCCCGCAGGGCCATCGTTCATTGCGCCACCGACGCTCATCACTTCACCGCGGCAGGGATTCTCAACCGTCGTGTACTGGATCGTGATATCGGAGGCGGGGATTTCGCTGGTCTCAGGGTCCTTACCTGACTTCTCCTTGATCGACTGGAAGGTCCAGTTGGTCGAGTTCAAGAAAGGCTGCCAAGAGGAGCCGCGTGCCTGAGAAGAGGCAGGGCCAACGCCCACGTCACCCTGGTGAGGGAGGATGTCATAGGCGACAACCTTCGTCAGGGGAGTGTTGCCAGCGTTTGAAATGGTGAAACGGTATGCGCCATCCGAACCCGGATCGATCTTTGCGACCTCTCCGGCAGGAACGAAATCGGCATCCTTATTGCCCTTGACTTCCTTCGTGATGTTCATTGCGGGGGTGGTCGCAACGTTGAAGTTGGCATTGGCGGAACAGAGGTAATCCTCAGTTGAACCATTGCCATTGACGTCGAAGGTGTCTTTGTCTCGACCGCTGGAGCAGTAGTTCGTGTTGCGCAGGCTCTTGTCTACAGCAACGTCCTTGGCGCCGTCACCGGGCATGTACGTCATTGCCTGGTTCACGGTTTGTCCAGCAGGTGCGGTGCTCTTCACAGTCGTGTCGAAACTCGTGTAAAGCGATCCCTCAACCGGGTCGGGGACGATCATGCGGAGCAGGGTGCGTCCCGTGCCGTTGTAGTTCTTCGTGATCTCGATCTGGACCTTGCTGAGGTCGTACTTGCTTCCATCAGGGTTGGTCAGAGGTGAGCCACCATTGAGGCTGACCTGAGATGCATCGTCGATGTCGAAGCCTTCAGGAAGAAGATCTGCAATGGTAAACGGGGTGGGCTTACCGCCTTGAGCAGCAGTGCGAACAGAGCCGTTGACACCGAAAGATGCTGTCTTTCCGACAACTACGGGATTCGTCCTGACGACCTTAACTACTCCCACGCTGGGGAGCTCGTCACGCACGCGCATCCAGGAGCACAGGTCATCACTGGAAGCAAGGACAGCGCCGGTGTCCTTATCCGTCAGAGTGCCGGTTGCACAGTTCTGGAAGCGGACGTAGTCCGGAGAAGCCACATAGTTGTAGTACTTCTCGGGCGGGAGGACCGGGTTGTAGTGGCTGGCGAAATCCGAGGGTTCCGTCTTGGGGAGGGAAGCGGAAATCGTGCCTTGGAACCAAATAGATGCGCTGGTCTGAGGAGCAATATCGCTATCGATGGTGTAGCGGGTGATCCATTCACCATCGGGAAGGGTGATGTTCGCCGTCTCGGTGTAGTTGGCGACAACGTGGTTACCCTTGTTGGTCCAGTATTCGAAAGTCCAGCCGCCCTTATCTTCGTAGCCAGACTTGCCAAAGATGGTGAAGCGGTACGGACTCACCATGGTCGGTTGGTCACAGTTGCCACCTGCAGCCTTTGCGTCCTGAGTGGACCATGTGCACGGCAGGGTGTCATCGAAGTGAACGTGTGTCGTCGTATTGCCGGTGTTGGCAGCACCGAAGCGCCATGGAGTGAGGCCCTTGCGAACTTGGTACTGGTTGTCGTTACCGGTCTTAATAACGCGACCACCAGGCTTACGAATGGCGAAACCGTGGGTGATTTCAGAGCTCTTCGTCATGACGGTTGTGGGGTCATTCTGAACCGCAGCCGTGATGGTGGCCTTATTTGTGACCGTGTCGGCCGTCGTTACCGAACCTTCGGGGTACTTCACGGTAACGAGGGACTCGATGGGGTTTTGCCATGCCCACTTGTCATAGGACCAAGTAACAGTGTGGGTTGCTGCATCGTAAACGCCGCCGTTGGTAGCGGAGACGAATACTGCCTTTGCAGGAAGCGGATCGACGACCTTAATGTCCTGGACCTGCACGAAGCCAGTGGCGTTGACGCCATTCTTCAGTGAGGAACCATTCCAACGGATACCAACCTTATTGGGGTTGGTTTGGTCGATCTGCTGGTAGCCATAACGCAGTTTATAGGTCGTTTCCCCGCCGACAGCAGGGTAGCCATTCGGGTTTGTCGAACCGCTCTTCTCAATGGCGATATCGGTGTCCGCGGTCCACTTGGTGGTCTTTGAGTCATCGATAGAGTCAGCGTTGAGAGCCGTGAAGTTCACCTGTTGGGTGGTCGTTGAGTTGTTCGGCGCATCGTTACCGTCGTAGGTCCAGGTGATCTGGATACGGTCCGAGGTGCCCGCGGGGATCGACTTCTGTAGAGGGAAGAGAAGTCGCTTCATCCTTGGGTTGCCTGCGACAGTGGTCTGCTCGGTGCGAAGAACCGTCGAACCGGTGACTGCGACTGCAGTGTAGAGCTTGTCTGTCAGCGCCGTACCCGCAGGGGTAACGGGTGCAGGAAGCAGTACCTCAATGGCAGCGCCTTCACAGGGAGTGGTCACCGACGAACATGCGTAGTTGATCGTCGTGATCTGCTTGTCGCGAATTGCAAGGGTAGGACTGTCGTTTGTGACAGTCATTGCCAGGGTTGCCGGCTTCGAGCTGGTCGCACGTGCGCGACGTGAACGAGGCTGGTTGGCCTCTGCAGAAGTAGCTGCGTCCTGAGCGGAGGTGTCCGAGGCGTTTGCCTCAGTTCCGCCTGTTACAGGAGTTTCAGAGTTGGAGGCTGCCGTCTGCTCGGATGCGGAGGCGCTAGCGTCGCTAGTGTTCTCCGTTTCAGAGGCCGAGGTGGCCTGGGTGGTTTCGCTTGCGCTGGTGTTGTCTGCCGCGACACTACCGTTAAACGGAGTGAAGGAAGTCAACAGAAGCGAGGCTGCTGCAAGAGTTGCAACACCCGCCGCTCGCGCGCGCGTTTTTAAGAGTTTGGGATGTGACATCGAAAATCTCTCTCAATCGCACAATTTATAGGGATTCACGATCTAATTTACATTCTTTAAAAAGGGCGGGCAATTACTTGTGGAATTAGTCATTTCAAACTATTTGTTTCAAAAAAGTGATTGACTGATCCGCATTTGTGTGCTGTATGTTTTAGGTATAGCGAAACCCCCGGAACCCATGAGGATTCCGGGGGCTGTTTGCGGAGACGGCGGGATTTGAACCCGCGAGGGGCGTGAACCCCTACCTCCTTAGCAGGGAGGCGCACTCGACCGGACTATGCGACGTCTCCAGTGCCGACTACTCTAAGGCATTTTCCCTTCGCGTGCGAAATGCGCACGCTGGGACGCTCAGCGTTGCCGGTACAGCGGAGGGCAAGGGATTCGAACCCCTGGTGCCATTGCTGACACAACGGTTTTCAAGACCGTCACCTTCGGCCACTCGGTCAGCCCTCCAGACCCGCCAATCATAGCGGATCTTGGTCTATTCGCACATTCGTCGTCCCGAATATGCCCTCGATCCCTTGATTTCTCAGCGGTGGCGACGGAAAGGAACCCACGAACGGCGGTCGGCTGGAGCCTCTTCCGGATGGTCCAACAGGCCTCGGGAAATCGCGGAAGCAAACGGAGGCCACATCGGCACTCGGCCAACCAAAACGCACTGAATTGCCCAGGCAATATCCCCGCTGCGAGGCCTCGAATCTTCAATCCGCTCATTGTCAAAGGACAAAGCATGCAACCATTGTCCGGGCTGGACAATAAGCTCATCGTTAATGAAGTCCAACCACGAGCGATAGCAGTGTTCGTAGTGCTCGACTTCACCTTCGCTGGCACCGTCATCGCGCAACGCTCGTGCCAGTGATACCGCAGCGCAGACGCCTTCGCAGGCGACCCACATGAAGTGGCGGTCGTCCAGAATTTCGGCCTCGTGATGCTCGAAGCCCACCGAGGTCACGAATCCCGCGTAGCCCTTCTTACGCCATCCATCAACGCGTGCTCGTTCGAAGAAATCTTGACCGGCTTCGAGAAGCGTGTCATCGCTCTTACGTCCCAGGGACCTTAAGGCTGCGCGAACTTGAATACACAGGCGCGACCAACGCAGCAAACTCCCGATCTGCACGCCTTCAAGCACCGGAGTTGCAGACCAGTGCTCCCATTTCTTCGACCAATCGGCCTCGGTTTGGGAAACAGGGGAGAGCTCTTCGATATCGATGTATTCGCCCACCCTCCACGAGGCCTCGCTTCCCATCTGCACGACCGCACGGGTGATGGATTCGGCTCGGTCGATCCATACGGGGTCGGCGGTCGCCTCGGCAGCGGCTAGGTACGCTTCGGCGGTCGAGGCCAGGGTCCCAAGAGAGATAATTGGCGCCTTGTGCTGCGTGCTTCCCGAGGCAATGGCTCCGTAGACCAGTCCGTTGGGGGCAAGCCAGCGGCGCTCTTGCTCGTGGAGGGCCTCAAGGAGGAGCTCGTGGGCACTGGGGCGATTGGCAACCGCCGCGGCCGCGCTCGCGCTAATGAGCAGCGCGTTATCAAGCTGGTAGTCGATCTCCCCGCTGCGCACCTCTGCCTTGTATTCATCGGAATTAATGGTTTCCGGATCGTCGGTGGCGGTCGCTTCGGGAAGCTTTTGAAGATGGTCGTGGATGACGCGGCGAAGGGTCTTAGTCGCGTGGTCGGCATAGCGCCGTGAACCGGGAAGGCCAAGAAGTGTTCCCAAGGAAAAAGCGTGGAGCATTCGAGCGCTGAGGGTGAATTGATCGCGTTCGCTGGGTTCGGCGCCGTCTGGACCTTCACTAAACCCCGAAGGCGTCGTACTAACTTTTGCTTCTGCGATCAGTGCTTGAAGTTGTGCTGACAGCCAGCGATTGTGTTCGATCGAATCCAACCAGCCCATGGGGTTCTCCTTTGTCTTCCATGCATGTCGCGCTGCGTCGTTGCTGGGGCGACATTCACATTGAGTTTAACGCAAGGGAGTAAAGCGTGTGAGTAGGCCAATCTGTTTGCGGAGTGAATCTGTCCCTTATCGTGAAATGCCTTGCACGGTTTAGGGAAACATTGCAGACTGAAAGCATGCATGAAAGAGCTGGCACTGTTGCCCTTCCCGAAGACCTTACTGATATTGATGCGCTGATTTCTGCGTATTACGACATTGAGCCGGACCCCTCAAACCCCGATCAACGGGTGTCTTTTGGTACCTCCGGTCACCGCGGTAGCGCATTCGATGGCAAGTTCAATGAAGCACACATCGTTGCGATTACCCAGGCGATTGTTGACTACCGAGCCGAGCAGGGCTTCAATGGTCCGCTCTTCATCGGCCGTGACACTCACGCGCTCAGCGAACCCGCATGGCGCACCGCTTTGGAAGTCTTGGCCGCTAATAACGTTGATGTTCGCATCGATGCACGTGGTTCCTACACTCCGACCCCTGCGGTTTCTGTGGCGATTCTCGGTGCGAATGGTGCACCCAAGCACCTGCGCACGACGGGGGATGGGCTGGCCGACGGTATCGTCGTCACCCCCAGCCACAACCCGCCTCGTGACGGCGGATTCAAGTACAACCCCCCTCACGGCGGCCCCGCGGACTCCGATGCGACCTCGTGGATCGCTAAGCGCGCCAACGAAATCCTCGAAAAGGGTTGGCGCAGCGTTGATCGCGTGCTGGGTTCGGACCTGCTGGATCACCCCAGCATCCACCGCTTCGACTACCTGGCCTACTACGTTGACCAGCTTGACCAGGTCATCGATATTGATGCGATTCGCGAGGCCGGCGTGCGCATCGGCGCAGATCCGCTGGGCGGAGCATCGGTGGACTACTGGGGCGCAATTGCCGAGCGCTACGGCTTGGAATTGACTGTTGTGAACCCCAAGGTTGACCCCGCATGGTCCTTCATGACCCTGGACTGGGATGGAAAGATCCGTATGGACTGCTCCTCTCCCTATGCAATGGCTTCTCTTCGCGATGCGATGACTCCGGACGAGAACGGAAACACTCCCTACGACATTGCGACCGGTAACGATGCCGACTCGGACCGTCACGGAATCGTGACCCCCGACGGTTTGATGAACCCGAACCACTACTTGGCAGTTGCGATCGAGTACCTCTTCACGCACCGCCCGAACTGGCCCGCAGATGCGGCGGTCGGCAAGACCCTGGTGTCCTCGGCACTCATCGATCGCGTTGCTGATTCCATTGGCCGCAAACTGGTCGAGGTCCCCGTGGGCTTCAAGTACTTTGTTCCAGGTTTGGTCAGTGCTGAGCTTGGTTTCGGTGGTGAGGAAAGTGCAGGAGCATCCTTCCTTCGCAAGGATGGCACCGTGTGGTCCACCGATAAGGATGGAATCATCCTGGCCCTTCTGGCCTCTGAGATTCTGGCCGTCACCGGCAAGACCCCCTCGCAGCTGCACGAAGAACAGGTCGAACGTTTCGGCGCCTCGGCTTATGCGCGTATCGATGCGCCCGCGAACCGTGAGGAAAAGGCGAAGCTCGCTGCTTTGTCTCCCGAGGATGTCTCCGCAACCGAACTGGCCGGTGATCCCATCACCGCAAAGCTCGTTCGCGCTCCGGGTAATGACGCTGCGATCGGCGGCCTGAAGGTCACGACCGATGTCGCGTGGTTTGCTGCCCGTCCCTCGGGAACCGAGGATGTCTACAAGATCTACGCCGAGTCCTTCCGTGGCGCCGAGCACCTTGCTCAGGTTCAGGAAGCGGCGAAGCAGCTGGTGAGCGAGGCCTTGAAGGGCTGAGTTTCTCAGAGAAAGCATTGTGGGGGTGTGGGGTCGCGTTGCGGTGCCGCACCCCCACTGTTATTCACCTTTTAGGTGAATTGCTTTGGTGGAAAAAGATCCTTCTGACCGGTACCTTTGAAGAGACTTCATTAAAGCAGGAGAGGCCCGGTAAAAATGGTGGAGAAGGCGCACGGTCGCGTGGATACCTCAACCGCTGCACGCCCCCCTTTTCCGTGGCCTCGGATGATCCTGCTCATGGGTGCAGCAGCCGCTCTTCTTGCGGGGCTTGATGCGGCTCTTGTTCGCTTGGGAGCGCTCGCTCCCGTAAACTCCACGGACTTGGGGACGATTCATGGAATCCTCATGGTCTATGGATTTTTGGGAACAGCGATCTGTCTAGAACGCTCGGTAGCAATAAATTCTCGCTGGGCGTACCTTTCCCCGGCTACCTCAGCGCTCGCGGGGATTGCCGCAATCGTCATCTCTCAAAGTCGCGCGGTCACCAATTTTCTTGCTGCAGCACCACTTCCTGTCTACCTGAGCAGGGTTCTTCCCGGATATCAATCCCAGCGAATGCTTCCGGCAGTCCTGTGGACAATCTCCATGATCACCCTGGTCATGATTTACCAGCATGTGTGGAAAAAGCGTCAAGCTTCGTACGCGGTGCTCATCCAATTGATCGGTGCATGCGTCGGCTTGTGCGGGATTCTCTTGTGGATGCGAGGTTTAGAAGTCGCCCTCATCATGCCGTGGTGGCTCTTCTTCTTGCTTCTCACAATCGTTGGCGAGCGCTTGGAATTGGCGCGGCTTGCCTTCAATGAGGCAACCGAGAAGCGAATTTTGGTCTGGGTCGGGGCTCTGCTCATTTCCTTGGCACTGACGCTGATTGTCCCCCTTGTCGCCTACCCGCTTTTAGGAATCTCACTTGCGGCGCTTGCGATCGATATGGGGTATCACGACGTCGCTCGTAAAACCATCAATATTCCCGGAATTCCGCGTCTTTCCGCGGTCGCTATGCTCGCGGGATACGGATGGATGATGCTCCCGGCCGCTCTGTGGATTACCGCGCCCCCGACCTTTTCCGGCTACGGCTACGATGCGATTGTTCATGCCCTAACGGTTGGCTTCGCAGTCTCCATGGTCATTGCGCACGCACCGGTTATTATCCCCTCGGTGATTCGTCGCGAGGTTCCCTACCACTTCTCGATGTGGGTCCCTCTGGTTCTTTTCCACCTCAGCTTGCTGATTCGTTTCCTTTCTGGCGCGCGCGAGGCCGCACTTCCCTGGCGTTTTGGCGGAGCGCTGGGAGTATGTGCATTCCTCCTCTTCGTCGTGACGACTGCCAGCGTGACAATTGTGAACACGCGGCGTGGGAGGAGCACCCATGCCTGAGATTTCTTCTCCCAAGGCGGGACTGAGTATCGGTGCGGGACCGGCAGGTGCTCCCACCGGCGCCCCGGGGGCCGGACGCCCCTCCCGAATGCGCATCGATCGCTTGGGAACCACGTGGATGATCATCGCGGTTCTTATGGCAGTAGTGACCCTCTTCCTTCACCGCCGCATGCCGCAGCCCCTGTGGACCATGATCCATCTGGTGACTTTAGGCGTCTTAAGCAATGGAATTTTCCAATGGTCATGGTTCTTTGCCCGCTCCCTTGCGCGCTTGGCAGCCGATGACCGCAGAGCTCACTCGGACAACCTGCGTCGAATGCTGAGCTTCAATGCGTGTTTTGCATTGCTCTTAATTTCGATGTGGCTTGGCTGGTTCATCGGAACGATCGTTGCGGCAACGGGCATCGCGGCAATTGCTGCCTGGCATGGAGCCGCGATGCTGTCAGTTCTTCGCGAGCGATTGGCCTCGCGCTTTGTCATTGTTGTGCGCTACTACGTGTGCGCGGCAGCTTTCTTTGTACTCACCGCGCTTCTTGCCGGTTTTGTCACCACCACAATGTTTTCTTCCTCGATTCCCGAGGCCTTCCTAGCGATGCGTGATCGCCTGACCTTTGCACACGCTCTCAGTGGTGTTGGCGGATGGCTGGGCCTAAGCATTGGTGGCACCGCAATTACCTTGGGGCCGACAATCTTGCGTACACGGATGTCTCCCGATGCGGTTTCCTGGGGGATTAAAGTTCTTCCGCCCTGGTGCGTCAGTTTGCTGATTGCGGTATGCGGAGCTCTCTTAGGAGTTATGCCCCTGGTCGGTGCCGGAATTTTAGGTGCGGCCGCCTGCGGGATTATGGGGATTCTTATCCCCTATGCGCGTGTTTTAGCAGCAAAAAAACCTCAAGAGTATTCCGCATGGTCATTCCTGATCGGATTGGGATGGATTGCTCTAGGCATTCTTTTCTTGGGGATTACGGCGCTTTTTGTCAGTACTCCGAGCGAAATTCGAGCACTGACCATGATGTGGCTTCCGATTATTGGCGCGGGCGGCTTCGCCCAGCTCTTTGTGGGAGCACTGAGCTATCTAATGCCAGTTGTCATCGGAGGCGGTCCTTCGGTTGTCAGAATTGGTATCGCAATTCTTGACTGGCAGTTCGCGCTGCGCGTGGCGCTGAGAAACGGAGCTCTGCTCCTTCAAGTTGTCCTTTTCTGTGCTGCCGCAAGCACAGCGGTTACTACTCTTCGATACGCGCTTTGGCTGGTCGTGATCATGACCTTCGCAATTGACATCGTGATGTTTGCGCGCGCGGGAAAAAATCAAGCACGAGCGCGTCGAGAACGCATCAAAGAGATGAGTGAAAGTAGGCAGGTTCAATGAGCGAAGAAACCACTGGTCCCTCGCGGGCAGCAATGGTCTTCACTGGCCTTGGCGCTGTTGTCGCCCTTGTTCTTGCCAGTGTCCTAGCTGGCGGAAGTAACGCAACGCAAAACTCAGCGGTGGGGAACACCTCAAGCGTGGCCTCGTCAAATCAGGTGAAAGAAACCGGTGAAACCACCCACGTGGAAATCGGCGTCCAAGGGATGTCCTTCACTCCCTCTGTTATCCACGTTCCTGCGGGAAATCGCCTGCACATCACTTTCACAAACACCGCGGAGCAACGCCACGATCTGGTTCTGGCCAATGGGCAAACGACCGGGTCTCTGGCCCCCGGTGCAAGCGCGGAACTGGACGCCGGGGTCATCACTGCCGATACCGAGGGTTGGTGCTCACTGCCAGGACACCGTGAGATGGGGATGACGCTCAGCATTGTTGCCGATGGAGCACCGGGCGGCTCAGCCTCAGCGGGCTCGCACTCTGGCGGGGCCTCCCACAACCACGAGGTTGCAACGGGGACGGGAATCCCAACTGCAGACCAACTGCGAGCCTATGCGGCGAAAGTCGATCCCTATCCCGCTGAAGTTGCACCGGCCTCGGAAGAAAAAGACCACTACTACACCCTGGTTGCACGCGATGATATCGTGCAGAACCTAAGCGATGATGTCAGTCGGACGATCTGGACTTTCAACGGGAACACTCCCGCACCCACCCTGCGTGGAAAGATTGGTGACACCTTCCACATCACCCTCAAAAACGAAGGGACCATGGGGCACTCTCTGGACTTCCACGCGGGCGATATTGCGCCCGATGAGGCCATGAAGACCATCGATCCGGGGCAAACACTGGAATACACCTTCACAGCGAAGGCGGCCGGTATTTGGATGTATCACTGCTCGACGCACCCCATGTCTATGCACATTACTAACGGTATGACCGGTGCGGTGATTATTGATCCCACTGATCTGCGCCCAGTGGATCACGAGTACGCGATGGTTGCGACCGAACTGTACTTGGGTGACAACGGCGGTACTGCGAACGCAACAAAGATCGCCTCGATGATGCCTGACCTGCAGGCATTCAACGGTCGTCCCTTCCAGTACGATGCACACCCCCTCAAGGTGAAGGTCGGCCAGCGCGTGCGTTTCTGGCTGATGGATTCGGGCCCAAATACCGCCATGTCCTTCCACATCGTCGGTGGTCAATTCGATACCGTCTGGGATGAAGGTGGGTACACACTCATCGACGGTGGCAATGCCATTAGCCGTGGGGGAGGGGGATCTCAGACCTTCCCCATGCTTCCCGCGCAGGGTGGTTTTGTGGAGCTTTCCTTTAAGGAACCGGGTACCTACACCTTCGTGAACCACATCATGAGCCTTGCCGAGGCCGGAGCTCACGGAAAGATTGAAGTGTCGAACTAACCCACTTTTACGGGGTGCGCGGCACCATAAGCGTGGGGAGTGCCAAAGGCCCCTAAGAGCGCATAAACTGGCACAGTGCTGTCGACCTATGGGGAAATTCTTCGTCTGAACCGGGCATGGCGTTTTTCAGCCGCCGGCTTCATTTTGCGCCTACCCATGTCCATCATGCCGATCTCGATCATCCTGTCGATCCAGGCAGCTTATGGAAACTACACCCTTGCGGGTGCGGTGGCGGCGATCAATATCATCGCTTTGGCAGTAAGCGCGCCGATGTGGGCACGCCTAGTCGACCGCTACGGACAGCTCAAAGTCATGGGGCCGGTTTTTGCGGTGTCGGCAGTCGCGACCATCGTGTTGCTCGTGGCGACTCTTCAGATGGCCTCGCCGTCGATCTTGTTCGTTTCGTCCGGAGTTGCTGGTGCGACCTGGGGGTCTCCGGGTGCATTAGTCCGAGCTCGATGGATCCGCACCACCGACACGGTGTCACAGCTCAATAGCGCATTTGCTCTCGAGGCCGCTGTCGACGAATTCGTCTACATTGTTGGCCCTGTCGTTGCAACGGTTTTGGGAACAGTTCTGCACCCGACGACCGGTGTTGCGGTCTCCATTATTTTCCTTTCTGTCGGCGCAGTGCTCTTCTTATCCCAGCGTTCTTCGGAACCCCTTCCATTGGGGAAGGCTGGTCGCGCCGCCCAGGTAGCTAGCAACGGAACTGAGGGCTCAAAGGATGCGGCATCGGATGCTAAGGGCGAGGCGGCCTCGGCACCCGCACGCGAACGATCCCTGCTTCTTCTTCCCGCGATGATCGTCCTCATGCTGACGTACACGGGAATGGGCGCACAATTCGGTGCAAATGACATTGCTGTTGTTGCTTTCACCAAGGAGCTTGGGGTTCCCGCTCTTTCGGGTGTTCTGCTTGCAATGTTCTCGCTTGGCTCGTTTATCTCCGCATTGATCTACGGTGCGCGGAGTTGGCGACGTCCCCTGTGGCAGCTCTTTGCGATTGGTGTTGTCGCCTTGGCAATTGGTATGACCGCTTATCTGCTGGCGCATACGATCATTGCCTTGGCCGTCATCATGTTGATCAGCGGCATTGCCTGTGCCCCCACCATGACGAACGTCAACATGATGGTCGCCAAATCTGTTCCCAGACATCGTCAGACTGAAGGCCTGGCATGGTTGAGTACTGCCATTAATCTGGGCGTTTCGCTGGGATCTTCTGCCTCGGGTCCCGCTGTTGACCGTTATGGTTCGGGTGGCGGCTACGTGATGATTGCAATCTTTGCATGGGTCATGGTTCTCATCATGCTCGTTGGTCTTCCGCCTTTGAGGCGTTCCATGGAGAAGTCTGCTGTGGAAGAAGCGCAGCATCAGCGCGATCTTCTGAATGAGGACTGAAATTGGTGTTTGCCCGAAAGACCCTTCCCTCCCTTGCGCTTTCCGTTGCCTCTCGCCTTGACGAGGCCACGTCGACGGGGCTTGCCCGAGTGCTGGGATGGGCAGGCTTCTACCCGGGTGTTGTTGGCTTTGGAGGGTATGCCTCGCAGAGTCGTGCGCGCGTTCTGGCTCGCGTCATCATGGAAGATCGAGTGGGCGAGCGCTCATGGCTGACCCAGCGGCGAGGATGGCGTCAGTTCTTTGATGCGCAGGTTCCTTTTCAGCCAGTTCTGGTGACATGTGGTCAAGCCCAGAAGGTCGTCTTTACCGATGGTGGTGGATACATCGATATTGAGCTTGAAGGGCACGGTTTGGAACCGGGGTGGCAGGTCGCCTCGATTCAGCCTCTGAACGCCGTGGATGTTCAGCGAATGGGTGTTCGCGAAGGAGATCGCCTGTATCCCTCTTCTGATGTTGAAGGGGCTAGCGCTGCGGGAGAGTCTCTTTTGCGGGTGGGTAGGGCAGAAGAAGGCCGCGTTCTTGGTCGTATCCGTGCGGCAAAATCTGTTGATATCCCGCTACGAGCGATCGGTGATGATGAATGCTACGGTGTTGTTTCAGATATTGATGACACGATCATTGTCTCGATGATTCCGCGTTTGTTGACCGCGGCAAAGCACGCGCTGATGGAGAGAGTTTCCGATCGCGAGGCCGTGCCAGGGATGGCAGGATTCTTGCGTCGAGTGGCACGTTTCAACCTCTATCCTTCGGTTCAGGAGAAGCACACTGAACGCAAGGAGTTGTCTTCGGCCGCGCACAGAAGGCAGGCGAATGCCTTGCCGGTGATGTATCTGTCGACTGGCCCGTGGAACCTGGTACCCGGCTTGCGCGAATTCTTGCGCCGAACAGACTTTCCTATGGGTGCCTTTTTGATGACGGATTTCGGGCCGTCGAATACGGGATGGTTCCGCTCGGGAATTGAACATAAGAAACGCGAATTGCGACGCCTTGCGCGTACTTTCCCAAATATTCAGTGGATCTTAGTCGGTGATGATGGGCAGCATGATCCCGAAATCTATGCGGAATTCGCGCGCGAGTTTCCGGAGAATGTCGCGCTGATTGCAATTCGCTCACTGTCACAGCTTGAACAGCTGATGGCGCACGGCACTCTTGATCCAATTTCCTTGGGAGAACTGGAAAAAATCCCCGACCAAATACCTCGTTTGTACGGTGAGGATGGATTTAGGCTAGGCCGAGCGGCTGCGGCTCTGGTGCCACAACCGCCCGACCCGCAACGTCTAACCGGATATTTGGATCGCTGAAGCTAGCCAAATATCCGGCTTCAGTCCTCGAGGCGGCGAGTCCTGCACTGTTTAGATTAGTCTGTTTCGCTTCGTATCGGCAGTGCTTAGTTCGTACCTTTAGCTTGAATTTCGCGCCTTTTAGGGGGCTGTTGACAAGGCAATAAGCCTGATCGGACCGGGTATGAATGGTTGACGAGGAAGCAAAATCTGCCACGATGTGATTTGTGGCATAGGTTGACAAATTTGAGAGCTTGTTACAGATATCTCTTTACCAAATCTTTGTAATCGTAACCGAAATGTAATGTTTACATCATGGACATGTGAAGGTTTCGGGAAAAAAGTGGGCTATGCTTCCGAGACATCAGCACTTATGACTGAATAGCATTCCTACAGGAGGAATCTCATGAAACTTAAGAGGTCTTGGCTGGCAGTGCCCACCGTCCTTGCTCTGGCACTGACCGCATGCTCTTCTGGCAGCACCGGTTCTTCGGACAACTTTGTTACCGTTAACGGTTCTGAGCCGCAGAACCCGCTGATCCCGGCTAACACCAATGAGACCGGTGGTGGCCGCATTGTCTCCAGCATCTTCTCGTCCCCCGCTTACTACGCGGCCGACGGTTCAACTCAGCTGGATGCTGCGGAGTCCATCACCCCCAATGCCGACAACACCGAGTGGACCATCAAGCTGCGTCATGATGGCAAGTTCTCCGACGGTACTCCGGTTCTAGCAAAGAACTTCGTCGAGGCATGGAAGATGGCCACGAAGGAGAACCTGGGTTCCGCAAGTTTCTTCGCTGATGTTATTGGCACCGACGACGATGGCGCTGGCGATATGGAAGGTGGCCTGGAGATCATTGACGACTACACCTTCGTCGTCAAGCTGAAGGGCCCTGAATCGGACTACATGAAGCGCTTGGGCTACACCGCCTACTCCCCGCTTCCCGACTCGACTCTGGCAGACCCCAAGAAGGGTGGCGAGCACCCCGTGGGTAACGGCCCCTACATGCCCAAGGGCGAGGATGCTTGGCAGCACTCCAAGCAGATCGATCTGGCTGTGAACCCCAACTACTCCGGTCCTCGTACCGCGAAGAATAACGGCATTCGCATTGTCTTCTACTCGTCCCTCGATGCTGCTTACGCCGACCTGAGCTCCGATAACCTCGATGTCCTCGATGGCGTGCCGTCCTCGGTCTTCTCCACCTACCAGCAGGAACTGTCCGGACGTACTGCTAACCAGCCCGCAGCCGTCATCCAGTACATCACTATTCCTGAACGTTTGGAGCACTTCTCCGGTGAAGAAGGCAAGCTGCGTCGCAAGGCCATTTCGATGGCTATCGATCGTGACTCGATTGTCAAGACGGTCTTCTCTGGCACCCGTACCCCCGCCAAGGACTTCACTTCCCCCGCAATTGACGGTTTTAAGGAAGGCCTGAAGGGTTCTGAGGTTCTGAACTACAACCCCGAGAAGGCTAAGGAACTGTGGGAGCAGGCTAACGCCATCTCTCCGTGGAGCGGCAAGTTCCTCCTCTCCTACAACTCTGATGGAGGCCACCAGCAGTGGGTTGAAGCAACCTGCAACTCCATCAAGAACACCTTGGGTATTGAGGCTGAACCCGATGCCTACGCAGACTTCAAGTCGCTGCTTGGTGATATGAAGGCCGGTACCACCAAGGGTGCGTTCCGTCAGGGCTGGCAGGCTGACTACCCCTCGCTCTACAACTTCCTCTTCCCGACCTACTCGTCGAACGCTTCCTCTAACTACTCTGGTTGGAAGAGCAGTCAGTTTGACAAGTACCTGAGCGACTCGCTGTCCGCTTCGGGTACCGAGGCACTCGACCTTCAGTACAAGGCCGAAGAGCTGCTCTTCGAGGACATGCCGGTTATCCCGACTTGGTACTCGAACACCAACGGTGCATGGTCCACCAAGGTGAGCAACGTTAACTTCACCTGGAACTCGAACGTGCAGTACTTCGCGATTACCAAGAACTGAAAATAGTTCTTCCCCGCTAAATACGTGAGCGGATGAGGTGTGGGGTGGAAGTCGAGAGACTTCCACCCCACACGCATTGAGCGTGTGTCTTTCAGTGAATTCTCAATGGGGGATTCTTCAGACTCTTCTCTGCGTAATTAAAGACACACGATTGACCATTTACCACTTCTTTGCATTACTATGAGTGATAGTGCGCATATGTTTGTATGTATCTCTTGCGGTATCTCGCTGATCCGTTTGTAGCTACAGGCGTATGCGAAAGCCCGTTCATGATGATGAACCCCGATACGTTTACGAAAACTCTTCGTAAACACATGTAATAAAGGACCTGTCCATGCTGCGATACATCGGACGACGTCTCCTGCAGACCATCCCGGTCTTCTTTGGAGCAACGTTCCTGATCTTTGCGATGGTCCACCTGATGCCAGGTGATCCCGTCGCGGCCCTCGGAGGCGATAAGGGCTTAACCGAGGCTGCGGCAGCTCGAATCCGCGAAGAATACAACCTTGATAAGCCTTTCTGGTTGCAGTACGTGCTCTACCTCAAGGGCATCTTCACCCTTGACTTCGGAACGACCTTCTCCCAGCAACCGGTAACCGAGGTGCTAGCAACCGCATTCCCGATCACCATCCGACTTGCCATCTACGCCCTCTTGATCGAGGCCATTCTCGGTATTCTCGTCGGTGTTATTGCAGGTGTGCGTCGCGGTGGTTTCTTCGACTCTACGGTCTTGGTTCTCTCGCTGGTCGTCATTTCTGTGCCGACCTTCGTCATCGGCTTCCTCATGCAGTTCTTCCTTGGCATCAAATGGGGATTGCTTCCTGCTACGGCAAGTACGGTTTCCTTTAAATCCTTGACGATGCCTGCAATTGTGCTTGGCGCGACCTCCCTTGCATATGTCATCAGACTCACGCGCCAATCGGTATCCGAAAACGTCTCTGCCGATTACGTGCGTACCGCACGCGCTAAGGGCCTGAAAGAGGGCACCGTAATGACGCGCCACATTCTGCGTAACTCACTGATCCCTGTCGCAACCTTCCTCGGTGGCGACTTGGGTGGCCTCATGGGTGGTGCAATTATCACCGAAGGTATCTTCAACATCAACGGCGTTGGCGGTACCTTGTGGCTGGCGATCGTTCACGGTGAGGCAGCTACCGTTGTTTCCTTCACGACAGTTTTGGTCATGGTTTACATCTCAGCAAACCTCCTTGTTGACCTGCTGTACGCCGTTCTTGATCCGAGGATTCGCTATGAGTGATTTCATTCCTTCGCAAGCTATTTCGCGTACTCGCGCCGGTCAGGATCACTACGTCTCGGATATCGATGAGACCGGTTTGGGTGCAGTTGACGCCGTCGCCGATGAATCCGCACCCGCCTCAATGTGGGGGGAAGCGTGGAAGAATCTGCGCAAGCGTCCCCTGTTCTGGATTGCTGCGGTCATTATCTTCGTTGCCCTCATGGTTGCTGTCTTCCCGCAGCTCTTCACGAGCACCAATCCTCGCTTCTGCGAGCTCTCGCACTCTTTGGGCAAGCCCGAGGCCGGACACCCCTTCGGCTACACCTTCCAAGGCTGCGATATTTACGCCCGCGTCATCTACGGCGCACGCGCCTCGGTTTCCGTCGGTGTCCTGACGACGATCTGCGTCGTCTTGATCGGTGCAACTCTTGGCTCCATCGCCGGCTTCCTCGGCGGCTGGATCGACGCCGTGATCTCACGTGTCACCGACATCTTCTTTGCAGTTCCCCTGCTGCTCGCAGCCATTGTCTTCATGCAGATGTTCAAGCAGTACCGCAACATCTGGATGGTCATCTTGGTCTTGTCGTTGTTCGGCTGGACTCAGATCGCACGTATTACACGCGGCTCGGTCATGAGCGCCAAGAACGAAGAATTCGTGACGGCCGCGAAGGCAACCGGTGCATCGCGTTGGCGCATCCTGCTCTCCCACATCATCCCGAACTCCATGGCACCGATTATCGTCTACGCGACGGTTGCTCTGGGTTCCTTCATCGTCGCCGAGGCCTCGCTGTCCTTCATGGGCATTGGTCTTCCTCCGACGGTGGTGTCTTGGGGTGCTGACATTTCGCAGGCGAAGGATAACCTGAGGCAGGCACCGATGGTTCTCTTCTACCCCGCTATGGCACTGGCCTTGACCGTGCTCAGCTTCATCACGATGGGTGACGCCGTTCGCGAAGCCCTTGACCCGAAGGCGAAGAAGTGAACGAAGAACAATTCGAAGAGACTGTCACCGAGGTCATCCTCGAAGGTGCTGAGAAGGCCGAAATCCACCCGGACGACGCCAATCCTTTGCTCAAGATCACCGACCTGGAGGTCACCTTCACGACCTCGACCGGTGTCGTTCCCGCCGTTCGCGGAGCTAACCTGACCATTTACCCCGGTCAGACCGTTGCCATCGTGGGCGAGTCCGGTTCGGGTAAGTCGACCACCGCCGCTGCCGTCATTGGCCTGCTTCCGGGCACCGGTAAGGTCACCGGCGGCTCCATCGAGTTCGACGGTAAGGAGCTCACCAAGATGAGCTCCAAGGAATGGATCGAGCTGCGTGGATCCGGCATCGGCCTGGTTCCTCAGGACCCGATGAGTAACCTGAACCCCGTTCTTCGCATCGGTACACAGGTGAAGGAAGCTCTGCTGGCGAACAATATTGTTCCCCGCTCCGAAGCAGGGGAGCGCGTGACCGAGCTCCTCGAGCAGGCAGGCCTTCCCGACGGCGAGCGCCGAGCAAAGCAGTACCCGCACGAGTTCTCGGGCGGTATGCGTCAGCGCGTGTTGATCGCTATCGGTCTTGCTTCTCGTCCCAAGCTGCTCATTGCTGACGAGCCCACCTCGGCACTGGACGTGACTGTTCAGCGTCGCATTCTCGATCACCTCGAGACGCTGACCAAGGAAATGGGCACGGCAGTGCTCTTCATTACTCACGACTTGGGCCTGGCCGCTGAGCGCGCTGAACAGCTGGTCGTCATGCACCGTGGTCGCATCGTGGAGTCCGGTCCTGCCTTGGAGATCCTCCAGCATCCCCAGCACCCCTACACGAAGCGTCTGGTTTCCGCGGCCCCCTCCTTGGCCTCGGCACGTATCGAGTCCGCTCACGCGCGCGGCATCACGCACACGGAAGAAGAGTTCACCGGCTCGGCGAAGAACGTCTCCAGCGAGGAAATGATTCGCGTCGAGCACCTCACCAAGGAGTTCCACATCCGTGGTGCGAAGGGCGAGGCCTCGAAGCTTCTCGCGGTCGATGATGTCTCCTTCACGCTGCGCCGTGGAAAGACTCTGGCGGTCGTGGGTGAATCCGGTTCTGGTAAGTCAACAGCCGCGAATATGATCCTCCACCTGCTAGAGCCGACCTCGGGCAAGATCTTCTTCGACGGTGAGGACACCTCGGAGTACAGCGAGGCACAGCTTTTCGCGTTGCGTCGCCGCTTGCAGGCCGTGTTCCAGAACCCCTACGGTTCGCTGGACCCGATGTATTCGATCTACCGAATTATCGAGGAGCCCCTGCGAATCCACAAGTATGGGACCAAGGCATATGCCGCGCAGGAAGTTGAGCGCGCCAAGGCTACGGGCCGTGACCCTGAGCCTTGGGCAGTCGCCGCTCTTGAAGGACACTCTGAGTCCGACAAGAAGCTGCGTGAAGAGCGCGTTGCCGAGCTGCTTGACTTGGTGGCCCTGCCGCGTAGCGCCATGCGTCGTTACCCGAATGAGCTTTCCGGTGGTCAGCGTCAGCGCGTCGCGGTTGCGCGTGCTCTTGCGCTGAACCCCGAGGTGATTGTCCTTGACGAGGCCGTTTCCGCACTGGACGTGCTGGTTCAGAACCAGATTCTGCACCTGCTCAACGACCTGCAAGCTGAGCTTGGATTGTCCTACCTGTTCATTACTCACGACCTGGCTGTTGTCCGCCAGATCGCAGACGATGTTGTGGTTATGGAGAAGGGACGTCTGGTCGAGGCAAACACGACCGATGCACTCTTTAATCACCCAGTTCAGGATTACACTCGCGAGCTGATCGAGGCCGTTCCCGGCCGAAAGATCCAGCTCAACCTCTGAGTGTTCTTTCGTCGTTTTTTCGTGTGGGCAGGCCTTCGGGTCTGCCCACACGTGTATGTGTGCGCAGTGTATGTGTGCGCGTCAGCTGCTCACCCTCCGCCGTATTCCTGCTTTAGCTCGCTCATTCCTGTCCTATTGCTGTTCTAAGGCCGCAGGTGTGCGAGCTAAAACAGGAATCAAGGAGCTTAGGAGCTTAAGCGCGTACCGTTGACTGGCGGATTGTGAGTGTGTGTGAGACCGTTACGTCTGCCACTGCCTGTGGGAGATCGGCTGACGAGGTGCTGCTTTCCTGATTGCTCTGCTCTTCACTTGATGTGGGGGCCTGTTTGCCACCTGCGTCCCCGCGTCCCTCAATGAGCGCGATCAGCCCAGCCACGGCCTCGTGCGCGATTGCGTGAGTATCCGGGGAAATAGTTGTGAGTGCCGGGGTTGAGAAGCGCGAGAGGACGGTGTCGTCCCATGAAGAAACCAACACGTCTTGGGGGACGCGCACCTGTGCGCGAGAAAGTGCACGTAGAGCACCTGCCCCCAAAAGGTCATTCATCGTGAAAATCGCATCGGGAAGCGTATTCGATTCCAGCCACTGACCGAGAGCTGATTCAGCCCCCTCGGCGGTCCACGGAGAGACTTCAACGCTGCGCCACGCCCATGAATCTAAGCCGAGCTCAGACAGTGCCTTCTCGATCCCACGTTGGCGAAGTGCGCCCGCGCTGGAAGTCGCTCGAGTATGTGTCGAGCCAAGGATGAGGAAACTGCGCGCGCCCTGCTGGTAGAGGTGGTGCACCATTTCCGAGGCCGCAGAGACGTTATCCATCGAAAAGTGCGGAATACCCGCATCCTGGATCCTCTCGCCGAGCAGTACCAGCGGTGCGTCCAACTCGAGCTGGTTGAGGCCTTCGAGGTCGAGTTCGATGGGGGAGAGGATGAGTCCATCAATGAGGTTGGTGCGGAAGTCGCGAAGGACTGAGACTTCATGTTCGCGAGTGCCGGCGGTTTCGACAACCATGATCGAGTATCCGCTGCGCCGCGCCTCTTCTTGGATCAGGTGCGCAAGTTCCCCGAAGTAGGGCCACGCAAGGTTGGGGATAGCAAGCGCCAAGGTGTGTGTCTGACCTTGGCGAAGGCGCTGAGCAGCAATGTTTGGCCGATAACCCAGTTGACGGATTGCATCCTCAACTGCCTTCCGCGTAGCAGGGGAGATGTGCGGAAAGTTGTTTACTACGTTTGAAACCGTGCGCTGTGAGACGCCGGCAAGTTGCGCAACATCGCGCATGTTTGGCCGTGAAGATTTCATGTGCGTCTCCATAAAGTGTTGTTAACACCGATCTCATCAGGGGTTACTGCTTCAGTCTACTGAAAATTCTGGTTGGCTGCTGAGGAATTGTGATGAATTTGCTACGTTGCAATTTTGTGGCAAATCATGCATCATGGTCCCATGAAGGTCAACGTAGACACTTTCGATGCATGGAGTGACGCGAATTATCCGCGCCCGGATCTCTGTCGTGAATCCTGGCTGACTCTCAATGGCCAGTGGTCCTTCGCCACAGATTCACGTGATGAGGGACTTACTCTGGACTGGTACCTCCCCGGAGTCACCTTCTCCAAGACGATTACTGTCCCCTTCCCTCCCGGAAGCCCGGACAGTGGCTGGAGTGGGGAACGATCCGATGTCGTCTGGTACCGGCGCACCATTACCCCTGAAGACATTCAGCGGGCAGGTGCTGATGACACTTCCTCGCGCCAGCATCTGCGTATTCATTTCGAAGCGGTTGATTTTACCTGTGATGTCTGGATTAACGGCCGTCACCATATGCACCACGAAGGTGGGTATACGCCCTTCACCATCACCGTTGATTCATCCGATTATTTGGATGAAGGCCTTGAACTTGTCGTCCGCGCACAGGACCGCCTTGACGCAGTGGACCAGCCGCGCGGCAAACAAGACTGGCAAGAAAACCCCCACGGTATTTGGTATCACTCGGTCGTCGGAATCTGGCGCGATGTCTGGATGGAAGTTGTCCCCGAAGGCTACATTGAGTCACTGACCTGGTCTTGGGATATTGAGAATGCTCAAGTCACCTGCGATATCGCACTATCGGGTCTGCGTGAAGTCAGTGGCGACATCGATCCGATTGAGGCCAGTTTGACCCTTGAACTTGCGGGCGAAACCCTGGCTGCAAGTATGGTTCGGATGCGCTCGCGTTCCCTTCGCCTCGTCGCTCAAATCCCCGAGCTGGCAAACCGACAGGAATGGGGGCGCTTACTGTGGTCACCCGCCCACCCCAACCTCATCAATGCGCGGATCTGCGTTGGTGATGACGAGGTAGTTTCCTACGTCGGTATCCGCGATGTCAGCCTTTCGCACCGCTATTTGGAAATCAACCACCAGCCCACCTACCTGCGCGGTGTTCTGGACCAGGGGTACTGGCCTTCGTCCTACTTCACTGCCCCCAGCCCGCAAGCCTTGAAGGCGGATCTGGAACTGGCTCGCGATATGGGCTTCAACTTCGTCCGTATCCACGAGAGAAGTGCGGATCGACGCACACTGACGTGGGCGGATCGTATGGGAATGATGGTGTGGGGAGAATCCGCATCCGCCTATGCCTTCAGTGACCGGGCAGTCAGTGTGACCACGCAGGAATGGCAGGATCTGGTTTTACGTGATCGCAACCATCCCAGTTTGATTGTTTGGGTGCCCTTCAATGAAAGCTGGGGAGTGGACCTTATTGTCACCTCAGCAAAGCAGCAGGCCTTCGTGCGCTCGGTCGTTGCTTTAACCGAAGCACTCGATGGAACTCGCCCCGTAATTGCTAACGATGGCTGGGAGCAGCTAGAGACTCCGATTGTGACGACTCACGACTATGGCGTCTATGGTGAGCAACTCCGCGTCAACTACGCCGATCGTGAATCGATTGCAGAGCTGGTTAATGGAGTCGGCCCGCAAGGACGCAAGATCCTACTTGGCGAAGCCTGGAGCGATGATCGCCCCGTTATGGTCACGGAGTTCGGGGGGATTTCGCTGCCTCTGGATGCAGAGGATGCGTGGGGCTATGCAGTTGTCCCCACCGTCGAGGCCTATGAGGAGCGCGTGAGCGGACTTTTCGATGCTCTTGAATCCTCGCCCATTCTGGCTGGCTTCTGCTACACGCAGCTGACGGATACCCGTCAGGAAACCAATGGCCTCGCCGACGAAAATCGCAATCCCAAGCTTCCATTGGAGGTTATCCGAGGATTTGTCACCAGTTCTGCTCGTCAGAGCGGGCAAATCCGGCCTCGCACGATTGTCGAGGCCAGTGCGGTGCTTGGTACCGATGAGCGAAGCGCCGTTTCACGGGCCTTTGAAGGTGATCGTGATGCCTAAAGCCCGCGTCCTTCGCAGGTGGGCAACGAACTTCGCTTTCACCCTGCCCTTCCTGATTTTCTACGGGGTCTTCATCCTCTTCCCCGTGGTCCAAGCGATTCTGATGTCCTTCTTTGACTGGGACCTGCTGGGTAGCACCCGGGAATGGATCGGGCTTGAAAACTACACCCACATGCTGGGTGGAACCGGCCTGGTCTGGGACATCAGCTCCATGTGAATGCGTTCCCGTCCCTTTTCTTTGCTATGTGTTCAAAGCAGGTTGCTCCTTCATACGGTTTATCAAATCGTTATCATTGGTGCTCAGAACAGGTTTTGGTGTCGATTGTGCTTTGGTACCATGACTTCTAACCGATGAACTTAACCGGTTTTTCCCGTCGGCAATCGATCGCAGCGGATCGGGCGCCGCCTGTGACTCTTGGAATCCCACATGGGCCACATTGGTACTTTGCGTACCCACAACTACACACAAATCGACAGGGCGAAGGAGCTCCTGGTAGATGTCGACACATAAGAATAAGAGGCGCCTTGTTGCCATTGGCGCACTGACCGCCGCTAGCGCGTTGATAATCCCCGCTGCATTCGCTGCAGACTCCTATCCACCTCAGGGTGATTCTGCGGTCGCAAGTGCACAGCCCGTAGTCTCGGGCTACCGCGTTCAAGACCTGCGTGACTGGACCCCCGAATCTGACCCGTTTGCAAGTCAGCTTCGTGCAACCGTCCCACTCCAGCCTCGAATTGATCGAAATCCTGACACCCAGGTGAAGCCAGAACTGGATGGAAAATCCGAAATCATGCTCATGCAGGGCGACTACGGAAATTCCTTCTTCGGCTCAACGACTTTTAACAATACTTTCACTGACCATACTTTGAACTTCTGGCAGTACACCGACTACTGGTCGCCGTGGCACGGTGGTGCATCCTTGGGTGTTCCGCAGGCAATCTACAATCCAGCAACCTCGGATTGGCGGAACCGCGGATTTGAGTTCGGTGTTCTTACCCTGCCCAGTCCCGAATACACCAATGCCGCACACCGCAACGGTGTGAAGTCGATTGCGATCTTGTACTTCGACCCCTCATTCCGCCCGGGCCTGACCTTCACCGAGATGTTCGATAAAGATCCGAACTCTCAGGGCTACCTCATCGCCAAGAAACTGGTTGATATGGCCAAGTACTACGGTTTCGACGGCTATTTTCTCAACCAAGAAGAATGGGGGGACGACGAGGAATTCAAGCCCTTCATGTCCTATCTGACCAGCCAGGGTCTGTGGACTCAGTGGTACGACACCAACTCTTCCTTCAACGAATCTAAGGCCGCGTGGTTGCGTGACGACGAACACGGACGTATTCATTCCTCTGTCTTCGTAAATTATGGAAACAATGGCAAGCGAATGAATAGCTGGGCGCTTGCGAATGGATACGACCCCTACAAGGAAGTATTCGCAGGAATTGAAGCCAACCAGACCGGTTTTCGCTCCAGTGGTGGCGTCGACCGAGGCTACACCTCGGAAGAAAATCACTCTCCGCTGACCTCGATTGCTCTTTTCACTCCCTCGGATCACTACCAACGTGGTTTGGATGACAATATTCAGGAAATCACCGGTCGCAGCGATTCAGCTCGTCCTTTCATGCAGCAACAGCCCTATCAATGGATGATTGCTCAACGTGAGCGCATGTACTTCTCTGGAATGAAGCAGGACGTCACCCAGACCGGATCGGCTAATGGTCAGGCCAACCCCGCTGTCGGAGTTAAGGGCAGCGGATGGGTTGGAGTTGCTGATTTTGCTCCGGCTCGAAGTGTTATTCAGGGGAGTAACTTCTGGACGAATTTCTCGACCGGTAAGGGGATGCGTTCGTACACGAATGGTGCAGTCACCAATACCTCCGAGTGGTCGGATATGGGAGCTCAATCCATTTTGCCCTCGTGGCAGTGGTGGATTACAGGCCAGGGTGGGGCAACCCTGAAGGCTGATTTCGATTACGGCGAAGAACCCCGAGTTGATCTGCAGGGGAAAGAAGTGGCTCTTCCCTATTCGCCTGTAGGTGCCTATCAAGGAGGAAACTCCCTGGTCCTCTACGGTCAAGCGCAGCAAGCGCAGACCATTCGCCTCTACAAGACGAACCTGAGCGTGAAGGATAACTCGACCGCTGAGGTTGTGTGGCGTGCGAAGGACGCGGCAACGAAGGCCCGCTTGGCACTGGTCTTTGCCGACAAGCCAGGGGAAGTTGTCACTCTCTCTTTGGGTGCAGCTTCGACAGACGGATGGAAGGATTCGCTTGTCGATCTTTCCGACTTCCAGGGTCGCACAATTGCAACGATGGGCTTGCAGGTCGAAGGAAGCGGCGATGTTCAGGTGAATGTCGGCAAACTTGCTGTCAGCGATGAGTCCGCAACGCCAGCGATCCCCGCAGGATTTACGATCAACGAGCTGACCACCGACGGCGAGATGAACGTTTCTTGGCAGAAGGCAGACTTTGCCTCCGTTGATTCCTACATTCTCGAGGCCGTGGATGCCTCAGGCAATGTGCATCATCTTGCTCAAGCCTATGGGGATTCGCGCTACGTCAAGAAGGTCGATCTTGAAGGCAGCTATATGCTCCGACTTCGAGCAGTGGGTAAGGACGGATCGATTTCACAGCCTGCCGAACTGGTTGTCAATCGCTCTGCACTTCCCAGCGAATTGACCTATGCAACCGCGAAGGATGCAAACGGTAACTTCACTCAAGCAGCGACTTCGGGGCAGGTCGAACTGTCCTGGAAGGCACCTGCTTCGGGGACACCCACTGGATACAAGGTTCGTCTTGAAACTTTGTACGCGGGTGAGGATAACCCCTACCACGGATACGCCGAATACACGGTCGGTGCAGAAGATACTTCGGTATCTCTGCCTGCTCCCGCGGAGGGGCTGATGTTCCGAGCAACGGTTCAACCCCTGGGTGTCGATACCGGTGCAATTCCAGCTCTGGCACTGCGTGGACGTTACAACGATTCATACTCGCGACCAATGGGACGACAGGACTTTGTTGGACTAGACGGCGCGAAGTACAAGCTGGTTAACCCAACGACAAAGGATTGGCAGAAGATCAATGCGACGGGTGATCAAAGCTGGACCGCTACCCGCGGTAAGAACAACCGTTCTGACTGGGGTAACCGAGATGAGAACGGTCAGCTCAAGCGCACGCGTCCTCTGGGGACCCGCGGTGCAACCTACTCGATTACCGACTACGCGGGTAACACCTCGGGACAAGTGGTTGTGAAGGCAAAAGACGGGGCGATGGGAATCGTCGACCGTGCGGCGCCTGAGCTGTGGGCCAGCCCGTGGAACGATCAAGAGATCACCTGGGGTGCGTCAATGAAGAATATCGTTGCAACTGCTCGAGATAACTTCTCGACAGTGACCTTGTCGGCCAAACTGGTGGATCCGGATGGCCCCGAAGGCAATTCTGTGGCAATTCCGACCACGGGCGAGGGGCCGAAGGCTTTGAATGACCCGATGCTTCTGCCCGATACCAATGAACCGAGCGATGAACCCAGTGCTGAGCCCACCGCTGCGCCCACGCACGGTCCTGATGATGGTTGGGATGACGAGGATGAGCCAATCTTCGATTGGGGAGCCCGCTCTGCAAATACGCGGAACAACCATTCAACGGAGCGCGCAGCTAATGATTCGGGAGTGACCGCGTCGGGTCTCTCGCTTGATGTGGCCAGCGGAACCATTTCGGGAACTCCGACGTGGAGTGGGACTCGAGAACTGGTCCTCACTGCAACGGATGAATCAGGCAACGCTTCGACAATGAGCCTGATGCTGACAGCGAATGGGGGAGCGGCGCCGACTCCTACTCCCACGACCGAGCCCTCTGCCGAGCCGACAGTAGCACCTACGGTTACGCCAACAGCTGCGCCGTCAACGCAGCCCAGTGCACAGCCCTCGACTGATCCAAGTGCTCAACCCACCGCGGAGCCTTCGGCCCAGCCGCAGCCCTCCGAAGAACCCACGACTGCTCCTTCTGCCTCAGTGAGCCCCTCGGCCTCGCCCACAGCCGAGGCCACCGCTGAGCCCAGTGCTCAGCCCACTGTCCAGCCAAGCCAGCCCAGCGAGCAACCCACGACGCAACCTCAGCCTTCTGCCTCGGCCTCGTCCGATAGCGACCAGGGCAACGGCCAGGGAAGCACCCAGGGTAACCAGGCTGGAAATGGTGGAAATACGGGGATTGGTATTGGGAATGTGCCGAATGATCCCCAGGGCAATGCCCCCGGAACAAACGGCCAGCAACCCGGCAAGGATCAGGCGAGCCAAGCCGGGAATGATCAGGGTAAGTCAGCGATGACGAACCCGAAGTACAGCGCGAGCAAGAAGGCGGGCTCGTCTCTCGCTGGCACCGGTGTCACTGTCGCGGTGATTGGTGCGATTGCACTGATCCTGGTGATGACCGGTGGGACTCTCACCGCCTTACGTCGCAAACGCGAGGAAAGGTGAGCGGCTCTTCTAAGTATTGAGAAGAGCTTTGTGCCCGGGAAGGAAACCGCATCCGCTGCATACGCGGTTTCCAACCCGGGCACTCGCATATCTGAGTGAGTGTTGCGGCTATCCGTGCTCGCGTTTGTGCTGCCGTTGCGCCCCCCGTTTGTGCTGCCGTCGCGCCCCCTCCACACGAAGTCGTGAAATGACACAGCTTATGGCCTGTGTCTTTTGCCAACTTCGTGTGTCATTTGCGGGGTGCGGGCGGGGGGAGGAGAGGGAGGCTTGAGGCGTTACGCCGAGCGATCAAGCGAAGAGCCTTTCCAAGTCAGGTGTCCACGGCTTTTGGGGGAGCGCGCGCAGTTTCTCAACATCCATCGATTCAAGAAGCTGCGAGGCAGAATGAACCCCTTCAATACCCATCGAGCGGGCTAAGACCTCAATGATCTGGGCAATCGTCACACCACGTTCTGCAAGTTCCTCGATGGTTACCGCACCATCGCGCTTAGCGAGTCGCGCGCCCGATTGCGCTAAAACCAGGGGAACGTGTGCGTAGGTGACGGTGGGATATCCCAATAAACGTGCCAGAATTGCTTGGCCTGGCGATTGAGAGAGCAGATCGTCGCCGCGAACCACTTGGTCAACTCCTTGGAATGCGTCATCAATGACGACCGCAAGGTTATATGCCGGTGCACCGTCGGAACGCTGGATGACAAAGTGATCGACAGGACCCGTGTACTGGCCAAAATATTCGTCATGCACCGTCCACTCCGATACGGGAGCTTTCAAGCGCAGGGCGGGACGGCGTCCCTCGGCCGCGAATTCTTCCCGTTTTCGGGCGATCTCAGATGCACTCAGATGCAAGCAAGTCCCGGGGTAATGGCCGGGTGGTACGTGTGGCGCGGATGCAGCTTCACGGATGTCTTTGCGCGAGCAGAAGCACTCGAAAGCGTAACCCTCGTGGAATAGGCGGGTGACGGCCTCGTCATGGACGTGCGCGCGCGAGGACTGGATCAGGACTTCGCCATCCCAATCAATTCCCAGCGCCTTCAGTTCGTCAATCTGACGTTGCGCGGAGCCCGAACGCACCCGGTCGATATCTTCAATCCTCAAAACGAAACGTCGGTCCGTCAGGCGTGCCCACATCCACGCGAGCAACGCAGTGCGTAGATTACCCAAGTGGAGGTCGCCGCTGGGGGAGGGAGCAAAGCGTCCGGCGCCTAGGGCATGCTCAGGGTGGCCTTCTCCGATTGTGATTTCCGAGGCCGAGTTCTCAGGGGAAGAAGCTGAGTTTCCCGCGCCATCGTGTGCCTGGGATGTCAAGGTCGACGCAAATGCCATACCCCCAGACTAACCTTGGATGCATGGAGACACGAGCGCATCTGAATGGTGATGAACAGGACGTCGGCGTATCGACGCACCATCATCTGAGCTGGCTCACGCGTATCCCCTCGTGGTTGTGTGTTGCTTTCGGAGCCTTCCTTGGCACTGCAATTCGTGCGGGATTGGATCTTGCTGCTACGGGTACTGGGAAACTTACGGTTTTTTCTTGGTCCACGGTGGTCGTAAATCTTTGTGGGGCCTTCTTTCTTGGTTTTGTCACTGCCTGGGCACAGAGCTATTTCCGTGAGGATGCGGTACGCAGAAAAGTCATGCTTGTCGCAGGAAGTGGCTTCGCAGGTGCTCTGACCACATATGCCACCATGGTCATGGCAAGTATCCATAATGCAGTCCAAGCAATGACAGCAGTCCCCGCGGATGGGGGCGAGCTCTCTGGAGCTGTTTCATCTCCGTTTAGTGCTGCGGTGCTGTCCTCCTTGCCTCTGCTTATCGAGGGAATGCTTGCAAGCCTTGTATTGCTTGTACTTGGTATTGGGGTTGCCGCTTTGGGGTACTCTCTTACTCCACATGAGGAGCCAGGCCCTCAGGGGGCAAAGAAATGACCCCACTGCTCTTTCTCCTCGTGTGCCTTTTCGGTTCGCTGGGCGCTCTTAGTCGCTGGCAGCTGGATCTTTATCTCAAAAAGTGTCATGCAAAGCGAACACCCCAGTGGGGGATCGGCATGGTCAATCTACTGGGATGCACATGCGCTGGTGCGCTCGCGGGTTTTCTTGCCCCTAACGCTCCTGTTTTCTTCCTGCTCTCGACGGGATTTTTAGGCGGTTTTACAACCTTTTCCACTGCTGTACTCGACGCTGTGATGCTTCTGAATCGTCGTCGCTATGTGTCTGCCGCGGGTCTTGTTTTTGGCGTCTGGTTGGGGGGAAGTGTCTTGGCTATCTGCGCATTTCTTCTCACGTCCAGTTTCGCAATGTGAGGTTGTGTAACGAAAAATTTGGACACTCCGGCACCGCCTCATAGTCTAAGAGTGCATGGAAGGAGGACCCAGTGATTGATCTCATCGACGTCTCGAAGATCTATCCCGTGAAGGGAAGTGATGATGTCGTTGCCCTTGACCACGTGAATCTGCACGTTGAAGCAGGAAGTATTCACGGAATCGTGGGCCAATCAGGTGCCGGTAAGTCAACGCTCATTCGCTGTCTGACGGCTCTGGAAAAACCTACTTCTGGGTCGATCATCGTTGATGACATTGATCTGTCACAGCTTCGTGGGCGCGAACTGCGCCAAGCACGACGCAAGATCGGTATGGTCTTCCAAGCAGCTAACCTTTTCGATGCCAAGACCGCGGGAGGAAATATCGAATTCCCGCTGAAAGTCGCTGCGAAGAAAGAATTCACTCGCGAGGAACGCAAAGGACGTGTTCGTGAACTTCTTGCGCTAGTCGGTCTTGAGCATCGTGGCGGTGCCTACCCCTCGGAGCTTTCCGGTGGCCAGCGCCAACGCGTCGGTATTGCGCGTGCACTTTCAGATACCCCTCGAGTCTTGCTCTGTGATGAGCCAACCTCAGCCCTTGACCCCGAATCAACACGCGCGATTCTGTCGCTCCTGCGTCAGGTGCGCGACGAAACCGGTGTCACCATTGTCATCATCACCCATGAAATGTCGGTCGTTCGCGAAATCTGTGATTCTGTAACACTCCTGAAAGACGGAGGAATCGTCCAGAGCGGAACAATCGAAGAAGTTCTGGCTGACCCGGGTTCGCCTCTGGCAAAGGAATTGGTTCCTGCACCCAGTGTTGACGAACTGGATGTCACCGACTTCAATCATGAGCTGACCGCGCGTGAAATCGCTGCACAGAGCAACTCAGCGGAGGCCAAAACCTCAGCCAAAACCTCTGCTCAGCCCTGGGAATCTGGAAATATCCTTCTGGACGTGATCTTTACGTCGCATCCCGGTGTGCCCACGGGCTCGAATATGCTCAACCTTGCCGCAGAGCTTGGCGCGGATGTGACCGCAGGGACCTTCGAATCGATGGGTTCTGTCCAAGTTGGTCGCCTGGCTCTGGCGATCCCCGCAGCTCAGCGTTCTTCGATTATTGACCAGCTTCGCGCCCAGGGCGCGCATGTGGAGGTGAGGTCGCTGTGAACCTTTCGGCTCTTTCAACAGCCCTGACGCTGCTTCCACTGGGTAAAGGTGACCCGACGTGGGGAGACAACCCCGCACTCACCCAGCAGTTCCTCCCGGCAATCTGGGAGACCCTGCTCATGGTCTTCTTCGGTACCTTCTTTACCGTGCTCATCGGCCTTCCTTTGGGTCTGCTTCTTGTCCAGACCTCGAAGACGGGACTCACTCCTAACAAGATCATCAACCAGATCATTGGTTTGATTGTTAATGTTGGCCGTTCTTTCCCCTTCCTCATCCTCATCATTGTGCTGTTGCCGGTAACGCGATTCGTTATGAAAAATGCGACGACGTGGCCGGGAGCGACCTTCCCGCTGGTGATCGGAGCCATCCCATTTTTTGCTCGCCTCGTCGAAACGAATCTCCTTGCCGTCGATAACGGCAAAGTTGAGGCCGCACTCATGGCTGGCGCCTCGAACCGCCGCATCCGCTGGAGCGTGCTTGTTCACGAGGCCCTGCCTGGAATCATTCAGTCCGTGACGGTTTTGGCGATTACCTTGGTGGGCTACTCGGCAATGGCGGGCGTCGTTGGTGCGGGTGGTCTTGGAAAGATGGCAATCGACTACGGGTACCACCGCTTTCAGACAGACACAATGATCTGCTCTGTCGTTGCGATCATCATCATCGTTCAGTTAATTCAAATGATTGGCGACATGCTCAGCCGGCTGGTGGATCACCGCTGAGCATCCACCAGCCGGGTCGCGAACTCTGCTTGGTAATTAGGTAAAAATACGCGGGATTATCGCGGGCCACTCAGGTCCCCCCCCGCTTGTAGGAAACAGACAATCTAAGGAATTACTCTCATGCGTCACTCTCGTTCTCTTCGTACTCTCGCCGGTCTTGGCGTTGCGGCAGCACTGGTCCTCTCGGCCTGCTCCAGCGGTTCTACGGGCTCTTCATCGTCCTCGAACGGTGCAACCACCATCACCGTTGCAGCCAGCCCCTCACCTCACGCAAAGATCCTCAAGTACATCCAGGACAACCTGGCAAAGGACGCGGGAATCAACATCAACATCAAGGAGTTCACCGACTACGATCTGCCCAACCGTGCGCTGGATCAGGGTGAAGTTGATGCCACCTACCACCAGACTGTTCCCTACTTGGAGAAGGCTAAGCAGCAGTTCAACTACGACTTCACTCCCGGTAAGGGCATCCACCTCGAGCCCCTGGCTATCTATTCCTCCAAGCACAAGTCCCTGGATGAGCTTCCCGAAAAGGGCGGAATCATTGGTGTGATCTCCGATGTCACCAACCAGGAGCGCGCACTTCGCCTTCTTGCTGCAAACGGTTTTGTTGAGATCCCCGCAAGCGGTGACGTCAACGTGTACACCGTTAAGAAGCTGAAGAACTTCGACTTCAAGGAAATTGACGGACCTATTCTGGTCTCTAACCTGGGCGAGACTGACTACTCGGTGATCAACGGTAACTTCGCACAGGAAGGTGGCCTGGCACCCTCGCGCGATGGTCTGGCTGTCGAGTCCCCCGAAAACAACCCTTCGGTGAACGTCCTCGTCTGGAAGACCGACGCTTCTGGCGATAAGGCTGAGGCAGTGAAGAAGCTCGACGAGATCCTGCACTCCGAGCAGGTGAAGAAGTACATCGAGGACACCTGGAAGGACGGCTCGGTGATCCCGGCCTTCTGATCCAAGGATGGTGTAATCACCTGATTGCACCGTCAAGACTCCGTGTGGGGCGCGGCTTGGCCGCGCCCCACACATGTTCCACACGCATAAAGGTGGCCACGTCCCTTGGACGTGGCCACCTTGAGTTTTGAGGAATCTAGCCGGAGCTAGGCTCAGTCGACAATGCCGTAGAGGCGGTCGCCGGCGTCACCCAGACCGGGGACGATGTAGGACTTTTCGTTGAGGCGCTCGTCAACCGAAGCGACAACGACGGTCACATCTGCTCGATCACCCACGAAGTCTTCCAGAACCTTCAGGCCCTCGGGAGCAGCCAGAAGGCAGACGCAGGTCACGTCCTTAGCTCCGCGATCGAAAAGGTACTTGGTTGCGGCAACCATGGTGTGACCGGTTGCGAGCATGGGATCCAGAACGAAGCACTGGCGGCCCGAAAGGTCTTCGGGAAGACGGTTTGCGTAGGTCTCAACCTCAAGAGTCTTCTCATCGCGCTTCATTCCCAGGAAGCCAACCTCGGCGGTGGGAAGAAGACGGGTCATTCCTTCGAGCATTCCCAGCCCAGCACGAAGTACGGGGACTACGATGGGGCGCGGCTCGCTAATGCGCTTGCCAACGGTAGGCGCAACAGGAGTGTTGATTGCGATCTCAGTGGTTGAGACGTGGCGTGTGGCCTCGTACGCAAGAAGGGTGACCAATTCGTCAACCAGCTGGCGGAAAGTTGCCGAGTGGGTGTCGCGGTCACGCAGAACGGTGAGCTTGTGGGCAATGAGCGGGTGATCAGCAATATGAAGGCGCATGGTTCAAGAGTAACCCGCGAAGTAGGGTTTACGCGATAGGCTGAAGGGGTGGCAACTATGGATCAGTACAAAGAAGCGATGGCTCGCGCACTCTTCCTGGCGAATAAAGCTCGCGAATTGGGAGATGTCCCCGTGGGTGCGGTCGTTATTGACTCAGTAGGACGGATTATCGGCCGCGGCTGGAACTGCCGCGAGGCCGAGCATGATCCCTGCGGTCACGCTGAGATCATGGCCCTGCGAGAGGCCGGAAAGCGTTTGAAGCGATGGAATCTCATCGGTTGCACGCTGGTTGTCACCCTGGAGCCCTGCACGATGTGCGCGGGTGCAATAGTTTCCTCTCGCGTTGATCGCGTCGTCTTTGGCGCGTGGGACCCCAAGGCTGGAGCAGCTGGGTCACTGCGCGATGTTCTTCGTGATTCTCGCCTCAATCACCAGGTCGAGGTCATCCCCGGAGTTCTGGCTCAGGAAGCAACCGTCCAGCTTCGTGCATTCTTCGAAACACGTCGGGATCGCCCGGACAACCCCTTCGTTGGAATCCCTCCACGTGAACGTGAATCGAAAGAACCTGAAATTGAAACCCTGAGTGGTTGGGCCGCTTCTCATCCTCAGCCGGAGATTTCCGCGCCCGAGGCCTCTGCCGCGCAGGAAACCCCAGACGTTGACCCGACCACTGCAGCCATCGCCTCGATCTTTGCGCGCATGAACCATCCTGAGACCACGGAACCCTCACAAGCGGCTCAGGTGGAGCCGGCAGGTGCGAAGCAAGCCACTGCAATGGAAACTCTCGCAGGTGCGCCTCTAACAGCCGTGGCGGCCTCGGAAGCTCCGCTCAGTGGCCACAGCTCGGTGCCGCCTCGTCGGGTGCGCTCGTACGCGGCTATGAACGACGCCCCTCAGGCGAGCTCCCAGGCTCAGCAGGCTCCTCAAAGAGCTACACAGCCCGCTGCTCAAGCCAAGCAGGCTCCGGTCCTTCCTCAGCTCAAGCCCGCTGAGTTTGTCCCCGGAACGGCCGGGATTGTTGTTCGTACACGCGCGTCAAAACACGGAAGGGCTACTCAGGAGTAGTTCGGCCTGAGGGAAGCCCGAAACGCTCCTCATCAAACAATATGGGTGTGGCCCGCGCGTTGTGCGCGGGCCACACCCATCAAAACTGTCGACGTGGGTTTACCGATCGAGTCCCACCCGGCCGACCGCCTTCCACAGGCTTCCAATCACAGCCGCCCCTGCGATCGCCTTAACGATTCCGCCCACGATAAAGGGCGTGAATCCTGCATTCATGGTCTGCGCGAAAGACATGCTCACACCACCCATGCGGACAACAAACCACATATAGGGAATGCCAACCAAGAAGGGAACCAGGGTTGCTCCGCCGAATGCCGCAAGAGATAGCCAGAGGTGGCGATCCCATGCGCGTTCAGAGAGCTTTCCGATCAACCATGCAGCCGGAATGAAGCCAATGATGAAACCAAAAGACGGTTTTGCAAGTGCTGCAATACCGCCACTTGCGGAGGAGAACCACGGCACTCCAGCAAGGCCAAGTACCAGATAAGAAAGCAGTGAGAGAGCCCCGCGACGTGAGCCCAGAATAGCGCCGACCAGCAGAACACCAAGAGTTTGACCGGTGATGGGCACAGGCCACATGGGAATGGCGACCTGTGCCAGGATGCCTACGAGTCCCGCGCCTGCGAGAACGGCAAGAGCATCTCGACGAAGCGATGCGCTACCGAAGTGGTCAGCCAGTACCGGTGAGAAAGTCGATGAAGCCAGTGGTGTCGTCATGAGAAATCCTTTGAAGAGTGTGATTCGGATGGGTACGCATGAATCCATGCGATTGCGTAGTTACCGTCGTGGGATAAAGAAACAAGCCATGTGAGTGAAGCTGAAATCTCGCTTTCTGTTTGCTGAAGCGCGTCGGCAATTGCTCCGTGGAAGCGCAGCGAAGGGCGCCCCCAGCGGTCATTCACCACTTCGATTTCGGCCCAATCAACCTGGTCTGGCTCAAGTGGGCCTTCGCGACCGTAGTACAGCGAGGACCAGGCCTTGATGAAGGCCTCTTTCGCTGCCCAACGAGCCGCAAGGGATTGAACCGAACGCATCGACAGTCCTGAACTCGCGTGGGAAGTCGAAAGGGCCTCAGAAGCTTCGCTGGCAGGTGCCCCCTGCTCGGAAGTGAAACGCGCTGCTGCATTCCACTCCCGAGCAGTGAAGACTCGATGAAATACCGAGCCTTCCTGGCCGAGCTGCTCCCCGAAAGAAGCAACATCGACCAGGTCGACACCGATAGCTGCCGGTTTCATGCCGGTTCTCAGTTCTGAGCTTCCTGTGAATCCGAAGCCGCCGATGCGTAGGTGCCATCTGCACCCAAGCGAGCGGAAGGATCCAGGAGCAGGGCAACCTCGGCCTCGTGAGTGTCGGTTGCCGGAAGGCGACGCCCCTCAATGGGAACGAAGAGCTCCGCGTGCCCGATCATTCCCTGCTCCAGGTGACGACGTCCCTCTTCCAAGCGCTTCTGGGCGCGTTCACGCCACTGAGCCAGAGCGGCCTCGCCGCGCTCGGCACGCAACGCAGCCTCAAAGGCAGCGGGGTGAACAAGGACGACCATCGCGGCGATGTGGCCAAAGCCCAGCGAGGTCAGGACACCGGCGCGGACGGGGGAAGCGGACATGTCCAGCGGCTGACGCAGCCACAGGAGCGGCATCCACTGAGCCATTTCCGGATCCAAGCAATCCAGCGCGCGGTTTGCGGGCAGTTCCTGGCGACGGAAGATATCGATCAAACCTGCTGCCTGGAAGAGCGCAGCGCCACCCTTTGCGTGACCGGTCAGGGTCTTCTGCGACACGACATACAGCGGGTTGCCCGCTGAACGTCCCAGAGCCGCCGACAGGCGCGAGTGGAGCTCGGCCTCGTTCGGGTCATTCGCGCGAGTCGAGGTGTCGTGCTTGGACACAACCGCGATATCGTCCGCGCTCAGACCGAGGTCCTCGAGGGCGCGAGCCAGCTGGGAATTGCGACCACCGCGTGCCGCCGCCAAGGCGCCGAGGCCGGGGGCCGGGATCGAGGTGTGTGCACCGTCTGCGAAGGAACGCGCGTAGGCGACAACCGCTTGGACCGGCAGACCCAGATCCGCTGCGATATCGCCGCGGGTGACCAGCAAAGTGCCACCGCCGGCAGCTTCGAGGAAGCCAGCGCGACGACGGTCTCCGGCGCGAGAGAAGTGGCGCGGAGTGATTCCACGTGCTTCAAGCGCTGCGGACTCAGCGGTCGCGTTCATGTTGCCAAAGCCGGTGAGCGATTCGACTGAAATATCGTCGATACCGCCGGCGACAACGAAGTCGGACTTGCCCAGACGGATCTTGTCGACGGCTTCCTCGATAGAAACCGCGGCAGTTGCGCAAGCACCCACCGAGTGGATCATCTGGCCGTAGCCACCAATGAAGGACTGCATGGTGTGTGCAGCCACAACATTGGGCAGAGCCTCTTGAAGGATGTCCTGCGGGCGATCTTCACCCAGGAAGCGCGAGAGGAAGACGTGGCGCAGGGACTCCATGCCACCGATACCCGTGCCCTGTGTCGAGGACACATCTGCCGGGTGGACGGCCTGCAGGAGCTCAGCGGGGGAGAAGCCCGACGAGATGAAGGCATCCACTGCGGTGACCAAGTTCCAGACAGCAATGCGGTCCAAGGCCTCGACCATGGAAGCGGGAATACCCCACTGAGCCGGGTCGAAGTCTTCGGGGATCTGGCCGCCGACCGTACGGGTCAGAGTTGCACGCGCGGGGACCTGGACGGGGGATCCAGCGGACTTGGTGACATGCCACGTACCGTTTTCTTCCCAGATCGTCGTGTGCGAAGGATCTGCCAAGACGTAGTCTTCGGCTTCAGCCTTGGTGTCCACGGTGAAGGTCTGCTCGCTGGTCAAGAAGACCGTGCGAACGTCGTTTGAACCGCAATCGACCATGTTTGAATCGTCGTTGAAGCGACGGATACCCGAGCGGGCAACAACTTCATCGCGGAAACGATCGTAGATCTCGGCCTCGTCAACCGGTGCGCCAGAAGCGTCGTACCAGCCGGGCTGCGGGCTATCAGACCAGTTGATGAGCTTCATCATCCAGGCCATCTCGAGGACGCCGGCAGCGGTCAGATCAAAGTCCTGACCGAATTCGGCCTCTTCACGGGTACGTCCCGAACCCCAGGTGCCGATTTCACCGGTGCCGACAATGACGATCTGATCGCGCAGTTGCGCGCGAGGAGTTGCCCACTCGATCGGTGCAGCCAGCGAAGGAACAACCGGGTTGGGCAATGCCCGCAGGGTTGCTTGCTTCTCTGCCTGAGTTTCCTGTGCCGAGGCCGTCGCCTGCTCGCGTGCTTGGCGAGCCAGCGCGGGAAGGTCAAGTCCCGCCTCGGCCAAGCCGCCGGTCAGGTCAGCGTGAACAGGAGCCTGAGCGGCCTGCTCGCGGACCTCACGGGTGAGGAGCTGGGCAAGTTCGCCGGCGATTTCTTCGGTCGTGTAGACGTGTACGCCTGCCGCCTCAGCCGCGGGAACCAGGATGTCGTTTCCGCCCATGAGGGAGGTTCCCTGAACCCAACCGATCAGCGGGTGAGCGATGCTCGTGCGCGTCGGCCAACCGGATTCGTGCTCCCACTTGATCGCAATCGCGTCGAAGGCCGCCTTCGCTTCGCCGTATGCACCGTCGCCACCAAAGATTCCTCGGTTCGGCGAACCGGGAAGCAAAATGTGCGTGCGGTGGTTGGGAGCCGTGTCTGCACCCAAGCCGGAGAGCAGGTGGATTGCGCGTTCGACGCTCCACAGAAGCAGGCGTTCTTGAGCAAGAGCACCCTGAGGATCCGAACCAACGGTCCCGGAAACGCGAGGCGCTGCGAAGGGAACGAAGAGATCGGGAAGAAGCGCGGGCTTGACGACCTCGGTCGTTGCCCCGTGCGTCTCGGTCTGTTCGCTACCAACCCAGGAGATCAGCGCGTCAACATCGCGGAAGGATGCCATGTTTGCGGGGACGATCCACAGGGTTGCGCCGATTGCGGCGTGTGTGCGGTACAGCTCCTTGGCGAATGCCAGTCGTGCATCGTTGACTCGCGATGAGGTCATGATGACGGTTGCGCCACCGGCAAGAAGCTCACCGACGACTGCAGCCGCGATCGAGTGGGGAGCAGCGCCGGTCACAAGTGCGACATCTCCGGCGAAGCGGCCCTCAGCTGCCTCAAGAGCAGCCTGGGCGACGCGGGCGAAGTAGTCCTTGAGACCTGCATCCGAGGTGTTGGCGCTGTACCACTTCGCCAGTTCGCTCAGCGATTGTCCTGCGCCGCGTAGGCGTTCAGGCGCAAGGCTTTCAGCGGAAGCAGCACCAGCAAAGATACGGGCGAGATCTTCGCGAGCGGTTGCCCAGCGATCGTCTAGGAGGACCGCTCGGCCTTCATCAAAGGCGGGGCGTACGGAGGCTTCCCAATTTGCTCCGAGCTCGGCCTCGACGGCTGCGATCAGAGCGGAGGAATCTTCGCTCTCTACTGCTGCGGGGGCACTAGAGATGCCCAAAACCTTGAGAATGTCGCGTGCTTGGTTGGCCAAGATGCCGCGCTCACCCAAAATGCGATCTTCCAGGTCGCGCAAAGCCGCAGAATCAACGACCTCACCGCCGGCGCCGCCACCGGAGCTTGGACGCGAGAGAGTCAAGCCCTCACGTGCTGCGATCAAAGCCAGAGCCTGATCAATGAGCGCCGAGGCGTCCTTCGCAGAGGAAACCGAGTCCGGCAGAGTCGAGAGGCTACCACCGCGAATCGAGTCACCTTCGCGGGTGCCCAGCAGGATTTCTGCGTTCACGCGTGCGGCCCACTGCTCGCTCAGGCCCCAATTGTCCTTGACGTAACCGGTCGTGAAGCTTGCGGGAAGGCCGGCAGAACCGAAGATCTTGCGCAGCTTGGAGTTGATTGCGTCGCTGAGGACCGGGCCAAAAGGCGCATAGCTGGGAACCAGAGTGTCGATGGTTGCGAAGAGATCGCCCATCGATGCTTCAGCCGCGCCTTCGATGGTCGAGAGCGAGAGCTCAGCGGCCATGTCCATGAGCAGCTGGTTGCGCTTTGACGACACGCCATTTGTCAGGGTTTCGACCGTGTCAGAGGCATCGATCTGCTCGGGGAGGAGCTTGTTCGAGAAGGCCAGAAGAACGCGGATAGCATCCGAGGCCGAGAGTGGGAGTTCCGGCATGGTTCCGCTTGCTGTAGCCGCTGGGGCTGAGGCCGGGGCGGCGGAAGGTGCTTCGACCGTGGGAGTGCTTGCCGCGGGAACTTCCGCTGTCGAGGCATTGCTTTCGGGCGCAGCGGGAGTGGCCTCGTCGCTGGGCGCTGAAGCATCGTATTGTGCGCGCTCGGGCTGAGCGACTGCGTCCTCGTTGCGGGCACGTGCGGCGTCGCGCTCGACGTTCAGCACATCGATATTCGTCTGGGCGAACTTAGGTTGCGAAAGCGTCCGCGATGCCATGTTTGCCAGAGTCGGTGAAGATGCCAAACCAATCTCAATCACGCGCTCAACGCCCAAGCCCTGCGGGGGAGCGCTGAAGAGCAGATCCTGCGTCTCAATCCAACGAACCGGCGAAGCAAACTGCCACGAGAGGAGCTCGATGAGTAGGGTACGTGCGGTGGCCTGCGGATGAGCGATCGATTCATCCCAATTGTCGACGATCTTTTGAGTTGCCTCAGACGGGACAACGTCAAGGATCGACTGAGCAAAATCTTGAGTGAGTTCGAAGGGACGAGCAACCAGGTTCGGGATGTAGCGTCCTTCAAGAACCTCGAGGTTGATGTCCTGGGGAAGTAAAGAATCGAGCTTGTCGCGGAAGGCCGGTACCCCAGCGCGCAGGCGCGAGGAGTGGAAGGGAACGTCGATTCCGGGAATCATGATGAGCGCTCGGCGGCCACCGTGTTCACGGGCACGCTGTGCGGTGTCCTCTTCCAATGCCTTCAGGCCGGCGACCGTTCCAGCAACCGAGTACTGAGAACCAGCCAGGTTGTAGTTAACGATCTCCAAGAACTCGCCGGACTTTTCAGCGATCGAGGCCACGTAGTCGCGGACCTCTGCGTCGCCCATACCGAATTGGTTGGGGCGAAGAGCTCCCATTGCGTAGTTCGATCGACCCTGCGCGTCGCGTTCGACCAAGTGATGCATGGCTGAACCGCGTTGGAACACGATTTCCAGAACCTGCTCGAGGGGGAAGATCCGTGCGTAGGCGGACAGAGCGGTGTATTCGCCCAAAGAGTGTCCCGCGTAGAAGGAGTGATCCACAAGGGCGTTGTCCACTCGGAGTTCCTCTGTCTGAGCGTAGGCCAAAGTTGCCAGAGCAACCTGGGTGAATTGCGTGAGGTTGAGGACGCCCTTGGGGTGGCGGAAGACCTCATCGCCAACGCGAAGTTCGGTCGGGTTTGTGCGAACAATAGCCTCGATGGAGAAGCCCAGAGCCTTGCGAGTATGAGCATCGGCTTGTGCCCACACCGCGCGAGCGGTTGAGCTCATGTGCTCCAAGCCCATCATCTTTCGCTGGATACCCTGACCGGGGTAAACATAAGCGGTGCGGGGTGCTCGAGTGAGTGCACGTGCGATGGAGACGACCTCATCGCCAATGCGGCATGTGGCCTCAAGGACCAACTCGCCACCGATACGACCCACGCGCTCAATGGTGATATCCACGATGTCCGAGAGCTGAACCATACCGAACATGCGGTAGGACCAGGCTTCAATCTCGACCTCGGGCATGTCAACGGAACGAATAACACCCAGTCGATCAGGGCTGTCAACCGGCTGAGTCGAGTGAGCGCACAGCAGATGCTGAACGGTCGCGGACAGCCACATACCGTGAACCAGCGGAGCTGCAAGACCGGAAAGACGTGCAGCAGCGTAGGAGGTGTGAATCGGGTTGAAGTCTCCGGAAACAATGGCGAAAGCCGTCATGTTTTCGGGAGCCTGAACGCGCACGTGACGCAGGAAAGAACGCGGCGTATCCGTGTAGGAATCTGCGACCTCGGGTGCCGGTGCGGGCGGCTGGGTCGAGGCGATGCGGCCTCGGATAGCGAAACGCTCAACTAGGCGAGCAAAAACTGTGCCTTCAGCGCTCAACTCAAGTTCGACGCGCACCACGCGACCGGCCGAAGACTCAGCAAGCTCAGCGCAGCGTCCCACGACCTCGACGCGGGTTCCGTAAGCGGGAAGCGGGGCATCGAAGAAGATTGAGTGGTCCAGGTGAACGGCATTGACCAGGCCTTCAATGACCGGGACTCCCTGGTACATTGCCGAGCCCAGTGCGGCGTAAATCGCGGGCCAGCAGGGGCCGACCAGGGCGTCGGGAACTCCCGAGGCGAGCTGCGTTGACAGTGCGCCACCAGTTACCGCGCCGTGAGCGTAGCCCAGGTTCTCGGTGAAAGTGAAGGAATCGTGAACCGTGCCGAAACCTTCGCCGGGGACGACAGCGGGCATCTTCTCAATGTGGTCGCCATTAACGGTCGTCGTGCCCACACCAGCGGCGCCGGCAAGCAGATCGTAAGCGGTTACGGACAGTCGCGACATGTCAACAACCGGGTAAGCGCCGGTCATGCACGCGCTGGAGAGAAGAACGGGGATGTCGATGTACTCAACTGAGTGGTGAGAGCTATTCGGGGTCTCATCCCACATCGAATCGCAGTGGATGCGAATCGAGTAGCCGCCCTCATCGTGAAGGATTTCCGTGGCCTCTACCGAGGTGTAGGCCGGGTTGTCGACCAGGTTGCCCGCCCACTGGATGTGGGAGATTTCCCGCAGGAACGAGGCCGCGTCAGCCAGATCGTGGAAACGAGACCAGACCTGGGGAACGCGCGCGTCGTCTGTGGAGACAGCATCGACGACAGCCTGCTCGAAGCGGGCAAACATTTCGCCGATGGGCTCATCAACGCGATCAATTCCGGCGACCGATCGGGGGCCGGGGATGATGCGGACTGCGTCTGCATCGAAACGTGCGTCTTGGGACTGCCACAGTGTGTCGGTTCCCCACCAGCGTGCAAGATCGCCGTCCAGAACGGGAACGAAAGGCATGGGCTTGTGGTGCTTGCGGCACAGGACCGGGAACCATGCGACATCGGCGGGAATCACGCGGGTGGTCTCGGCCTGAGGGTAGGCCTCGAGCAGGCGGGCCAAAGCTGCCTGGCCGTCTTCAAGATCATCGCGGCTTTCAAAGAGCGTGGGGATATCGCCGTGGTCGGCCGGGTTCAGGCGGGACTCAATACGGTGGAAGAGATCCAGAGCGCGATCCGTCCACGTCCAATCGGCCCAGGGGTAGGACAGGTCGATGACGCGGCGTGCCCAATCGGCGTAGGTCATCTCAGAGAGGTCACCGAAGTACGGCTTCGCCGTCTTGTTCATGGCCTCAATGAGTTCATCGCGGTGTGCGTCGATGGACTCCTGGTCGGAGCCGACCTCGTGAATCAGGCGCGAAGCGCGAGCAGAGGAGTTCTCGATCTCGTGCATGTCTGCGTTCAGGTGGGACAAACCGGAGGTCATACCTCCGCGGACCTGGCCGGTACCGACCCAGCCATCACCGCCAACACCGGGGGTGTCCTTGAGCAGTTGCTTCACCTGAGGAGAGGTTTCGGCTTCCAGGGTCGCCATCGAGGCCGTACCCACCAGAACAGCATCGACGGGCATCGGTGCCGATCCCAGATCCACGGACCACTGTCCGGTGATGTAGCGAGCAGCATCCGCAGCCGAACCAATACCGCCACCAACAGCAAGAACGAGGTTGGGAGTGCGACGGATTTGTGCGTAGGTAGCCAGAAGCAGATCGTCGAGGTTTTCCCACGAGTGGTGGCCGCCAGAGTGGCCGTCTTCCACCTGAATAATCAGAGTCTGATCCGGGTTCGCCTGTGCGATACGAACGACCTGCTCGATCTGCTCGACGGTTCCGGGCTTCAGGCACAGGTACTCGAAGCCATCGGCGCGCAGCTGCGCGATCAACTCGTGGGCCTCGTCCAATTCGGGGATACCGGCGGCGATCGTCACTGCATCAATGGGAGCACCTGCACGGCGTGCCTTGGGAACAATGCGGTTGACACCGAATTGCAGGTTCCACATGAAACGATCAAAGAACATCGTGTTGAACCCTGCGGTACGGCCGGGTTCAAGGAGCTTTTGAAGCTCAAGACGATGCTCGGTGAAGACCTCTTCGGAGTACTGGCCGCCACCGGCCATTTCCGCCCAGTGACCAGCATTTGCAGCCGCAGCAACAATACGAGGCCCGACGGTCGTGGGAGTCATACCCGGAAGGATGATGGGAGAGCGTCCCGTCAAGCGGGTGAATGCCGTTGAAACCACGCGACGTCCGTCGGGAAGAGCAACAACCTTGGGAGCGAACTGCGACCAGTCTGCGGGCGCTTCGATTGACGAGCCTTCTTCATCCAGTTCGGTGCGGCGCGATGCAGTCGAGGCATCCACGATCTGTGCGCCGGTTCCATCTAGGAGGTCCTGGGTCATGCGGGTGAGCATATTCGAAGGCCCAAGATCAACGAAGGTCTTCACGCCTTGGCTCAGGGCCGCGGAAATCGCTGCAGACCAGTCATCGCGGTCAACGAGGATTGCGCGGGCAACGCGCTCGGCCTCGGCATCATCAATTCCGTGACCGGCCGCTGCCAGGCTGCGTGCCCACGAAACCACCTGCGCAACTGCTTCCTCCAACAGAGGTGAATGGAAGGGGGCAGAAACAGGCAGGAACTCGACGATTGCCTCAAGAGGAGTACCACCGGTCAGGTGCTCCTCCAAGGCGCGGTTCGAGGCTGCAACCTGAGCCTCAAGCTGACGGCGGCAGGCTTCAAGATCACCCGGGCGGCCGGAAAGAACGACGGAACGCGGGCCGTTGACAACGGCCAGGGAAACGGGAGAACCCTCAACGGCCTCGGTAATCATCGAGGCCGGCAGTCCGCGAACGGAGAGCATCGGGGTTGCTTCGCCCAAGTTTGTCGCGCCCAAACGGATGCTGACTGATTGTGCAGCGGCGCCGATGAGCACTGCGAGGGCCAGGACGTGAGTGAGGCGCTGGTCATCGCGGGTGATCCACGCGCGGGCAACCTCGGCGCCCAAGATGCCCTGGGAATGACCGAGCAGCAGGGGAGAAGTCGTGTGGACATCCAACTGGGTTGCATCGAGATCTGCCAGAGCAGCCAGCTGAGCCAAGGTGATACCGGGGACGGAGACGGAGGCGGAACGGTCCAGAGGAAGGTCCTGGGTGTTGCCGTCCAGAAGAGCGTTCAGGCGTTCCAATGAACCGGGGGCGCTGGTCAGAAGCTCACCGGCAACGGGAGCAAGAAGCTCACGCATCGCCTGGTAGTGCTTGCGCAGCAGCGCGGCGTGAGGGGGGAAAGACAGAGAAGTCGAAAGAGCAGGGCGCCACGCGGACCCCTGTCCCGCAAAAGTGAGTGCGTAGGGAGTGGGGATTTCGGCAAAAAATGCGGTCATGATTAATCTACTTTCCTCATCACATAGGGGCGTTATCGTGGACGCGTGGGGTCGTTACGGTGCGGTCCTTCAGATGGAGGACCGATAGGGCTTGGCAAATGTTCTGGCGGGTTGTTGAAGGCTCGATCAGAGCATCGAGCTCTCCGTTTTTCAGAGAAAGATTCGGGTTCATCGCCTGGCGCTCATACATTTCCTGGTAGTGCGCTCGCTGCTGGGCAATATCGCGCCCTTCCTTCCCGGCCGCGGCAAGCTGACGACGGAAGACGATATCCACCGCCCCTTCAGAGCCCATCACGGCAATTTGAGAAGCCGGCCATGAGAAGTTCACATCTGCGCCCAGCGACTTCGAGCCCATGACGATGTAGGCGCCGCCAAATGCCTTGCGCAAAATAACGGTGATCATGGGGACGGTTGCGGTCGCATAGGCGGTGATCAATTTAGCGCCACGGCGAATGATTCCCGCTCGTTCCTGTTCAGAACCGGGACGATATCCAGGGACGTCAACAAGGGTGATAATCGGGATCCCGAAGGCATCAAGGAATTGAACAAAACGTGCGGCCTTTTCAGAGGCGTTCACATCCAGAGTTCCTGCATCGATGCTGGGCTGGTTGGCAACAATTCCAACCGGCCGTCCTTCAAAGCAGGCGAAGCCAACAACGATGGAAGGAGAGAACAGGGGCTGAACCTCAAGGAATTCCCCGTGATCGACAAGCGCTTCAATGACCTCGACCATGTCGTAGTCCTGCTTGGGGGATTCCGGAACCAGGGATGCGACCTCGTGTGCGCGTTCTTCGGTGCCATCGTTTTCGAAGAGGTAGCGCGGAGGCTTCTTATCGCAGTTCTGCGGCAGGTAGGACAGCAGAGTACGTGCGTAATCCAGGGCCTCGTTCTCATCTTCGGCAAGGAAGTGCGCAACGCCCGACACCGAGTTATGCAGGTCGCCACCACCCAGGTCTTCAGAGGAGATTTCCTCGCCGGTCGCAGCCTTCACAACAGAGGGACCGGTAACAAACATGTACGAGGAGTTCTTCGTCATGATGATGAAGTCGGTGAGCGCGGGCCCGTAGACCGCGCCACCCGCACAGGGACCCAAGATCACCGAAATCTGAGGGACGACTCCCGAGGCTTCGGTGGTCTTTCGGAAAATTCGACCGTATTGTGCAAGCGCGGTGACGCCTTCTTGGATACGAGCGCCGCCCGAATCCAAAAGCGCAATGATCGGAATTCGCATGGAGAGAGCACGATCCATGAGGAGAAGGATCTTATCGCCTTCCACCTTGCCCAGTGTGCCGCCGCGGATTGAGAAATCCTGTGCATAAACGGCGACTGGGCGACCATCCAGCGTACCGATACCCGTGATGACGGCAGAACCGAGCTCGCCGGCTTCGATGTCGCCGCCGGCGTAGCGGTTGAGCTCGCTGAAGGAGCCCTCGTCAAGCAGGTAGTCCAAGCGCTCGCGGGCGGTTTGGCGTCCGCGAGCATGCTGTGCCTTGCGTGCTTTTTCTTCCGCCGCTTCCAAGATGCTGTGCGTGCGATCGTAGAAGTTTCGGCGGCTGATGGCTTCGTGCTCTTCGGCCTCGTCGATTCGCTTGGCGCTCGATGGGGTCATGCTTCCTCCTTAATGCTCACCAAGACGTCTCCTGCTTTGACGGTGTCGCCCGCGCAGACGTGAATCGCCGAGATCGTTCCCGAGCAACCCGCGTTTAGGGCCTTTTCCATCTTCATGGACTCAATGACCGCAACCAGTTCGCCCTCTTCGACCTCTTGGCCTTCTTCGACGGCGATGCGGATGACGGTTGCTTGGATGGGGGAGGTGACGTTCGGGCCCTCGTCGTTTGCCCCAGTGCGCGGGCGCAGTGAGCGTCGCAGTGGCTGACGAGGCCGGAGTGCGCGGCCCCCCGATTCGCCCCCGGCTGCGGCCAATAGTTCCGCGGGAAGGCTCAGCGTTGTGCGCTTTCCGTCAATTTCGATGATGAAGGAGCGCAGTGCGTGCGCTTCGCTTCCTTCTTCCGAGGCCTCACGTGATTGTGTGCCGCCCGCAGCCGAGAGCTCGCGTGCAACCTCTTCGAGAACTCCTTCGCGTTCCAACCACTGGGTATAGACACCCAAGCTGTCGCTTTCTTCACTTCGAAATTCGGGAGTTGCGAGGATGTGGGAGAGCAGGGGAGCAGAGGTCGGCAGACCCTCGACGCGAAATTCATCCAGCGCCCGCTGGAGGCGAATAATTGCTTGAATACGCGTTGGCGCATGAACGGTGATTTTTGCAATGAGAGAGTCGAAGTCGGTTCCGATTTCTTCACCGGGACGGATGAAGGAATCAACACGGACCCCGGGGCCGCCGGGCCACTGGATTGCGCTCAAACGACCGGTTGCGGGCATGAGTTCCTGAGCGGGATCTTCACTGGTGACTCGCACTTCGATCGCATGACCGCGAGTAGAGGGGATCTCGCTGAGTGGAAGACCTTGTGCAATTCGGATCTGTTCGCGAACCAGATCGATTCCGGTGACCTCTTCAGAAACCGTGTGTTCGACCTGCAGGCGAGGGTTGACCTCCAGGAAATAAGCCTTACCGTCTTCGACCAAGAACTCACAGGTTCCGACACCCACATACTGGACCGCGTCAAAGAGTGCGCGGGAGTACTCCTCAAGTGCTGCGTGGAGTTCTTCGGAGATGAAAGGAGCAGGAGCTTCTTCAACAACCTTCTGATTGCGACGCTGGACCGAGCAATCTCGGGTCGAAACGACTGCGAAAGTTCCGAAAGAATCGCGAGCGCATTGGGTTTCGACGTGACGACCGTGAGAAATGAATTTCTCCATGAAACACAGGGTCAATGTCGAAGGATCAAGCATGTTCGTGTAGAAATCACGAATATCTGAGTCGGAATTCATGCGAGTGATTCCGCGCCCACCGCCGCCATCGGCACGCTTGATCAGGACCGGGTAGCCAATGGACTGTGCCAGCTCAAGTGCATCCTCGACGCTGCTCCCTTCCAAGGAACGACCGGTGATCGTTGGGACCTGGCATGAATCAGCCAGTTCGCGGGCTCGAATTTTGTCCCCCAAGGCCTCAATGGCCTCGGCGGAAGGACCAATCCACACCAAGCCGGCTTCTGCGACGCGCGAGGCGAAATCGGCGTTCTCGGAAAGGAAGCCGTATCCGGGGTGGATTGCTCGCGCGCCGGACTTTGCGGCGGCCTCGAGAATCGCTTCCGGATTCAGGTAGGTCTCAGCAGCGCCCTTCCCACCCAGGCTGTAGGCGGAGGTTGCGAGCTCGCAGGCCAAGGTATCCCGATCGGCCTCAGCGTAGACAGCGACGGAATCCAAACCCATTTCGCGAAGGGTACGAATGACGCGAACCGCAATTTCACCTCGGTTCGCAACCAAAACGGGAGAAAGGGCAATCGTCATGACAGGTGTCCTTCCACTAGTGGGGTGGGGGAAATTTCCCCCGTAGTGACGGTGAGAATTTCGCCTTCCGTGGAGCGGCAGATCAGGTGTGCGTGTTCATCGACGCTGATCGGAGTCGCGGTGAAGCGAATGCCTCCGGGAAGGTGCAGTGGGCATTGAGTGCCGAAGATGCGCATGTGGGAGCTGTACTCCTCGCGCCAAGATTCGGGCGCGCCGGGTAGCGTGAAGAGCCGCTGGAGGTTCATGCGCAGTTCGCGGATGAATGATTCGCGTTCCTCGCTGCTCAGTGAGGTATCGAAGCTTGCGGCGAAGTCACGCACTTCAGCCGGTAGTGCGCCGATGTTTAACCCGATGCCAATGATTACGCGATGGGTGCCGCCGTTTGTGTCGAGGTGTTCGCAAAGAATTCCAGCGGCTTTACGTCCGTTGATGAGCAGATCGTTTGGCCACTTGAGTGAAAGTGCGTCCTCACCGCCTGCTGCTGCGTCGAGCCCTGCGGCGCGGATCGTGCGCAGGAGTGCGACCCCGGCCAGCGCGGTCAGCCATTCCAATTCGCTTTCCGAGGCCTCAACCATGAGAGAGAAAGTCAGTGCGTCATCGGAAGAGAGCCAGACGCGTCCATCGCGTCCGCGACCCTTGTTCTGGCGGCTTGCCCACAGTGCTATTCCCGAAGGCGCAGTTGACCCCTCGCCGAGCACGATGTGGGCAAGGTGAGTGTTCGTTGAGTCAACTTCGTCGCAGTGAAGGACAGGTGCTTCTTGATCAATCTGCATTACACCCATCGTTCAATTCGCCGCATGAGCGGACAAATACAGGGGTGCATATTGTGAGGGCCGTGCCTGCAGCTCAGCTAAAGTGCTATGAGTTTTTGGCGTAATTCTGCGAGTCTTGAAGTTTCCTTCGAAAACGCTTGAGAGCGATACCGATGTGTATTTTCAGTCGATTTCGCGCGAGCAGGCGTAGAGCAGGACCAGGACGACTTCGAGAATTGATCGGGTTGCCGGGCTAGCCTGCGAGGCTGTGTGGGCAGGTGGTACCGGAGGGTGATCTTCGTGAGGCGCTGGCGCTGGGTAGCCGGAGTTTGTGGCAGCACTGTGCTTACTCCGGTACTCGCGAATGGATTGACGCCAACCCGCAAGGCCTGCAGCGCGCATGACGACACCGATGGCACTTTGGGTAAGCGCACCAATGGGAACCGTAAGTTCGCGGCCAGCGGCCGTCAGGATTGTCTGCAGAACCGAACCGAGTTGATCTGCAAATTGACGATTGAGGTCCAGCAGTCGCATACCCCACTCGGGGTCGCGGATTGAGCGCATGAGCATCTCGGAGTGGAGGATGTAGAGCCCTTCGTCAATATGGATTGCGTCCAAGGCTTCGTAGAGCAGGTTTTCCATGAGGAGGTGACGATCCCCCTCACCTCCCTGGGAAGCGGGGGTTTGGGCGTTCTCCCACAAAAGGACGCGTTCACGCAGGCGTTGGATCAGGTCGGCGTATTCGCCTTCGGCCAAGATTCCCAGCAGTGAGTCTTTAGAGGAAAAATTTGAGTAGAAGGCGCCGCGGGTAAAACCTGCAACTGCGCAGATGTGCTCGAGTGATGTAGCTTCAATGCCTTCGGTGATGATGATGTGTCGAGTTGCTGCGAGGAGACGGTCCTGGGTTTCGGCTCGTTTTCCCATATATAACCGCCTCTTCCTGCCGACACCGAGTGGAACATGCACAGGCGAAGGCGATGCGTCTTCAGTGACATGTTCGTTTAGAGCTGAGGGCTCTATTCTCTCACGACCATTGTGCCCAGTGTAGGGTGAATGCATGATTGGTGGACTTCTTACGCTACTGGGCAACCTGATTCTGATCGTTGTCATCGGTGTTGCACTGATTTCAGCTGCCTTCATTTTCTTTGTCCGTCGCGCGATGCGTCGCGGCATGGGGCAAGACGCTCCTTCGCGCTATGGGGCCCCGCGGCCGGGTGTGCGCGTTGTTGACAGCACCGTGGTTGATGAGCCTTCGACTAGTGCTTCTGGAAAATCTGCTCCTCGCGCGGCTGATATCCCAGATTCCGCTGAAGTTCAGATCATTGAGGTTACGACCCGCGAAGACTAATCACCACCGCTAGATGCGGTTATAACAGGGTGGGGGCCAGACGCTGCGCGTCTGGCCCCCACCCCCGTTGTGTATTGAGTCGATTGTGTGTCGGCCAATCAGGCTTGCGCCTTTATGCCCCTATGCGTGGGCTTCAGGGCTCAAGAGCAATCCGACTCTTTGTCTCAATCCTGTTCGCGACGAGCACGGGCTACAAGCAAGCCACCGGCAATTGCCGCGCTCAGCGCAGCAGCTGCGGCAAGAGTCGCATCGGTGCCGGTCGAAGCAAGGGAACGATTCGCTTCCTTGGGAGAAGGCGCCGCGGGGGGCAGATCCTGCTGTGGTGCCGGCGGAAGCGGAGGATTGCTTGTCTGGGGAGTTACCGGAGGAGTCGTGCTACTTGTTGAGGCCGCAGGCTGAGGAGTCGTTGTTGAGACCTCCGGAGTTGGCTCAGTAGTCGTCGGTGTTGGTTCCGGAGTGGTTGTGCTTGGGGTTGGCTCCGGGGTTGTTGTCGTTGGGGTCGGCTCGGGAGTCGTCGTGCTGGGAGTAGGCTCCGGGGTGGCCTCAGTCGTTGTGGGGGTTGGTTCCGGAGTCGTTGTAGTAGGAGTCGGCTCAGGAGTGGTTGTGCTAGGTGTTGGTTCCGGAGTGGTTGTGCTCGGGGTTGGCTCCGGTGTTGTCGTGCTCGGGGTAGGTTCCGGAGTCGTTGTCGTTGGTGTGGGGCGAGGCAATGAGGGGTTGTCGTTGGTGGAACCACCACCATCGGCTGTGATTACCGCTTTTCCGACCAATACAACAGCGTTGACAGACGCGTTGTTTGTGAAGGTCGCAGACTTACCGACCATTGCCGAATTCTTGATCTTGGTGTTATAGGAGATCGAATAAATTGCGTTTCCGTTACCCTTCGGCCAAGTCGCGGTGAAACCGCTGCCGTCTGCCTTCTTCGTGACGGTGAAGGTGCCGCCGTTCAGTGCATCGCCATTCGATACCGTTGTGGAATCTCCCAAGGGGAAGTCGTCTCCGTTAGCCCACACTAACATTGAGGGCTCGTTGGCCAGGGTGTAACCACCATTGTCATTCGTGAAGGTATCGTCAACAGTGATGGTTTCGACCGAGATTCCTGACTCCACGATGTTAATCGACCAGTTAATCAACGAAGGATCATCGGAGTCGACTGTTCCGCCTTTGTTGTGTTTGGTGGTTTTTCCGATATTGGTGTCGCCAATTCCGGTTCCGTCACCGGGGAGCTGAACAGAAACAGCCTTGCCATCAATCAAGAAGGACACTGCGCCAGCAGTGGTCTTTGCAGCTGCGCTCATCTTTGCCCAACCTGAACCGGTGATGTTCTGGTGGGAGTTTGCGTAGTCTGTAAAGGTACAGGTGATGACCGCTCCGGGTTCAGGTGCGGGAGCAGAGCAATTGACAGCGACCTGACCATCAGGGGCGATCATGTCGAATTGAAGTTGTGTGCCGGTCGAAGCGAAGGTGTTGAGCTCCGGGGGTGCTTGGATGGTGAAAGTGTCTCCCTGGCGGATTGCCTTCCCCGTTCCGTCGATGGTGAAGTCAACCTGCATCATGGTGCCAACGCCAAGCTTCGTTGAGGAGCTGACTCCAGAGAGCTTGACATCCTTGACGATGTCGTTGACGGTTGCGGCCTGTGACGCACCTTGGGAAACGACGAAATAGGCTAATGCAAGGAAACATGCGAGGAGCATTGAAAGCCCCGAAATCGCTGATCTTGTGAGAGTTTGAACGCGTATCGACACCTGAAAATCTCCTGATTGATTTGTGGGGGATATCTAAATGCTAGTCAGTTCAGGGATGAATTCACAAATATCTGGGATGGCCTAAAAGTTCTAAAACAGCTTTTTCGGTGCCTCACCGTGGTTGATCAAGTTGTCAAAAAGTGTTTTCTGGCAAGTGTTGTTGCAGGTCAAGAAAGGTTTATGCTCAGAGTTGTGGAGCGTGGGGGAGGAAGTGTGATTCTGGTCGCAGTAGATATAACAAAACCCTCGCGATGCGAGGGTTTTATCTGGTGGCTCCGACCGGCGTCGATCCGGTGACCTTTCGATTTTCAGTCGAACGCTCTACCAACTGAGCTACAGAGCCAGGACCGAAACCTACTGGCCTGGTCTTGCGACCCCGACGGGACTTGAACCCGCGACCTCCGCCGTGACAGGGCGGCGCGCTAACCAACTG
>OBWZ01000062.1_pt1 | contig 109920 bp, 99 predicted proteins | sample 1476561 | NCBI WGS metagenome assembly OBWZ01 (sample SAMEA2580138, study PRJEB22360) | human gut metagenome | biome: human gut; feature: human-associated habitat; material: faeces | place: Denmark | collected 2008/2010 | reverse complement strand
AACGTTGTACAGATTTTTAGCACGATGCGTAAGAGCAGAAAAGCCGGGGGTTTTGCGGGTGATTAGCAGATAGGATACTAGAATATGTACGATATGATTTCATATTGGAAACCCTCCTTTTGTTGACATCATTATTCCACGGACGTGAGAGAAACTTAAGGAAAATTTCGTGAAAAATAGAAAGAAAACAAGGATGAAAAGAAATATGGCTGCATTCATCCACCACCTGTTCATCGACCACTGAGGTGGGGGAATTCTGCCTGCTTTTTAGATAAAAAACAACTAGATTTCTCCTAGATTGTTAAAAAAGACGCATTCCGCGTCTTTTCCAGATATGTAAGTTATCTTATATCATGCAATCGGTTCACTGTATACCCCAAGCTCTTCTCCGCTCTCCTGTGCTATCTGCACATCCAGCTTCTTCATTTCATGATGAATAAAGAAGAAAATGATGACAGCACTCGTGATATCCGCAATCGGTCCGGCATACAGGATACCGTCCAGCCCGAAATGCAGCGGCAGAAGGAGAATCAGCGGTATCAGCAGTACGAGCTGTCGCAGAGAAGACAGTATGCTTGCCTTCATCGGCTGTCCGGTCGCCTGGAAATAGGAGGTGGAGGTTACCTGAAAGCCTGCGCAGAAAACTCCCAGATCAAAGATACGCATCGCCTTGATTGCGAATTCTGTAAAATTGGCATCTGCACTACCAAACAGCATCAGAATGATATGCGGAATCAGCATAAACATCGCCCAGCCTACCGTTGTGACAGCTGTTGCGATATTGCTTGCGAGCCGATAGCATCGCTTGATACGCTTCGGCTGATTCGCTCCTCTGTTAAAGCCCAAAATCGGCTGTGCACCGATACCGATACCGATACAGATGGATACGATGATCATGGATATCTTCATGACGATGCCCATTGCGGAAAGTGCAACATCCCCAGTGACGCTTGTCTGATTTCCATAATATACCAGCGAATTATTCATGGCAATCTGCAGAATTGTCGAGGACAGCTGTGTGATACAGCTGGAGATTCCCAGAGAAAACGCCATTTTACAAATGGTCGGGTTCAACCGCGTATGTGTCAGACGCAGGCGCATATTTCCCTTTCGCGTAAAATAATACAGCAGGATTACCGTTGCGATAATCTGTGAGGTGATGGTCGCAATCGCAGCTCCCTGCACGCCCCAGTGAAATACAAATATATAAATCGGGTCCAGAACACAGTTTAACAATGCCCCTGCGACCATGCTGTACATGGCAACATTCGGGCTGCCATCACAACGCGCCATATTGCTGAGACCGATACCGAGCAGATTAAAAACCGTACCAAGCAGTATGATGCTCGCATAATCCTTCGCATACCCCATATTCTTCGGCGTTGCACCGAAAATTGTCAGAATCGGATCCAGAAAAACCAAACCGATCACGGTCAGTACAATCCCGATTCCCACCAGCAGAATAAATACATTTCCCAGTGTATTCTCCGCTTCCTCTTCCTTCTTTTCCCCCAGCTTGATTGCCGCATAGGCACTTCCGCCTGCACCCAGCATGGTTCCTACCGCCAGTATAATCGTAACAATAGGAAATGCAACCGTTGTAGCCGCATTCCCCAGATAGCCTACACCCTGTCCGATGAATATCTGATCCACGATATTATATACTGCATTCACCAGCATGGAAATCACAGACGGGATGGCAAATTTCATCAGCAGTCTGCCAATCGGCTGATATCCCAGCGGATTCTTTGTTCTTATTTCCTTCATGGTCTGTTCCATAATTCTGCACTCCCTTTCATCGTTTTATGTACGCTGCTGCATTTCCTGCAATTTCATCCAGCAGCCTTTCTGCCTGTTCCTTTTCATCCGCCTGCAGGGTACGGCAAAGGATTGCATTCCATTCCAGAAGCATACCCTGTATCACTGGTACCAGCTGCTCTCCCTGCCCTGTCAGGTACAGCTGCACGCTTCTTCGGTCACTGCTTCTTGTTTCCCGCCGAAGATAGCCGAGCTCCTCCAGCTTCTTTACGGCTCTGGCACAGGTTCCCTTATCGAAGCTTCCGGTTTCCGCCAGCTCAAACTGACTGATTCCCGGTTGTTCATAAATTCGCATCAGAAAAAACTGCTGGCCGCAGCCAATGTGATACGGCGCCAGCGTTTCATCGAAAAAGGCCTGTGAGCTGCGATATACGATGGAAGCATTTTTACTGATATGTGCCATTGTCCTACCTCTCATAAAAAACAACTACCTTAGTATAGCAGACAATAGTTGCACATGCAACTATTTATATAAAATATTACCAATTCGATAAGCAGGGCTTTTCCACAAGCTGACACATGCCGAAAAAGAAAAAACCGCATGGCTTCATGCGGCTGATGCTGTCTGCTGTTCTCTTGCGATGACCTTGCGAATAAGCTTCAGAATATATCGCCCAGTCGCTACATCCTCATGATATGGTGTAAGATTGGGACGTATGATGTCCCTGGAAACATACCCGTATACCCTGGTATCATCCTTCAGCTTCACTTCAATGCAAACCCGAAGCTCCTGATTTTCACTTGCCAGGATTCCATTGATTGTAAACAGATTGGCAAGCTGAGATACCGAGCTTTTCTTGTAATACTGATTTTTCAATGAACAGCTGCTGATTTCGCGGTAGGGTATGATCTTCTCCTCATCCATCAGAAAACGTAACTGCTTATGCTCCTTATCAAATTGAATAACATCGCGAACAGTTTTACTGGGAGTAAATTTCGGATTCATCGCCTTCTCCTTTCCGGGTTTCCCCTTCCTACACCCTCATTATATTACTATTCTTATTTTTCTTCAATATCTTATTCAATGTTTTGAAATTCTATTCAGCGCTTAGGTATCGCCTTAACCTGTTCATGTATAAGCAAAAAAAGAACAGACAAGCGCATAGACACTGAAGCACGATAAAATCACAGCCTGCCGGGTATGTCCGTGGCTGTGACTTCTTATCATAGATACTGTTTCATCCTCCCCTGCCGATCATTCACCGACAAACGGTAAAGGTCATTCTCCTATCCTCAGCTTTCGCTGTCCACACGGTCGAGTTCCTTATGTAAAAGCTGCAAAATATACGGATGACTTTCCTCATTTAAGGTAAGAAGGAACGCCATGTAGCGGCATTTCTGATACTGCTCACGCTCCATTACAAAGGTGTAGCCCATCCTGCACCTTGGATTGCAGTCATTTGGATCCAGCAGCCGTTTACATACTGAGGCCTTACGGATTTCCGTTTTCATTCTTCTTGGAAATGCATTTAAAAGCTCCTGAAACTCAGCGATATGATCTGCGAAAACTCGAAGCTTTATACCTGATTTACGTTGAACAAAGGTAGCCAGTGTTCTTTTCGTATCCTTACGTATATAGGAAACAACGAAACCGCTTTTGGCTGTCTTCATCTCAAGCCTGCATCCCCGCTTCATCAATTCTGAATGTATTTCCGAAACATGGCTCTGATAGCGGGGATCCACACGATCCACAAATAGATCAAATTCTCCACACATATATAGTTCCTCCATTCGCCGTGTGCGGGCATGTTATCATGGATGCTATTTTAAATCGTCTTACCAATTTTGAAATACGCACCTCTGTTTCTCCATTCCACACAGCTTCATGCCTGCATACATCGTATCAGAAGCATGCTTTTCTGTCCTCTCTTTCTACGTTCATGAACTGCGAGCTGCTGATAACCATACCGATATCCGGATGCTGCCGATAGGGCAAAGCATCACCATAAGCAAAACATCAGGGAAGCAGAAAGCGATAGGAAACCGTTCTCCCTTTGCAGGTAACTGCACCGACAGCACACTGTATATTATGAAGTACTCTCTGCACGCTCCAAGGCAGAATGAATCATCCGTTTTCGCAATATTCCAAAAGCGGAAAGGCAACGTGCACGATCCGGATTCTTTCTTACGTTAGCGGGTTTACGAAAAGGAGAATTCAATTCCGATTGATACATACAATCGTATGGAATCCTCCATGTTTTGAATATACCCGCATTTGAGCAAGAATCACTGCCTTTCGGATACCGGCCTGTTTATGCTTTCTATGCTATGCCTTTGCACGGCACTTCTTCAGTAAACTTACAATTTCCCGAGCTGTACGCATGTCCTCATGATACTGCAAGGTACCTTTATCCACGATATCCTCAGATACATGTACAAAAACAGACTGTCCCATCCGCACCTTCATACGAATACCAACGCGCACAAACTGCCTCCCTTGCGCATAGGTGGGAAACACCAGATTATGCGCAAGGGCTTTTTTCAGATTATGATGATACTCGCAGGATATACCGATCGTCTCCAAGTCCTTGTAATAGTATACCTGATCTCCCTCATCCAGCAGGAATCTCAGCTTTTTGTTGGTTTTATCAAACTCAACCACATCTTTAATCCGCTTACTGACAATAAATTCAGACATATGACCACATCCCTATCATCTTCATTATATAGTATTCAAGGGGCCTGTCAACGCTTTTACTGTTACTTCTTGTTTTCCTGTGATTTTTATGCTTTTCCTGTTACTGCTACTTCTGTGTATTTTATATCATCTTGCGTATGATAGCTTCCCTTGTATATCGGTAATGCTATTGTATGTTACAGTAAGTTTTCTAATACGTTTCTTTCATTATCTTTCGGCCCTTGTTCCTGCTTTTCCTTGACCGCTTTTTCATGTTTTTTACGCTGACATAGTATTACGAGCATGCGTACAGGATGTAAACCTGCCGAAAAACAACAGCAGCTCCTGCGTAAAACTGCTAGTCCTCTTCCATGATATCAACGATTTCACCGCGCAGAAGCTTGTTCATATTGCGGATAGCACACATTTTCCCGCACATGGTGCATGTATCCTCACGCTCCGGTGCAGACTGGGCACGGTACGCTCTTGCCTTATCCGGATCCATAGCTAAAGCGAACATTCTTTCCCAATCCAGATTACCGCGTGCTACAGCCATTTGATGATCCCAATCCATAGCTCCCTTTACTCCCTTGGCGATATCCGCCGCGTGTGCAGCAATTTTACTTGCAATGATTCCTTCCTTAACATCATCGACATCAGGAAGAGACAAATGCTCTGCCGGTGTCACATAGCATAAAAAGCTGGCTCCGTAGGCTGCTGCCATTGCACCGCCGATCGCCGCAGTGATATGATCATAGCCCGGTGCGACATCGGTAACGATTGGACCCAGCACATAAAACGGTGCCCCCTTGCAGATTGTTTTCTGCAGCTCCATATTCGCCTGAATCTGATGAAGCGGCATATGTCCCGGCCCCTCGATAATGACCTGTACATCCTGTGCCCATGCGCGCTGTGTCAGTTCTCCCAGCGTAACAAGCTCCTCAATCTGTGGAATATCCCCGGCATCCTCCAAGCAGCCCGGGCGGCAGGCATCTCCGAGCGAAAGCGTGACATCGTGCTCTCTGCATATCCTTAAAACTTCATCAAAATACTCATAAAACGGATTTTCATTCCCGGTGATTTCCATCCAGGCAAACATGATGGATCCACCGCGGGATACGATGTTCGTAATTCGCTTCTGTTGTTTAAAGCGCTGTGCAGTCTGCCTGTTGATTCCACAGTGAATCGTCATAAAATCAACACCGTCCTCTGCATGCATACGAAAGACATCCAGCCATTCCTGTGCAGTGATATCCTTCAATGCCTTATTGTAATATACCAGCGCATCATATATAGGCACTGTACCAAGAATTGCCGGGCATTCCGCAACCAGCTTTCTACGGAATGTCTGCGTATCGCCAAAGGAGCTTAAATCCATAATGGCCTCAGCTCCCATTTGCACGGCATGCCGTACCTTTTCCATCTCCATATTCAAATCAAGACAATCTCTGCTCGTCCCCAGATTCACATTGATTTTTGTCTTCAGCATGCTTCCGATTCCATAGGATTTTCGGCATGTATGATGCCTATTGGCCGGAATCACCAGCTCTCCGGCAGCGACCAACCGGCAAACCTCTGCCTCCTCCATCTGTTCATAGGCAGCGACAGCCTTCATTTCCTCAGTGATGATATGCTGTCTGGCAGCATCCATTTGTGTTGTGTACATTTGTGTTATCCTCCTGTAAATGTAAAAAAGCTGTACGCCCGCTACGGTGTCAGCTTTTATGATTTTTTCCGGATGATAACAGCATAAGCTTCCGTCCTGCTGTACTTCCCTATAAAATCCCTACGCCGGCATTACCCGTATCAGGTTCCTTGGGTCCCGGATGATCTCCGATCTCAGCCATACGTAGGCACCCCATTTTTTGTACGAAAATATTACACCACAAAATGACGGGGCTGTCAATGCTAATCCTGCAATGGCTTTGCTTTGTGTATGCGATAATTTTCCATATAACAACAGATCGACGCGACTGGAGGTATTCCCCGTTTGCATTGCCATACCATGAACAGCCTGTATAATCCGTGTTAGCCCAGTGCTTCCATAAATTGTTCGGTTTCCAGCTCCTGCAGCTCACCCTGTGCAATATACAAAACAGAATCAAACACCTCCTGTATAAACAGCCGGTCATGGGATACAGCCAGAATACAGCCTGGAAAGTCCTTCAGAATACGGCGTATGACAGGACTTGTCAGCGGCGACAAATTCCGTGTCGGCTCATCCATCAGAAGGACATTGCAGCCCTGCTTAATGAACCGCAGCAGATACAGCTTCGCCTTTTGCCCTTCACTCAGCTGATATACGGAATGCTCCATCTCCTCTCTGGTGAACTTCATCCGTCCGAGCAACTCCCGCGCTCTTGTTATATCGTCCCTGTCACAGGCTTCCAGCAAAAATGTCACCGGTGTGTCCTTTACTGAAAATGCTTCTGCATAATTCTGCGGCATATAGCCGAGACGAATATCCGCATGAGATTTCAGTACTTTATGAATTTCCTTCATCAACAGACTTTTTCCACATCCGTTTTCTCCAGCTATCACCGTCTTCTGTCTACCATAAAGTGTTATGTGAATATCCTGCAGAAGCGTACTTACATCTGTTTTCAATTCCTCCAAATGAAAATCAAGGATACGTCGGCTTTTCGGAAAGCCTTCACACTGGAAAAAAACATCGATCGCCTCCTCCACGCTGTCCACATGTGCATAGCCCTCCTTCTCCAGCCTGCGATCCTGTGCCTTCAGATTTCTCATTTTTGTCTTTAGGGCAGCCGCATAAAACGGACTGCGCACCGTATCGTTCTGCGCATCATGCACCGCATTCATAAAGTCATTCAGCTTCTCTTTTTTCCTGCGGTATTCCCGCTTCTGTGCGAAAGCCTCCTGTGCCTCCTTTTTTAGCCGGCTGCACCTCTGCTTTACATATTCCTCATAATTTCCGTGAAAAATTGTATGACGGCATTGGGTTTTCTTATTCAGCTGCTCCAGATGCAGGATTACAGTTGCACATCTGCTCAGCAAAATTTCATCATGCGATATGAACAGTACAGGAATGCGCAGATTTTTCAAAAAATCCTCCAGCCACTGCAAAGTTTGAATATCAAGATCATTGGTTGGCTCATCCAGCAGAAGCAGCTTTGGCTTACGCAGCATCAGCTTCAACAGCTGCAGCTTCACCTTCTCTCCACCGCTTAATGTTCCTATCCTTTGTTCTCCATACAAAAATTCATTTTTTAAACCCAGCTGTGCGCACAGTGTTTCACAGCCCTGCAGATCATTGTATCGCTCCGGCTGGATTTCATCTTCACTTTTTTCCTTCAATAAATAATCAAAAAGAAAAGCATCCTCCCATTGACTGGAAAGCTGCTGTTCAAAATATCCTATTTCTTTATAATCTGTGTCAATTTCACCACTCACAGCTGCATAGTCTTCAATTAGATTTCGGTTATAAACCGCCTTTAGCAGTGTGGATTTTCCATTCCCTTCCTCGCCGATAATTCCTACCTTATCGTCATTTCCCAGGGAATAATTCAAATCGTTAATCAGTGTGTGATGTTTACTATCACGGATAGTAAGGTGCTTTAGAATAAGCATGAGCATCGCCTCCTTTTAAGCAGGCTGTAAGCAGATAATTGACACATACGAAAAAAGTTTATTTTAAACAGTTCGTTTGCTGGGTCTCTTATCTATTTGCTCATCTTCTCACTCTCCATTCCTCTCTATTCTAGTATCGTATGCATTTACTGTCAAGCCCAAAAGTGATTTTCCCATGACTAAATGAAAAAGTGTTTTGATTCTGTAATCCATATGATAGAAATGCCTTAGACTCTATATAGATCATATGGCATGAACTCATTAAGGGATAAGGCCTTATGACACGTAAAAGAAAAAAGAGATTTCTTCAGCTGATTTCTCGGCTGTTCAAAATCCCGTTATTCTTCTTCAAAAAGATATCTGGTTTCAGGTATGCTATATCATTAAGCTATGCTCTTTTTTCCATTCTGCTTTTGTAATATACAGGATATGCTCTGTAAGTGTCTGTTGAATAAGTGGCCATTCCCTTACCTCACTGCGTAAATAATGGAAGCCGCATTTCTCCTGTACACGTTTGGATTTTTCATTACCGTCGAAATATCCGCACCATAATGTTTTTAACTGACAGTCCTCAAATCCAAAGCGCATAAGCTCCTTCACCGCTTCCGGTATCAGTCCCTGACCCCAGTACGGTTCTCCAATCCAATAGCCGATTTCTCCTTCATCATCCGCAATCGCCAGATTACTCTGCTTACCAATCATCAGTCCGATGCTTCCCACAGGCTCCATGGTTTCCTTCAATACAACAGCAAAGGTATTCGGCGCAGACAGCACAGTCCGTATGATTTCCCGGCTGTTTTCCACACTTTCATGCACCGGCCATCCCGCTTTTGGACCGATGTTTGGATTTTTCGCATACCGATAGCAGCTTTCCGCATCCTCAACCTGCCATGGACGAAGAATGAGTCGTTTTGTTTCCAGCATAATCTCCCTCTTTTCTATAATTCTCTATATTATATCAAATATCCTTTTATTAGCAAGAAAAATAAGGCAATACTACAGCCCTTACGCATCCATCTGTATTATGTTTTCATGCAAAAGATAACTTCCTATATTTTCAGATGACTTATAGGAAGATATGAGCGGAAATAAGAATTCAAGGGATATATTCAGATGTGGGATTCTTTTTCTATATTCAGCTTCATTTTTGCTATAAATTATCCACTTCCTGCTTTGTTTAATCAGTACGTTTGTTTTAGGTAATTCTGAAGCCTATTAGCAGGGCTTGTTATCGCTCAGCGCTAATGTATTCAAAACAAGGATGCCCCTGCAGCTTCCATAAAATCGAGGAATTCAAAAGCCGTGATTACTATCCGATATTGCCTGCATACGCTGAATATAGTTACAGCATATCCTGATGCCTGCTATTCTCTGAGAATTTCACAGGTATTTAAATCATTCAGACTGTGAAAACGAAGGCTCTCTTTTTGAAGAAGATAAAGAAAACCTATTTCGGTCTGTTTCTACTAGCAATATGAATCCTGCAGCCTGCCATAAATATAAAGACATTTTCCATCCGGCTGCTAAACAGCCCTTTGAAAAATGTCAAATATTCTCTTTAAACAATATATAAAGCATGCTTACTTAGTTTCCGTGCCGGTAGAATGTTTCCATTCCTCTATGGTAAGACTCATGATATGTCCGGTAAGTGTTTTATGAAGCAACGGCCATTCTCTTACCTCAGACCCTGCATAATGAAAGCCGCATTTCTCCTGTACACGTCTGGAATTATGATTTCCTTCAAAGGAACCGCACCACAGTTTTTTCAAACAGCAGTCTTCAAAGGCATATCGTATCAGACATTGAACTGCCTCCGGAATAAATCCCTGTCCCCAGTACGGTTCCCCCAGCCAGTAGCCGATTTCACCCTCATCAGCTGCATTTGTCAGATTACACTGCTTCCCGATCATTAAACTGATATTGCCAATGGGCTCCATATTCTGCTTCAGCACAACGGCAAAGGTATTCGGTGCGGACAGCACAGTCTGAATGATCTTACGGCTGTTTTCCACACTTTCATGCACCGGCCATCCCGCTTTGGGCCCGATGTTTGGATTTTTCGCATACCGATAGCAGCTTTCCGCATCCTCAACCTGCCATGGTCGAAGGATAAGTCGTTTTGTTTCCATCATAATCTCCCTCTTCTCTGTAATTCTCTATATTATACCAGATTCCTTTTTAATGACAAGCAATCGGCAGAAGGAACAGACACAGAAAGAGCTGTTATGAGAATTCATACCAAAAAACAAAGCACCCTTAACTTGGACATTCATACTATTTATTAGTAGCCTTTGTTTAATTGCATACTTCGAAAAACAGAGATAGCAGAAGATAAGAAGATTCTTACTTAATTGTGGTAAATTCAAAATATGGAGAATTCAGCATACTTATATTTATCAATAGAATCCATAGCCTCCTTTTGTAAATGCCTGAAAGTAAGAAAAATACGATAAGGATACCTGTTTAATCAGATAAAGGAAGCTGCTACTTCAGCCGAAATTGCTCAATCCGTTCGATTGCAGAAATCAGGGCATTGCGAAAACCCAGACGCTCCAGCTCCGCAACTCCCTGAATCGTCGTTCCCTTCGGAGAGCTTACGCGATCCTTTAGCTGTCCCGGATGCTGTGGATGAACTAGTAGCTGCTTTGCAGTGCCAGTCATCATCTGCGCACAAAGCCGATAAGCAGCCTCACGCCCAAGCCCATATGCCACTGCGCCATCCCCCAGCGCTTCTATAAACATTGCCGCAAAGGCAGGACCGCAGCCTGCCACGGTTGCACCAATTGTCATTTGATCACTTTCCAGCTTTTCTATGAAGGCAATCGCGGAGAAAAGCTGTTCAACGGCCGCAGCCTCCTCTGCTTGAAGAGAATTCCTTTGTTCCCATAAAATGACACCTTCACAAACGGATACCGGCATATTGGGTATAATGCTCAAATGATGTGTATGTGGTGGAAGCAGTTGTTCATACGTTTCAAAGAACATACCGGCCGCAATAGAAACTACAGCTTTTCCCTGCAGGTGCTCTTTCACTGTGGAAATCGCCTCACTCATCTGCGCTGGCTTCACTGCGAGCAGGATGATGTCACATTGTCGTACCATATCAATTGCATGTTTGCATGCATGCATCCCTCGTACTTCTGTATTTCTGCACAGCTTATCCCATTGCCTGGCACAGGCATACAGCTGCTCTCCTTTTACAATTCCACTCGCAAGCATTCCATCTGCCATGGCCTGTGCCATATTTCCAAATCCGATAAATCCTATGTTTTGTTTCAAATTCATCACCTCTGTATATCGTATGCAGAAAACGACAGCTGTGCACTGTCGTTTGGTAAATTCTGAATTTTATATCAGTTATTTCATCCACCGCTTCAGTGTTGGAAAATACTGCGTCATCATTTCCCGCGCTTTATCTTCACTCATCCCCGGATTTTCCTTAACCATGACAGGAACACAGAATTCAATCATTGCCTCCATTGTACAATCTGATGTAAATGCACCATGTTCATAACAGTATTTACAATAGTCCACAGACCTTGATCCGTCCTTTTCCGTTCCATATAACTCCTTTGTATCTCCCATTGGCATTCCACAGCACTGACAATATCTCTCTTCCATGATATGTCCTCCTTTATATGCCCACATGATATCATGAGAAATATGACAGCAGCCTGTCCTATTCCAAAAGAAATGACTCTATTTTTCTTTTTTCATATAGAAATTTGTCAACAGCTGTCCCTGACGCTCCACCTGCTGTGCATAAATCAGCCGATAGCCACGCTGCAGGAAAAAATTCCTTGCCGTTATCGATGCATGCACTGAAAGAGTAGGTGATGAGGTTTCCGTTTCCAGCAAATCGCAAAGCATCGTGGCGATTCCCTGCTTCTGATGCTGATGGTGAACATAGAGGTGATCCAGATAACCGATTTCATCCATATCCGCAAATCCTACCATTTTCTGATTGCTTGTGGCAACAAGAGTGGTATGCGCCAACAGCGCACTTTTCATTCGCTTCTCCTTGACACCCAGTACCCAGGCTGAAATCTGTTCAGTCGTATAATCCCTGCTGTTAATATTTCTCACGGTATCATAAAACAGCCGCAGCACCTCTGCAAAATCTTTTTCTTGAAATGTACGCAGCTTTACATGATTTCTGCTTTCCATACACCGACTCCTTTCTTATACCGGGCTGCATTGCACAGCTTCAGCCTCATTTCAAATCTGTCATCTAATATGCATCCTTTTTTTATGGTATCTATCGCATATATTCAAAAGCTTAGCAGATTCTAATAGAAAAGTACAGGAGTCGATGCAAGGAAAAGGCATGCAAATATATAAAGAATCATGGAAAACATAGCAATCATAATTCTTATAAACGTATTGAATGCATTATCTCCTGGACTGCCTTACATACTGCAATAGGAAAAACAGCAGTCCCATTCCTGCGATGATCAGGATATGATCCAGTGTATTGGTCGTATGTCCGCCATAGCTGTAGACAAGGCCGAACTGCTTTTTGAATGCAGTCAGATGCTCCGGCGGTATTGACTGAAAGGTTTTCGTTAAGACATCATCCATCATGATATTGCGAAACAACGCGGCACAATGACTCGGTGGAAACAGCGATATCACGGTTTGAAGCAGCTTGGGAAGTGCTCCTACCGGCACATAAATCCCCATAAGAAATCCGGATAGTGTGCCGATAATGGTCGTGACATTGCTGAAGGATGTTGCACTTTTAAAAAATGACATGAAGAAAAAAAGCATTGCCGTACAGGCCAGGATAGACAGCACCATGCATGCAAGCACCTTTAACAGTGCGGACAGTGTTAAGAAGGAGCCTCCATAAGCAACGATATAAAGCTCTCCGATTATCAACGTTACAACGGATACCAGAAATGTTATACATATGGTAGAGAGGAGATAGGCGCCGGTAACCTTCATTTGCGAAATGGGCGCAATATAAAAGTCATTGAGTATGGACCTGCTTTTATCCTCGATAATAATTCCAAGTACACTTAAAGAGGTTGTCAGCGAAACAATTCCCAGAGTTCCTGCCATGATCCAGGTATCACTCAGTTCTCTTGCCGTATCCGGGAAATCCTGCTTTAACGGCTGGATCATCATGTCACCTAAAAAGCATACATACAGTCCCAGTACAACAAATACTGCCATAAAGGAAAAAAATACTGAGGTCTTATCCTTGAAAAACAGCAGCATATTCCGTTTTATTAAAGAAATCATATCTGTTCCTCCTGAAGCATTTGCAGATAAATTTCTTCAATATTACCGGGATGGTTTTCAAAGCGCTGAATATAGCGTTCGCAGAGGCGCAGGACAGACATCGTTTTCAGCATACCTCCCGTGTGTATGCAGAAAGCCTCGTTTTGCTCATGAAATGGTATATGGTGTCGGTTTAATTCTGCAATCAGCTGTGCTTTACTGGCCGGATAAAGCAGCAGCTGCTCTGCGGCATACTGTTTATGTACCTCCTTCATAGGCTTATCAAAGATGATGTTTCCCTGCTTGATAATACACAAATGATCAGCAATTTCAGCCTCTTCCATATAATGTGTGGTCATAAATACGGTCATATGACGTTCCTTATGCAATGCGCTGATTGTGTCCCAGAGCTGCTTTCTCGCCTTAGGGTCAAGACCGGTGCTCGGTTCATCCAATATGAGTATTTCCGGTTCCGGAATCAGTGCTCTGGCTATATCGCAGCGTCTTCGCTGACCGCCGGAAAGGGTTCCTACCGGCTGATGCATAATATCGTGCAGCTCACATATGTCACATAGCTTCTGTACACGCCGGCACGCCTGTTTATATGGCAGATGATAGAGGGCACTGCGCAGGATCAGATTCTGTTTGACTGACAGCAACTCATCAAGGACACTGTTCTGAAAGACGATGCCGATACCTGATCGAATACGTTCATCCTCCTGTCCCAAACGGAAGCCATTGATTATAACCGTCCCGCTGTCCTTTATCAGCAAGGTGCTGAGAATGGAGATCGTTGTGGATTTTCCTGCGCCGTTTGGACCCAGAAAGGCAAAGATTTCCCCTTTATTCACCTGAAAGCTGATGTTTTTGACAACCGTTGTTCCCTGATAGGATTTACAGAGCTGCTCAACGCGGATACTTGTCTCCATGATATTCCCCCTTTACAAAATGCATGCTTCAGTGCAGTATATGCAAATCAAGAGGGAGATATTTCACAGAATACATGCTGTAACAGTGGTGTATTAAATTTCATTTATGATATAGGCTAGTAGGAAACTGGTTGTTTTCAAGTCATCTTATCCATCATATGAACAGACGTAAGGTTTTGCAGGAGAAGAAAAAACGGCCTAAGTCCTTTATGTAAGTAACATAAGCCATGTTTTCTCATAACGATTTTTTAAAGACAGTCTAGGGGTACATAAATATATGGTCTTCTGCCTTTTACCACATGGATTTGCAATTACATGCAGTTCTCCACATATTCAATGCCATGCTCTTGGCACCATGCAATCGCCAGATTTCTGTAATAATCTGCCTGAAAATCATACCATTGCTTAGTAATTCCCCTTCTGTTTACCATATCCTTGAATCTTCGAAACGCTCCACGTCCCTGTATGACTTGTTCCAGTTTATCAGCATCTTCACCTTTTAATGTCTGAATAAACTCTTCCATAATATTATACTCATGGATTTCAAATTTTGTTGGAAGCCTAAAAAAACGCTCAGGGTTATCTTCAATTTCATTTTCCAACCCCTCATTATCCATACCGGTACTTAATTCATCAGCAAGCAGCACACTTTTTCCAGTTTCTAAATCTAAAAAAAATGTAAAATTATCATCTGCCATTTCAATCGCCTCTATAATGGTACTTATATTAATCTTCATCTTGACATTCTCCTATTCCATTTTAAATGTGTTTTTTATTCCATATCGAGCATAACATAATTTTTTATTAAAATACAAATGAAAGCAGTATTTTTGAGTAGACATAAATAAAAGAAAGCCTTTGTTTATCAGGCTTTTCAACTCTACATAGCAATGCTATGACTCCACATACAGTAAAATAAAGGCCTTATACACCATGACAAAAGTATTTTCATTACATAATGGTGGAGTAAATTTATTCGTTAAAATTCACGGGGTTTCTCCACTCGCATAGGCAAGCGATAATGTGTCCAACTCAATTCGCGACACAATACGTAGTTTTTGGAAAAGCAAGATAAAACTGACGCATATTTTAAAGATTTACAATAGTAAATTCTATTCCGAAATCTGCCAATTTATGTTTAGATAGTTCAACTATTAATCTGGTCCATACTCAGACTCTTCCTCTCAACCCTGCTTATCTATAATACTTTTATCCTTATTCCAATATGCTTCCACCATTGCAAAGGTTACAGATTGATATATTTTACTTCCGGCTTCTGAACGAATACTTTTATTTTATTCATAAAACTGTTCCATTTCATTCCTTTGAAAATTGTATACAGCTCATTTTCCATAGTTTTGAATACAGAAATATTTTCCCTGTATAAATACCTTTGCCAGACTTGATGGAATATTATTAAAATATTTTCTTTAGTTACTTGGATTAATTTATCCCTTCCAAATGCGTTACTAATGTCTTTTAATGCTTTAAACTTTTTACAGATTCTAAGTAACTGCTGAAAAAATGAAGGAATTGAATCAATAACCTTATCCCGCATCATTTTATCTAAATAGAATTGCATTATATTATCAAAAGATAGTATGCCCTCTTTATATTCCAACATAAGCAACTCACTTTCACCTGAATATTCCCACTTACTATACATCTCTAAATCATTTATAAAGCAGACAAACATTTTATCGCTAAAAGACCAGTTCACACCTTCAATTTTGGTTACTACTCTGTCAACTCCACTGTCCGTATTGATATGTTTCCATGCCCTGATTTACAAGCATTTTCGTGATTTCAATGTACTTAAAAATTACAATCTATTTTTAAAATGACCTATTTTCAAGCCTTTTTCACATGTTACTTCTGAACCCTTGACATCAAGACAACACTCTCAACGTGAATCAAAGATTAAAAGAGATAAGCAATGTGTATAGTAATCCCTTATTGAAAATATAAGATTAAACTTCACAAATATCATAGGTATATTATTACTATCTGCTAATAATTCCGCTAAAAGTTGAAGATTTACCCATTATCGAGTAAAACTTTTTTAATATACAACTTCGTCTTCTATGATAATCGAATGGTGTTTTTCACAAATTTCATCAAAACAATCCTTACAAAGATCACCAGATAATACTCCATCTTCTTTATTGCTAAAAATATCATAATACTCTCTACACTCATCTAATGCATCATAAAGACCATATAACTCATTTGTTTTCTTTGAACATCTAGCACATCTACATCCATCAAAACATGCAATCGCTTCATACGTATTTCCATCACAATAATGTACAGCATTTCTTGTGGTGTATAATAAATCTTTCGCAACACTAAATTCAATTTTCCCTTCATCATACAACTCTAATACCTTTTTAGACACTGAATTTAATCCATGCCCAATACTATGACAACTCATATTTTTAGCTCCTTTTTTTTTATTATCACTAATCTAAATATATCATATTTTTTTATTTTACTACAATGCTTTAATTTAAACCTACTAACTGATTTTGTAATAATGTAATCAAATTTGCCTTATAATCCATCTACAATCATTTTTTTATAGCTTGTTCTTCCATTCTTTCTTAACCCACTTCTTCCAACATCGTGATACACTTCAGCTAAATCGATTTCTATTACTTTGTTAGAAAGTTCTTTAAAATATGCAATTTGACTATTTAAACCTGAACGTTGTTCTTCTACATTTTTACTTACTCTACAATATACTGTAATTCTTACTACTTCTTTCGTTTTATTTTTAACTGGTATCTTCACTACATGTATCATTTTTTATCATCCTTATCACTCCAATCTTAACATATGAAAAAGATGCAAGTTATCATCAACAACTTACATCTCTATAAAACTGATTTGATTTTTTATCTTTTTCGCAACAGAACAATGGACTCTACATGATGTGTAAACGGAAACATATCCAGAGGCTGCACAATTTCTGTACGATACCCCTTCTCCTCCAACAGCTTTAAATCCCTTGCCAGTGTCCCGGGATCACAGGACACATAAACAATCCGTTTTGGCTGCATCATCACCATACTGTCAATCGTCTGTACATCACACCCCTTGCGCGGCGGATCTACCACAATCACATCCGGATGTGCCCCCTGCTCACACAGCTTTTTCGCATAGTCAGCCGCATCGCTGCACACAAACTCAATATTCGCAATGCCATTTAATGCCGCATTCTTTCTCGCATCACGAATTGCCTGCGGTACAATTTCTATACCCGTCACATGCTTGGCCTGCTGTGCTAAAAACATGGAAATCGTTCCAACCCCGCAATACAAATCCAATACGGCTTCCTTTCCCGTAAGCTGTGCAAACTCCAGAGCCTTTCCATATAATATCTCCGTCTGTCTTGGATTCACCTGATAAAAGGACTTTGAGGATATGGAAAACTTCAAATCATGGATACTGTCAGTGATAGCACGCTCCCCAAACAGCAGCTGTTCCTTATCCCCCAAAATGACATTATCATCCCGCACATTCAGATTTAATATGACACTCTTCACAAACGGCAATGCCGCAGTCAGCTCCTGCACCATCTCCTTCCCATGCGGAATCTGAAAGGAACGCACAATCCAGACAACCATTACCTCATCACTGGAAAATGCATGCTTGATCAACAGATGACGAAACAGCTTCGCATTCTGATACTTCTCAAATAATTTACGCATTTCCTGTAATACCGCATTGATCCGTTCACTCTGAATCAGACACGTATCCGTATCAATGATGGCATTGGAATTGATACGATAAAAGCCGGTAACCGTTTTACCTTTCTCAACTCCGACCGGAATCTGCCCTTTGTTGCGATAATTGGTATAGCAATCCTGCATCCCCAGCACATCCTGCACCTCAATATCAAGGTGTGCTATCCGCTGCATCACATCCTGCACCTTCTGCTTCTTAAACCGCAGCTGCTCCGCATAGGACATATGCTGAAGCTGACAGCCTCCGCACTGCTTTGCAATCGGACAGGGGGGAGCAACACGCTGTGAGGATGTTTTACTTCTTTTCATCAGCCTGCCATAGCCAAATTTCTTTTTTGCCATCGTGACAACCAGCTCTCCCGCTTCCCCCTCCAGCATGTCCTTCACAAACAGCGGAAAGCCGTCAATCTTTACAACCCCGTGCCCGTCGTGCGTATATCCGCTGCAGACACCATATACCTGATCATTTCTCTTCATCTTCTCACCTCATTGAAAAAAGGGCAGGCCGCCCTTTTACTTGTTTTTCTTAGCTGCTTCTTCCTGCTGCTTTAACAGCTTTTCTGCGACGGATTTATTTTTCGGAGATGAAGGTGTAGAAACATTCGGCTTCTTCGCTGCCGCTGTCTTCGTCTTGATCTTATAAATCTGATCATCCGCAGAATGCTTGTCATCCGGAATGAAATTATAAACATGCACTTCCAGATCATACATCTTATCGGAATCGTTATTTGTAAAATACTTCTTGATAGGAAGAATATCATTCACCTTATCATAGGCTTCATTCATAATACTCTTCACCTTGGCACTGCTGGCATCATCCTTTGTATCAATATTGATACGCAAGGTAGCACTGATCAAATTGACTTCAACGCTTTCAACACCATCCAGCTTCATTGCGGACTTCACCTTGTCCAGCTGCTCTTCTGTTATGGCCGGATTCAGTGAATTGTCAAAACGGCTGCCGACCGTAGGACTTCCGCTGCTCTCCTTGGCACTCAGATAAATCCATCCAAGCAGCAGTACAGGAATCAGAATAACAATACCGGCAATCCAGTATAGTATCTTGCTCTTTCCGCCGCCTGCTTTTGTTTTTTTCTTCTTTTTACTCATGGGGTTCACTCCTGACTATATAGACAATGAGCATACTCCTTAGGAGTCATGCCTGATTACACGATTGTGTTTCTAGTATAGCACATTTACCAGTATAACACAAAACCGCGAGAATTACAGCGGGAATCTTCTTACGATTTCCTAAAATTGACAGCTTCACAGACAGGCTTTTTCAAAAGCTACCCTTCAATATATAAGCCGGTGTTTCGCATAGCATCCGTGCCTTACGCTCGCAGGCTTCATCACCGGCTGGCGCAACAGAATGCTAGCGCTTTTTCAACTCCTCCTGAATCAGCTTATTCGTCATCGCCGGATTCGCCTGTCCCTTGCTGGCCTTCATCACCTGACCAACCAGGAAGCCGACAGCACGATCCTTACCGTTTTTGAAGTCTTCAATGGATTGCGGGTTGTTATCCAGAACAGCGCTGACCATGGCAAGCAGCTCACTGCTGTCACTCATCTGCTTCATACCCTTTTCTTCCACGACCTTCTTCGGATCCTTGCCCTGCATGATGTCCTCAAACACGATTTTTGCCTGCTTGCCGCTGATTTCACCGGCATCCACCATATTTACCATATCCGCAAGATGCTTTGGATTACACGGATTATCCACCAGCTTGATATTTGCCTTATTCAACGCAGCTGTAACCTCAACGATCACCCAGTTTGCTGCCTTCTTATAGTTCTTTGTATACTGACATACCTCATCGAAAAAGTTGCTCAGCTCACGATTGGCAACGAGTACATCAGCATCGTATTCCTTCAGTGCATAATCGTGCATATAGCGTGCCTTACGCTCATCCGGAAGCTCCTCCATATTGTCCTGAATGTCTTTGATCCATGCCGCATCCAGACGAATCGGTGGAATATTCGGTTCCGGGAAGAACTTGTAGTCCACGTTTCCTTCCTTTTTCCGCATCAGAATCGTTGTTTTCTGCGTTTCATCATAACGACGGGTTGCCTGTACGACTTCCTCACCGTTTTCCAGCAGCTCCCTTTGACGTGCCACCTCTGCATCAATCGCCTTCTGTACATTGGAAATGGAATTCAGGTTTTTGACCTCGGTTTTGGTACCAAGAGCTTCACTGCCCTGCGGACGTATGGAAACATTGACATCACAGCGCATGCTTCCCTCTTCCATTTTAACATCACTGACTCCAAGGTAATACAGCATACTTCTCAGCTTTTCCACATAGGCAGCTGCCTCTGCCCCGTTTCGGATATCCGGTTCACTGACGATTTCCACCAGCGGTGTTCCCGCACGGTTGTAGTCTACCAGTGTCCCCGCATCACTGTGAAACTGCTTAGCGGTATCCTCTTCCATATGAATACGGTTGATGCGGATATCCTTTTCCCCGTCATCCGTTTTAATGGTGATGACACCGTTGGAGCCGATCGGGTGAAACTGCTGGGTTATCTGGAAGCCCTTTGGAAGATCGGAATAATAATAGTTCTTGCGATCAAACTTCACCAGCGGATCGATTTCACACTTCAATGCCGTTGCGGCCAGAATTGCCAGACGCACAGCATCCTTATTTACACAGGGGAGTGTTCCGGGATGTCCCAGATCCACTTCATTTACACAGGTGTTCGCTACCTCTCCAAAGGATGTCGGTGCCCCAGAGAACATTTTTGTTTTGGTTTTCAGCTCGCAGTGGATTTCAATCCCTATGACTGTTTCGTATTTCATGCGTCTACCTCCACATCATTACCTTTTAATCCTGTTTCCTCTTCAATCGCCAGTCCGATATTAAACAATGTCTGCTCATCAAATGCCTTCGCCGTCATATTGATACCGATCGGCATACCTTCCGCAAAGCCGGTCGGCATGGTCATGCTCGGATATCCGGAAAAGTTGCCCAGCACCATATGATTTTCAGCCACATTGTTATCTGCCCCAAGATGAGAATCCTTGGATTCCTCTGCCAGCGGCGCGATTGTTCCTGCAGCAGAGGCAATGACAACATCGCTGTTGGCAAGAACACGGTTCAGCTCCTCCACAATCAGGCGGCGAACCTTCTGCGCCTTGCGGAAGATCTTATCCTGATTTTCCACAAACAGAGAATAGCTTCCGATGACAAAACGCTTGCGTACATAGGAACAGAAGCCCTTTGTCCGGGTGTTGATCATGACATCCTCCACGTTTTCTCCAGCCTCACGCATACCAAAACGGATTCCATCCAGATTGGAATGGTTGGCTGTAGCCTCGGCATTCGCAATAATATAGTAGGTAGGCATCAGTGCCTTCATCAGCTTATCATCCATGCGCACATGTGTAACAGTAGCACCGCGTGCCTCCAGCTTCTTCATCAAAGCGTCAAAATTCTCACGGATTGCAGGATCTGCAACCGCCTCCTGTACATTATCCAAAACAGCAATTCGCTTTCCGCGAAGGTCATGATTCAGGTTAGCAGCATAGGCCTCCACTGCACGGTTGGATGAGGTCATGTCACGGTCATCGCGACCAGCCAGCACCTCCAGTGCAACCGCTGTATCCTGTACGGATGTGGTAAAATAACCCACATGATCCAGACTGGATGCATACGGAATGATACCATAGCGGGAGATTCTTCCATAGGTTGGCTTCATGCCGATAATCCCCTGGTATGCGGCCGGCTTGCGCACACTGTCACCGGTATCCGTACCAATGGCAAACGGAACGACTCCAGCCGCTACAAGTGCTGCACTGCCGCCGCTGCTTCCTCCGGAAATTCTGCTTTCATCCCAGGCATTGTTAACTGGTCCTGTGTAGGCATTGCGGTTGGTTCCGCCCATGCCCAGCTCATCCATACTGGCCTTTGCTATTACAACAGCGCCTGCAGCTTGCAGCTTATCAACGATATGCGCATTGTATACCGGGATATAATTATCCAGAATACGGGAGGATGCCGTGGTACGGATTCCCTTCGTATTCACGTTATCCTTTAAAACAACTGGCATGCCATACATCGCTGCATCTGCGCCGATTGCTTCCAGCTCCTTCAGCTGCTCTTTCGGGTCTACAAAGGTAACAGCAGCATTCAAACGCGCCTGTGCTTCCTTCGCTTTTTCCAAAGCCTCGTAAACGCGGCCCTCCACATCCTGCTTTCTCGCTCTTTCAAAATCCATTTTACTTCACCACCTTTGGCACATGTACATGCCCTGCTTTTGCACTTTTCACATTCAGAAGCGCGGCTTCCTGTGATATTACATTATCTACGCTGTCCTCACGCAGAAATGTCGTTTCTGCTTCAAACGGGTAGATCATTTCTTCAACACCCTCTGTATCAATGCCGTCCAGCAGCTCGATCTGCTGCAGCAATACCTTAAATTCCTCCTGCAGCTCACTGACCTCTTCATCATTCAGATCAAACATGATGTCATGTGCCAGCTTCTTGAAATATTCTGCACTAAATTCTTCCATGATTGCCTCCATTCCTTCGCCTTGCGCGATTCAGATTTCTGAAAAAGAGAATGCGTTTTGTTCGATACCGTCACATCTCTTTTCGATCTTCCCTTTTTTATTTATACCGTTGTATGAAAATCTTGAAAAGGCATAGCAACAGTTCCTACGAAATTCATTTTATTCTTCTTTTCTATTTCTGGATTAATACAGCAGTGTCTGTGCAACCGTACTGCTGGTACCCTTGTTTCTCGTAATGGTGGCGACATCTACATCATCCGCCTTGACTACGACCGTGATTTTAAAATTATTGCTGGAAAAGATGGAAAGCCGCTCATCCAGCAGCTGCACCGCCGCAATGACCTCATCCGCACTCTTGGCATGCAGCTTCACATTGATGCGCAGATCTGTCAGCTCATTATCCATGAAATGACCTTTGCCGATCATGTCGATATCCTGTCCCAGAAAATCCTGAAAGCTCGCCTTGTAGCGGTCGAAATAGGTTGCGTTTGTCCCGTCCAGCTTGGTTGCCGTGCTTGTTGGAAACAATGCCCATTTTTCATTGATTGCCTTGAATTCCGCATTGGTCTTGGATTCAAAATAGGCTTCCTCAAAGTACGTTCCCGGCAGCGTCGCATCATCGCTGGAGGTATTATACAGCGCTACATAAATCGGTGTGTTGTTTCCGATTTCCGGCTTTGCCTTTCGCAGATAATTAACCAGCTTACGCGCACATTCCTCGCCATACAGCTTCATTTTATCGCTATCGATGGTTGCCTCCTTTGGTTCCGTTCCGATTTTATCATTGAATACGAGCGCCAGTGACAGCCCCTTCAGCTCCTTGTTCTGATACCAGTCATATTCAAAGATATCCAGCAGCAGCACATCATTGGCTGTTATTTTTTTATCCCCGTCATCGGTTGGAAACACATCACCGACTGCAGGATTTAAACCGTTTGCATTTTTCTTGCTCGTTCTCCCCAGCAGTCCGCTGTTATCCGCGGAGGCATCCAGTGTATTGTAATCCAGATATTTTCCACCCCGAAAGGCATACGTCTTACTGGAGAAATATTCCTTGGAAAGCTCCATCAGCCCGGTACCGATGGTCAGGGTATCACTCAGATTGGTTTGCATCTGGGCATGCTTCTGCCCCGCATCACTCACTGAAAACGGCAGCAGTGCAGAGTATTCCCCTTCGTTGATGGCCTTTGTTTCCTCACTGCTTTTATCATTGTCCGCCTTGTTTTTATCTTCCTTATTACAGCCGCCGAGTACCAGCATGCAGCTGCAAAGAAGCAGAATCGGGACTGCTCTAGGTTTCCTGTTCATTTCCGTTCACCTCTTTCATAAAGGTATCCTCATCCATTGTCATGACACCGAGGGAATTCGCTTTGGTCAGCTTGCTGCCGGCCGCCTCGCCGTAAATGACAAGGTCGGTTTTTTTGGAAACAGAGCCGCTGACATTGGCCCCGAGAGATTCCAGCAACGCCTTGGCATCATTTCGTGTCATCTGCGTCAGCGTACCGGTCAGTACGATGGTTTTGCCGCTGAATGAGCTTTCCTGAATCTGCTCAGCCTCGGTATCCATCCGCAGACCATAGCCCTTTAAATGGGCAATCAGCTCCATATTCTTCGGCTCATGGAAAAAGGCGGTGATGCTCTCTGCCGTAATCTGTCCGATATCCTTGATTGCCACAAGCTCTTCCTCATTCGCTGCCATCAGTGCATCCATGCTCAGAAAATGCTTTGTCAGAACCCTTGCGGCTTTCTTGCCGACCTGGCGGATGCCCAGTCCATAGATCAGATCCTCCAGCGGATTCTGCTTGCTGTCCTCAATGGCATCCAGCAGCTTATCTACCGACTTTTCCTTAAAGCCCTCCAGATCGATCAGCTCCTGCCGATGCTCCTTCAGGCAGTATATATCTTCAATGGTATTCAAAAAGCCCTGCTTATGGAAAAATTCCACTTTCTTATCACCCAGTGTATCGATATCCATCGCATCCCGACTCGCAAAATGAATCATGCTTTCCACAACACGGGCGGGGCAGTCCTGATTGATGCAGTAATGGGCAGCTTCCTCAGGAAAGCGTACCAGCTCACTTCCGCAGATCGGGCAGTGCGTTGGAAAGTGGTAAACCGCCTGCGTATCGTTTCTTCGCTCAAGCAGCGGTCGAACGACCTCCGGTATGATATCTCCGGCCTTGCGTACCACAACATCATCATGAATACGGATGTCCTTTTCCTTAATCATATCCTCATTGTGCAGCTGTGCCGCCGATACCGTTGTACCCGCAACCCGCACTGGCTCCAGTACGGCATTCGGAGTAATACGTCCCGTTCTTCCAACCGTTACCACGATATCCAGCAGCTTTGTGATAACCTCTTCGGCAGGAAATTTATATGCAATCGCCCAGCGCGGCACCTTGACCGTGGAGCCCAGACGATTTTGTGCGTCCAGATCATCCACCTTGATGACCATACCGTCAATCGCGTAGGGCAGATCATTTCGCTGCTCTGTAATTTCTTCGATAAACTGCCACACCTCATCGATGCGCTCACACACCTTACGAAGCGGATTCACCCGCAGATGCATTTCACTCATCTTCTGCAGTGCCTCTTCATGGGAATGAATATCGTATTCCTGTGCATTCACAAAGTAATACCAGAAGGCATCCAGCTTACGCTTTGCCGCAACAGAGCTGTCCAGCTGACGGATACTTCCCGCCGCCGCATTTCGCGGATTCGCAAACAGTTCTTCCCCGTTCTTTTCCCGTTCCTCATTCAGCATCTGAAAGCTGGCATTGGGCATATACACCTCTCCGCGCACTTCCACCTCACCCTGTAGCGGGATATGCATCGGAATGGATGGGATCGTTTTGACATTGTGCGTAACATCCTCACCGACAACACCGTCTCCGCGGGTCAGTGCCTGTACAAAGCGCCCGTCGCGATAAATCAGGGACATGGCAAGTCCGTCAATTTTCAGCTCCACCACATAGCGTGCGTTTGGCACCACTTCCCGCACACGCTCGTCAAAGGCATGCAGATCCTCCAGATTGAAGGCATTGCCCAGACTCAGCATGGTGCGCTTATGCTCCACCTTCGTGAATGCGTCCAGTACGACACCACCGACGCGCTGCGTGATGGAATTGGGATCGCGGTACTGTGGAAATTCATCCTCCAGTGCCACCAGCTCCTGATAATAGCGGTCATATTCCTGATCGCTCATGCTTGGCTGATCCAGTACGTAATATTCGTACGCCAGCCTGTCCAATATACTTCGTAATTCTAAAATCCTCTGCTGACTCATTAGAAACCTCCTATTTTTTCGATAAAGCCGGATGGTCGATCTTGATCTTTCGGATTCCGAATTTCTGTTCGAAGGCAATCGTTGCCAGCTGTTCCTCCAGCTTGATGACAACGCCGTCTCCGAAGCTTTCGTGATGAACCAGATCGCCTTTTCTTATTTTACCCTTTTTCTTAGGTTTCCTATCCTCATTTATGATTGGTGCTCCGTCAAATGAATCTGCAATGCGCACATCGCTTAATTTTCGCTCGGCCTGTCTTGCATAGCCGCTGCTTTCCTGAGGACGATGCTGTACCATGTCACTGTGCATGGACAGAAAGTCACTGCCGCTGAAGGTATCGACATCGCTGGAAAATGTATTCCGCGGTTTTGCGCCGACATCCTCGATACAGTCCTCGGGAAGCTCCTTGATGAACCGGGAGGTTGTTTTGATTTTATCCAGTACATAGCTGTAGCCGTAGGAGTCGGATAAAAACAGCTGTTTTTTAGCCCGGGTAAAGGCTACATAGGCAAGACGGCGTTCTTCCTCCAGCGCCGGTTGTCCGCCTTCTCCCACAGAGCGTTCATTCGGGAAGATTCCCTCGCATAGGCTGTACACAAAGACATTATCAAATTCCAGCCCCTTTGCGGCATGAATCGTCATCAGCTGTACAAAGTCCCCGTTCTCCTGTTCCTCCTTATCGGAATACAGGGAGATTTCCTGCAGGTATTCATTCAGGGTACCCTCCGGATGTGCTTCCACATAATCCGAGATATCCCCGATCAGCTCCTTGATATTTTCCAGACGCTCTATTTCCTTGTCTTCCCGCAGCATATTTAGATAACCGCTGTCCTCCAGCACCTTCTCCAGCAGCTGGTCGATGCTGATGGTATCCACCAGCATGCGGCATTCCTCAATCATCGCAACAAACGCCTGTATGTTGGCTCTTGCCTTGCCCTTTCCGATTTCATATTCGCACAGGACATCATACATATTCGTTTCATCATGGTTTGCCTGCAGCTCGATGGTTTCCAGCGTCTTTGCACCGATTCCCCGCTTCGGAGAATTGATGACGCGCTTGACGGCAAGATTCTTGTACATCGCCTTGGGATCCTGTTCATCAAAGGGAGCCAACAGACGCAGATAGCTTAAGGCATCCTTGATCTCCGCACGGTCATAGAAGCGCACACCTCCGTAGATGCGATACGGAATATGAAAATCCAGCAGTGCTTTTTCCAGCCCTCTTGACAGAAAGTTGGAGCGATACAAGATTGCAATATCCCGATAGTCCACATGATCGTGATGCAGCGTCATGATTTTGCTGGCAACCCAGACCGGTTCGTTTGCATCATCCATAGCAGAGAAATGAATGATTTTATCCTCACTCTCCACACGGGTGAACAAATCCTTATCGATACGGTTGCGGTTATTCTTGATCAGTGCATTGGCACCGTTCAGAATCTGCTGGGTGGAACGGTAGTTCTCATTCAGCACAACGGTATGGCTGTCCGGAAAATCCCTTTCAAAATTCATAATGATATCCACCTGTGCACCACGCCAGGTATAAATCGTCTGATCGGGATCGCCGACCACGCACAGATAGCTGCCTTCCTTTACCAGCAGCTTGATGATGGCATACTGCAGATTATCGACATCCTGAAACTCATCGACATGCAGATACGTGAAGCGGCGCTGCCATTTTGCGCGTACATCTTCCTTGCTTTTCAATATACGGTGGGCAAAAATCAGCAGATCATCGAAATCCAGCGCATACATTTCCTTCAGGCGCTTCTCGTAAAACTCGTAGACATCGGCCTTGATCTGTTCGCCCGCCCATTTGCCGGCACCCGCCTTGGCTGTTGCGGCATCAATAAAATTCGTTTTGTTGTTGCTTATGTACGACAGCACACTGTTGTAGCTGTAGCTTTTGACATCGATATGCATCTGCTTGTAGGCATCCCGCAAAATGCTCTTTTGGTCATCCGCATCCAGAATCGTGAAATTCCTCGGATATCCCAGCTCCAGAATGTCCTCCCGCAACAGACGCACACAAAAGGAGTGAATGGTGGAAATCGTAACCGCCTTGGCTACATCTCCCAGCAGATTCTCCACTCGCTCTTTCATTTCCCTAGCCGCCTTATTCGTAAAGGTGATGGCTAATACTTTATTCGGATATACTCCGCAGTCATTGATCAGATATGCAATTCTGGTCGTTACCACCCGGGTCTTTCCACTTCCTGCCCCCGCAATGATCCGCAGGTGATGATCCACACACTGTACTGCCTCTAACTGATGCTCATTCAATTGATCTAAAAACGACACAACATCACCTCTTATTTACCTTCTCGACTATTATACTATACTTTGTCTTCCTTTTCTTTAGAAAACAACTTCAATTATAACCCAAAACGGCATGGTACTCTATAGTTATTACGAAATTTTCAGAAATCTGCCATAGTATTTTAAATTTGTTTATACTATAATGTAGACTGACTAACTGAGGTGTGATACATATGGCAAAACAAAAACCGAAACGATACTATACCCGCACGATCGACCTGCTGTTTCTGCTGGCGTTTCTGATCGTGGGAATCGTATCCTTTACCATAGCATTTACCTTCGGCATCCTTCCTGTGAAATGGACGATGGCAGCCGCAGGTATCCTGCTGATTCTATTCCTTATATTATTTATGCTGTCCATGAAGAAGCTTCCCAAGTGGGCTGTGATCGTCAAGCGTCTGTTTATTCTTCTTTTGACGGTGGTTATCGGTACCGGGGGATATTTTCTGGATAAATCACGAAGCACGCTGCATAAGATGAGCAAAAATGCGGCAGGCTCCACCACGGAAATCTATGTGGTCGTGAAAAAGGGCAGCGGTATTGATTCCCTTTCCCAGCTGGAAGGCAAAACGATCGGCTATCAGAAGGGCGTCGATAAGAAAAATGCCGCCTATGCAAGGGAAAAGCTGGACAGCGAGGTTGGCAATACCACGCCCAAGGAAGAGCTGGATTATACAACGCTGTACAGCGATCTGAATCTGGAAACGGTGAATGCCTTTGTTATTTCCGATTCCTATTATGATATGTCCAAATCCAATATTGACGGCTTTGCGGACAGTGTGGATATCATTCAGACCTACAAAAAGAAAAATGATGCCGCCAGCGGTCCCGATATCGATGTCACAAAGGATACCTTCACCGTCTATCTGAGCGGACTTGATAATATGGGAAGTCCGGACCAGCAGACAAGAAGTGATACGAATCTGATTCTGATTGTCAATCCGAAGGCGAATCACATTGATATGGTGTCTCTGCCAAGAGACGGCTACATACCGAATGCCGCCTACGATTATAAAAACGACAAGCTGACGCATACCGGAAACGACGGGATTGAAAACAGTGTGGAAACGATACAGAACTTCTTCGGTATCCCGATTGATTACTATGCCCGTGTAAGCTTCAATTCCCTGATTGAAATTGTCGATACGATCGGCGGTATTGATGTGGATGTGGAAATTGACTTCTGTGAACAGGATGAAAATCGAAGCTTTAAGAAAGAGGATCTGATCTGTCTGAAAAAGGGCAAGCAGCACTTAAACGGCAAGCAGGCGCTCGCCTATTCCCGGCACCGTAAGACCAAGGGCTATGACAATGCCGGAAGAGAGCGTGCACAGCAGCGCATTATCAAGGCAATTATCAATAAGCTGATCTCCGCAAACGGGTTAACCAAGGTGAATGATCTGATGGATATTGCACCGAATTACATTATCACCAATATGCCGGCAGAGAAGATTGCGGATTTTGTATCCGGTGAGCTGAATGAGCTGAAGCCATGGACGATTTCCTCCATCACCAGCGATAACGGTGTCTATGAAGACCTGTATGTGGCAAGTCTGGATCCGTCCCTTGGTGTAAGCAATGTGTATCTATTCAGCCGGGATGAGGTGCATGCGGTTGTGAATGCCTATGATGCGGCACGCAGGCAGCTGCAGATGAACAGCTTTACGTTTAATTTGAATGATCTGTATGCGAATACTCCGAAGATCAATACCTCGGAAAACATACGCTATGCGGATATGGCAGAGAATCCGCAGTAAAGAAAACAAAACCATGCAGCGTCAGCGATGAGTGATATCGTTGAGGGCATGGTTTTTTGATGTTTGTTATCATGGTTTCATAATGCTTTGTCTATAAATACATCCGGGCAGTTTTCTGCCTGTTATTCAAATGGGTGTGTGTTTCCTGCGATTGTCCGCTGCAATCTGCATAATTTTTTTAAGCACACCGTATTGATCATTGGAAGCAATGATTTCAGATACCACTTTTTTTACTTGTTCCTGTGCATTTTCAGGCGCATAGGAATGTACAAAGCTCATCAGCATATCCATATCATTTCCACCATCTCCGAATACAGCAATTTTCTGTTTGTCCCATTGTTTCCGATGCGCCAGAAACATCAAAGCACTTGCTTTTGATATTGCTCTGTCCGTCAATTCAAAAACATTGGAATCGAAGGAAGCATTTACAATATCATTTTCAAACATAGTCAGTCTGTCGAGAAGGTCTGCACGTTTGTCCTGATGTAATTCCAAACCGTTTATTTTCAGAATATCCAACTTCAGGATTTCTTCACGCTTCGCTTGAAAATGAAACCGGCTGAGATATTCATCCAGATATCCGCTCTTTCCATTATCAAGAACCTTCTTTCTCCATATATCCCATTTCATATATTCCTCTATGTATTTTTTCCGTGGCAGCATCGTTAAAATTTTATCTTCTGTGAAAAATTCCAGGTTTGCATGCGGCATAGCATCCAGTATTCCCGCTACCGTCCTTTTCTTTATCGCCCCACGGAACAGTGTCGTTTTATCTTTATCCAAAATGAGTGCACCGTTCATAACGATAACATGAACCGGCAGCGCCCAGAGTCCTTCGCAACCTTTTACACCTGCAATCGTTCGCCCCGTTGTCACGACGAATTCATAACCATCCCTCAGAATCGCCTTCATGCCCTCATCCAGAATGGTATCCCATGCATAATCTGCATTTAATAATGTACCATCCAAATCACTTGCGAAATATTTAATCATAGAGTGCCTCCTCATCTTTTAAAAAAGACTTCATTTTTGAAGTCTTTCACCCTTGCTCTTATAATTTCTCTCCGTTACTTTCGATAACCTGTTTATAATAGTAGAAACTGTCTTTTTTATACCGGTTATAGGTACCGTTGCCATAATCATCTATATCCACATAAATAAAGCCGTAGCGTTTTGACATCTGTCTCGTGGATTCACTGACAAGATCAATACAGCCCCACCATGTATAGCCCCACAGCTCCACACCATCTTCATTTATGGCATCACTCATCGCCATGACATGCTCCTTCAGATATTCACAGCGGTACGGATCATGTATTTTTCCATCCTCTGTAATCTGATCACGTTCCCCCAAACCGTTTTCCACGATAAACAGAGGCTTCCTGTACCGGTCATAAATATCAACAAGTGAAATCCGCAATCCGGTTGGATCCGTCTGCCAGCCCCATTCAGAGGATGGCAGATATGGGTTTTTCACACCATTCACAGTATTTCCTGGTGCCATATCCAGACCTTCTGTTTCTGCAGCCATACAGCTGGTCATATAGTAAGAGAAGCTTACAAAATCAACTGTTCCCTCTTTTAAATCCGTCTCATCACTGTCTTTCCATTGTATGACATACCCCTTGTTTCTGATTTCATTGTTTAAATAATTTGGATATTCTCCAAACACCTGTATATCTACATAGCGGTAGATACTGCGCATCCGCTGCTGTGTCGCAAGATTGTCCTCCGGCTTACAGGTAAACGGATAGAAACACAGCTTTGTCATCATGCAGCCGATCTGTGCTCCGGGAACAAGCTCATGTCCCAGCTTCACTGCTCTTGCGCTCGCAACCATCTGATGATGCATTGCTTGATAAATCGCCTGTTCAAATGGGATATCAGCAAATCTGTCTTCAATCAGTGCTCCGCTTGTCACAGGATGCCTGAGCATAGCGTCCACCTCATTGAAGGTAAGCCAGTAAGTTACATATTTCCCAAAGCGTTCAAAGCAGACACGAGCATATTTTTCAAACAGATCAATGACCTCTCTTGAATACCAGCCACGATACTTTGTTGCCAGTACAACCGGTGGATCATAGTGGGAAAGCGTAACGAGCGGTTCTATGCCATATTTTTTACATTCCTTAAACATATCCTCGTAAAAAGCGATACCATCCTCATTGGGCTTCTCATCTCTTGGATCTGTAAAGATTCTCGCCCAGGAAATGGACATACGGAATATCTTATAGCCCATTTCCGCAAATAATTTAATATCTTCCTTGTAATGGTGATAGAAGTCGATTCCCCGTCTTTTTGGATAATTTGCATCCGGTCCAGCTGTCAGTGCTTCTTCTAAATCTCTGCTGCTGAATTGAAACTGCTTCGTAAAATCAGCAACGCCTACTTCACGATAAGGCAGACAATCTTCAATCGTCATACCTTTTCCATCCTCATTCCACGCTCCTTCAACCTGATTGGCCGCAGTTGCACCGCCCCACAGAAAGTCGTTTGGAAATTTCAATGGTGATGTATTCTTATACATAATTTTTCCTCCTATTTCAGAACCGTCAACAACGGTTCTCCTTTTACGATAATACCGCTTTCTTCATTCGCCAGCACATCCAGGTAGCTAGCGGAATTCGTGATGATAACAGGAGTGATCAGAGAATAGCCTTCTTTCAGAATTCCTGCCAGATCGACTTCCACCAGGATATCACCAGCCTGTACCTCCTGCTGTTCACGCACCTTCACATCGAAGTATTTCCCCTGTAAATTTGCTGTATTGATACCAATGTGAATAATACATTCCACTCCCTGCTTTGATGTCAGTCCGATTGCATGCTTTGTAGGATAAACCGCAGTGATTGTTCCATCAAATGGTGCAGCGATCACGCCCTCATCCGGATCAATCGCAATTCCCTTCCCCATACTACCAGAAGCAAACACGTCCTCCTCAACGTCACTCAGCTTCATCAGTGTGCCATTCATCGGTGCCTGTATCACTTCATTTCGGCTGTTTTCCACAGTCTTTGTATCTACAGCTGTACTTTCACAGCTGTTTTTTTCTTCAGATAAGCCCAATACCATAATCAACAGGAAGCCAAGGGCCGCAGACACGGCCATTCCCAAACATACTGCCCAGAATCCATCTCCCATGAAAACAGGCAAAGACAGGATACAGGAATTGACATATGCAGTTGACTGTCCACCAAAAGCACCGACGATTGCTCCACCGGCTGCACCGGCAATCATAACGGCAATCAGTGCATTTTTAAATTTCAGCAGTATTCCGTAAATTCCCGGCTCTGTTATTCCGATAAAGGATGATATAGCAGTGGATGCACCGATTGATTTTGTCTGTGTATTCTTTGATTTCACCCAGACTCCCATACAAACACCAAACAGTGCCAGTGTTCCCATTGTATTCATCGGCAGCAGGAAGTCAGACCCGAACTGATTGATATTTTCCAGTATTACTGCCCCCAGCGATAAATGCATTCCGGTTAATACGACCAGTAAGCGTGTACCACCAACAATAGCTCCGGCAATTACCGGTGATAAGTCATACAGGAATTTGACGACCATAACCAATCCCTGAGAAATATAGCTTGCCAGCGGGGCAATCGCAATCAGTGTCAGAGGTACCATCATCATCAATACGAGCATCGGTGTAAATACCAGACGCAAAACCTTGGGAATGAGCTTATCAATGAACGGATAAAACCAGCTCAATACCAGAACAGCAAGAACAATCGGAATACTGCTTGCCGCATATTTTACGAACGGAATCGGCAACCCCAGAAAATGCATAGGATCTGCCCCTGCCGCAAGACCCGCTGTCATGGTGGGATACAAAAGACAGCCTGCCAGCGCCAGTGCACAGGCGGTATCTGTTTTAAAGCGTTTGGATGCAGACCATGCTACTAAAAACGGGAAGAAATAGAATACACAGTCCCCCGCAATCGTAGCTACCTGAATAAAATCAGAGGCCGCATCAAATCCGCAGTAAGAGGTGAGAATCGTGATCAGACCCTTAATCATCCCGGTTCCTGCCAATACTGGTATCGTCGGCAGGAAAATAGCCGCCATGGTTTCAAATACGCCTGTGGCTCTGAATTTTTTCTTTTTCGCCATTGTCTCTTCATCATGGATGAACCCGGTCAGTGCAGTAACGGCATCATATACGCTGCCTACGTCGTTTCCGATGATGATCTGCAGCTGTTCCGTCTGATACTGCGCCCCCATTACCCCATCAATTTTTTTAATATGTTCCAAATCCACCTTTTTATAATCCTTTACATAAAAACGCAGCCTCGTCACACAGTGAAACATCTCCTTGATATTTTCTTTTCCGCCTACTTCTTTTAAAATCTGAGCGGCTGTTTTCTTCACGTCCATTACAGACTCCTTTCTACTTGTCAAAAAAGACCCAAATTAAGCTACCTTATAAGCTGTCTTATAAAGATAAGGTTAATTCAGGTCTTGCCTCTTTCATGAGTAACAATCCTAATCATTAGTCTCTCTAATTCGTTCAATATGTATTGTCAGATACAATCGTTCCTCATTTGTCAATGAGTACCCGAACTCCAGATTCATATATTTCACAATTCTGTTAACGCACTCATAGGAATCGGGATATTTCAGCTTTACAATTTCCAGTAGTTGAACATCTTCCTTCGCTTTGCCCTGTATTTTTTTAGCGGTTATGCGTTGTGCAAAAAATTTCAGATGCGTAACTAAGCGATAATATGAGATGGAATCCTCCTGAAATGTCATGTTGAAGAAATTTTTAATAACGGTCAGGGTATCCTGTACGATACGTGTCTGCTGAACCGTATCCTGCATACTTCCGCCTGTACTGGCATTGACGAAATGAAGCGCGATAAAGGCTGCTTCATCCTCCGGCAGCTGAACGTCAAATGTTGTATTGATCAATTCCACAGCTTCTTTGCCTGCTGCAAATTCATCTTTATACAGAACCTTAGTCTCCAGCAGCAGCCGATTCTCAATCAGCATACCTTCCCGATATCTTTGAATTGTAAAATTGATATGGTCCATCAATGATATGTACAGATTATCATTAAAATCGTGATTCAGCTTCAGCTTTGCATTCAAAATGATCTTCTCCGCTATCTCCAGAAAGTCCATTGGTATTTCGCTTAACATCTTCTGAAATCTCGCTGTTAATTCAGGAATCTGCTGTGTAAAAATACGTTCTATTTTTGAATCATCAATTTGATCTCCATATTTTTTCTGAAATGCGATACCATTTCCAAGTACAATGACATCCTCCTGATTCTCATCCATTGAAAGCACAACGTTATTGTTTAATACTTTCACAATATTCACGCATATCCCTCCTTAAATATTAAATATAAAAAAAATACAGACCACCCAAAGTAACATCTTTTACTTTCGGTATTGCCTGTAACCAGTAACAATCCTCATCAAGTTTATTTTGTAAACGTTTACGAAATTATAGTATATCAGATTCACGGTAATGTCAACCGAAAAATTTATTTTACAACTAAAAACCTATATAGCGGTAATACTTCCTTTGTTGAAAGATACCACCTTGGAATACCTACATATGCTTTTTCAAATTAACAAGATCTTAAATAGCAATACATCCTATCTGTCAACTCGTGGACAAATGTCCTTGAAAACGCTATCACAAATTGGCATAATGTCCATGGTCGTAAATATGTAAAGCGAGGTACAGACAATGCATGTAAGAGAAGAAATCAACGAAGCGTACGAGTATATCAGAAAGCGTACGCACTACACTCCCGCAATCGGAATCATTTTAGGGACCGGATATCATCAGCTTGCTGATATGATCGAACAACCTGAGCAGTACCGCTATGCGGATATCCCCCATTTCCCGGTGCCCGGTGTCGCAGGACATGAAGGAACCCTGATCATCGGGAGAATACAGGGGAAAGAGGTGGTAGTCATGAAAGGAAGATGCCATTGCTATAAGGCTATTCACCCAGCAGGGTAACACTTCCTGTTCGTGTCATGAAGCGTCTTGGTGTAGAAACCATCATCATTACAAACTGCAGCGGGCAGGCCGGTGAATCCGTAAAGGCACAGGATTTATTCGTCATTCGCAACCATCTGAATTTCTCCGGCTTCAATCCTTTGATCGGAGAAAATTTAGAGGAATACGGAGAGCGGTTTCCCGACCTTGCCTATCCATATAATCGAGACTGTATACAACAGATAAAAGAGCTTGCAGCACAGGAACACATTGAACTGAAGGAAGGCGTTTATGCAATGTTTTCGGGGCCGAGCTATGAAACCGTCATGGAAACCTATATGGCGGCAAGACTGGGCGCTGATATTGTCGGAATGTCCACCATTCCGGAGGTTATCATCGCCAATCACTGCGGGATGAAGGTTTTAGCCTTATCCGGTGTTCCATGTCCGGCAGCCGCCTATTCCGATCAGGAAATCACACATGAACAGGTAATGGAGAATTGTCAGAGCATTTCTGACAAAGCGATGATTCTGATTGGAAGATTCATCAAAGAATTATAGGAGGAGCCCATATGAATATCATTAAGAAGTCAACCGAACTAACCAAAAGCCCGATTTTTGCCATACTATCCTGTCTGCTCTGCATCCTTGCAGGCTACAGCATAAAGTCCAGCCTCATTGAAATCTTCGCCTCGGTGATGGGCATTATCAATGTATGGCTGCTATCAAAGGAAAAAATTTCAAACTTCATATTTGGTATTATCACCGTGCTTGCATATTTGTATATCTATTATACAACAGGCTTATACGCACTGGCGATTCTGGCCTGCTTTCAGGTCATCTTCAATATCTATGGATGGTATTACTGGGGAAAGGGGGATGACGGCAACAGCACAAAAACATCCGGCTTAAACAGACAGGGGCAGCTTCTCTGGATTGCGATCATCCTGCTTCTGTGGGCTGTATGGGGTTATGTGGAAATCAATATCCTGCATGCTCAGAATGCCATCCTGGACAGTCTGACAGCTATCCTTGGCTTTATCGGTCAATACTGGCTGAGCAGAAAGCTGTATGAAAACTGGATTTTATGGATTATAAGCAATCTTCTCTTCATGGTAATTTATGTCCTGAACGGCTATTTTATCATGCTGATTCTGGTGATTATTCAATTCATCCTCTCCATTGCCGGATTGATAGAATGGTACGAAAGCTATCTCGAGCAGGGCAGAAATAAAATCATGTTCTGATTCGCATGGAAATACTTATATAATCTGTGATATTATACATATGATACACGTTGGAGGTACGTATGAAACCTGATCTGACAACCTTTATAGCCGCCTGTCCTGCCGATATCCGCTCTCATTTTCAGGAACAGACCTATTCCTTTCAGGATAAGCTGATGGAACAGAATAAAAAAAGTGACTGCATCTACATCCTGTTGAGCGGAATTGTAAAAAACTATCACTCTGAAATCAATGGAAATGTCTACATAGAGGATATTGATACCGGTGTGACGATTTACGGAGAGCTGGAGGCACTCATTGATAAAGAGACCGTCTCCACCGTGGAAGCCGTTACGGAATGCAGGGTGCTGAAGCTGGAAAATGCACAGTTTCTAAAATGGCTGCGTGCAGATAATGCATTTACCTTATATATTACGACGTTGATTGCACAGAGGAATTACGATTGCAGTAAACGGGAAAGAGTAAATGCCTTTTACCCCCTGAAATACAGAATTATGTATATGATTTACAACACTCTGTGCAAAAAAGACCTCACGATCACCAAGGATCTTCTGGTAGAGGGAACGGGCTCCAATATACGCAGCATCAACAGGGTTGTGCATACATTGATCAGGGATGGGATTCTGGATTATAAGTCAGGTATTATAACGGTTCATTCCATGGAACGCCTGGAGGAAGAAATAAAGCTTTACAGCTAACGCAGCACTTGTTCACGCGTTGGATGAAACAAAAGTGTTTCCTAACGCTTATGCATCGGATATAAATCAAACAGCTGCAGTGGATTTCTATCTGTCTGACGAAAGCTTTTCTGATTGTTTTTTTCAGTAAGCATGGATTTCCTGACAGAAAGCTCCACCGTTGATTATCAAAACAGCTTTTCCATTGTCATAAGGATTCCCCGATAGGATGCTTTATGATAACCGGAAAGGATTGCTCTCAGGCGCAGCCTTGGCTGCACGTTTCGTGATGGCAGCTTTTCTGTTTTGAATATGTAAAAAGGCAGGACGAGAGCTGAGATTTGTAGTATACTGTACCTGCAAGCTATCAGATCGTTCTGCCCTGTTCTTTTACAGATGAATGACGTTGCCGCTTTCTGCGGATGCATGCACTGCGGCAGCGATTCTTGTCGCCTGTAAACCATCATACGCATTTGTCCGGAAGGAGCGCTGGTTTACGATGTCACTGACGAAGTCCTGCATCGGCTCCAGTCCAAAGCCGCTTGCATTATGTTCATCAAATTTCATGAAGATATAGTTTGGCAGACTTGCCTTTTTGTCAGTATAGGTTTTAACTCCCCGATAGGATTCATTCTTCAGATACTTGTGCTCCGTCACGATCACAAGCTGTCCGTCATTTGATTTCGGATACGTATTGGGAAGAATCCAGGAGTTTTCCACCGTCCAGCTGCTTCCATCCTGCATCGTCAGAATGGCCTGGATACTGTCATAGGTCTGATAGCCTTGCTTTTTTAGTACCTGTTTATTCCCGACTGCATACACGCTCTCCACCTCACTGCCGCTTACATAGCGAATCAGATCATAGCAGTGCACACCGAGAAACCAGGAGGGTGAGGATTGATCAGTCCAGGTAAACCAGTTCATAGGAACATCGATCACATCATCCAGTGACATATAGCCGCGGATGATGTTTTCTTTATCCATCAGGATTTCATCACGCATATTGTTATAGGCCGGATCCCAGCGTTTATGGAAGTCCACGGCAATCTGCACACCGTACTTCTCTGCCATGGCAATCAGTTCTTCACATTCTTCTACGGAGGTTGCCAGCGGTTTTTCAATCATCAGATATTTGATACCTGCCTCCATGGCAGCCCTTGCCGGTTCATAGTGATAAGGGTCCGGTGTCGCAATGCTGATAGCATCCAGCTTCTCTGCCGTAATCATTTCCTTGACATCTGCATAGCCTCTGATCTGATAGCGGTTTTGTGTGGCTGCTCTGCGCTCCTCGTTCAAATCACAGAACACCACCGTTTCCACATGCGGGTCACAACTATACGTATGGATATGATAATTACCGTAAATTCCGGCTCCTACCACTCCGATGTTAACTTTTTTCATACTACCTACCTCTTTCTTTTACCTATTAAAATACTTATTTCGCTCATAACGCATTAGACAATCCCCCTTTGCCTGCTTCATTTTCTAAATCCCATTATACTTTATACAGGGCTCGCCTTATTCATAATACTTCGCTTCAAATGCCGCATCCTCTTTCGCATAATAGCGCTCGATAATCTTTCCGCCTAACAGAACTGCGATATCAATGATTATCAGGATGCCTGCACCGATCAGTGGTGTCTGAGCCAGGACGGTCGGCAGCCAGATAAACATATTTCCAAGAGCCATGGTCGTTGCCTGCTGTCCGGCCTGTACATAGCTCAGTCCGGCATTGGAGGCGAGCTCCGTGAACAGCGGTGCTGCCCAGCTTGAAATCCACAGCACGATCGGAATAAAAATCAGGCTGGATATAATTGTTCTTTTACGGTTACCGCGGTGAACGATGGTCGCAAAGCACACATAGAAGGCCGCAAACGGTACCTCACCAAGGGGCAGCGTGGTATTGCCGGGAAGAATTGCCGCAAAGACCATGAAGACCGGAATCATCAGAAAGCCGACACTGATTGTCACAGGATGTCCGATGGTTACCGCAGAATCCAGTCCGATATACAGTTCTCTGTCCTTAAAATGTGTGGTGAAGAATTTCTTTGCCTGATTGGATATCGGAATCAGACCGTTGACGATCATTTTTACCATTGTCGGAAACAGCATCATGATCGCAGCTGTCTTCATCATCACATCCGCAATCCCCTTGAAATCATAGCCGGCTACCACGCCGAACAGCAGTCCCATGATCAATCCCAGATAGATTGGCTGTCCCAGCACAGAGCCGATCACCTTTCCGATACCGTGCTCTCCACTCTCCTCTTCACTTTCCTTACGGTGCTTCAGATAGGGAATCCGGTCATATACCTTATCCAGCAGCATGAACAGCGGTGCACTTGCCGCCGCAAAGCCGTGTGGAATGGAGATGGCATCAATACCGATAATTTCCTGTGTGCGATGTGCCATGACATCTGCGACCTTCAGTCCCAGAATGGCATGCGTGACTCCTGCCAGGATTGCCAGCCAGTAGCTTCCGGTAAGGAGCTGAACAAAGCCTGCTGTTATAGCAAAATACCAGAAGTTGTAAATGTCGACATTTACTGTTTTGGTCAGCTTTAAAGCGACCAGAACGATATTGGTAATCAGAATGACGATAATCAACGCAGCCCCAAGCAGACTTCCGAAGCCGACAGCTGCCGCCGGTGATCCGCCGACATCGATTGCGGTCAGATTCAGATCCAGCACCTTGACCATTTCATTGATGACGGGTGATAGTGAATCTGCCGTTAGAGTTGATACGATACTGACCCCGATGAGTCCGATTCCCACCGTTACCCCTGCTTTGATGGCCTTGGAAGGCTTCAGTCCGAAGATCAATCCGATAATGCACATCAGAATCGGTACAAAAACATAGCTCCCCAGGTCGACGATATACTGAATAATATCTAATACTGTCTGCATAATTTTCTCTCCTGTTCTTATTTGCAAGCTACGCGAGAATATCCATAATCTGTTGCGTAACCGCTTCCTCATTGATGCCTGTCAGGTAAGCACTGCCGTGAACGAGCGGAGTTGTGAATTTCTTCTTCACCTTCATCGTCGTGATGATCAGATCCACCTGTCCGTCATATCCCTCTACCTCATGCAGGGTGCATTGAATGATTTTGAAAGAAATCCCATGCTCCTTCAACTCCTCCTCAACCTTTTCACGAACCATGCTGGAGGTTGCCAGCCCTGCTCCGCAGGCGATTACAATTTTTTTCATATTTGTAGCCTCTCCTTTTCTTTATGATTTCTGCCCTTCTATAAATGCATTCAGCTGTCTGCACACTTCATTTGCGTCATGCAGCCTTACAAGTCGTGTAAACAGCGTGTCATCCCCCAGCATCCGCATGATGGTCTGCAGCATTTCCAGTTGCTCATGGGCACTGCTGATTGCCATGAGAAACACCATGTCAACGTCAATTTCACTGTCCATATCCTCCATGTTGCGAAAGCGGATCGGCTGCTGCAGGATAGCCAGTGCAACATGATTGCCACTGATTGCCGGATCAAAGGCATGCGGAATAGCGATTGCGGCACATTTAGTACGCAGCCCGGTTGGATATTCCTGCTCACGCAGCAGCACCTTATCCGCATATGCCCCATCACTGCATCCATGTGTTTTCAACTTATCCGCCAGATAGCGGATAACCTCTTCCTTGTCCTTTACGCGTAAGTCTGTTTCAATCAGCTGCGGTATGAATTGAAATCCCATCTTCTCTCCCTCCCTTCGATTCCTTTGCCTGAAAACATTGAAACAGTTCCTGCGGCGTACTGCTTTTTAACAGGCTTCGCAGTGTCGCTTCATCCGTAACTACACTCGCCAGCATCTTCAGGATTCGCAGATGTGATTTTGAATCTACAGAAGCCAGAATCATCAACAAGCGGATCGGTATGCTTCCATCGTCAAAATATACCGGTTTTTTTAATGACAAAATGGAAATCTGATTTTTCCGCACGCCCTCCTCAGGCCTTGCGTGTGGAAGTATGATGTAGGGTCCGGCCATGAAGTAAGGTCCCCATGCCTCAATATTGCGAAGTATGGCATATGTATACCTCTCTTCCACAAAGCCGTTTTGAATCAATGGCTTCACTGCGGTTTCTATAGCGGATTTCCAGTCACAGGAGCGCTCCTGTATCTGAATGTTGTCAACGGACAGCACTTCTTCTTTCATTGCCTTCACCTCCATGCCTGAAAGATATGCATCTCTTTACACGTTCATTATACAAATGGCGGTGAATAGAAAAAAGTCCAACCTGACTGAACTTGAAAGTGCAAATCGTTGGACTCTATCGGATTTTAGGAGAATGCATGCTGCAGAGCCCTTCGCACCTCAGCTGCGCTAGCGCATACATCCAGCTGTGCAAGCAGAGTGCTGTTTCTGCTCAGCTGCAGGATTTCATGCAGTACATTCAAATGCTTGTCATGAGCGGCATCCGATAATACAAACAGATACCGGATTGAAGATACCTCATCAAGGTATACATCCTCATGGCAAATCAAAAGAGAAAGTCCCAGACGGAACGCACCATGCTCCGGCTTCGCATGAGCCACAGCAACAGAATTCGCCAGCAGGATATATGGTCCGTACTCATCCACCAGATGAATCATCTCCTGCACATAGCTGTTTTGAATAACCCCGCGGCTCAACAGCGGAGTGGATGCCATCTGAATCATCACCTTCCAAGAATCTACCTGCTCCAGAACCTGTATATCCTCTTCCTTCAGTATATCGAGCAAACCGATCTGCTCTTTATCACGAATACCGACAAAGGAATTTCCCCGGTTCAGATAGGCCAGAACATCCCGCTTCAGGGCGTCCATATCTGCTTCCTTCACATAGGAGGCGATGATGGAAAACAGACCGCCAAGCTTTTCATTGTTGATTTCATAACAGTCGAAATTCAGCATCATCATGGAAGCAATTCGTGCTTTATCCTCTCTGCTTAAAATCGGATGCACCTGTATTACTGGCACCTCGCTTTGTACATCGATTGTCGATACAATGAAATCCACCTGCTGCTCATATTCCTGCACATGCTCCAGGCTGGCTGTATCTACAACCCGCACATTCGCATACAACCCCTCAATTTCCCGCTTGAGGAGCATGGATGTGGATATACCGCTGGGACAGACAATCAGAATACGGATTTCATCATAGCAGCGCACCCCCTGCTTCAGATGCCCGCCGAAATGCATGGTCAGATATGCGATTTCACTGTCCATAATCGGCATCTGAAACAAATCTCTGAGGTCCTCGCATACCAGCTCCGTAATCATATAAATATCCTTGTACTGCTTCTGTATTTCATCTATCAGCGGGTTTACGACTTGTATGGAAAGACGGTTATAATACATGGACAGCTTCAGATGCATATAGATGGAATTGATCAGATCATTTTTATCATCAAAGGATACACATGCAGTACGTTCAAAGGTTTCCACAAGGCGGCTGGACAGCTCAAAGATGCGGATATCATGCTCATCATCCTGCGGACATAGCTCTCTGCTTGCCTTGGAACCCAGCAGATGCAGTGCCAGATACAGCCGTTCATGCACATTCAGCTCCTGAAAATAACGGTCAATCAGATCCAACTCCTGTGTTTCACACACATCCCGCAGCTCCATAAGAGAAAAATCATACTGCTCAGGAGAATCGCGAATGATGCTCAGCATGCAGGCGATGGACAACAGATTATCCTGCCGGTATTCATGTTCACGCTCACTCGATATTTTCTGCAGCCTGTCATAATAATCGTCTACCAGCTGTATGTCGAGAAAGGGCAATGTGCGATAATTTACCTCATCCAGCAGCTGCTTCAGAAAATACAGCAGAACTGCCCGCTTGTTGAATGCTTTTCCCTCAATGCCGTATCCGTTTTTCAAATCAATGCGCAGCTCCAGACCATAGGCTTTCAGCTGCTCCTTCACATTCTTCAAATCGCTGAACACGGTATTGCGGGAGCATTTTAACAACTGCATGATATCCTCCACATGAATAACTGCTTTGGGATAGATCATATAGCAGATCAGAAAGCTGACACGCTGCTGAGGTGTCAGTACATCCGGCTGCAGCTGCCGCTTTTGCAGAAGGGCGGATAGCTGCTGCTTCTGCTCATCCAACAGAAAATAACCGGCTCCCCGTTTGCACATCACAGGCTTTAGTGCATTCATCTGCAGTACCTCATTCGTTTTATTCACGATATAATACACACTTCGCCTTCCTGCATGCAAAAGCTGTGATATTTCATCCAACGCAATCGGTGTGCTTTGTTCCATAAGCAGCTGAATCAGCTGCAGCTGTTTTCCTGTAAACGGTATCATAACGGATCCCTCTTTCAATTCAAGTATCCTTATTCTATAATATTTGCGGCAAAAAATGCAAATCATTCCATATTTATCCTGATTTATAGTTTATTTTCATAAAATTCATAAAACGTTCACATAGAGTAATTACAGGTAATCTGGAATTTCCGTACTTTTTATACTATAATGTAGATTATTGAGGTGTTTTCATGGAAAATAAAAAACTAAAACGCAGGAGCCTGATTATCGATATCATCATGCTCGCTGTATTTCTGATGGTAAGTATTGTATCCTTCTATATCGCCTACAGCTTCGGACTGCTCCCAATCAAGTGGGTTACCATAGCAGCAGCAATCTTCGGACTGCTGTTTCTGATTTTACTGCTACTCGCATTTAAACAGATGCCGACCTGGGGCTTAATCATCAAGCGGCTGTTTCTGATTCTGCTTGTCGCAATTGTTGGCACCTTCGGCTATTTCATGGAGAAATCCCGTACAACCATCAACAAAATGAGTAAAACGACCAAGGTCAATGATGACGGTACGACAACCATTACCACAAACCTGTACCTGATTACATCAAAAACCAGCGGTATCAGGAGTGAGGCAGAGCTTGCGGATAAGATTATCGGATTTCAGAACGGAAGTGATGCAGATAACCTTTCCTTTGCCAAGACCTCGGTATCCAAGGACATCAGCTCCTATACTGCCAAAGAGGAAATGGATTATACGACACTCTATGATCAGATGGAGCAGGGAAATGTATCCGCAATGGCAATCTCTGAAACCTTCTACAATATGTCGAAAGCAAACATCAAGGATTTTGAGAAAAATGTACAGATTCTGAAAACCTATTCCAAAACCGATACCATTAAGACCAAGGAACAGAAGGACATCACCAAGCAGACCTTTACCGTTTACCTGAGCGGTCTGGACAGTACCGGTTCTCCGGATCAGCAGACGCGTACCGATACCAATCTGCTGCTGATTGTCAATCCGGTCGCAAATCATATCGATATGGTTTCCATACCAAGGGATGCGCTGGTACCCAATACTGCTCTGAACAATGCCAATGACAAGCTGACGCATACCGGCATCTATGGAATCGATACGAGTGTGGACACCATCTCACAGTTCTTCGGCATTCCGGTTGACTACTATGCACGTGTCAGCTTTAATTCCATGATTGAAATCGTCGATACGATCGGCGGTATTGACGTGGATGTGGAACTTGATTTCTGTGAGCAGGATGAAAACCGCAGCTTTAAAAAGGACGATCTGATCTGCCTGAAAAAGGGAGAGCAGCATCTGGATGGAAAGCAGGCGCTCGCTTATTCCCGTCACCGTAAAACCGAGGGCTATGACAACGCCGGAAGAGAACGTGCACAGCAGCGTATCATCAAGGCAATCATCAACAAGCTGATTTCCCCGTCCGCACTTGGCTATGTCAATGATCTGCTGGATGTCGCTCCCAATTACGTGATTACCGATATGCCGGCAAACCAGATTACAAAATTCGTTTCCAGTGAGCTGGATAATATGAAGCCCTGGACAATTTCCAGTGTCATTTCCGATACCGGTGTCTATGATTCACAGCAGGTCGCAAGCCTGAATCCGCTGGAGGGACCATATGATGTATATCTCTTCAACAAGGATGAGGTACACGCTGTCGTCAATGCCTATGACGGTGCAAGCAACCAGCTGCAGATGGAGAGCTTTCATTTCAACATGGATGATCTCTACAGGGATACTCCGCCAATCAACGATGATCCCAATATCATCTGGGACACCATGGCAAGCACGCCGCACTAACAGCCATACGAAAACACCCTATGACAGGGTGTTTTTTATGATTTCTTATACTGCACGAGTTGTAGCTGTGAAGGATGGGAAGGATAAAAGACAGGACAATGGAATGAGGATGTGCCTTTTGGCATAGCCTGCTGGCAGTACAAAAAAACGCTCTTTAAAGGATACTCTGCCTCCTTTAAAAAGCGTGATCAGCCTCTATTCAGCTGTGCAGCTCATCGCTGATGGTAACACGATGCTTGATTCCCTGACACCATTCCTTCAGCAGCGCAATATCCTGTTCATCACGCACAATGCACTCAAGAAACAAGGTGTCCTTTTCACAGTTTGCCTGAACAACCACGGTATAGTATTCATCCAGATTCTCCACAATTCCCTTGCAGATCACCGCTTCCTTTTCGAAGCTGAAGGCGTCCATGACATCGACCGGCTTCTCCAGCTTTTCCAGAAATGTCGGAATTTCCTTTTCGAAGGTATAGGCGTTTGCCTTGATCATCCATTTCCAGGGCTCCTGTGCATCCTTGTACGGTGCCATAAAATGCATCGTCTGTGTTGTCTCATCAAAGCTTTTTTCACTGCAGCCATGAGCAGGAATACTCCAGCTTCCGAAAGGATAGGAAACAACTCCGTTTCGATAGCCCAGATGCGCGATCTTCAGCTCATCCGCATGCTGAATCAGAATCTCACGGTGGATTGCCGTACAGATACTGCGATAGGCGTCCATCGGCAGCGGAAGCAGGTCATCCTTCTCATACGCCGCCTCCAGATAATCCAGAATGCTGTTGGCAATCTTATCCGTATATTCATTCATAGAGCTGTATGCAAAGTAACACTCCTTCCACAGCAGCACCATGGCGCAGTTGCGATAATAGCGTGCAGTACGCTTTCGATCATTCCATACAAAGAAATCATCTGCCAAGTCCTCGACATCCCTTGTCTGAAAATCATCTCTGTGAATATAACCCAGCGGTGTGACGACAAAGCCCTCTCTGTAGACAGGGTGATAATACTCCTGCGGCCAGGAGATGCATAATTCCTTTTCCTCATCGATATGATCCAGAACATAGCCCTGTATATCCTTCAGCCAGCGGTAAAAGTACTTGTATTTCAAATTTTCAAAATTGCGGTCCGTATAATATCCCGTCGGATCATTTACCTCCAGCGGAATCTGGGAACCGCTGATGATCTCATCAAAAACAGTGCAGACAAAAGCATGGAATCCGGGTCCTGCGACATTGGTCTGTGCCGCAATACTCACAAAGCGGTCCTCATAGCCGCATTCAATGTACCCCTCCGGACAGATATCAATCATGACGGTGGCATCATAATCCTCCAGCTTCAGCTTTTTCTCATCGCATACCTGCTTTAGAAAAGCACTGAATGCCTCTTTGTCCGTTTCCTTTTCCAGCTGTCCTTCCAATACAATTTCAATAGACATTGTCAAAACCCCTTTCAAAAAGGAACTGATTTCTCAGTCCCTTATTCAACTGCCAATACACGATAGACATTTTTCATTTCCCCATCGTAGATGACATCTTTCTTGTAATTCTTTGTACGGTCATATTCATAATCCTGAATTTCGATAACGCTGATCGTCATGGACTTCTTCAGACTCTCCACTTCCGTTTCTGCATAGGTCAATGTCAGCTTGACATCGTATCCTCGGCAGGCAGAGCCGTTGTAGGTAAAATCCTTGGCTTCTACAGCATCCACCTTATAACCGGATACCTCCGGCAGGCTTTTCTTCCCGTATTCGTTTACGATGGTCGGATAATTTCCATAGTAGTATGCCTGTGCAAACTCCATGAAGTTGCGGATCTTATCGCTTGGTATAAACTGCAGTCCGCCAAGATCCTGGGCATCCTCTTTGTTGGATAATGTAAAGAAATCAAATGCAAAGCTGACTGCTACCATGGTAGCCTCCTCTTTTCTGTCCTCGCTGGTAATTGCTTGCGACAGCTTGTTATACGCCTCGATTTGCGCCTGCGTTGGATTCAAGGGCTCCACATATAAATCATTGGCAACCATTTTCACTTCCGCCTTCTCTTCATTTTTCGCTGTTTCTTTTTTCTTGCTGCTGTCGTCAGAGCTGCATCCGCTAACCATAGTTACCGATAGGATTCCGACGCAGAGAAGTAATTTCTTTGCTATTTGATTCATACAGACCTCCATAAAACGTTTATTAGTATATCATAATTTTTCAGGAAAACCTATGCGTTTTGACAAATTTAATAATTTCTTCAGAATACATGCCGCCTCCCTGAGAAAGCCGGGCACTTCCGCCCCCCTTCAGGTGATAGGCATCCGCAATTTCTTTGAATACCTTTGCGGAATCAAAGTCCATATCCTTGTGAGAGGCTACGACTACATGAACATTGTCATATGTCTTTGCCACGAAGATGACCGCCTTTTTGTAATTCTCCGTTACATATTTTGCGACATCCGCTTCTGATTTCACATCAATATCATCAAAGAAATGGATGATGATATCCTCCTCGCTCTGTCCAAGCTCTTTTCCAAACATCTCATAATACTTCTGCTTCCAGACAATGATATCCCGATTCAGCTGACGTGTTTCATTGATTAAACGGTTGACACCGGTATTTACATAGAGGTGGGATACAGCCAGGGAACGGCTTGCTTCATCCAGCACCTTATAGCGTCTGGAAACGCAGTCAAGCAGCTGATCGCCGACAAGATATTTAATTTTATACCCCTTTGCTGTTTTTTCATACCCGCTGATGTACAGCATCTGCAGGTAGCGAAGGGATGGAACATGCATACAGCCGCACATATTGTAATCCAGTGCCCCGATGCGTACAACACGCAGATCATCGCGGTCAAGGTTTTTACCCTTGGCCATTTTGCTTGCCTCTACCCTTGTCGGATACTGTATACTGACTTCAAGATCATCGCGAATCAGACCGTTGCACAGAACCTGCAGCTCAAATGCCATCTTATCGGTGAAATCCTCAAAGCTGAATTCAATATCATTTTCCTCATCCCCTACATGATGAGCCAGTGTCTCCACCTTATAAACATTGCCGAGAACCGCACTGATCAGATGCTGTGCCGTATGAATCTGACATTTACGGAAACGCTCATGCAGGTTCACACTCATAAAGACCGTACCCTCGAGTCGGGTATCCAGAAGGTGCCACATATGACCTTCCTCATATTTCAAATCCAGTACCATGTGCTCATCGATCATACCGATATCACTGGCCATTCCGCCGCCTTCTTTATAAAAGATGGTATCCTTGCAGGCATGCCAGAAGAGGCCGTTATCTTCCCGGACTTCCAGAACCTTGGTGGAAAGCTCCGTTGTAAAGCAATTATCATACAGTTTGTTGATCATAAGTATCCTCCTTTTCCAGTGTATTTTCTTATATTCTACCACACTTTTGTGTCTTTTTCTCAAGAAACTCATGTAACTAACACGTTATCTCATGATATAATGGTATGCGTCAGGAGTTGATGAAATGAATCAGGTAGCGAAACATTGGAAGGACTATGAATGCATCGATGCCGGCAGCGGGGAAAAGCTGGAGCGATGGAAGGATATCATACTGCGCCGCCCCGATCCGCAGGTGATCTGGCCGATGGAGGAAAACAGCATGTGGAATTCACCGCATGCACATTACCACCGTTCAAAAAGCGGTGGCGGTAGCTGGGAATATAAAAAGAAATTCAAGGATAGCTGGACGGTCTCATATGGCGATCTGCGCTTTAAGGTTTCTCCAACCGGATTCAAGCATACCGGCCTGTTCCCCGAGCAGGCTGCGAACTGGGACTGGATGATGGATACGATTCAAGGCAGCGGACGTGAGGATTTGCGTGTGCTGAATCTGTTCGCCTATACCGGCGGGGCAACCATGGCATGTGCCAGTGCGGGAGCGGCAGAGGTCGTACACGTTGATGCCAGCAAGGGTATGGTGAACTGGGCCAAGGAGAATATGATGCTCTCCCATCTGGAGAATCATAAAATACGGTTTATTGTGGATGATGTGCTGAAGTTTGTTGCCCGTGAAAAAAGAAGAGGCAGAACCTACCATGCTATTATCATGGATCCGCCAAGCTATGGCAGAGGACCGAATGGAGAAATATGGAAAATTGAGGAACAGCTGTATCCGCTGATCTCCGCATGTATGGAAATTCTGGATGATGATCCGCTGTTTTTCCTGGTAAATTCCTATACGACCGGATTCCCGCCGACTGTATTGTACAATCTGCTGCGTACGACTGTTGGGAAAAAGCATTGTAACGGAGCGATTGCGGCAGGAGAAATCGGACTACCTATCACAACCGGTGACAGTGTTCTGCCATGCGGAATCTATGGTAAATGGGTAAGAGACAACAAATAAGCAGTATATAAAGGCCGGATAATCTCCGGCTTTTTATATTGATTATATGCCGAACTACCAGTGGGGAGCAGTTCAATCCCGTACTGCTATACCTCAGTTATCGAAAAGCAGATAAGGGAAGCACGCACATGCAGGATGAAGAAATGCAGAAGTATATAGAGTGATAATCAAACAAAAAAGCATAATGGCTGCCAACAGATTTAGAAAACTGCCTTTGATAATAATAAAACAGACTGCTATACAATGTTATGCATGGAAGCACTTATAAAAAGATAATATTCGAGCATCCTCATAAAATAGAAATATCCTCCTGTTGTATGCAGGAGGAAATGCGTTCCTCCCTCTTATGCTTACGGAAACGGAAATACGTTCTTCGTTTCATTTTAAAGCAGATACCTTAAGGATTCTTTCAGCGGATAATTGCAGAATCAAAACGATAAGCCTTATGATAATCGCCAAAACAGAGATGTACAGCTTATATACCTGCAGTCTATACGCTATACAGCAGCTTTTTATACACGTCTTATAAGGACTGTAACAGAGGAGCACTTGCTATATGCTGTCCATTTAAACGAAAACAAACACAGCAGCCTGAAATCGTGAATCCGATTCCATACTGCTGTGCATTTTATTCTTTATCGTGCATATCCTCGCGATATACAGTAAATCCGTTTTTCCCTCTTACCTTTGTTTCATACAATGCCTGATCTGCCTTTTCATAAAGCGTTTCAAAATCAGTGCCATGCTTCGGAACCAGCGCAATCCCTATGCTGGCAGACATATGCCAGGAAGCTGACTTCTTCTCACATTGCATCTCCATATTCTGTGAAAGGTCCTGTATACGCTTCATCAGCTGATCGAGCTGTTTATACTTGCATAATACCACAAATTCATCTCCCCCAATTCTTCCCAGAATATCTGTTTTTCGGAAATGGGAGCGAATCGCTTTCGTAAATTCCTGAATACAGTAATCTCCGAAGGCATGTCCGAACCGATCATTCGCCTGCTTGAAATTATCTATATCAAAGATGAAAAACGCATAATGCTCATCATCAATGTTCTTCAGCTGCAACGATATTGCTTCAATACACGCCTTTCTCGTATAGAAACCTGTCATATCATCAATGACGGCAAGACGCTCCTTCATCTTTTCATCATCTATGTTTTTCCGATATGTGAACATATGAATGCAATCATCCTGCGCAGACAGAAAGATATACGCATCTATCCGCATCCAGAAATAATCACTTCCATCTTGTGAAATCATAAAATCGTATTGCAGATGATTATTGCCTGCTTCAAATTCCCGTATAACATTTTTCGGAGTAAACAGAGTAACATAGCCGTCTCTAAATTCCTTTTTGATCTGCTTTTCCGCAATCATTGCCAATCCTTCGTCGTAAGGCAGCCCTTTCGCGCCCAGACTGTCGAAATAATTTGCTGTACGCTCTCCGACATAACTGTTTCTGGTAATATTCAATTCATAGATATTGTCGTAAAGCTCTTCTGTCGCTGTTCTGAAAATCGCCTGTTTTTCTTCCATCAAAGCGGTAATCTGCCGGTTAAAGCTTCGGATAACCAGCGTTATAATGCCAAGAACAATAAGTATGATGATAAGCATCATACATGCAATTTTCAGAATCTGCAGGTGCATCGCATTCAATAGTACACCTGTATCCTGCTGAACAATCAGATGCCAGGACAGTTCCGGTATATAGCAAGCCACCACATAGCTTTGTTGTACATCATGCTTTGTCCACAATTCAAGATTATTCTGTTCATCCTTCCATGCCTGTATGGATTCTCTAACATCCTGCTGGTTGTATTTTTCAAACCAGTCCACCTGCTCATAGCCACTGTTATCGGTTGAGATTTCTATATTCCCTGCGGAATTGATGAGGTATGCATTTACATTATACTTTTTTTCATATTCCCCCAACAGTTCCTTCAAATGCTGTAGACGAATGCCGACACCGACAATTCCAATCGTCTTGTTATGCTCATCTGTAATCTTACAATTTACAAACACTGTGATTTCATTGCTTGCTCCTTCCACCTCATCATTGTCAACATTAAGCGCATACTCATCCCTGCTGTACAGCAGATCATAATACCATTCATTTTCTCTGCTCTCCTTGGTTATCACACGATCCAAACCGCGGTAACTATAATATCTGCCGGATTCTGTAGAAACAAGAAATACGGAATCAAAGCTGTATTTTTCTTTATAGACATTTAAATACTCCCGTAGTGTTTCTATATAGCTTTGCTCAGTGAATTGCTCCTGCTCTTTTTCCAAATGATCCTTTAAAAAGCTGTCGTGTGCCATCGTCAAAGAGATATTGACGGGGCGTGTGAACATGGATGTCAGCTGATAATAGATACCTTCTGATGTAAGAGTTGAGACATGTTCTATAGTATTAAGTGAGCTTTGATAGTTTGCCTGGTATCCGAAGAAGGCTGTTAACATGAAACCGATAATCAACACAAAACCTATTACTATATTCGTTTTAAACAAACTATTACTTTTCATTGCACTCCCTCATTCCATTCCTGCGATTGTATAAATGCTGTCTTTTTTAAAATTATATCACTAAGCAAGTCAATATTATTTGAAAAATATAATGTTTATTTATTTTTTCTGAATAATATTACATTTGGCTAAGCAAAAAGGACTCTCGTGTGATGAAATCAAGTAGTCATATAGGCATAGAGAATATGAATATAAGACAATATGCTAAGCATCATAGATGACTAGTATAAGAAATGGATACCTTGCATAGTCTCGTAGTAATATCATTCTTCCGATTTTACGATTTTATTCTTTTATTACAGCAAGCTGACTTCCGAGATTTAACAAGGCAAACTGTAAAAGCGCAGCTATTTAAGCCGGCAATGCGACCAATGCTATAACATGGCAGGTTTGAGTAAAAAATCTACATCAGCTCAACGCACGATATGCAGAAATTGGTATAGCAGAGAAATAAAAATGCAGGCATTCGATATCGGATCAGCTGCGAAAGTTAATTTTCACAAAATCCAGAGCAGCTCCTAATAACCATTTATTAAATATTACATTTTCTATGATAAGTAATTGTAAAAAATAAATCGGTACGTGTTATAATACTGTATAGCAAAGGAAGGAGCACTGGCATATGAAGCAAACCACAATACCCCCGGCGCAGAGAGATTTCCTTACAGATGGCGGCGATGAGCAATGGCTGAAGGAGCGCTTTGATGCACTTGTTCCCCAACGCTATCCATCCTATGTCTTTGTCGATATGAATATCAAACGATTTCAGTATATAAATAATAAACACGGAAGAAAACGTGCAGATGCCGCATTGAAGCATCTTTACGAAATTGCTTCTCAGTTTTTAAAGGATGATGAGTATATTGCAAGAGTATGCAACGACGATTATAATCTGTTATTGCATTACTGTGATATGGATATCCTTATAAAGGAATTTCTGGTACCGCTGGTGGATGCTGTGTTTGATGATCCCGACGAAATCTTTTATCACAATATATATCTTTCATTTGGATTCTATTTTCTTGAACAAACGCCCTGCAGCTTTTATGAGGCGCAGAACAAAGCGCAAATCACAAGAAAGAAGTGTCCGCATCTCCAACGGCGCACCTTTTCCTATGATATCTATCATTCAGAGTTATACAAAGATTTCATGCGGTTCCATGAAACGGCGGATCGCGTTACGCAGGCTCGTTTTAAAAAGGAATTTATTCCGTATATTCAACCGAAAATCCGCTTATGTGATGAAGCAATCGTAGGTGGAGAGGTCCTGTTGCGCTGGAAAACCGCTGATGGCTGCCTGATTCCGTTATCCTCCTTTCTTCCTGTTCTCAACGCAAACGGAGATATCTATCTGGTGGATTTGAATCTGTTTGATACGGTTTGTTCCTATATACAGACAGCCCAGAAAAATGGAGAGCCGGTAGTGCCGATGAGCTTCAATATCACGAATACTTCCCTATTTGATGAAGATTTTCTGCATGACTACCTTGACATATACAGCAAATATCAAATCAGTGAACAGTTAATCGAATTTGAGTTTATGGAAAATATTCGCTTTGACTATTATGATCAGGTCAAGGAAATGATAGTCGCTTTTAAGAAACGGGGATTCACCTGTTCGCTCGACGATTTCGGCAGCGGCTATTCCTCCTTTAACATTTTGCTTGAAAACCTGGTAGATGTCCTGAAAATTGACAAGATGTTTTTCGATAAACCGCTGAATCACAAACATCAGGAAGTCATTACCCACATCGTGAACATGGCGCATACACTGGGAATGAAGGTCTTGGCCGAGGGCATTGAAACAAAGGAATACGTTGATTTCCTAAAAAGCATCGGCTGTGACTATGTACAGGGGTATTACTATTACCGTCCGATGCCGCTGCATGAATTTCAAAATCTATTGAAAAAGGACAAGCATCGCAGTCAAACAACCTAGACGAAAAAAATACACCTTATCACGGGTGTATTTTTGTATATCTTATGAATGGAATACTCCCCTTTAAAGCTTCAGAGAGCTTCATTTTCTCCAATTCACTCAATAATGTGAGGCTGACAATTACGAACCTGTGATGCTGTACTGTCAACTCACGCTATTCCATAAGAGCGATACCGTTGGCTTGCCAATCAATTCAAGTAGGATTTCCAGATTCCTAGTTCCCGCTCTGCGCTTTCGTGAGAATCCGATGCATGAATCACATTGTTCACAAGCCGTACAGCTGCGGATGCCTTGTCATAGCTGTCATTGCTGTATTTTCCGCGAAGTGTATCTGCGCCTGCTTCCTGTGGATTCGTCTTTCCGGCAAGCGTCCTTGTCAGGGTGATGATATCTTCCTCCCCCTCATAGCTTACCTCCATTGGCATAATGGAATGCGGCCCGTCATAATAAAAGGAATTGAATAGTTTTCCCGGGAAATTAAAATCCTTACTCATGGAATCAATCACACCTGCATAATGATCAATCAGTGTTTTCATTACCTCCATAGTAACCGTGATCGTACAGCTTTTCTCAATCTCAAGACCATGTGCGCGAAGTTCATCCAAAACCTCCCGGACATGTCCGCTCTCAAATGCATCCGGCTTCAGCATCATAAATGTTTTCTGTTTCATAAGTGACCTCCTGTTTTCATTAGTATACACCATTTCACTGCATTATGGATAACTATCTCCCATATCTATCAAATCGTGGGACGCATACCTAGTGAGCATGAATATGAGAAATAAGCTCTGCAATGATTTCAACGCGGTTAAACGGTGTAATCAGATAGTACCCGTCAACATACGCACGCATTGCATCTATGGTCTGACAGCTGATGGTAACTGCCAGCCGTTGTGCCTCTTCTCTGCTTGTTCCCTCATATCGTGCAACGATTTCCTCATCCACTTCAATTCCGGAGATTTCATTGTTCATATACACGGCATTGCGATGTGATACTATAGGAAGCACACCTCCCAGCAGATAGGCATTCAGCTCTGTTCTTGCACGCTTAAGATTTATAAGAGCCTGCTGAGAATGTACGGGCTGTGTCAGAAAGCCTTCCATCCCCTGTTCCGCCTTTCGCTTTGCCTTCGCCAGCTCTGCTTCAAAATTAACCGCGTTCAGATTCAGAGCGCCGAACACCATGAAGGGATTGGAAAACATCGTTTCATTCAAATCCCGGATATAGCCTGCCAGAATCTGCGAATTGAAATTGAACACGCCCTTGACCTCCTGACGGTCCTCGCTGGGGATCGGATCACCGGTAACCACCAGCACATTGCTGATCCCTTCGATCTGCAGACCGAACAGCAGTGCTTTCGTGGCATTGATATTGCGGTCACGGCAGGTCATGTGCGGTATGATATCCAGAGCGAGCTCACGATGCAGCTTGCATGCCAGCAAAGAGCTGTCCACCCGTGCACGGGCAATCGGGCAATCTGCGATGGTAACAGCATCCACACCCGCTTCCTTCAGAAATTCCGCATTATTCATAAAGCGTTCTATCTCACAGTTCGCCGGTGGATCAAATTCTACCGCAATGATGGACTGATGCTTCTGCAACTTTCTGCGCAGCGGATTGCGGTCCTCCTGTACGATTTTTTTCAGTGCTTGTGATGGCTGTGTCGTCTTTTGCACTCCGTCCTGTACCATGAGTGCTTCTTTTAGTTTCTGAATATAGACCGGTGTTGTACCGCAGCAGCCGCCTAGCAGCTTTGCGCCCTTTTGCCAGATTTGCTTCATTTCCCCCGCAAAATAGGAAGAGCTGTCTCTGAAATAGGTTCGGTTGGCCAGAATGGTTGGATATCCGGCATTAGGCATAATCAGAATCGGCTTTATCGTTCGGTCAATGGAATCCAGAAGTCGCTTCATATGCATCGGTCCGCATACACAGTTTAGTCCGCAGGCATCCACATCATCATCCTCCAGACAATCCTGCAGAAGCCGGTTCATCGCGATTCCCTGACGGCTGTATCCATCTGCAGTTACTGCAAAGGATACAACGATGCAGGCATGCGGACAGCGCTCCTTGATATACGAGGTCACAAGCCGCAGCTCATGGGTATTCAGAAAAGTTTCAAACAAAAAGCAGTCTGCCCCTTCTTCGAGAAAAACATCCGCTATTCGCTGATACTGCGCAGCCACAGAAACGTTTTTCTGTTCCATGATCGGGCCGATATCCGCGAATACCCTCGCCCTGCCTTGTGCGGCGTCTCTGGCTATGTGATAGCCTTCCTGCAGGATTCGCTGTATCATATCCCAGCTGCATTCCAGGTGCTGCTCGTTTGCTGAAAAGGTATTTGTCTTAATGGCATCTGCCCCCGCTTCAATGTATTCCTGATGGATCGCGGCAACCCGTTCAGGATGATTCAGATTGGCAAGCTCACAGGGCTCCTGATCATCCTCATACTTCTGTGCATAATATGTGCCAAACGCTCCGTCAAACAGGAAATATCCCTGTTCTTTTAACAGCTCTGTTATCATCCCAGCACCTCCCTTGCGATATCCGCACTTTCCTTAGCATCCTTTGCGTAATAATCCGCATGAATCTGCTTAGCATATTCCGGTGAGACAACAGCGCCTCCCACCATGATTTTACAGTCATGTCCGCTTTCATGCAGTGCTGTTATCGTATCCTCCATAGACTTCAAGGTTGTTGTCATCAATGCACTCAGCCCGATCAGACGCACCTGTTCCTTTATCGCCGTTTCCACCACTGCCTCTACCGCTACATCCTTTCCCAGATCGAATACCTGATAACCGTAGTTCTCTAGCACAACCTTCACGATATTCTTTCCGATATCATGGACATCCCCCTTGACGGTTGCCAGAATAATCTTCCCTTTCGATATGGATTCCAGACCGCTGGACTGCATATGCTTTCGTATTTCTTCGAAAGCGCACTGAGAAGCCGTCGCAGCATTGATCAGCTGGGGTAGGTAGATTTCCTTTTTTTCATAGCGGCTTCCCACGGCATCCAGTGCCGGAATCAGATGCTCATTCACGATCTGCAGAGGTTCCTTCATTTTCAAAAGCTCACAGCATTGATGACGGGTTTCCTCTTTCAGCCCGTGCATGATGCTGTCCTCAATATTTGCCTGAGAAGAGGCAGAAGCAGGCTTCATCTCTGCCTTTTTCTGCTGTGCATATATGCGGATATACTCCTGTGAATCAATATCAATCCCATACAGCACGCGATAGCTGCGCACAGCATCCATCATCGCTGTCTGATTCGGATTCATGATTGGCATACTCAATCCTGCCTGCATAGCCATTGTAAGAAAATTCTGATTCAATGTAATACGGGATGGCAGTCCGAAGGATATGTTTGATACGCCAAGCACTGTGTGAACACCAAGCTGTGAGCGGATGTCTGTCAGGGCCTGCAGGGTTTCTCTGGCACCGCTTTGCTGAGCCGAAACCGTCAGGGTCAGACAGTCCAGAAACACCCTGTCTCTCGCGATACCATACCGCTCTGCAGTTTCCACAATACGCGTTCCAATCACCAGACGTTCCCTAGCACTTTGCGGTATTCCGCCCTCATCCATGGTCAGTCCGACAACATTCGCTCCATATTTTTTTACAGATGGCAGTATGCGTTCCATAACACCGGCTTCTCCGTTTACAGAATTGACAATAGCGACACCGTTTACTGCACGGAGAGCAGCCTCAATCACATCCGGATCTGTGGAATCAATCTGCAGAGGAAGATCAATCACGGATTGCAGTTCCCCAATGACCTCCACCATCATCGCTTTTTCATCAATGCCCGGAAGTCCGACATTCACATCCAGAATATCGGCGCCTCCTGCTACCTCTTCCATCGCAATCGCCAGAATCTCATCCATGCGGTGTTCCAGTAAAGCCGCCTTCATCCGTTTGTTTCCTGTTGGATTTATACGCTCGCCGATCACATGCACATCCTGTATATGAAGACATTTCGTCGGTGTGCATGCATAAGAGCCGCTGCGCTGTTTCCGCAGTGACAGATCAATGGTCTCCGGCAGTGTTTTCTTCAGTTCCCGTATAAACTGCGGCGTCGTACCGCAGCAGCCGCCTACGTAGGTGACAGGAAGCTTTGTAAAGGCTGTGAGCATTTGAGCGTATCCAGACGCATTAATGCTGTAGGTATTGGTGACTGGATCCGGCAGTCCTGCATTCGCCTTGATGATAAGCGGCAGATTTGACATCGCTGCCAGCTCTTCGGCAATCGGCAGAATCTGATCCGGTCCCAGAGAACAGTTAATGCCGATGGCATCTGCCCCCAGCCCCTCTGCACACAATGCGAAGCTTGCTGTTGTACAGCCTGTAAAGGTGCGATGATCTGCCTCAAAGCTCATCGTCACGAATACCGGAAGCCTTGTATGCTCCTTCGCAGCAAGAATGGCTGCCTTTACTTCATACAGATCACTCATTGTTTCAAATACAATCAGGTCGGCACCGGCCTTTTCACCGACGATCACCTGCTCAGCGAACAGGTCATAGGCATCATCAAAAGGCAGATAACCGTTTGGTTCTAACAGTTCTCCGATCGGCCCGATGTCAAGTGCGACACGAACGCCGGGTTTACGCTTTGCTGCAGATTTTGCAAGCTGTACTGCGGTTGTGACAATTTCCTCCACGGTATACCGGGTCTTGGTGAGCTTTTTAGCATTCGCTCCGAAGGTATTCGTATATATGATATCGCTGCCGCTGTCTATATAGGCAGCATGTATTTCTTCTATGATATTGCCGTGTTCCATCATAAAGATTTCCGGTGATGCCCCGGCTGGCAGACCGTTCGCCTGCAGCTGCGTCCCCATAGCACCATCCAGAAACAGGATTCTATCTTCAGTTTCCACACAAGTTACCTCTCTTTCGAAATTCACACTGCTTTGCGAGAAGGCAGTGCCCGCAGCCGCGTAATACTGCCGGCTGTATACGATCCGCGATACCGATAATTGCCGTAACACTCTTCATCGGTACCAGCAGACTGCTTTCATTCACATGGAGTCCAATCCGTTTTTGAGCATCCAGCGCCTGGATAAAGCCGGCCTGCAGAGTGATTGGCAAATCACCATAGCCGCAGGAATAGCGGTCTGTCAAATAAGGATAGTGTTCACGCAGCTCCTCCTGTACCTGATCACAGACTGCTTCAATGGCTGCACTGGCACAGCTGTCAAACAAAACCGCCTTCATCATATCCTGCAGCTGCAGTTTTTTCATTTCCTTATCTATACGCGTGCCAAGGGTAGCTGCCATAAATATACAGGCATGGCTTTCCTGCAGCAGCCGTTTTATATCCTTCCCCGCAAGCTGCACATCACAGTCAAGAGGCTGATTATCGTGTAACTCAAATACGCGATACACAACACGCGGCTCACTGGATTGCATGACAAGCGTTTTCATTTCCCTCAGTGCATGCAGTGTCTGTTCATCAGGAACAGCATCACCATATCCGAGAAAATGCAGTATTTCCTCCTCACTGATATCCTTTAACTCTCTACGCATCTGTGCAGCCTCCTTATATATAAATAAAAAAGCTCTCCTCCATAGGACGAAAGCTGTATTTCGTGTTACCACCTATCTTCATATCCGCATGCTCAGCAGATACCTCACAAGTACGCCGAAAGGATTCGGTTATACCCTCACGCTGTAACGGGCGCTTTCCCGTCATGAACTCTGATTGCCCACGCAACTCCAAGACCATCTTCCTCAGGGATCCCCTGTTTTCTCACACCATACCCGAAAACTCTCTGCTAGCTTCACCCTGTCTACTCTTCTCTTCTTTGTTTTAATTTTGTTACATTTTATCATGATAATGTTTTCACGTCAATGAAAACGAATGAAAAAGAAAAGCAGATTACTCTGCCTATTTGTTACTGAACAACGATGAACCAAGCCAAAAGCACATTATTCATAGCATATTACCTTATTACTATTCACAGCTAACGCAAAAAGCAATGATAATCAATAAGATATATTGAACATTACTGTATGTAACGATCATTTACATATCCGTCTGCTGCATCTTTTCCTATTTCATTCATGTTCTTCAGGCGTGAACATCAACCATAGCTTATCATGAGCCTTTATCATTAACATTTATATTTGACAGCCTATTTCTATAGGCTCATACCCGATTTTCAGATTTGGAAACAGTACGCCTATTTCTCCATAAATTCTCTGATCATATCCAACCGGTTTTTTGTATCCTCATATCCAAGGTCGAACCAGCGTCCCAGCAAGTCTTTATCATGTGTATAGCGGGTAACGCCATAATCTGCGCTTGGTCGAAGAACGATTGCATTTCCCTCTTCCTCCAGTTCTTTTACAATCTGCCACTGCTTCTGGTAGTTGATATGACGGATTTTCAGATTTTCACGAATTTTTTTATTTCCGGGATACATAAGCTTTGCGAGCTGAATCTGCCAGCCCGGAGCGGGTTTACGAATATAGTTTTCTTCTTTTGTAGATATGAAAACATGCTTGGTATTCCCCTGCCGGATACTCTGTTCAATCGGGATCATATCGACCAGCCCTGCGTCCATATAGGTATGTCCTCTAAACTTATAAGGACGTGTCAGCAGGAACAGCGCACAACTTGCCTGCATAAGGATTTGTTCTTCCGGGTCAAAGTATTCCTTTGGAAAATATTCGACTTCATTGGTATCCATATTATATACACCGATATCCAGTTTTGTAGTGTTTTTCATAAAAGCTTCATAGTCCAGGGGTGCATGCTTCTCAATAAATTTACATACATAGCCGATTCCGAACACGCCTTTTTCATGAACAAGCGGAGATACCCCGATAGCTCCTGATTCACAGGCCGCATCCACTCCCGTAACACGTAGGCGATCTTTCTGCTTTGCGACAAACGGCAGCAGAACCTCTGCACCGGCACTTATACCAACAGTATATGGAAATTCAATATCATAATCCAGAAAACACTGCAGGACACCACAGGTATATGCAGCCTTTGTGCCTCCGCCTTCGCAAATCAAACCAATTTTTTCTGCCATTTTTCTACACCTCGCAACCCTTTTATTATACTATGAGCAGACAATTAGGTAAAGAAATAATTTACCTGTAAATGTAAATTAGATGTCTATCCTCACAAACAGACTCAACAGTCTCGCGATGCTGTACAGATTGCAGATAAAAAAGAGTAAAATCAAAGCAGCACTGCAGATATCATATGTGAAGCAGTACATTCTATAGAAAACCTGTCATTATGATACCCGCGAAAGATAGTATATTCAGCAATGATGCCTAGCATGACGATACATAAAAGGACAGTACAGATAATCAGATAATAGGGATGCATATCATGACTTTCCCCCATAGACAAACTGCACTTTCAACAGAAAATACTCGGTATGCACCGCTTGAAAGGACAATCTGGCAATAGCGTTATATTGTGAAGAAAACTGCACATCAGCAATAGAACATAACGTATTTCTGTTCCTGTACTGCACGGATAAGCAGACGCTCGGCACATGAGAGATTCTGAATAATCGTGTCCTCTCCATAGGCGCCATCTGCATAAAGCTGGCATGGAAACAATCTTTTCCATGCATTTATATTTTTCTCTTTCTGGACCTCTTTCAGAATTTCTCTAACCTCCTGCCAGGAGCGGATCACCAGAAGTGCTTTGTGTGATTCCTTATTTGAATATTCATCAATGACAGGAAATTCCTGTACATCGAGCAGATGCTTATAAAACGATTCCTCATGAAGTACCTGATAGCCGATATATTCGTCATCCAGTTCCAGCAGCTGGTTCGCAATGACATCATCTATAATAAACAGTGCACTTGTGTTTTTCATGTTTCTCACCTTCTTATGTATAATTATATAAGTCTTACAGTTAGTTTTTGGTTAGATACTCTGGGAAAAGAAGAAAACAGCCATAAATGGCTGTTTCTTCTAATATTTATGAATGCGCTGTTTCTGTGCTGTTATCATTCTCATCCAATTCTTTCCACTTTCTGCCAAACAGAACGAAGATTATTTGAACGATCAGGAATGCTGCCATGAGCAGTGTCCATTTATCCATCAGAATCATTGGAAGCGTGATATCTTCTGTAAGGAAGAATGCTATGACAGAGACGATTGCTGTAATTGTACTTGCTAATCGCAGCCATTTTCTTCTCTTATAGCGTTCGGATTGTTCGTCATCCTTGTTTGCCATAGCAGAAGTCTTATCGTCTTCCTCATCCTCTTCTTTTTTCAATTTAGATAGCAGAAGAATCAAGCCAAGGAGGACTGTACCGCCTGCACACAGCAGATTGATCAATGCCCATGAATCTTCAGAACCAGCTTTTGGTGTTGGATTATCCGGAACATCGGTTGTTTCTCCACCCTGCGGTTGATCCGGATTTTCCACATCCACTGTAGGTCCCGGAGTTGGTGTTGGTGTTGGAGTCGGCAATACCGGTACGATGACTGGTGTAGCTGCCGGCGTTGTGCCTGGTGCTGCAGGTGCTGCCGGTACCGGAGTACCCGGAGTTTGTGGTGTAACTGCAGGAGGGATTGGTGTTACCGGTGTTGGAAGTACCGGTGCTGCAATCACTGCAAACCCTGCTGTAAACACTGTATCCTCTGCGAAATAGGTGTTTCTCAATGCATCTGTATTCGAATAAACATTTCCATTCGCTGTCCAGCTCACAAAGCTGTATCCGGTATTCGCTGCAGTGGCAACGAGTGCCTGAGGTCTGACGGAAGCTGTCGTACTGTTGCCAGGACGTGTTACATATTCAATAGTTGTTCCGGAAACAGAACCATTTGTACCTGCTGTGTATTCGAAACGCACCTGGTATTTATCCGGGATTCCATCCGGCGTTGTATCCGGATCATCTACTCCGCCTTTTGTATCAGCTGCGTAATATACATTAACAACGACACCATTGCGTTCGATTATTTCTGTATCTGCAATCGTAAATACATAGCCAGTAATATCAATTCTGTGTTCTGTTCCATACAGGATACTGCCATGCTCAATGTCATTCAATGTTGCTGATGGAGCAAGCTCTTCGTCCGTATCTTCATTGATGAATCGAACAACTGCGCTATACGTATTGATTGCATGATTCGCTGTAAATGCAGCACCTTCCCTGGATATGATCATATCCTCATTCGGAGTATCAGGTGTCCAGTTCACAAAGTGATATCCGTTATTCGCTGTGGTTGCAGGAATCTGGTTTGCCGCCAGCCTGCCAGTTCCATTTTCAGAATATTCACCTTTTTCATCATAGAGTGTTACATACGTTTTTTCAAAGCTCACAGAACCGTTTACAGCTCGGAATGTGACTTCTGTCTGATATTTATCCGGGATATTATCCGGTGTATCTGGATTCTCCGGATCAGTACCATGATTATCCTCTGCAAAGTAAGCATAGAATACTGTATTTCCGGTTACAACATAGCTTCCCGGATCTTTAATTTCGATTCCTTCTGGATGTTTAACATCTTTTACAATCCATTTATCAAATGCATAATTTGCATTCGCCTGTGGTATTGGCATTACATAATCCTTTATTTCACTGATTTTGGTATCAGCAAGTACACTATTATATAATGTTGTTCCCGCAAGTGTTCCATTGGCCTCTGCAACGAAGTTTACATTGTATTTCTCTTCTTTGTAATCTGGTTCGCCGTTACCGTTCTTGTCTTCTGCATAAAATACCTTAATCACGTTTTTCTCTACATCACTGCTAATTGTAAGTGGATTGTTTTGCGTTTTATCTAATGCGTAGGTATTCCCTTTATATTCAATAGATTTATCTGGATTTATGGAAATAACATTCTCAAATTTATCAGATTTTTTTACTGTGTCTGCTTTTATATTATCGTAATAATACTCGATGCTGTAACCAAAGCTGTCTTTTTCGAAGGCAGCTACAAATTCTGTATCCTTATTCAATTCCAGATCAGTTGTCGGAGCAGTCGGAGTCCATTGTAAACTATCCTGAGCATAACCTTTTGCTGCAGTTGCTGTTCCGATCTGATCTTTTTTCAGAGAACCAGCTCCGCCATCTTCAGCTGTTGCAAATTTCCCATCTTTATAAAGATTGACATAGAATGTCTTGTTTTCAGGTTCATTCGCATGATCTGCATCAATCGTACCATTCACCGCTTTATAAATGACTTTTATCTGATATTTATCAGGTATCTTATCCTCATTTTCATCAGTTGCATAATAAACACGGATTACATTAGTCTTTTCATCTGTGCTGATTGTCAATGGATTGTTCTCTACGTTATCCAATACATACGACTTATTATTGTAAGAAACAGATTCCTCAGGTTTGAGTGTGATTACTTCTTCAAATTTATCAGATTTTTTAACTGTGTCTGCTTTTACATCATCGTAATAATACTCGATGCTGTAACCAAAGCTGTCTTTTTCGAAGGCAGCTACAAATTCTGTATCCTTATTCAATTCCAGATCAGTTGTCGGAGCAGTCGGAGTCCATTGTAAACTATCCTGAGCATAACCTTTTGCTGCAGTTGCTGTTCCGATCTGATCTTTTTTCAGAGAACCAGCTCCGCCATCTTCAGCTGTTGCAAATTTCCCATCTTTATAAAGATTGACATAGAATGTCTTGTTTTCAGGTTCATTCGCATGATCTGCATCAATCGTACCATTCACCGCTTTATAAATGACTTTTATCTGATATTTATCAGGTACGTTATCTCCATTTGCATCTTTGCTGTAATAGATTTTGATAATATTTTTCTCTTTATCCGTACCAACCTTGAGGCTGTCAGCTTTTGTAAACGCGTAACCTTCAATAGTTTGCTTATGATTTTCCCCATTGATTACATCACCATATTTCGCATCAAATGTTTCATCCGGTTTCAATTTTGTATTTGTATCTTCATCTATATGTTCAATGGTATATTTCTGATCTGTCTTTTTCCATTGTGCATACAATGCTACAGAGTTTTTTACTGTAAACCTTTCGCCTGCCGCATAGCTTGTACCGGAGCCATCAGCTTTCGTATTCCAGCCGGTGAATATATAGCCGGTTCTATTCGGAAAATCACGTATACTGCTATAGTCTTTCACAGTATACTCATTACCCGTTACCGCATGTTCTATGGATGATGAATCTAAGCCGTCAATATTAGCATAATATCCAATTTCAACTTCTACTGCTTTTATATAACCGTCTACATGTGGTTTGCCATTATCCTGTTTTTTAATAGAGTACCAGACAATGTTCTCCAGCTTCATAACTTTTCCTTTATCAACACCGTTATTCACAGTATATTCTGCAGGTATGTTACCACTAGGAATATAGATATAGTTACTGTCTACACCTTTTTCATTTGTAATCGGTTTTCCTTCAACATAAGCCTTCTGATAGGCATCTTTACTAATATATCCTGAAAATCCTGTACCTTGATCATGTGATATGTTGGAGCCGTTCCAGCCTGGACCATTCCAGCTGTTGATGTTTGACGGAACAAAATTATTGGGATCATAATTTGCCGACAAGTTATCCGGAAGCTTAGAACTTGGTAATAAAATAAAGTATTCCGCTTCATTCGTATACGCCTTCTTTTCGTATACTGCTTCAAATTGATGTTCATTTCAGCAATATCCTTGTTTGAATAAAGTTTATTGCCATATCCTTCCAAATTCCAGCCTTTGAAATCCTTTCCTCCAAGGGTTGGGACAGGAATAGCCGATTCTGATATTTTCTTACCATTCTCAACCTGAACTATGCTATTCTCTGTCTGGTTATTATAAACTCCTCCAGCTAAATCAAATGTAACAGTAAATTTTACAGCTTCTTTATTCTTTCCTTTTGAATAGATAGTTGTAGGAGAGTTTATTATAATAGTTGCTGGATCAACTTTTGTATTACTGTTTTGTTCTCTTGTCCAAAAGTAATCTTCATTTCGTTTATCATAAAAACTTTTTGCCGCTGCTTCCGGGACATCTTTTTCATTGATTTTCTCGCCTTCGTTTACATAGATGGATCCTAATTTAGATAAATCCTCACTTGTTAAGAAATCAACTTTATAGGTATCTTTATCTGGTGTAGGAGGATTCATCATTCCTTGATAAACATCACAGCGTATATAGGTTACTACCTTGATATCCGTAGAATACTTCAGAACCACATAATGTCTATAAGGTAATACATCACTGCCAAGATTTCCTACCTGACCATTAGCACATGGTTTACCGTTCTCTCCAACCTGATTCGTATCATGGTAGACTTTTCCACTTCCGGTTTGAGCAGTATATTCAGTCGGATACAGAATACCATTTTCCGCTACATAAGTTCCATCAGCCTTGAAGCAGTTTTTGCTTGAAGCTGCAGAACATGTAACAGGCTTTGAAGCCTTTGCGTCTGCTTTTTTGCTGATCTGAGCTTTATTGACAGCCTTGTTTTTCTCATATACAAGAGTAACTTCATTGCTTGCTTTATCCAACACAGCCTCTGAAGCATTATCCTTAGATGCAGTATAGCCGTCAATAGCTTTTCCAGTGAAAGCAAGCTTTTCATTCAGCTTTCCTTCTTTCATATCGTCCGCAGTTATTTTATTTCCATTAGCATCCTGATAATGAATTGTCAGAGCAGCCTTTGTATAAACATTGATCACCAGATTCTTTTCAGATTCCCCAGCTTCTCTGTTATACACAATATTGTTTTTAAATGCTTCCCCATTCAAGGTCACCTGCTCAACAGCATATCCCTCTTTCGCAGTAACCTCTGTTTTTGCTGGATCTATAATTCCAGGAAACGTCAGTACCTTCGAATCCTTCAATACTCCGTCTACATTCACTGTAACATTCAGTTTTGAAACTCCCTCCGGTATCTCATTTGAGGTTATCGCATATTCTCCTGCCGGCTTATTTTCCATAGTGACCTGTACAAACTCACCCTCATAAGCCACATTGTCATTTGCTACGATTGTTCCCATAGAGGATGGTACCAGCTGCAGCATCATAACGATCGCTAAGAGCAACTTGCTGAACCTTTTTTTCATATACATCCTCTCCTTTCTCTTTTGTGTATATATAAAGTTTCTCCCACTTTACATTGCTATTATAATGTTGCCTGAGTTAGATTTTGGTTAGATTGATATTGCCGATAAAAAAAAGTTCATCAATGTATCAATGAACTTTTTATACGCTGTTACTGATTTGTATTTTGTATATAGTAATGCAGACGCTCTTTGCGGTTTCGAACCTTTCCCTGGAAGCTGGAGGATACCCGCTGTGCTATCCGATAGGCATCATCCTCACGCTGACATGGCAGCAGAACAAGAAACTGATAACGGTTCAGCCTTGTAAATACGTCCCCGCTTCTTAAAGAGCCTTTAATGGAAATCTCAGCCTTTTGCGCCAAAACATCCAGCCGCTTATCATCGCCATCCGTCTTAATCTCAAAAATGAACAGAAAATATCGGATATTCTTCCGTGCTGCATTTCTCATGGATATTTCATAAATATAGTCAAACGCTGTATTGTCACAGCATAATGCTCCGCTTGGAATCTCCTTGCTCCTATAATAGGTGGTAATTCCTTCTATATTCTTTTTTTCTTCATTATTGCCGATGATACTGGAATACAGCTCTTTCATTTTTTCAGATAGACTGACGGCATATTCACTCACCAGCATTCTTGTAGAGGTTTGATAATATTCGTAGGCAGAAGTATAATCTCCTTCGCTGATCAGTGCCTGTATATAATAGAAATGATTCTCTTCTACTGAAGGCTCCAGAGTAGCAGCCTTTAATGCGATCGTTTTCAATTCCGAATACTGTTCACTGCAAAGATAATATGAACACAGCTTATTCACAACCGTTAAAAATGCGTTGCGGAAATACTCTACCTTCTGAACAAACCACAGCTGATCTGTATCCTTATATAAGCTTCCATCGTACAGGTCAATGATGATTCGCGCACGCACTGCAGTCTTATCATCGTATGTGTCTATTTTTCCAATGGCTTCAAATTCCTTTTCAAACAGGGATGAATCAACGATTGTTTCTACTTCAGGCTGGAAACGATATCCCCCTTTTTCTGTTTGTATCATATCAATATCCTGCAGAGCCGTGATTTCTTTCAACAGCTTTCTCAGCCGAAAGATATTGAACTTCAAAGAGCTCAGTGGATTGTCGCTGTTATCCCAGAACAATTCCATTAAAAAATCCCTGGATACGTTCTTTTGGTCCTGTAGGATCAGAACTTCCAGCAGGCTGAGTGACTGACGGGAAAGATAATCCCTCATATTCAATACTGCATCACCATATTCGATAAGAAAGCCATCAAACAGATGGATATACATTTTGCTGTTGTTCATGAAACTCCTCCTTTATCAGGCATGTTTGAGTCTGCATATAAACCAGAGTATACACATTTATGCACTACAGCAGCTGGCACCCTTTACGAAATCCTGCTTTATGATGCTGCTGCATTTCTTGAACATTGTCCACACTAAGTATACTATATTTTTTTTAAATACTGCACTTGAAACTTAAATTTATGAAAGAAATAAGTTTTTTCCAAATCCTTCTGCTGCGATAATACATGTATGCTTCATGATTGGCGCAGTATCACTGCTATGAAACTACGATGCTTTTAATGACAAGAAAAAGACCCGAGGGTCTTTGCTTTACATCATAGGAGAAAACAGATTCAGAATCGCCCGCATTATACGGATTGGAAGCCGCACCTGATGACATTCCTCCAGCGTTACCTGATGACTTTTCGCCAGAGTCTCCAGATAATCCTTCTTCACATCCATTACCACCTTGCTGCGGTAGAACCATACACCGCACTCATAATGCAGATAGTATGAACGATAATCCATATTGACAGTGCCGACAATCGCCATTTTGTCATCGACGACAAAGCTTTTGCCATGAACGAAGCCCGGTGTGTACTCGTAGATTTTCACACCGCCCTCAATCAAATCCTTATAATTGGAGCGGGTTACGGCAAATACATACCATTTATCCGGTATATGTGGTACAAGGATGCGGACATCAATACCGTTTTTAGCAGCCAGCAGCAATGCTGTTTTCATTTCGTTATCAATCACAAGATAAGGCGTAGTCGCATAGACATAGCGGTTGGCACTGTTGATCATATTGATATGCGTGTATTCCCCGACATTTTCCTCATCCGTTGGAGAATCGCTATACGGCTGAACATAGCCGTCACTATGGATATGCTCAAACTCCTTAAAGTCCGGTTTATAGGAAAACACATCATCCTTTTCCTTTTCATCATAATTCCAGAATTGCAGAAACATCAGTGTCAGATTCCATACTGCCTCACCGCGAATCATGACGCTGCAGTCTTTCCAATGTCCGAAGCGTTCTTTCTTATTTATATATTCATCGGCAAGATTGATTCCCCCGGTCATTCCCACTTTTCCGTCAATTACTAAAATCTTTCGATGATCACGGTTGTTCATCTGCATAGCAAGACGCGGCTTGATCGGATTAAACACCTTTGCCTGAATGCCCAGTCTTTGAAGCGTCTGATAATAATCCTGCGGCAGTGTGGTTATACAGCCGGCATCATCGTACATAACGCGTACTTCAACACCCTTTTTCACTTTATCAATTAAAATATCCAGAATGGTGTCCCACATGACACCCGGTGCGATGATGAAATATTCCATGAAAATGAATTTTTCAGCTTTTTTCAATTCTTCCACCATTGCCCCGAATTTCGCTTCACCAACCGGAAAGTACGTCGTTTCAGTATGGTTATAAATAGGGAAGATGGCATTCTTCCACAGATAATTGGCCTGTTTATGCGCAAGCGGATCTTCCGCCTCCAGTGCTTCCATAATTTCCGTATTCTGCCATGATACTTCCTGATAGTTTTCCAGTGCCTCGCTGTCTCTTTTGCGCAGCTCCTTGGGAACCTTCTGTCCGCCAAACAGCAGATAAATCAGCCCCCCGAAAACAGGAACTGCCATGATCAGCAATACCCAGGTCAGCTTGTAGGTCGGATTGTCATTTTTATTGATAATATAGATACTCATACAGAAACTCAGCGCAATCAGGATGAAATAGATTGCCACGAAATATTCACTGAGCTTAAAGACAATACCGAAGAATACAAACAGCTGTATTAAAATCAATACTGCGACAATTAATATCTTATTATGTAAAAGGGACAGTAGTTTACGAATCATGCAGCTCCCTCCTTTTTTTATTTCTGGTTATGCAGATATTCTTTTACCATAGCTACATTGCCATCGAGTGTTTCCATATCAATATACTTATCCTTACCGGTTCCGGTCCCTGTAACACAGAGACTTCCTGCGTCATCCAGTTCTCCGCAGGATATGACAACCGCCTTTTTAAAATAGGCCATAGCACTCTGTGTACGCATATCCTCATTCAGCTTGATGACATCTATAGCTTTCTTCTTGGGATGATATTTGGCAATTTCATTTGCCAGCTTGCGGTTCTGCGGATTAAATCCGATCTGCACCGTATCGCCCCTTCCAATGCAGTCCAGACAGATCAGCGTTGGATTTTTACCTGCATTTGCAAAATCCTTGGCTGCTGCTTCTGCTCCGATGTATCGCATTTTGTTCTTATCTGTAAACAGAAAGCCCACTTTTTTTCGTTCATCCCTGCTCAAACCCTTTGCAATTTCAACAGCGGCTGCGATGGATGCGGAATTGCGGTTATAGTTATGTGCGTTGTGAAAACCATGCATCATCCAGTACATCAGCATAACCGTTAACAGGAACAGCCCGAAGGATATTAAAGATGCCAGACCTGTTGAAGTGATCAGCGGCTGAAGTCCGTACAGACCTCCGAAAATAAGGGCAAAGAAAACGAATATCGGAACATAGGTTGCCACCATCGTCTTGTTTGCGGTCTTAGTTCCGTCAAAAGGAAAATACAGCACCTTTTTCCAGAACTTTCTTTCCGGTGTATCATAAGGAACGACAACCACCGTCTTGATCTGCTTCATGTTCCCATACAGATAGTTATGTGCGCGTGACAGCAGCTTCTTTCCTTCTATCCTTGTGGATTCATAGCCCAGCGCATGAAATTCCTGATTCAGAACGTCAATAAAGCGTTTCTTCTGTCTGCGGCTAAAGCGCGTGCCATATGTTTTTGTATACTTCTCCAATACTGTTTTATCCATATATATGCCTCCTGAAACTAATATTCTTATTATACTAGAAATAAAAGAAAAATTATAGTAAATACTGGACATACCGTAGAAAAAAAGCATTTACAGCTTTGAATCCCCTTTCATTTCCCCGATTGTGACAAAGCCGCATCACTATGTGATGTTTGATATGCCGTCTCCTGATTTACATCCGCCTCTATTTTTTCGTATTAACATGCACTGCAATAGATGTTCTATTTAAATATGTACAGGTATAGAGAAAAAACTCACGATTGCTCATGAGTTTTCTGCTTTAAATACAAATGTTTTTAGGCTTTACCGCTCTTCTTTCTGCGTCTGATCACAACAGCGGCTCCACCTGCAAGCAGAGTAAGCATACCGGCTGCGGCAGCGGATGTCGTATCTCCTGTATCCGGGTTCGTTGCATCCGGTTTCCCGCTCTCCTTTTTCTCATCCTCCTGCTTCTTATCTTCTTCCAGCTTCATCGGTGAAAGAGCACGATAGGCTTTCTGCAGTGCTTCATATGCTTTCGTAACATCTGCCGCACTGACATGCTCATCCTTCAATACAGCTTCCGCCTGCTGCAGGGCTTTTTCGAAGGCTGTCCAGGAAGCTGCTGTATAGCTTTCTTTCTTAACCGTTTTCAGTATCTTTACCAGATCCTCCAGCTGCTTTTTGTTCACTGTTTCTTTCACAGCTTCAAGAGATGCTACCGCTGTATTCACAGCCTTTACAGCGTTATCAACGTCACTCTGCAATGCATTCTCATCCGCCATGATTTTTTCAGCGGCCTTCACTGCCGCAGTAAGTCGTTTATAGCTTTCCGCTGTATAGCCGTCTGCTTTGATGCTCTTCGCCTGTTTGAGTACGTTCTCCAGCTCTGTTTTATCTGCTTTCTTGATATTCTTCTGAAGCTGTTTCACTGCAATATCAAGCTTTTCAACGGCATTATCAATCTCACTCTGCGTAGCCTCGGCTTTATCCAGTACAGCCTGTGCTTCCTGCAATGCGGCTGTGAATTGTTTCCAGCTGTCCGCAGTATAATCGTTTTCTTTGTAATTCTTCGCAGCCTCGACCGCTTTCATAAGCTCTGCCTTATTGGTCTGTACAGTGACAGTAATCTGCACTGCAAGACCATCCGCTGTCCCTTCCACAAGATAGACGCCCGGCTTAGATGTATCCACAGACCTTGTATTCCAAGTGATCGGCTGAGCAAGCACTGCTCCGTTATCATAGCGGATGTTCACCCGCTGAGGCAGCTTCTTATCCACATCAGCTTCTTTGTATGCCACGCTAATTGGTGCTAATGTTTCTTCTGCTTTCACCGGTTTCGCATCTGTATATGCGATCGTAACATTGTTAAAGACCGTGTCAGATTTGAAGGTCTGAATACCGACAAAGCCCTCTGCCGGAAGATCCGCATGATCTCTGCTTCCGATTTCCAGATCATTCACATAATAGGTTAATTTTCCGGCGCCGTCATAGACAAGCTTCAGATGATATGGTGCCGCACGTTTTGTAGAAGGTACAAGCTTGCTTACTGCCCATTTCTCACCATTCTCATTTTTGAACAGCTTCGCAAGATCACCGTTTGCCGTGCGTTCGATATTGGCACAGAACCAGGATGCAGTCACATTGTTCTTATCCTTAACTCCGAAGGTGATACCGGCGGCAACTCCTGTATCCGAAACAATATCCATATCGGCTTCCAGCGTGAATGCCTGGTCCTTATACACTTTGGCATCCGACATAAAGAAGCTGTCTCCACCGGTATTCCTTCCCATCATACCGTTATCTGTAATACTCCAGAATGCGTTTCCTTTCGGCCATGTGGTTATATTTGTCTGGAAATCCGGTACGAATATCTGCACACTGATTTCCTTTGAAATCCCGCCCACAGTCGCTTTGACCTTGTAGGTTCCTGTTTTATTTCCCTTCAGAACGATGCTTCCGTCCTCTTTCTTGACAAGCGTCAAGCCCTTATGCTCCCATGCAATATCGGAAGTATCGCTGATATTCGGATAAATGTTTGTATCAATTCTAAATTCACTATCAATCTCAGCACGTTGGGGTGCAGAAAGATACAGCTGTGCTTGTTCAGTTTCGGAACCGGATTTGCCCGAATACATTGATTTCATATCATAGATATGCAGCTTATCAATGGTAACATCTCCATCCTCACAGAAAAATTCCATACCGATATTGCTGTTTTCCTGATACATTGCTGTTGAAATGTTAGCTTCTCCGTCATTTCCAAAGGCCTCCACGGCACCCTGATCAATCAGGATGCGCAGCTTCACCTTGTTGCCTGCCATCGGCTTCAGCGTATAGGAGAAGTCTCCGCTGTTCACATGATAACCCGCATTTCTGCCATCTACATACATTTTCTGCGTATCCTGGTTATACTTGAACATCAGTTCTTTTCCATTTCCCTGACGCAGCTTGAATCCAAATTCCTTTGCACTTCCCAGTGTAAATTCACCCTCCAGGTCATAGCGGATACCGGATACTCCCCGCAGGATATTGGTGTCGGAGGAGGATACCCTTTTGTTTTCTGTCTGATACAAAATATGTTTCGTATCCCTTAGCTGTTCCACCTCTTCAACAACATTGGAGGTTACCGTATAATTTCCATCCTTGTCCTGCTTCAGACCATATTCCTGCGGCAGTGACTGCAATCCCTTATATGTCTTGCCGTCAAATTCGATGAAATCCTGCAGCCAGCTGATGCCGATCTGTCGATTTTTACCGGTGCCGTCTTTAAAGAATGTCATGGTTGCGTATTTTCCGAAGCCACCCCATGGATTGGCATTGGAATCAATGTCCATCTTTTCTGATTCTGCACTCCATTTATAAATACCATTCGTATCCTTTTTCATGCTTCCCACGATATAGAAACCGGCGCTGCCATTGTAAATCCATTTTGTTTCCCCGGTTCCGTTCACTTTCGCAGGAATCAGTCCCGGACATTCTGAATGAATCTGATCACCGTTTTTATAGGTCAGATTCTGAGATCTTGTCCAATGAATCAAATCGCTGCTGGTGAATATCTGTGCAGCGCCTCCTGCGGTTACCATATACCATGTCTTGCTATCATCACCGTCAATCTGGAAAACCTTCGGATCACGGAAATCGTTTCCTGAAAGTGTATTGCCTTCATTAGGAAGTACCGGATTTCCGGCATACTTCTGCCATGTCACACCGTGATCTTTACTGGAAGCGATTGCCTGTGCCTGTTTTCCTGTTTTCTCATTATGATATGTGTAGATAGAAACCAGCTTTGATTCTCCTGGTTTATTATCTGTAAATAGACCGGAAGTATTCTCTGTATCCTCTACCGCAGAGCCTGAGAAAATCAGCCCATGCTCATCAATCTGCAAGCCCAGCGGCTGCTGTTCCCAGTTGACGAGGTCCTTGGAACGGACATGTGCCTGTGACTGCTTATAGAAATTATTATTCGGAGAGTACTGGTAGAATAAATGCCAGTAGCCATCTGTGGAATCGTATACCATTCCGTTTGGATCATTCATAAAGTTGATCTGCGGCGTCACATGGAACTGTGCACGATACGGCTGTTCTGCCAGCTCTGCTGTGGAAAGCCATTTATTAACAGCAAAGTTGATATTCCTGCTGAAACCGTCTTTTTCCACCGTTATTTCCATATTCAGAAAGTTCATATCGAAGTCCTCTGCAGTCAGTGCAAAGGTATCCGTTACCTTCTGCTTTTCCTTTGTAACTTTTCCGTTTCGATCCTTTAGGGTGATATAAACATCTCCGTTGGATTGCGGCTTTACGTCTACACGATCCACTCCGGCAGGAATATCCATACCATAGTTCTTCACTTCCGGATCAAATGCCGGTGTGATCGTGACCCCATCTGTCAGAACCTGAAAATCACTTAACTGAGCATCCTCTACAATCGGTAAATCGGAAGCAGCCTTATGATTCAGATTCTGGTACATGATATTGCCTTCCCATGTCAGCAATCCCAGATATCCTTCTCCCTTGTGCCGGCTATCCTTTTCCCGCATAATCCCCTTGCCGTTCGCATACACATAAATATCTTCCCCAACTACGACAACCTTCATGTCATAAGAGCCGTCCGCATTCGGTTCAACATCACTCAAGGGAACCTCAGCAATGCTGGCACCACTCGGAAATTCAAATAATTTGAATATATTATTTTTGTAATCTGCATTCATTACATAACAGCCATCCTTCGGATTTGCGGGATTCTGTACGCGGAACATCAATGCTCCCGCACCATTCTTATCCAGGTTGTTGATGTTTGCAGAGTACTCGAAATTTTCTATCTTCGTATCAGAAATAGCAAAGTTATCTCCGGAACCCTGTGAATGCATTCCGTTATCTGTTATTTTCCAGCTGCCCTGAAGCCCACGCAAATTTTCAAGGGTCGTATGGAACAGACTTTCATCCACTCTCACCGTTCTGTCTGTGAACTGTACATTAGAAAATTCAGCTTCTGTACTGAACGTCAGCAATCCGATATAACCGCCTGCCCAGTCATCCATGTTTCCACTCATGATATTTTCAGTGCCGCCTTCGCTTATCACCTTGTATGTAAAGTCACCATTTGCCTTTATATCCAGATCCAGATGAACCGTTTTGGATGAGTCATAGCCGTTCAATACCTGCATAGGTTGATAGTTATGATCTCCAGGTACCCGGAACATGCGCATTTTATTTTCGCCTTCATGGTGAATGACATTTGCCGCTCTCCATGCATTGCCCGGCTGACTGCGATCACCAACCCCGACCAGCAGCGCTGCGCAGGCAGCGTCCCCGCTCTTGATATTCAAATCAGCGCTATAGTGAAAATCATCCGCAATCTCTTTCATATCCTCACTCATTGCAAAATTATCACTACCCGTATTCCCCATGGCTATTTTGCCATCTGCTGCATGCACATTGCTTCCTGTAAAATTACTAAGTGCTACCGGTGCCGCTTCCTTTACCTCAGGAATCTGTTCATTCGTCTGTGGCATCTTTGTTTCCTGTTTTTCCGGTATCGTTTCAGCCAGTACGTTAAAAGGAATCAAATTCGATACTGCCATGGAACATGACATAAAAGCAGCCAGCATCCTTGTCGTTTTTCTCGTCATACAATCTCTCCTTTTCCTTTTTTCAAACACCGTTTTGATGTTCTATTTAAAGTATATCGAAAGTAAAAATGTCTACACAGTGAATTTTGTAATCACTTACATTGACATTCGTTAAACTGTTTATAGTTAAGCTAAACGTTGAAAATGACTGCATTCAGTACGTAGGCTGCAGCTTTGCACCACTCTGCAAATACCATATTGCCAGCTGCGTACGATCTCTCAGCTGCAGTTTTTCCAATATGATGCTCAAATAATTGCGTATAGTGCCCTCTGTAAATATCATTTTTTCAGCAATTTCACGATTCGACATTCCATACGCAATCGCCCCGATGATATCCCATTCTCTGCCGCTCAGCTTCTCAACACATAAATCCACACGTCTATGCTCCTGATTCTCCTGCTTTACTGTTTTCCCGCAATGAATCATACGAAGCATCTTTGCACCGACATCCGGATTCAGAACACTGCCGCCTTCTACCGTTGTTTCAATCGAATATTTCAATTCTCTAAGCGATATCCCTTTGAGAATATATCCGCTGGCTCCATAGGCAAGTGCCTTTAATACATACTCATCATCATTGAAGGTTGTTAACATCAACACATGAACATCCGGATACCTCTGCTTTAGAACCCGCGTGCTTTCCACGCCATCCATAACAGGCATACGGATATCCATCAAAATAATATCCGGCTTCTCATTCTCCAACTGCTGCAATACCTCTTCCCCATTGGCAACGATACTAATCACCCGAAGCCCCTCGATAGAATTTAAAATAATTTTCAAACTCTCGCGAATTAACTGCTGATCTTCAGCTATCATGATTTTTATCATATTTTTCCCTCTGCAATGTCTCTAATAGTATACATTCTTGTATAGTTGGTTTCTACGAAAAAAATGATGTGTTATTGGCTGATCAGCACAAAAAAACAGCAAAAATCTGCTGTTTGCGTCGTATTTCATAAAGTATAATTAAATGAATACTTCCCCTGTGACAAGAGGATCACACCCAGCTGCTTTCTGCTGCCTGCGAAAATTTCTGAGGCCTGTATTATTCTGCTTGTAAGCAGTGTCATACCGTTTCTACCCTTATAAAACAGTCATCTGCCGCGGAATCCTCCTTTCCTTTGACAACACTTAACGGCTCTTTATCATGCATTACTGTGCTTAACACCTATATTCTAATGCGGCAAAAAACGAACGTCAACTAACATTTGTAATCGTTTACAATATGTAAAAGCAGCTATATGCGAATTATCATAAAACCATCACAGCATTTCAATTCCCTTCCTGTATATTAAAACATCCGGCTGGGTAGACCGGATGCATCTCATCATATTATAAGGTTATTTCTATCACGTTTTCGAAAGGGTTATTATATGCACGGACATAAACGAGCGGTTTCCCGCTCATACTGCTGATAACCGACTCCACACGAATGATGGGAGTGTTCATTTTGATTTTCAGCAGATTCGCAAACTGCACCGGAACCAGCATGGGGATAAACTTCTGTGTAACACGTCCGTTTTTTACATAGTCGTTCATATCCAGCAGATTTTTCAGGTTCTTCATATCTGCATCCGATATCTGGTTTCGAATAAAGAAAATTTCCTCTACGCTCGTCGGCTTTGCATTGACGGTATTCAGCCTGACGACGCTCAGCACTTGGTCATCCTGATCAATTTCCAGTATCGGTGCGATATCCGCAGCATCTTTTACATTAAAATACATGACGATGAACTCGCTGATTTCTTCCTGCAGCATTTCCGCAGCTGTATTCCTTTTCAGCAGCTTACGGTCAGCGACAAAGGTTCCCTTGTTTTTATCGCGGTAGAGGAAACCTTCCTCAACAAGCTCATCTATTGCTTTACGAACAGTCATACGGCTCGCATCGAAGCGAACCGCCATATCACGTTCTGAATCAATCGGTGAATTGGCAGCCTTATCTTCAATTTCCTGCATTATTAGGTCTTTGATTTTTCGATAGATAGGAGTTGCCATAGTTTCACCTCTTTCCTGATTCTAGCGCATGAAGCCAAAGGATTTCCATGGTTTGATGTAATCCAGCAGCATGGTCTCATCTTCCGGAATATGACCGATGACATTCTTTCTGCCGTCATTCGGCATATCCTTCAATACAATATGCAATTCTCCTTTATAGCGTGAATATTCATCATTTACAATGACAACATCACCACGTTTTAAATCTCTTGTATTCTTTGGCGGAACGCTTTCCTTAGCGTAGGTAACACGCGGCATGGTGCTTCTCGCCATATACTCGCTCATATCTCCACGAACAAAATGCGGGTGCTCGTAAAGGATCTTTTCTTCTGTCGGGTGAAGATCCGCTTCAAAATCAATCTTGAAGGTAAGCTTACCGGGATCAATTTTTGAAAGCGTAGAGAGCTCTTCCTCACTCGCATAAGCATTTGCGATGATGACATCATCCACCAGTCTTGTGGCAAACAGATGTCTTGCCTGCACATCGATTGGCAGGTCACGGTGTATTTCCAAAGTACACAGACCTTCGTTTACAGGCCAAGGGCCATAGGTTCCCTCTTCCTGAGAGGATACGAAGGCTGCCACTTTAATATTCAGATTCTTGATATCCTGGCTGCATTTTTCAAAATGCTCATAGCTGATCCCGCTGTAGCGCTGCGGATAAAAGTTATGACAGGTGATTATATTATCCAGCTTTGGATAATGACTCATAATATTGTCCAGATATTTCGTACCCAGACTTGCGTTGATTTCGATTTTCAAATTTTGCGGGTTATAGGTCATTAAAGCTTCCTTTAATGAATCAAATCCTTCATCCAGACGAATACCGTCAGCATGCATCTCTGCGAAAAATGACAGATCATCATAAGAAACATGCAGCTTCTCAAATACAAACGGCGCAACATCCAGGATGACTTCCATTCCATAGGAATGTGCGTGGTCGATCAATTCTCTGAATTCCGCAAGGATTTCCTCGCGTTCCTTTTCTACACTCAGCAGGCAGGTAAAGATTCGTTTGAATCCGTATTTTGCGGCAAGTGTCACATATGCTTTATCTTTCTCCAGAGTTGAATGCTCCGGATAAAGAGAAATTCCTAATCTAGCCATGATTAGCTCCTCCTTTGACAAGCAGCCAATACTATTACGATTCGGTTGCTTCTGACTTCTCTTTCTCTTCGTTCTGAATGTAGCTTTCCATGTTACGCAGCAGCTTTACTGCCTTCTTTTTCGCCCCGCGGTTATAGAAGAAGGACATAATTTTAAAATTCACGCTCTTCGCACCGCTGGCTCCGGAAAAATCTTCCATATACGTTACACCGATATGATCTTCATCCAGCTGTTCAATTTCATAGGAAATTGTATTGATACCCTGACTGCTTTCGAATTTCGCCTTGTAAATCCGCGGAGCTTCAAAATCCGTAATCGTGACCTTGACCTTTCCTTCACGCTTCATCTTGTTTTTCATATCCTTCGTGTAGGAAAACCCTTTGTGAATCTGCTTCGGTCGAATATTCTTACCCGTTGATGCTGTGATATCATATGCAATTGACTCTGCGATTTTATCGAAAAAAACATCCGCATTCACATACAATTTTTCTTCTACTTTGATCATGTGCTTCTCCTTTTTATTTCTTTTTTACGTTCTTTTTGTCCTTGTAAACCATAAAGGCTCCAAGACATACAACAGTGACACCACAAATACAATACAATATTTTTTGTGAAAAGTCATTATAAGTTTGAGAATACATCATGATGATGCAGCCGATCGTTACAGCAAATAAGCCCCAGCGTGTCATAAATATCACCTTTTTCCTATGTTGTTCGCTTTTTTATTTTGTAGTTACCTGAAAGTACATTACGCTACCGATTGGTGTAGCCTTGATGGTTTTCTTGGCGATTGCACATGCCTTGTCAAGATCCTCTGTGTTTACGTGAAATGCAAGCTTGATTCCCGTTTTTCCCTCATATTTGAAGCTGACGCCTTCCTCCGTCGTCTTCTCCAGCAGATCAATAATAAATTCCTGATTTAATCCGCAACTGATGTATATCATTCTGTTCACCTCTTGTTTCCCTTATTTTTAATTACTTTTTGATTTCCTTATATAAATCCATGAATTCCTGAGACAGGATTTTAAATGCCTCCGCACTCATCAGCTGATCCTCAGCATGTGTCAGCAGCAGCGTCATCTGTGTGGCTTCCCCGCCGGCTTCCTGCTGAATCAGCTTTGCATGGGAATGGTGTCCCTCGGTGAAGGATTCATCCCCCTGCTTGATAAGCTCCTGTGCCTGCTCGAAATTTCCGGCTTTCGCTTCCTGAATGGCTTCGATGTAAAGTGAACGTGCCATTCCCACGCTAGAGATAATTTCAAAACAGATCAGTTCTAAACCTTCCATATTGTCCTCCTTATAGTAAGCAAGGGAAGAGTAAATATCCTCTTCCCTTTCTATTTACTTTTGTTGCTATAGTTTTTATTCTTCTACGTTGTTCATTCTGTTTGCAACGATAACAAACGGAATCCAGCAGAGCACTGCTACAACCAGGTTAATTGCGGCGATAACTCCGGCCATCAGACTACCACCTGTTGCCAGGATTGCATAGATTACTGGTGGAACTACCCAAGGCACTGTGATGAATACCGGTGGGATCAGTCCGGAAGCTGTTGCAAGATAAGCGATTGTTGCCAGAATAACCGGTGTAATCAGCCAAGGAATAAAGTAGATAGGGTTTAATACGATTGGCAGACCGAAGATAACCGGTTCGTTGATGTTGAAGCAGCCCATTGGCAGACTCAGTTTTGCTACTGCTCTTGCATCGTCTCTCTTGGAGAAGATCATGATGGCAATCAGCAGTGCAATGGTACATCCGGAGCCACCCATCCATACAAAGGCATCGAAGGAACCACGTGTCCATACGAACATTTGGTCAACAACATCATTCAGTGATTTTCCTGCAGCCATAGCAGTATTGTAGATGTTTGTATTGTCGTTCAGCAATGGAATATATCCACCGTCCAGAATTGGAGCCAGTACGTTTGGTCCGTGCAGACCGAAGAACCAGAATACCTGTACAGCAAATACAAGAATGATGATAGCGCCAAGACCCTGTGACAGGTTCTGGAATGGAATCTGCAGATACTGGTTGATCAGCTCAGGCAGACCGTTTCCTAAGAATTCTGTACATAAGAACTGAATGATACCTGCAGTGTAGATAGCGATGGTACCCGGAATAATTGCAGCGAATGCTTTGGATACTGCTGGCGGTACCTGCTCAGGCAGCTTGATGGTAACTTTCTTAATCATCAGTTTCGCATAAATGATAACAGAAACCAGACCGATAATCAATGCAGAGAACAGACCACCGGAGTTTGTCCAAGCATATGGCAGGAAGCCCCAGCCGGTAGCATTATTCAGTAATATAGCATCTTTCGTGTCATTCAACGCAACATCCAGTCCTGCACTCTTTAATGTGTTCAGTGCATCAACTGCAACATCAGGAAGCTGATAGTTGAAGGTAGCGCTCTGTGCTAAGATCGTAACGAAGGAAGCCAGTGCAACAAGACCTCCAGCAAGCGGGTTCACATCATAGGCCTTAGCCAGATGGTAACCGAAGGAAAATGCAAATGCAATGGCCAGCATTGCCAGTGTTCCCCACCATACATTTCCGTTGATTCCAATCAGCCACTGGAATGTTTCTGCAATATGCCAGTCCGGCAGATAATTGTTTGGCAGATCACGGAAGAATACGTTTAATAATGTAGCGACAGCACCTGCCATGGTAATTGGCATGATACCGATGAATCCATCACGAATCGCTACCAGATGTTTCTGAGAACCGATTTTCGCCGCAATCGGCACAAAATGTTTCTCCATCCACGCTGTGAATTTTTCCATTTTTCTTTCTCCTCCTAAAAATGAATTATTTTACACTGTCCGGTAAAAGGAGCCACCTGTTACCGATAGTGACAATGCCATTGTGAGGGATTTTACATCCCAAGAAGCTTTAACGCCTGTTCCAGAACCTTCGCTCCGTTCATGGTGCCGTATGCCTGCATGTCGATGACTGCAACCGGTTTTCCTCCTGCAATCGCCTTCATTTTGGATTCCAGGAAACGAACCTGAGGTCCCAGAAGCATAACGTCCATTTTTTCTACATTGTTGACAGCATCCGCATCACCGACAGCCCATATTTCTGCTTCGATTTTTTTCTCTTCCGCTGCTTCCTGCATTTTCTTAACCATCATACTGGTTGACATTCCTGCAGAGCATACAAGTAAGATATTTGTCATGAGTTTTACCCCTTTCTAGTGGTCTATACCACTTGGTACACTCATATGATACAACACCCCTTTAAATAATGCAAGCGTTTTCTTTCTAAATTTCTAATTTTTTCTGTTCAAACGCCGCAGACAATCTCTAAAAAAAGCAAATAGCCCTTTATTTATCGCATTATTTCCACTTTTTATTTTTTAACACAATTTGTGATTGCTGTTGCAGTCTTGTGATATTTTTTTATGAAACCGCTTATTCTTATGGTTTATACCATGGTCCAAGTGGTCTAATCCACATGGTTTTAAGCTTATACCATATAGTACAAGGATGAAGATGTGGAAGTAGCGGACAAGCATGCTGATACGCACTTGTTTACAGCGCTTTTTCCCTGCACAGAGAAAAAAAAAGACAGCAGATCCGATACATGCCTCACCTGCTGTCCGTGAAAATCATGCTCTTGTGCATCCCTGCTGCTGTTAGCGCATATCCTTCCTATAAGTATCAGGAAGCCTGCTCGTCTTGTGTGAAATCAAAGAGAGCATTTTCATAATCCTTTACAAAATAACGGATATTTTTTCTTCCCCTGCAAATTACCGTATGGCCCTCCGCCTCCAGTTTTTCCTTCTGTGCACTCACACCTCCGGGATATTTGGCATTCAGCTCTCCGTTAGCCTTCAGCGTTCTCCAGTAGGGGGTTGGATCATCCCTTCGCTGAACACTTGCCCATGCCGCAATGGAAACAAAAATACCGGCAGTGATCGGCTCCGTAAAATCCGCATGACTCACTCGTGCGAAATAATCACGAAGCTCCCCGACAGTTGTCACCTTGCCGAAAGGTACTCTGCGCATAAGCGTGTCATAGTCGATAGGCGGTGCAAAATACATACGACTGCCTCCGTACTTTTTAATGCTTTCGGTATCTGTAATGATTTTCATCTTTGGCATATCCTTGCTGTCATGCAGCATAGCATTGAAATCCTTTTTGTCCTCATTTGCCATGGTTGCCACCTCCTGCACTAAGCATAATACGTTTTCTTTCTGCATGCAATGAGACGGTTTCACAAATACAATACATGATGCTCCACGATTCATCCGTTATCGCATAGGGTGTAAATGATGAGCTTTTACAATGTCCCTGATTCATCCGCATTGGGTTCTGTTGTCCATTCCTTGTTAAAATCAGATTCACTTATGATTCTTCGCTGACCGTTTGACTTCAAAAGATACATATCATCATCAGGATAATAACAGGTATCCTCCTGCTCTACCGTCCCTATGTCAAGTAGTATCAAATCGGTATCGCCAAAATTGTATATGGAATGCGCAATATTCTGTCCGGAGGGCTTTGCGAAAAAATCACCCTTTGTAACAGGATAGCTTTTATCATTCAGCCGCACAGTCCCATTAACGGATAGAACAAGAAAGAATTCCTCCTGCTGGGAATGGCTGTGATACTTTGTGCTGAAGCTTTCCGGCGGAATTCGATCAATGTTCACATACAGCCGTTCGCTGCCTGCGGCTGCACCAATTGCTTTTGTAATGAGTCCATGCGTGTCCTGCGATATAAACTCCTCTGCTATTTGATCCATATGCTGTATCATTATTTTCCATTCTCTTTTATCTTACCGCCTATTCAGAAAGTGCTGTTTGCCGTCATTCTCCGTATCGGCTGAATCGCACGGCATGACATATGCCATCAGAACGAATGCAGAGCTGCTTAATCAGTCATTTTCCTTCCTATCCATGTATACAGACAGCCTTTGCTATGGCGATGTTCCACAGTCATATGATAACATCCCTGTCTTCTTCATGCAAATCCGATAATCCGTTTGCGCTGCTTTCATTGCTATGCAAAGAAAAAGATACAGACCTCACATAACTATTCTGCATCTTTCCCGCTGCTATTCCTCTATGATATCCGCACACATCTGATGCGCCATCGTCGTTAGAATGATACAGCAGCTCGTCGCTCCCGCATCCAGATAGCCGCGGCTTCGCTCTCCCAGTCTTGCTGCTCTTCCAATCTTTGCCACAAGCTCCTTTGTGTGTTCCCTGCCTGCCTCGGCTCCCTCCTGCAGTGCACACAGACATGCCGCATAGCTTCTGCCTTCCTGCATCGCCTGCTCATATGCCCTTATCGCCGGTGCAAGGGTGTCGATCAGTGTTTTATCGCCTTCCTTTGCCCCTGCCAGCTCCTGCAGTCCCTGTAAGGCATCCTGCAGGGCTTTTAGGAATACCTCCTTTATGAGCTTCTCTTCCTGTTTGCACGCTCTTGCAATTCTTGAAAACATCGTTCCGTAGATCGGACCCATGCTTCCTCCGATATCCATCACCAGCGTCCGTGAGATCGTCTTCATGCTCTCGGAAAAGCTCATATCCGCACGAAGCCGCTCCTTCGCCATCAGAAACCCCTTGTTCATATTGACTCCGTGATCCCCGTCTCCGATTGCACCGTCGATCTCACTCAGATATGCTGCATTCTCGTGGATCGCTTCACATATCGCTTCCGCTATCTTCACATTCTTCTCATTTCGGATATATTCCATCACGGTCTCCTCACCTGTGTCAGTCCCACACATGCACAATCCATATCCAGACATTCTTTCAATTCTTCATCCAGCTTCATCATCGTCAGCGTTACACCATTCATCTCCAGTGACGTGAAATAGTTCCCCACATACGAACGGTATACCCGGATACCTGCCTGCTGTAACAGCTCCTCCACCTCATGATAGAAGATATACTGCTCCATGATAGGCGTTGCCCCCAGACCGCTCACCAGTACCGCCACCTCATCCCCGCTTTTAAACGGTACATCGCGGATGACCATATCCACCATCTCCTGTGCCATCTGCTTCGCGGACCCCAGCGGTTTTACACATACGCCCGGCTCTCCGTGATGTCCGATTCCAAACTCCATCGTTCCCGGCTCGATCTGGAAGTTCGGCTTTCCGTTTGCCGGTATTGTACACGGTCCCAGTCCGACACCCACGCTTCTTGTATTCTCGATTGCCTTTTGTGCGGCAGAGATGACCGCATCCAGATCAGCTCCCTGTGCCGCTTTCGCTCCGCCGACCTTCCATAGAAAGATTTCCCCCGCCACACCTCTTCGCTTGGTGATGTCTTCCTTCGGCGCACTTGCCACATCGTCATTCGCCACTACGGTTCTTACCTCGATGTCATCATCCTCTGCAAGCTCCATCGCCATCTTCACGTTCATATTATCTCCGGCATAATTGCCATACAGCACTGCCACTCCCATGCCCTGATCCACCGCACGGATACTGTCATAGAAGCTCTTGGCTGTCGGTGAGGAAAAGATTTCCCCCACAGCGACCGCATCTGCCATGTGTTCTCCGCAGTAGCCGATGAAGGCCGGTTTATGTCCGCTCCCTCCTCCGGTTACGATACCCACCTTTTTCTGTTTATTGAAGGAATTGCTGATGACGACTCTGGGATTTTCTTCATCCACATGGATGATATCCCGGTGACATTTCGCAAATCCCTTCAGCATATCCTCTACGACCATGTTGGGATCATTGATGATTCTCTGCATTCCCTGCACCTCCTTATCTTCTGTATTCCTGTTCGATTTCCATGATACGTGCCACCTTTTCAGCACTGGCACCGCCGGCAAAGCTGCATTCCAGCCAGCGTTCCACCAGCAGCCTTGCATATTGCGCTGCTATGACTCTTGCTCCCATGCACAGCACCTGACAGTCATTGGATTTGATGCTGCGCTCCACAGAGAACAGATCATGTCCGACCGCCGCACGGATACCGGGAATCTTATTGGCAGTGATCGCCATACCGATACCGGTCCCGCACAGCAGGATACCGCGTTCACAGCTTCCATCCGTGATACATGCGCACAGCTTTTGCGCAATGTCCGGATACAGGGACGGCGCTTCATGATAGACCCCGATATCCTTCACCTCATGCCCCAGCTGTATGATAGTTTCCTTCATTGCTTCCTTCAGGCGGTATGCCGCCTCATCACATCCGATTACCAGCTTCATAAGTGCTCCTTTCCTCCCTGCGAGTTGCCCGCAAGTAACATCCGTTTGTCTCAATATATCCTATCCTTTGCTCCTCTGCCGGATAGGAAGAAAAGCCGCAAGCGATTCACTCACGGCCTTCCCTGCCAGCTACAGCTTCGTGATTGCGAAAACCGTTTTTACCGGATGATTTTCAAAGTTCACCAGCTGATACTTCACTCCTGACGGGATAAAGAAGGTATCCTCCGGCTCCAGTACGAAGCTTTCCTCCAGATCGACCAGATTGACTGTTACCGGGCCCTCTACACAATACAGTGCCGCATCCCCTTCATGAATATCCGGATCGGAGCATCTTGGTCCATAGCCGCCTGCCGGCAGTATGAATTCCCCAAAGTGACCGTAATCATTGCTGGTGATGAAACGCATCAGCATCGGATGCTTGGTTCCATGCACATTGTTCAGCTTTTCAAAATCCCGGACCGCATAGACCGCACCGGTTTCTCTTGCTTCCCTGGGATCTACCGGCCATGCACCGATATCATCCGTACAGCCCTGACGGGAGATATCCTGAATCCTTCCACGCATATCCGGAAGTGTATCGTTGTTTGGTCCCTTATAGAACTTCGTTTCCTCATCGCTTGGGATCACAGCAGGCGGAATCGACTCACTCCATGCCTTCGGTGTGATGAAATACAGGATCCTTGCCTTCTGATCGGAGAAATTGTGACAGCAGTGCCATGCTCCCTCCGGCATGAACAGCCCTTCTCCAGTTTCCAGATAAGCAAACTGTCCGTTTCCGCTTCGCTGTACAACCGGACCGTTCAGGATGTAATAGGATTCATCACCGGGATGGATATCCAGTGGTGCAAAGACACCGCCCGGACCCAGCTCATAGATACCGAGCATGAAGGTATCCGTGGTAACCATCGTAAAGGTGTTGTCAGAGGTAAATGCGTTGTTGGGTGGATACAGCGCTGTGGAATACTCGCTCTTGCGAATCAGCGTCGGTTTTTTATCCTCTACTTTAAAGGGGAAATTCCCCATGATATCAAATAGTTTTGCCATAGTCCTGTGTCCTTTCCTATTCTTCAGCTTCTACTGCAGGCTTCCGCAGCAGGATCAGTAAAGCTGCACTGACTGCGCCGGCAATCAGAAGTGCTACAATAAACAGAAGTGCGTTATTCAATGCGAACAGTACAAACAAGCCGCCATGCGGTGCACGCATGGTCAATCCGAATACATAGGATAATGCACAGCCTACTGCGGAGCCTGCCATCAGAGAAGGAATTACCGTCAGTGGATTTGCGGCCGCAAACGGAATGGCGAATTCGGTGATCATACCGAATGCTCCGGCAAACAGACCGGGTACCGCTGCACGTTCCTCCTTTGTAAATTTGTTTTTTGCGACCAGTGCCGCAACCGCGATTGCCAGCGGAGGTGCCATACTGCCGATAAAGTTCGCTGCCATCGGCATGTAGTTTCCGGCATCCATAGCAGCAAGCGCGAAGGCATAGGCAACCTTATTGCAGGGACCACCCATATCAAAGGCAAGCATACAGCCCTGGATGATACCCAGCAGGACAAGATTTCCGGTTCCCAGAGAGTTCAGCATATCGGTTAAAGCCGTTGTTAATGCAGATAGCGGTGTACCAATAACGTATACCATGATCAAACCGATTGCCCCTACCCCGATGATTGGAATAATCAGTGTTGGCAGCAGTGATTTCAATGCCATCGGCAGATTAATTTTCTTTAACAGATTCACAAGGTAACCGGCAATGATACCTGCAATCAGGGCACCAAGGAAGCCGGACCCCTGCATATCCGCAAGTGCACCGCCGACCATACCGACAGCAATACCGGGCTTATCCGCAATGGAATAGGCGACATAGGCACCCAGAACCGGCACCATTAAGGCAAATGCCTTTTTTCCTAACCAGAAAATGGTTGAAGCGAAGTTCCCATATTCTTCCACGGAATTGGGAATGTCATAACCACCAATGGCGAAGCCCAGAGCAATCAGTATTCCTCCGGCGATAACGAATGGCAGCATATAGCTAACACCTGTCAACAGTGCCACTGTATGAATTATTTCAGTGTTTCGAAAATGATATCCGGCTTCTGAATCACCTGATGCGGTGTATGTCTGACAATCTTATCCTTATAAGCGTCAAAGCGTTCTGCCTTACTGATTCCCACGTCATTGGCAAAAACGATCAGGTCTGCCGTCTTGATATCCTTTTCCGAGAGCTTGTTTTCAATCCCTAAAGCTCCCTGCATCTCCACCTTGCACGCATACCCCTTCTTTTTGCATTCCTTTTTAATAGCCTCTGCGGCCATATACGTATGAGCGATGCCTGTTGCACAGGATGTAATTGCAACAATTTTCATAAAATTCACCTTCCTTTCCGTTCCCATTGTGTTCCTTACGCACAATTCGATTGCAGGGTATTGATAGCCTGAATGATTTCTTCATAGCTTTGTGCATGCTCCAGTACTTCGATAAATTCTTCATGCGTCAACAGCCCGGCCAGTGTGGCAAGCACCCGCAGATACTGATCTGAGCTTTGATTAGCGGCAATCGCCAGCATGAAGACATAGCGTACATCGCCCTCCTCATCATGGGAGCAGTAGCGGAATGTCTGCTTGCAGCGGCAGAAGCCTATCCCCGGTTTTACTACAGCATCGCATTTGCCATGCGGCAGTGCAATCATGTTTCCCATATAGGTGGAACCCAGGGTTTCCCTTTCCTCCAGCGCTTTGATATATTGCTTTGCATCTGTCACGATACCGGCTGCCTCGAATTTTGCGGCCAGTGTTTCAAACATGGTTTCCTTATCCGTAAACGGCTCGACATCCAGCAGAACGGTATCCCTGATCAAAACCTTCGATAAATTTACTTCGTTCATAACGATTCCTCACCCCCGGTGCTACTTTCCGTTTTTGAATACAGTCAGTACTCCCTTTGCATATTCTTTCATAAAGCGGTAGCTTTCCTCTTCCACCTCATGCCAGAAGGCTTTTCCATCCCGTTCGTTCAGGTATTCCCGGATATGCCTGCTTGCGGCTGTTGCCATGTAGCTGTAATAGTTGACCTTGGAACAGCCTGCTGTGATCGCTGCACGTACCTGTTCTTCGTCCACTCCGCTGCCTCCATGCATGACCACGCGCGTTTCCTTCGGCATTGCAGCTCGGATTGCCTTCACTCTCTCGATATCCAGTAGCGGCGGCTCCGCATAGATGCCATGCGCTGTTCCAAAGCACACCGCCAGTGCATCCACACCGGTTTCTCTCGCAAATTCCGCTGCCTGTGCCGGATCAGTAAACGTCTTTTTAATACTTTCATGTGTCCAGCCCATGCTTCCTCCATGAGAATCTTCTTCCGTGCTAGTCATAATACCCAACTCAGCTTCCACTGTGATGTTTAAATCGTGAGCAATTTTCGTAAATTCCTTCAGCTTTGCCATGTTTTCTTCAAACGGCAGCGCACTCAGATCATACATGATGCTGGAAAAGCCACAGCGGATCGCACGCATGACGAAGCTGTAATCACTGCCATGATCCAGATGCACACATACCGGCACCTTTGCCTGCTTTGCATACTCCACCATCTTTGGACCAATGCTTTCAATGGGAATCAGTGGATCATGTACCTGCGCATGGTCGATAATGATCGGCACATTCAGCTCCTCAGCCGCATCCACAACCGCACGCAGTGTTTCCATATTCGGTGTGTTGATACAGCCGATGGCATACCCCTTTTCTTCTGCTTCCTTCAAGATTTCTTTCATGTTCACTAACATTTTCTATATATCCTCCTTAATATGTCTGCTGTTTATACGCCCAGCCCGGCGGCAATACGCTTTAAATTGGCTAATCCCTGTACAGCCAGCTCTTCTCCGGTATCCGCAAATTTACGCCAGATGGCACAGTTCGCATTCAGCTCTTCAAAGCTTGGATCAAAGGATTCGATGACACACGGTCCCTCATATCCGATTTCATGCAGCGCTGTGAAGAATTCTTCCCACGGCACCAGGCCCGTCCCCGGGATACCGCGGTTGTTTTCACATACATGCACATAGCCCAGATAGTCCTTTCCACAGGTGAGAACCGCCTCCCTATAGCTGGTTTCTTCCCGTATCATGTGGAAGCAGTCCAGATGCACCGCCATGTTTCCGGTTCCTACCGCCTTGCAATAGCGTACACCCTCCTCTGCAGTATTGATGAAGTGGGTTTCAAAGCGGTTCACCGGCTCCACGCATATTCGCAGCTGCGGATGTGTTTCCTTCGCATACCGGGCAGCTTCACGCATCGCTTCCACAGAATGGTTCCATTCCTCATCCGTCTTCGGTTTCCCGCTCAGACAGCCCCAGCCGGCATAATTCACACCGCCGAGGATGGTACTGCCTAGTTCTTTGTTGATATCCACCAGTCTTTTGAGAGCCTCCACTCCGTTTTTACGGATTGCCTCATCCGGAGAAATCAAATTCGTCTTTGCGTCCAGAGTCGTTGTTGTGACAACCTCCAGCTTCGTCTTTGCCAGCTCTGCCTTTACCAAAGCAGTAGGAAAGGTTTCCGGATGGGCAATGGCGATATCGATGGTAGAAAAGCCCAGCTCCTCCGCCTTGGTGATGACCCACAAATCCTTCTCTGAAAACACTTCACTCCAGATAAAGGTATCTACTCCAAATCTCATCGTATTCCTCACTTTCTATGCGGTGATTCCACTCTGCTGCAGAATCTCCCAGATTTCCATTTCATCCCTTGCATTCTTCAAGGCCTTGATATTTGATCGATCATCAATGAATGCATAGAATTGCTGGAAAAAGTTATATACTTCGGACTGCGTATTGAAATCAATGGCCATTAAAAATACAATCTCAATACGATCCTCGTATGTCCAGTTCATCGGACGCTTTAAACGCATGACAACAATGCCGCTTTTTTTCACATATGTCTTATAGCCATGCGGTACTGCAATACTGTTTCCAATAGAAGTCGGTGTTGTCTTCTCCCGCTCCCATATCTTCTTCTCAAAACCTTTTTTCACATATCCTTTTTCATAGAGCAGCTGACAGCCTCTGGATATGACATCCTCCTTTCGCTTGGCATTCACATCACACAGAATCAGCTTCGGATCAAACAGCTGGAAGGCTTCATCCCGATCCGCTACTTCCACATTCTGCTTCTCTGTAATTGCCCGGCTTATCTTTTCAAGATCGTCATCGCTGATTTCGCGACTGACAAGCAGGACATTTTTCTTCAGCTCCAGCGGTACGGTCGTAATAATCAATTCAAATTTAGTAATGGAGCTTTCCTTTATATCCTCATAATGCAGAATCTTGCTGATGGCCAGATTTTCCACATTGCGCATTATTTTATTCGCCTGATACTTGGATGTATGGAAATCGGCTGCCGAGATAAACACGGCATTGACCGGATGATCCGATTCATCGATTGCATTGTTGATCAGCATGACGATATAGGCGATATCATCATCCGTGAAGCTGATTTTCAGGCAGGATTCCACTTCCTCGATCGTTGTCAGCGTAATACCGTACAGGCTGGGAAAACGATGCTTGATATCCTGACGGAAATCGTACCGTTTGGATATGGCGAAGGTCTCCTGCGCCTTCTTTTTCTGGATAAAGAGACTCACATCATGGACAAGTCCCTCACTGATCACAAAGCGCTTGTTGGCGACGATTGCTTTGAGATGCTCCAGAAACTCCCTGGTAATCGCATCAAAGTATTCCATATTGATTTCATCATCCAGTCCATGGTTGCTGAAGACGATGAACTGAGCCGCCATGCATCGGATTTCCAGTCCCAGATAGGCCTGCAGACCGTGAATTGCCGTATCAAACAGATTCTTAGCGGCAGTGTATTGATCGTTATTGACATTCAGCTTGTTCATGATATTCTTTTCCACAATAACATTGCCCTTGCGAACTCTGCGCAGCGTCACGGCAACATATTCCATAAGCTGCCAGTAGTCTGTATCCGTGAATGTCATTTCCAGATCATCCTCCACATCCTTTAACAGCTCCTGCAGATACAGGATATCGAAGTCGTCATACATTTCCAGAAAGTAGTTATAGAATTTTTCTGAAATACGGTAATCCATTCCCTCCGGCACCTGTTCACTGCCATAGATTTCATTCATGAACTCCTTATTATTCTCCAGAATCGCCTGTCGGATATTAAACTCTCCACCCGCCACACCGATTCCCATATTGCGCTTCTTCACAATTTTTAAATCAAATTTTAACAGCCACTGCTCCAGCACCTCCAAATCCTTTGTAATAACGTTGCGTGCCACATTCAGTTCCTCGGCAAACAGCTGTATCGTATAGCTGGAATTGTATTCAAACAAGACATCCAGTATATATTTTTTACGGTAATTATAGGATGAGGAATGATCACTGTTCTCCTGTAGCAGCTGTAAAACAGCTTTTCGCTGATGATCATCCGCAGATAACCAGACACCCTTACCGGGGATGGAATTCAATAGGACACCTGCCTTCTGCAGTGTCTTCTTTACATAATCCAGATTGTGCTTGATGCTGCTTCTCGAAACACCGATTTCATTCGCAATCACGGACGTGGTGATCGGTTCTTTTTGTTCCAGCAGCAGGCGTATGGTTTTTTCTGTCATCCGGTCAATCACGAACGATTCCTCCCTTCGTTGTATGCGGTTTCTTTTGCACCTTTATCTTACCGTAAACGATTCAGAATTGCTATGCTTCATAAATTCGCTTTGTGCACCATCTTGGTGCAAATTGAAAGCGTTATCAGCATTTGCACCATACTTGGTTCTTTTTGAAAAATATGCAAAAAACACTTGTTTTCCCGGGATTATTCAATTTCATAAAAAAACACAGCTGTTGGATAACAGCTGCAGCTTTACTAATGTCCGCTTAACTGAAGCAGAAAAACGGACAATCTTGAAATGAAAACCTATAGATAAGGCCTTCCCTGTTGCCATTTCGTAGGTTTTCACTTTCGCAAAGGTTTTATGAAATGTCGTTTTACTTACTATCGATAAATTTAACCAGAAAAATCTTATTGCATAGGACGAAGACTTTGTTATGTAGGATGCACAAAGACAATGATAGTATCCTTACGTATTTGGCTTTATCAATTCCTTAACCGCTTTGGGAAGCATTCCATACAAACGCTTGCCTGTGTGGTTTTCTAAATAAAACAATACTCTTGTAATGATGGTGTTATCTCCGCTTTTTCTGGATAAAATCATTTTTTCAGATGTACTTTTTTCTTATATACATCGCCGCTATGACGGTGCCTGCCCTCTGTTATGGAAAGGGAATCAAACAGGTTGAAGCTATTGTCCCGTTCAGACAGTGCTCATGCTAAATTCAAAAGGATCAATGTATCGAAAGAAACGATGTACCTGATTCCTTTTGCTTATGCTGATAAACCGCAGCTTCATGACTTCTTTGCGTTATTGTGTAAGCTTTTGTGTGATATACTGCTGTGTTTCTTCATCTGCGAATTTTATTAAATATTCATAGTTGTGCGCGGAAATGTAATCTGTGATTCCGGCTGTATCCATTGTCTTTTTCAAAAGATGGGAATACAGTGTCTGGTCATCATGTAACAGAGAGCTGATTTCCATAAAATAATAGTCCTTGTATTCCAGCGAAATCATATCAAATATCTCTTCTATCGAACTGCAGGCCTCCAGTTGTTGCTTTAAAGCCTCACTGCGATAATCCTCCACTGTCTTTCCTTCCTCTATCACGATATCTTGAAATGGAAATACCAGCTGCCGGTAGTCCTCCCGCTTTTTTCTGGCTTTTCCATATGTCAACAGATACTTCCATAGATATTCCTTATGTTTCTGTAAATCAAGCATGTTCTCACCTCGTTCTGTTATTATACAATATTTTATCGATATCAGGCAACGGTAAGAGCTGTCATTTTGATACATCCACTACCTCCTGCTGAAAATGGCTGTGTACTTTGGGACATGGAGCCCTGCCCCTGCATCATGAAAAGTCTCCCTGCTGATATATGCCATCTTCCTTTTTCTGTATCTCCGTGATATAATCAGAAAAACAAGGAGGCGTATTTATGGAGAAGAAACAATATGTCTGCCCGAAATGTGGTAACACACAATATGAAAGTGATCAATTTCAGGCAACAGGCGGTAATTTTTCAAAAATCTTCGATGTACAGAACAAGAAATTTATCACGGTTTCCTGCACTCGCTGCGGTTATACTGAGCTGTATAAACAGGAGACAGATGCCGGATGGAATATCCTCGATTTCTTTATAGGGAATTAGAAAAGCTGTAACGTATTGCTTTCACAGTAATCGCGTTACAGCTTTTTATATACAGTACTAATGCTTTTCAAGCTCTTCAAGCTTTCTGCCTATTTTGTGATACAGCCGCAAATATAAAATAAAAACCGCAAGTATCAAAAGCAGAATCACACCGGAAACCTGAATTCCTAATGTAGTAATGGAGGATGCATTTACACCCAGCCATAAAAAGGCAAGAAGCCCTATGATAAAAGCCGAACAAATGGCCAGCATGGTAAGCAACGACCTCCAGCTTGTCAAAAGTCGCTTATATAAAGCAATCCTTGATGTTCGATCACTGAAAATCTCCGGTTTTGTGCCAGTTTCCATCTCTGTACGAAAGTAATTCCACACACCATTAAACTCGCCTTTTTCATGATAGATATTGTCCCATCCCGCCTCTTTGTAATTTTCCACATACTGGTCAGGGTCACGAATATCTTTTTCATAATATCCAAGGTGATAATAATAATTTTTCGGCGTATCTTTTTTAAATATGTATTGAATTCCGTTTTTCCTTACGAAATGAAGCCCCTTCTCTGACATGCTGTGCAGATACTCTGCTTCTTCATCCATATCGGAAACAAAAAACAGCTTATACTTTTTCACATTCTCAGCAGGAGCTGCGCTCACTGGCTTTTCTATTTCCTGCGTAGCTTGCTGTGGCTTGCCGTCCGCATCCGCTTTTAGCTCTTCCATCATTTTATCCAGACTGTCTGACGCAATCAGCTCTTCCTTATTTTCGTCATCCGAAGAAATCTGATCAAGTCCAGATTCCGAAGTTGTGCTTTGTTCTTTTTTTTCTTCACTCATGGCGTACCCTCCATTTCCTCTGTATCAATACCGTAATGCTATTGTTCTGTCAAAAACAGCTGAGCAAGCTTTGAAAATGTATCCACACTTGCTGCATAATCATCCGCTTCACCGAATCCAAAGGAAGCATAGATGAATGGTATCCCTGCCTTACAGCAGGATACCTGATCTGTCTTTGTATCACCGATATAAACAGGCTGCTGCAGGTGATTGCGTTCCACTATGGATTTCAGATTTTCAAACTTCGCTTTCCCAGTTCTTCCGGAGCATTCATAATCTCTGAAATATTTCTGAAGATCATGTACAGCAAACATTGCCTCAATATAACCATCCTGACAATTTGATACTATATACAATGGATACCGCGCTGACAGCTTTTCCAAAGTATCCTCAACATGGGGATACAGCCTACCGCCATGCTTTCGCAAATACTCACATTCGAATTCACAGCAGGTTTCGATAAGTCGCATCCGCTTTTCATAGGATAGCTCAGGAAACAGTCTTGCCGCGATATCCTCATTCAAAAGACCCATCACAGACGCGAGCATGTCTGCTGTTATAACTTTACCTTCGATTTTTTCCCGCTCCAGAATAACCGTATATGCTTCAGCGATTCTCTGCGTCGCATCCCAGAGTGTGCCGTCAACATCAAAAATAATTCCATCTGTTTTCATATGAACCTCTTCTATCAAACTGTAACCGTTAATTATCGTAGCATATTTTACAGAAAATGGCTACACTATTTCATGCATTCGCAGCAATTCGGATAAGAAAATTCGCATACCAGAAAAACTCATCATGGACTAGATCCATACGGATAATCGTATGCTCCTGCAGGGACAGCAGTTCCTGAGATAGCGGCTTCATAAGCAGAGTGTCCTTTCTGTGTGAAAATTGTCTTCCGTAATGCAGCGTTAAACGACTGCTTTTTATTTGAAAAGAACGCGGTCCCCATGTACTCGATTTCCCATAGGATGTTTTTTTATGCGCCAGCTGCCTGTTGAACATTTTCAAGGCTGTCTGATACAGCAACCAGCGACTGTGAACCTCAATCGCGTCGGAAAAGCATAAATCCGCATATCTAATGCTGGATGGGTGCTTGTGCAGCTGATGGATCAAATCCTGTAAATCCGTGTGATAGACCTCCTCATATGCAAGCAGATGTTCCTTTTGTTCTTTTGTTGCATGAAGTCTTATTTTAATCGTTCGATACATAACTGATTACCTCCTTTTACCCTTATATACGGATGGAAGAGGTGAAATTCCTAAAATTTATTAAATTTTTTATTTTATTATTTTCATACCTTGCAGATCTTGGAGATGATACGCATAGCAGTTATAACTCTTTGCTTTTACAGAGGGCCAGAAACTCATCATATTACATCACCATATGATGGATAGCTGCGATTATTTCTTCTCTCACTTCATTTTTCAGCGCATGAGGTTATGTGTGCTATGCAGGATATGGGTATACATACTCATACAAATTTCTGTTTTAAAGGATGCAAAACCACGCAGTATCTACTTATGTATGCATATTCCTGAGCAACGATACGGCAGTTACTATTCAACTGTCTTAGACTGAGAAAACACGTGTACTACTAGAGATATCACCGTTGTTGCTATTGCCTGTATTTATATGATTACAGTATTTGAATATATTATGATGTGTGGACAATAGTAACTAATCGGGATGGGATATATGCACAAATTTAAAAATTAGGTATGGACTTTTAAAAACGATTATGATATACTTTTATGGCAGTGAAATAAAACGGTTTTATCTAACCACTTACTGCTGATCAGAGCTGGAGTAGTACTCAAGAGGCTGAAGAGGTGCCCCTGCTAAGGGTATAGGTCGGGAAACTGGCGCGAGAGTTCAAATCTCTCCTACTCCGCCATAAAAAAGTGAAACATCGCAATTGCGATGTTTTTTTATATACAGATCGTAGAAGAGAATTGAACACAGATTCTATGGTGTCGACTTAGGAGTAGGGCATAGGAAACGGTTAAGTGAACAGGCTATACTGTGAAACTCCAGGCATTCCAACAGCTGTGCATTCATTATGAAGTGCCCTATAGAAAAAGGAGGCTGGATAAATGATCATTACGTGAAATTGATCAAAACCAAACCTCGTTTTCATAATATGGTTCCGTTTAAGAAAGAAATTTTTTGCGATCCCTGCTTCTGCTAATCCTCAAAAAGTACGGTAGAAAGATAACGTTCTGCAGTATCTGGCAAAAGAACAACAATTCGCTTTCCTGCAAACACATCCCGTTTCGCAAGCTGTAAGGCCGCATACATAGCTGCTCCACTGGAAATGCCGACTGCAATTCCCTCTTCCTGTGCAAGTTTTTTTGCTGTGGAAATAGCAGCTTCATCCTTGACCTGCACAATCTCATCTACAAGCTCTCCATGATAGTTTTTTGGTATAAATCCTGCACCGATCCCCTGAATTTTGTGCGGGCCTGCAGCTCCACCGGATAATACCGGAGAATTTTCAGGCTCCACAGCCACCATCCGGATATCCGCATTCTTTTCTTTCAGATAAGCTGCAACTCCACTGATTGTGCCACCGGTGCCGACGCCTGCGACAAATACATCAAGCTTTCCATCTGTATCTCTCCAGATTTCCTCTCCGGTATGAAGATAATGAGCGTTGGGATTGTCCGCGTTTTCAAATTGCTGAAGAATGATGGAATTCGGTATCTCCTTATGCAGCTCCTCAGCTTTGGCAATTGCTCCCGTCATCCCCTTACTTCCCTCAGTCAGTATCAGCTCAGCACCATATGCACGAATCATTTTCCTGCGCTCGACACTCATAGTTTCCGGAAGAACGATCATTAGGCGTATACCGAGAGCCGCCGCAGTCATCGCCAAACCGATACCTGTATTACCAGACGTCGGCTCAATCAGTACTGTGTCTTTGTCAAGCCTTCCTGCCTTTTTAGCCTCCATAATCATTTGATATGCAATGCGATCCTTTACACTTCCGCCAGGATTGAAAGCCTCTGTTTTCACCAGAATCTCTGCCTTTTCCTCTTTATTCAAACGATGAACCCTGATCAATGGCGTGCTGCCAATCAGTTCGGTTATGCTGTTATATATTTTCTCCATGTATTTGTTCTCCTTTTCTTATCCATCTTCTTTTGTTATTTTATATAAACTAAGGCGAGGTAATAACATCGTGTCGTATGATGAAACTTGTCAGCAATATGAATTTTCAGTTTCACTCTTCCATCTCCTATCATTTTACTGGGATTATATGTTATTTTCCTTTGATTGTCAATGCATAAGATTCAATATTCCTATAATTTTTGTATGATATGCTTGTCTTTTTGATATATATCAACTAAAATATAAGATAAGAATTGATGGGAGAGATATGATATGAAAATTTCTACAAAGGGCATTTATGCACTGGAAGCCATGATTGAGCTGGCCTCAAGAAATACTGCATGTGTCAGTATTCGCGATATAGCTGCTGCCAGAAACTGCTCGGTGAAATATCTGGAACAGATTTTCAAACAATTGAAAAAAGCACAGCTCCTGATAAGTATACGCGGCAAGGATGGCGGCTATCAGATTGCAAAGGATCCTGAAGAAATAACGGCAAAGGATATTATTCTGGCAGTTGAAGAGAAACTGGATCCTGTTGTATGTCTTTCCCATACATGTACTCGCTCCGGTATTTGTCGGACACAACCGGTGTGGATGGGTATGCAGGAACAAATCTACAAAGTCCTTGAGAGTAAGACACTGAAATATCTAACTGATATTTATAGAAATGAGGTGAGTGCATGAAGCTGTCAACAAAATCACGATATGCGGCAAGATGTTTAATTGATCTTGCTATATACGGTAAAGACCACCCGCTGTCAATTACAGAAATAGGTGCACGTGAGGAAATTTCCGAACGCTATCTGGAGCTGATCTTCGCAACATTGAAAAAAGCCGGGTTCATCGCAAGTGCCCGGGGAAGCCAGGGTGGTTATCAGCTGATACGTCCGATTGAAAGTATCACGATTTATGATATCATTGCGTTGATGGAAACCAATACAAGCATCGTCAACACACAGGATGAACGCGATCCAATGAAGAGAATACTGATGCGTGAGGTCTGGTCTTTGATTGATGACAATCTAAAAGCATACCTTTCTGACCTGACTATTGCGGAATTATCATTATCTTAAAGCGATGCACGCAGCTTCTTTTTTAAAAACTCCATCTTTCATAAAGATGGAGTTTTCGTACTGTATAAACAGCACATGAGATTCAAGTCCCTGGACGTTTCTTTATGAAGCTGCTATGCAGTCTCAGGTGCGCCCTCACCAATCCCTGAACAGTACCAATGGTATTCAGGGCAGACTCTCATTCAGAGAATCTCAGGTGCATGAAGAATATTCATAGCACCGACAACATCACGATGATGGTGAAAACCACAGCGGCAGGTATAGGTTCTTCCTTTCACGTTATTGATTTTTCCACAGGAAGGACAGCGTTTGCTGGTAAGTCTTGGATTCACGTAACGAATATGGATTCCTGCAAGCTTTGCTTTATACGCTATAAATTGCTGGAGACGCTGATAGGACCAGCAAATCTGTTCATGCTTTGAAAATTTTTTTTGTAAATGGTACAGCTTTTCCAGACAGATAATCTGGATTTTCTGTTCAATTGCAAAATTTACAATCTCACGCGCAAGGCAGTGATCGATATAGCGTTTGTAATCATTCAGACGATGGTACTGCTGTTTCTTTTTACCCTGCGTTCTCTTTATAAATTCATCCGCTCTTTTTCTGAACCTTCTTGTGTGATACCGGATTTCTCTGCCGTTCCCGACAAATCGGATTACACCATCGCAGGTATAACAAACTGCCGGACATCGCATACCAATATCAACTCCCATTTTCCTTTCCTCGTTCAGAATTCCGGCAGTATTCGGTGTATGAACACAAAGCAGCAGATAAGCGTAGAAATCGTGATGTATTTCTCTTATATCCGCTTTTACCAATTCCCCACTGCATAACCGCTTCCACTGCTGTTTATGTATTTCGGTTCTGATACGCAGTTCAGGAACAAGAAAGCTTTGGCCAAACGTGAATACAATTGAATTCTTCTCAAGCTGCATAGATTTCGCCATACAGGAAAAACTGCTGGGATACACGGCCCTATGCTGCAGTCTGCGCTCCTCATACAGAGTCTTCGCATAGTGCAGTACCTGATTTTTGGAATAAAATGCGATATCTGAACTGACCCATTTATATGGTATAAATATGACACTTCCCAGCTTTTGATATCGTCTGATGATCCGCTCGACCTCATCCTGAAAGCGCCTGCTGTATGCACGGAGTGTCTGTTTTTCATCATACGTGGCCTGTAACTGCAATTTAATGGTAAGATACATGTAATTTTCCTCCTTTCACTATATACATACGATTAAAATTTTCAAAACTCCTAAAAAAAGGCAAAAAAAACCTATATAAGGCTAAAAAATATAAATTATCTGAACATTGAACGGTTAATGATACAGTAAATACAATTTTTAACATATCTTGTTCAATTACTAAGTATCATAGCAGTCTAAGTTAAATATAATAGCAAATCTAAAACACGCATACAAGCTAACCTGTATGCACTGCTTCTCTTGAACGGTCCAGTCACTTTTCGATCTGCCTCCCGTCTCAACCATCAACGCGTTGAAATCGTGGGTTGGCTCGCATGTTTGTGGTTACCATGCCACACACAGTATACCAATCGTGGTTCGACGTTTATATACACAGCCGGTTATGCATTTAGCTGAAAGCCTGCCATGGCGCAATCGGGTTCCCTCTTCTGCTCCTGAAATTTGTTGGTCAAAAGTTGGCAAACTTTTTGATAGCGAAAAAAAAGCCGAAGTTTATCGGCTTTTATCGTTCTATGGAGCAGATGAGGGGAATTGAACCCCCGTATCAGCCTTGGCAAGGCTGTGTTCTACCATTGAACTACATCTGCATAACTGGCGGTCCAGATGGGACTCGAACCCACGATCTCCTCCGTGACAGGGAGGCATGTTAACCACTACACCACTGGACCAGTATATTCAAACACATTTCAAAGATTAAATGGCGGTCCAGATGGGACTCGAACCCACGATCTCCTCCGTGACAGGGAGGCATGTTAACCACTACACCACTGGACCTTCAGCTTGTATTACCACAATGCCTGTATATAATACCACGAAACTTCATTCTTGACAAGTAAAAAATGAAAAATTTATTGATTTCTTATCACTTTTTCCTATACCGATCATCGTCATCACTTCCTCAGCAATAATGAAAAAGAGATTCCAAAAAGGAACCCCTCATGTATTCATATACTCAGGCTTACCCGAATTGCCCGATTGATCTTTTCCAGTGTTTTTTCATCCAATGTACAGATCCACTGCCCCAATCTCTTCTTATCTATGGTACGCAGCTGCTCACAGAGGATCATAGAAACATAGCTCAGTGAATCATCACTAAATATGACGTGTGTGGGAATTGGCGGCTTTGACATCTTTTTTGAAATAGGAGCAACAATAATTGTTTTTGAATAGCGGTTACCTTTATCATTCTGCACGACAACAACCGGGCGAACGCCTCCCTGCTCGCTACCGACAACCGGAGAAAGATCTGCATAGTATACATCTCCTCTCCTTATCATTACTTCATCACAGCCACCTGCATGCTCATAATCACCTGCATCATTTCCTCCGGGCTCAGGTCATCAGAAAATACAGTGAACTCGACATTATCATACACCGCACTTAGATGGTTTCCATCGTAGAATCCTACCACATCCAACGCATCCATCATTTCACCGGGCATAATCACAGTCTGCGTCTCCTTTACACTTTCCTTCTTTGTTTCCACAACCGTAAAATTCTTATCTCCCGTATACTCCAGAACATGCTTCGTCTGTCCGTTCGCATTCATACTGCTGATATTTTCAAGCTTGGCATCATACACCATAACCGGATATAAAGGCAAATCGACAGCCGTTATTGCAGATGTAGCCTTTGACTTTTCCAGAACAGTCGGTGCCTTGAAATAATCATCCTTGATTTTTGCATTATAATCCGACTTTGTAAACACAATTTTAAGCTCAGATGTATTGTCCTTGTTATAAATCTGCAGCCATTTCAGCTTGGAATCCTTATCAAACATGATTTCCTCATGATCGAAATTTTTATTATTTGGATAAGATACCTTGCTTGTCACAAGATAACCGCCCTTCTCCTCCTTAATCGCTGCATCCTTTCCCTTCACAATATCTGAAATTGACTGCAATAGATACGGTTTTGGAGAGTTCATCGGCCAGTCTCCCTCAAACTTGAAAATCTGATTCAGACTTGGTGTTACTACAAAAACTCCAGCATCATTTCGAAGAATAATCTGTTCCTGATTCAACTCCTTATCCGTCAATGTCACCTTGAAGAAATCCTTATCGGCCTTCTTATAACCGACCTCCACAGCATATGTCTTCACATCCTCACCCTTCGCAATTTCCATATTGCCTTCCAGGATATAGGAATTCATATCAGACATCTTTTTCTCAAACTGCTTATCAAAGGATTTTGGTTTCATTGCGAAGATGAGTGCGATAGCCAGAACGACAATACCAACGCCTGCAATGATTTTTGATTTCATATTAAATCTCCCTCCTGCTCACCCTACTTTATGCCAGGATTTCCGGAATCATTCATAATTGAAGAATATTTTCATAAAGTAGAACAGGTGAAGAAAATGAAAAAAAAACAAAAAATATGTCTCATTATTACGATTCTATTCTGTCTGAACTATGCTTTATCCATGCTCTTGGGCTTTCACTATCTGACACAGCTGATAACCTCGATTCCATGGCTGGAAAAACTGATTGCGTTTGTAATCGGTGTATGTGCCTTTATTGACATTCTCACATTCCGTCCTGAAGAATAAAATCGCATCAATTAGCCATCCCTTCAAAGGAATGCAAATGCTCATGTAAACCAAACATCAGACAAGCATGAAGACTCTATGTAATACAGATTATAGATTAAAAAAAACGATACCAAATAAAAAGCTCCGATTACAGCTTCGGAACTTTTCAGTAATTCTATGCATGACTCTGTGCAGCTTCTTCCAGTTCAATCCCGGGATCTGCTGTCAGATCAAAATCACCGCGCACGCCATGCGTGTACGCAATATATCCTGCAACGGCAATCATTGCCGCATTATCTGTACAGCAGGACAATGGAGGAATGATGAATTCAATATCCTTATATTTATCAGCAAGACCCTTTTCCACCTTTTCACGCAGACAGGAATTTGCGGCAACACCACCTGCAAGCACCATCTGAGCAGGATGATATTTTTGCAATGCATACTCCGCACGCTCCAGCAGGGCGCCAAACGCGGTTTCCTGATAGGATGCAGCCAAATCAGCGGCGGCAAAGGTTTCATTTTTTCGCTTACAGCGATCAATGAACTGCAATACACTGCTCTTCAGTCCACTAAAGGAAAAATCCATTGGATTCTCTGTTTTCGGTCTTGCCAGCTTATACATTGGCTTGCCTTCCTTAGCGATTCTATCCACATAAACACCACCTGGATACGGCAGTCCCAGCACTCGTCCTATCTTATCTCCAGCTTCACCAATAGCATCATCCTGTGTAGTGCCTAGGATTTCAAAGCTCCACTCATCCTTCATATAAACCAGCTCTGTATGTCCACCGGATACCACAAGTGCCAGCAATGGAAATTTCAAATCCGTAATCAGCCGATTTGCATATATATGTCCGGCTATATGATGAACCGGTACCAGTGGCTTATGAAAAGCCCATGCAAGCGTCTTAGCCGCCTGCACACCGATATGCAGACAGCCTACCAGACCCGGTCCCTGCGTAACAGCAACCGCATCAATGTCTTCCATCACAACATTCGCTTTATGCAATGCCTCCTCGATAACCATAGATATGTTTTCCACATGAATCCTGCTTGCAACCTCTGGAATAACACCACCAAATTCCTTATGTACATCAATCTGTGTTGCAACGACATTGGACAAAATCTCTTTTCCATCCGCTACAACCGCCACAGCTGTTTCATCACAACTGGATTCCACAGCCAGTATGAGCGTTTGTTTCATACCAAATTACCTCCCAGGGCTTTGCACATCACAATGGCGTCTTCGCCATTATCATTGTAGTACCCTTTACGTATATTCACCTTCATAAACTTATAGGAATCATAAAGACAGCGCGCTGCTTCATTCGATGGACGCACCTCCAGCATGATTGTTTCACACTGTTCCTGCTCTGCCGATACAATCATAAAATCCATCAGCCTGCGGCTATACCCTCTTCTCTGAAAAGAAGGATGTACAGCAATATTCGCCAGCTGACAGCACTCAAATGTTATCCAGAAATCAATGAAGCCAGCAATCTTTTGATTCTCTTCCAATACATAAAAATGACCAAATTCATTCTCATGCAGCTCGTAAAGAAACATTTCCTTTGTCCAGCGACTGCTGAAGCAAATCTCCTCGATCTGCATGATGTGCTCCAGATCCCTGTCTGCAGCCCTGCGGATCATGGCTTTACCTTATATGCATCCGACTCCTTTAAATAACGCGGAGTTAATGTATGTACATTCTCAATCTTTCTATAAAATGGACGCAATGCGATGAAGTTTTCAAGAAACTTTGGTTCCTCCGCCTTCCGATCAATTAGCTCACAGTCTCCAAACAGCTGATAATCCGCTTGATTCAGAAGCAAACGAATTTCATCCAGTGTCAGAATCTGTTCCTCTTCAACAAATTTACCACCCTGTAAAGCTCCTGTATAAGCACGCTGACTTCTTGCATCCAGCATGACATATGCACGCTCATGAACTCCTGCATAAAGCTGCAGAGTGGAAACAGCGTATAGCGGTATATGCTTTCTGGTACATAAAACCTTCGCAACGCACATTGCTATCCGCACACCTGTATAGCTTCCCGGTCCGTCTGTGATCACAACCTCATCCACATCATCACTGTCCCAGCCGGCTTCCTTCATCAGGCGCATCAGCTCTGGAAATATGGTCTCCGATTGTCTCTTCCATGATAAATTAGCAGTGCCGCATATCATACGATCATTTTCATACAGACCGATAACCAGATACTTGTGCGCACTGTCCAAGCATAATGTTTTCATTATAACGCCTCCACAATTTTTTCATACACTTTGCCTTTTGGATCAAATGTAAACATTCGTTTTTCATCTTCCCCCTCTACTCTGGTAATATCGATGTGTAATCGCTCCTCTGGAAGCTGACTTTCAATAAAATGCGGCCATTCAATCACACATACACCATCATCCTCAAAATACTCCTCAAATCCGAGATCCTGAGTGATTCCCTCCAGCCGATAGGCATCAATATGGTAAACCGGCATGGAAGTACCCTGATATATTTTTAAAATGGTGAAGGTAGGCGAATTGATTGTTTTTTTAACACCAAGCCCCTTACCGAGATATTTTGTAAATGTTGTCTTACCGGCTCCCAGATCACCGCTTAATGTAATCAGCATTCCCGGTTTTATAAGAGAAGCTAATTTCAATCCAAGTTCTCCGGTTTCCTCCAGCGAACAGACAGGTATTTGTTTCATCGTTCTCACCTCTTATTTCTTCTGCAGTGCTTTCTTCCTCTGCTTCATTGCCCATTGCGATAGAGCATACAGTGATTTGTAAACAGGTAAATCAAACTCTCCGATAAATTCATTAATCGTTGGGTTATAATTCGCCTTGAATTTGGTAAGACCGCCTTTCAAGCTGCCTTCGATTCCTCCCATATTACTCCAGCGACAGCCCTTTTCAAAGCTCCATGTCATACAGCTGTAAAAGCTGGCATAAGGTGCCATATAACGCTTATAGCGCTCATCCATTCCTGCATACAGTATTTCTGCAGTCGGTCCGAATTTTACACATAGCGCCCCGGAAACAACCGCAATATCACCATCACGCTCCAGATTCTCCTGCAGCTCCTTTACCTCGCGACTAAGAGAGGCGTGAAGCTCTTCCAGTGTAAAGCGTTTTTTCTTCGCATTCTCCGGACATTTTGCCAAATCTCTTTCATTCTGCTCATATCGCTGCTTTGTATCCTCATACAGCTTGCGAAGCGGCAGCTTGGCCAGAAAGATGACGGCATCCTCACCGTAGATTTCCATAAGGCGCTGAAAATATTCCTGATCCCGCAGATGAATATTTTTACGCTCCTCCGTACAATGCATAACCCTTGCAAAATCCTCTACACCATCCATATGATAAGGCAAAACCTCAATCATTTTCTTCTGAACCGTCTGTAATGCTTTCCTACAGCCTTTGGACAAGGTAGCTTTAAAGTCATCACAGGCGTAAACATTGGCATGATAACGCGGCTGAATGGTATCATCAATATGCTTTGTGAATCCCTTAAATACAGCCCCCTGATCCTGCAGCATCTGTATCATAGCATCGATATGCTCATAATGGTTCTCATTTGCTTCTTTTATTGTATAATCGTTACAGTGAACAGCTGGATCAAAGGTAATAAACAGGCACCTGTACTTCCTTGCATAGCGCTTCAGCTCTTTCATGAGAAATGACACAAGCGCAGTATTCGAAAAATCTAGAACCGGTCCACGTGGAATATAAAACATACTGAATCCCAGTGGCAGTGGCTTGATGAGTATCATGCAGCTTGCTACCAGCTGATTTTGATATTTTACACCCACAATTGTGTGCTTCCAGTTTTCCTTTACAAGACCCCAGCTGCTGGATTGCAGAAGATTGCATAATTCATGTTTGCTTACAAACGCATCATGCTCCTTTGCATCGACTTGTTCTATAAATTGATATTGCATACTACCTCCATAGAACTATTTGTTCTTTAATTTCTTATAAAGTGCATACGGCCCCTTTTGGATTGGCAGAATAAAATCACCAACCAGCTCTTCCACGACACCGTGAAAGCCTTTTTTAAACTCATAAACCCCATAATCCTGCGCATTCTTATCAAAATCGCCGGATAAGCCATAGAAATTATATTTGCAAATTCCATGCTTCAGAGCATATTGCAGCATATGCCACTGAATTGCATACGGCGCATTATATTTCTTAAAGGTATCATATGCGGCGCTGTAAAGGTAGACAAGCTCATCTTGCGACTGAATAAAAAACGACGTAGCCATCGGTATACAGGCTCCATGCTCCTGCTCCAAGGTATCTGCATCCTTATATTTCTTTTCATTTAATGTCAATGCTTCATCCACTACCTTTTTCTTTTTGATAAATTTCTTACTGTTCGGCAGTTCTTCAAGCTTGGCGAGTATCTCTGCATGCTCTTTTTCCAGCTCCTGCTTTTCCAAATCCAGCTTTCTACGGAAATCATTTAAATCGAGATATGCCAGGAGTAGCTTCGCATCCTCACCATAAGCAATCATTTGATTTCGGTAGAATTCCGGCTCACGCTCCGCAAATTCACAGCGCTGTGAGGTATGATGCATCATATCAAGAAAGATGTCCAGTTCATCGATAGACAATTCACGCACCTGTATTCCCTGCTTTAAGGTTTTATTCACTGACCAGCGTGTCTGTTGATGCATTTCCTTGAGGAGCGTATTCTCATCCTTGCCATCCAGGTATAAGGCAAACATCCAGCGAATCTCTGAAATCACCTGAAAATCCTTGGTAAAGCCCTGATGCTCATATCCTGAAGCAATCATATTGTCCACTACATAGGAATGATCAAAGCCATTTTCCACCAGCTCACCATCGATATCGCGCTCTTTATATAATACATTTGGGTCAACAACTAAATATAAGCCCTTTTTTTTCTTCAAATATGCGGCTAGCTCCTTCGTAAAAAAACGCAAAAGCTCCACGTTATGATAATCCATTAGAAATCCGCGTTGCGCATAGTAAAACCGGTACAGCTTCATTACCGGTATGGATGTTAATGGAGTTGCACAGATAACTTTATCCTGCTCCTTTACTCCAACGTACTCAACATCCCAATGATTGATTTTTTTTAAATCCATTGCCTTCAGCGAGTTCATAAAATCCCGATAGGGATGCTGATTCCGGAATGCTTCATATTCCTGAGGTGTCAACGTTGTAAACTCCAAAATTTCGTCCTCCTTTTCAAATCTATCGTAATCTGTAAGCATAATCTGTATGCATTTTCCTCATATCGTCAAAACAGTATTATTATACCACGTTTGTTGATGATTTTTTAAATTAAGGGTGAAATTTAAGAGAACTTTTCTGTTTTATAGATAAAGCACATATATTCGCCTGTGAAAGTAATAAAATGGATTCGTAGAGCATGCTTTCTATTTTCACAACCAGAAATAACCAGCTGTCTTATTCTTACTATACACTTATACTAAACACATATAGAGTCACACCTCAACTACTTATAAGTCTGAAATTTTGCAGGGTGTTAATGAAAGATACAGATTTATAAAATCAGATTTACTATATGTATTATTATGAATCAATGCAAAAAAAGACCCATCGTATGATGAGTCAGATTACCTGGCAGCGTGCTATCTTCACTGGAGCCAGTCCAGATATT
>OBWZ01000039.1_pt1 | contig 142274 bp, 131 predicted proteins | sample 1476561 | NCBI WGS metagenome assembly OBWZ01 (sample SAMEA2580138, study PRJEB22360) | human gut metagenome | biome: human gut; feature: human-associated habitat; material: faeces | place: Denmark | collected 2008/2010 | reverse complement strand
TCTAGGTAAACAAGTTTTTATTATTTCACTTGTCTACCTAGAAGGGAGCATATCACTTCACGATTTAGAAATCGTTAAAGCGACAGCCCCTTGCAAATTTTTATATACACTTTTATTATCGCTCTATATTTTCCGCTAATGTCATCAACAGCTTATCATCATTCCGATTAATCATCTTCATTTATTTCGTGGTTACTGAGCAATGACCTGAGTTTCGCCCCGCCAGATTTTATATTTCTAAAAATAGTCAGGTGAAATAGTTCAATTAACCTTTTCACCTGACTATTTACATAGCAAAGAGTCTATGTACAATTACTTAGTGTAACAGCACTCATTCTACCAATATCTTTTAAAAATCTAATTCTTAATAATCAAACTGACGATAATATCTACGAATAGAAAGTGGATGTCTTAAAAACAGCTCCATATATGCATCTACACGATTATTAACACCATGCATTACCAAATGAGAAATTGTTCCTCTAAATTCCGGACTAATTCCTTTTAATTCATGTTCTTTTGTATCAATAATAGTATAGTTTGCATTTACACGTGGAAGAAATTTTGCAACACGCTCAGCTAATGGTCGTTGTTCATCCTCTCCCATAAACAGAGTAACTGGTGTATCTTCAACGATAATCTCCTGCATTCCGTGGAAAAATTCTTGACAGCTAATAGATTTTGTACGGATCCACATCTGCTCCTCCCAATAGCACATAGCATAGGAATAGGTTGCCCCATACTGATTTCCTGATCCAATAAAGTAATGAGGAAGATCTTTATGTTCTTTCCAAAATGCCACCTTATTTTTTGCATACTCATATGCCCACTCATCGGAATCTTTCTCAACCTGAGCTAATACATCCGCAAGATTAGCTTCCATCTCTTTATTATAACGGTCATAATCATCAAATTCACCATTTTTATACATCAAGTAATTTGCAACCATATAAAATTTCAACTGCTCATTCATTGGATAAACAATCAGATAATCTTGCTTGTCAGGCTGTGTGAGAGTAGTACCTGGATTATCGATGAATGAAAATACTTTTGCACCTTTTTCATGTACTCTGTCCACTAATTCAACCATTTCTTTTGTATTTCCAGATACTGAAGATATAATTACTACAGATTTATTTGTAAATTTTTTGTTTCCTGTAGTCAAAAACTCAGCTGCATTTTCAACAAATACTGGAAGCTTTGAACGGCCACGCATATATACTTCCACCTGCATACTGGAAGCATAAGTACCTCCAATACCAATAAAATAGATTCCATCAAATCCTTCTTCCCAGATTTGATCAATAATTTTTTCAATCTGCGGACGAAGAGCAAGTGCTCCATTCACACTATCAATCTGTGCTTGCTCGTTAAAATTACGCAAACAAGCTCCTTCTGTTTCTTTCCACGCTTTTGCTTCATATTTCATAGTTGATATCTCCTTTCACTACTTTCTTTTTAATACAATTTCGTTGTCTGCAAATCTAAATTTAAGAAAAATTGTATAGCACGTTGAATCATTTTATCCCAATAAGGCCACTCATGATCCCCTGGTCCTTCCATATAAACATGACCATAACCATTACTTTCAGCAACTTTTCTAAATTTCTGATTATTTTCATATAAGAAGTCTTCTGTACCACAAAATTGAATTAACCTTGGACGATTTTCGTCTTTAGCAAGTTTCTCTACCAAAAACAGTGGATTTTCCCACTCTTCTGGTTTTCCTGCTTCTCCATGAAAACTCTGTATTTCTTGTGGCGACATATCTTCCCAATTTCCGGCAAGTACCATCTCCGTAAATCCTACATAATCGAGTACTCCTGATAAACTTGCCACAGCTTCATACTTCTCTGGTCTATTCAATGCAATCTTCACTGCACCATATCCACCCATACTCTCTCCAGCTATAAATGTATTTTCTCGTCTTTGATCCAAATGAAACCATTTCCCACAAATAGCTGGAAGTTCATCTGCAACATAATGGAAATAATCAATTCCAACTTTTCCTGTTGTGTAAAAACTACGTTGAACTTCAGGCATAATTATTATGAAATTATATTTTTTTGCATAATATTCAATTTTAGAAAATCGCGTCCATTCATCACTATTTCCTGACAGTCCATGAAGTAAATAAAGAACCTTCGGTGTTCCCTCATAAAGAGGTGTTACATCATTAGAAACATCTGGGAAAATAACATTAATCTGTGTTGTCATTCTTAAATTTTTGGAATAAAAATTTCCTGTAAATAATCCCATTATTTTAATTTTACCTTTTATCTGAAAATTGTACATTAAAGTTACATTTATCACCACGCACATAATTGCGATTGAATTCGATTGCCCTTCCATCCGTATCATACGTAAGACTTTGAAACAACATCACGGGTGTTCCTGCATCTATTCCCAACAGTTTTGCATCATTCAAACTAGGACGAACCAAATCCAATGTCTGCTCTGCTTCCGCTAAATGAATCCCATACATTTCATATACTTCATACACAGAAAACACCGATAAATCAATCCCCTCCATTTTGGGAATTAAATAATGCGGTATATATAATTCCTCTAAAGAAATCGAATCTCCGTCAGCATAACACATGCGCTTAATATAAAAAATAGGCTCTTCTGGTTTAATGCCGAACATGTTTCCATACAAATTTCCTGCCATTCTTAGATACTTAGACACAATTCTAAAAGATGGTTTCATATTCCTATCTACCATCGTCTGCGTAAAGCCTTCTAACTTCTCCATGTTTCGTTCGATTTTATGTCCTAAAACGTATACTTCTTTATCAGAAATATATTTCAACAATCCTTCTTTGACCAAGACTTCTATGGCTGTTCTCACGATTTGCTTCTGAACACCAAACATTTCAGCCAATTCTGTATCAGTAGGTATTTTTGTACCAGGATATAAATCACCATCTTCTATTTCTATTCTTAAAATCTCACTCACTTGCTGAGTGATCATTCTTTTACAGGCAGTTTTCATATTTCGGCTCCTTATTTTTTAGTTACCATGCTCCAAAATACTTTAATGTTTCTGTTGCATTTGCTGCACCTTTTTCCATTGCCCCTTCTATAGAAAGTCCATCTACAATTCCTGTTAAAAATCCAGCAATATAACTATCTCCAGCTCCCATACTATCTACAAGATGATCACAAGGAACGATTCCAAAACGATGATATCTTTCACCATCATAACACAAACTGCCTTCTTCTCCCATCATACAAATGACAAGCTTAGGTCCCTGTTTTTGAATTCTTTCCATTTGTTCTCTTACCTCTTTAGTATCTCCTGTATCCACAGAATAAAAGAGATAATCTGTATATGGTATCGCTTTTACACTTTCCTCTGAATCTGGGCTTGTCGCACAATCAAAGGCAGTAACAATTCCTTTTTCTTTCAACTCTTTAAACTGTCCTTCTACTTTGCCCCAAACATCACAAATTACAACATCAAAATTTTTGATATAATCAATATCTTCATCTGTTAATTTATATTTTTCCAATACGCCTTCGTCGTAATCTCCAAATACTCTTTCGCCATCTATCAATTCAACCTGGGTAACGGCTGTCTTTCCTTTTTCTACACGCAAATGCGAAGTGTCAACGCCTTTCGCTTTGATAGTTTCTATCATAATCTGTCCGTAGACGTCATCACCTACTGGTCCAATATATGCAGCCTCTCCTCCTAAACGGAGTGTATAAACTGCCATATTTACCGGGCCTCCCCCCGGAAATGCTTTTCCACCATCTATGTTGTTATAATAATCAATACAGTTACTTCCAACTGCCGCTAATCTCATACGATATCACTCCTTTTTTATCTGGTGTCTCGCCTTGTTAGAACATTCGTATATTGTACCTGATCTGGTCTCGCCATAATCCTAAAAAACTCAATACCTACTCCTCTATCGTCGTTTACAACACCTGACTGATAGTACAAGTATTGTCCTTCTTCTACCTTCAACAATTTAGCTTCTTCTTCTGTGGCAAATGTAATTTCTACTTTCTCCGTCCCTTTAGTCAACAATATGCCTAAATCCCTTAGAACTTTATATAAAGATTCTTCTGCAAAATTGTGAGCTTCCAAACCTTCACACTGTTCGTAATTAATGTAACTATTCTCAATCATCAAAGGAACATTGTTTCTAATCCGCAAGCGATATAAATGAAATACTTTATCTCCCTCTTTTATCTGAAGTTTTCTCGCAACATATCCATCACACGTCTCAATTCTAGAGATTAATACTTCTGTCCAAAGAAAGTACCCTGTTTTTCTCATTGCTTCCGAAGTAGACTGAATTCCCTTTATATTCCTAACTAATCTCGGAGGTGCCACAAAGGTTCCAGATCCTTTTACACTATATAGTTTTCTTTCTTCAATTAGTTGTTGAATAGCTGTATGGAGAGTGGAACGATTCATTTGCCACATTGTACACAACTCCCGTTCGCTCGGAAGCTGTGTATGTGGTTTTAGTTGGTTTTCTTGTATATACCATTGAATCTGCTCCATCGCCATATCTTGCGGACGAATTTTTTTTATTTTCTCCATACAGTTCTCACCTTCTCAACATATTAAGCTAATGCTTATGCACTTTCTTTTTTATTTTTTCTATCCCAATAATAGAATACTGGAAGTCCTGTAGCTACTGCCACAAACGCACAAATTAAGCTCTGCATTGGCGCATATGTAAGCTGGCCCCAAATAAGTGTACCTGTCATAATAATTGCAATAAGAGGCATAATTGGACCACCTGGGCATTTATAAGATGGATCGTATCCATGTTCTTTGCCTTTTTTTCGAAGCACAAAGATTGTACCGAATGTAAGCACATTCTTTAATAATGCTACCATTGTAAAGTATCCTAGCAATGCTGACAAGTTTGAAGCAAAAATTAATACGATTGCAACCGCACACTGTACGATAATTGAAAAATAAGGAGTTTCGTATTTTGGATGAACTTTTGCAAAAGATTTAAAGAATAAATTATCTTTCGCCATAGCATACTCGATACGTGGCTGGAACATAATACAAGATGATAATGAACCAATTACAACAATAATTGCCATAATTGCAACAATTGTACCTGCATACTGTCCAATTCCTGGAAGCTTAGATGCCAACAATGCGATTGGAGCATCAGATGTAGCCATTTCATCAATAGAAAGAATTCCAGAAGCTACAAATGTTAATCCTGCATAAAGAGCTAGTACAATAACTGCTGTAAGAATAAGACCCAAAGGCATATTCTTTTTCGGATTTTTAATTTCGCCTGACATATAACAAGCAGCTCCCATACCATCATATGACCATGTTGTTGTAGCTACACCTGCGATTAGCGCAGCAATTCCACCTGTTGCATATCCTTTCAAAGGTGCAGAAGATAATAAAATATCCCCCTGAAGATTGAATAAACCAATACCAATAACCAATGCAAATGGTAAAATTTTAAGAGCTGTAATAATTGTCTGGAATTTTCCACCGCCTTCTACCGAACGTATATGTACTCCCATGAAAATTAATACAAATACTACAGCAACCAGCTTTAATGCCAAACCATGAATCGGAACAAAAAATGCAAGATAATTCACAATTGCTAAAGCCATGATTGAAATTGACGGTGGGTCAGTTGCCCAAAAGCTGATCCATCCACACAAGAATGCGAGTGGTCGAGATCCTGCTTCACGGAAGTAAACATATTGTCCACCATCCTCTGGATAGGCAGATGCTAATTCCGAATATACAAAGTTTGATGGAATCTGAAGCAATCCCCCTATAATGTATGCTAATACCAGAAACAAGCTACTACCGGCAGCATTTGCTACCTCAGATAAAGATGAAAAAATACCAGAGCCTACTGTAGTACCAACGCCAAGTGCAATAACAGCGCCAAGTCCAAGTTTACGAGCAAGTTCGTTTTTGTTTTCAGACATAAAAACTCTCCTTTCCTTTTAAACAAAGTATAATTGAAAAATCTTGTGCACGACTTTTCTTTTTTTAATTTCCTATTATCTTCGATGCTTTTATATTGTAAACAGCTATCTATCTTCGCTATCACAACTTCTTAAATAATCTATTACTTTTTATTTATTCACTTTCACATTTAAACGATTCCTGCCTCGGCCATTAGCTCACGCATGTTATCAATGGCACGTTTCGCATAAAAACGTGGTTCGTTAATATAATTTGTAACCAATTCAAGTGTTGCAGTTTTATCATAACCTATTCGTTTCATTTCATATAGCATTTCTTTAATTGGAATATTTCCCTCTCCTGGTATCAGATGGGTGTCTGATCCATTTTCTCCATCAATAATATGCATATGATCCATCTTATTTCCGAGTTTATCAAAATATGCCATAATACTTTCATGCTGTACAAATGGTGGAACAATATCACACATGCCGACTACATATGGATTATCCACTCTTCTAAATAGCTCCACCAAATCATTTGCTCTTGTAAAGAAATTAGATTCATACGGTGTTAAAGCTTCAACTACTAGCTTGATTTCTAGTTTTGCTGCATAATCTCCCAACTCTTGAATATTTTTTTCTAATCTGCTCCACAACTGATCATATGTAGCAAGATATCCGCCGTTTGCAGGACTTGTAAGTACAAATTCCGCACCCATCTCTTTTGCCATTTCAAGAGACAGTTTCAGATAATCAATAGCATCTCTTCTCTGAGCCTCTGAACCAATCATATAATTGTAAGGATAGGCATTATGCTCCGGTGTGTAACCAAGCACCGGCATTTCATACTTTTCAATTAATCGGCGAACTTCATTAATATCTCCCGCTTTCAGATCCGGTGCATATGCATGTGGACGCCCACCCCAAAGCTCGATATAATCGTAACCGTACTCTTTAGCATCCATAAAACAATGCTCCAACGGATTCCTCTGATATCCCGATGTAAACATTCCAACTTTTAACATTATTTCATTCCTCCTTGTTGTGTTTTGTTGGTAAAATTATACAATAATTAAGCACCATTTTCTATTCGCAAGAGGTCTAAAATTCAATTATAAAAAATGTATAAAATCCCATAATCATGTTGTTTGTTATTCCAATCCTATACCAATTATGTTATTCTGCATATTTTATCCTCTTTATTTCCCCTTTATTTTCTCTTATTTTTATGCATTATGCATATAGTGGTATGTTTTTGATTTACATTTATACCAATTTCATCAGATACACTTATTTTGCTACTTATTTTTTAGTTATCCATCCAATTGCCAATGCTTTGTGCACCATGATAACTTATAAGTGTTCTAATAGATAGTGTGCAATATCTATTAGAACACTTCGATGACTTTTATTCATTAAGGAACAAGCATTCAGCTTTGATTTTTTTGTTGCTGGATATCTGACCTTTCTAAGGTTCATCTGTTATTTGATGTCGCCTCACTTTTACTCTTAATATCTTTATTTTCCTATATATAAGTTATGTCTTTACAAATATCATTAATCATTAGGAGGTTTAAATAATATGTCTGAATACGCAGATCTTATTTTATTATCAAACTGTATTTTTACAGCCACAGAGGAAATACCTTTCTCTGGATATATTGCTATCAAAAACGACCGGATACTTTCTATCGGAAAAGGATTGGCTCCTACTGAACTAATAGGAACAAACACAAAATATCTTGATTATGGGAACAAAACAATTACGCCTGGATTCTCCGATGTACATTGCTTTTTCACAGGTTATTCTGTAGGATTTGTTGGAATAGACTTATCCGCAGCTACTTCTCAAGAAGATATACTGAATTCAATTAAAGAGTATGCGAAAGGAATTCCTGCAGACAAACCTATTTTGGGACATGGTTGGAACTCCGATACAATCCAACCTAATGGAACAGATTTGTTAGATGAGGCTTTTTCCACTCGCCCTGTTCTTCTGTTTGCAAAAGGCTGCGAAACTTGTTGGATGAATCAAGCTGCTATAAATCGTTATCAGTTTACCCCGGAAACCTGTTATCCGGAGAGTTATGTTCGCTTTTTACCAGACTTACTTGGAGATAAAGACTTTATAATTCCGGAATTTAAGCGCTATATTAAAATGATGAACAGTAAAGGAATCACTTCCATCAAAGAAATGGGATTCGATGATTTCTACGGATTTACTGACATTCTCGCAGAACTAGAATCCGAAAACGCTTTAACTATCCGCGTAAACTTTATGAGCCAACCTGTTGCTGAACCTTTTAATCTCTCATATGGCAAGGAAATGCGTGAAAAATTTAAAGGAGAGTTTGTTCGTTTTTCTGGATATAACCAAATGACCGACGGTTCTATAAGCGAACTTTGCGGTGATTTGAAAAAACCTTATTCCTGCGCAGATACGACCTGTGCACAAGACATTGATTGGGATCTTTTAGCAAACGATACCTTTAAAGCTGATGCCGAAGGATTTCGTTTCTCATTACATGCTCAAGGAGATGCTGCTATTTCAAAAGTATTAGATATTTATGACTCTTGCCAAAAAGATGAAAATGGAAAACTTATAAATCGTCACAGTATTACCGATCTTGAATTCAGTGATCCAACAGACTTGGAGCGTATGGGAAAATTAGGCGTAATTGCTGAAATATACCCTCAAATTCAATCTATCGCAAATCGAAAAGACAAACTTGCCATGATTGAAGAAAAGATTGGTATGGATCGCGGACAGTATTATTGGAACAGACGTAAAATGGCTGACAGCAATGTGTTATTAAGTTGCGGAACTGATCTTCCACTTCTTATTGATGATATCCCAGAATCTATTTATCATGCAGTCGGAGGATACTTCCCTGAAGGTGGAGAGCCATTTAACAAACAAAATATGCTGACTATTCCTGAGTTGCTAACTGCATGGAGTGCTGGCGGTGCTTATAATCTATATCAAGAGAAAGAGCTCGGCACACTGGAAAAAGGAAAAAAAGCTGATATTGTCGTATTCGACGGAAATCTATTTGAAACAGCTATTGAAGAAATTCGTTCTCGCAAAGTAGAAGTAACTTTTCTCAACGGACGAATCGTATATAGCCATGAATAAATAAAAAAATATCTCTCTTATCTAAACAGTTTATATTCTCTTTAAGAAAGGAAGGGAAATATTTATGAAAGAGTCTTATTTTATGGGGATTGATACTGGAACAAACTCTAGTAAAGGTGTATTAATCAATTCTCACGGAGAAATTATAGCAGAACATACAACTGAACATGCAATGACAAATCCTGCCCCAGGTCACTATGAACATGATGCCGACAAAGATTGGTGGGGAGATTTATGTATTATAAGCAATGCACTGATTGAAAAATCTAAAGTTTCACCATCTGACATTAAAGCAATCGGAACAAGTGCACTTGGTGCCGACTGCCTACCTGTCGACGATCAGTGTCGACCTCTACGCAAAGCTATCCTATATGGTATTGATGCACGTGCAACCGATGAGATAGAACAACTCACAGAAATGTATGGGGAAGAACAGATCCGACAGTGGTACGGACGTCCATTATGCTCCAGTGATGTAATGCCTAAGATTCTTTGGATAAAAAATAAAGAGCCAGATATATATGCAAAAACCCACAAGTTTCTAACAGGCTCTAGTTTTATAGCAGCAAAACTTACTGGTAATTATGTAGTCGATCGTTTTTTAGGACTTGCAAGTTTTAATCCACTTTATTTTAATGATGGAACACCAAATCCTGAAACTTGCCTACCAATTTGCCGCCCTGATCAGCTAGCAGAAGTGAAGGAAGCAAATGATATCGCAGGTTATGTAACTGAAACCGCTTCAAAGGAAACGGGTCTTGCAGTTGGTACTCCAGTCATTGTAGGAACAGATGACTCCGGCGCAGAAGCAATCAGCACTGGCGTTGTTGCCCCTGGTAAAATGATGATTCAATTCGGTTCTTCCATTTATATGATTCTCGGGACAAAAGAATTGGTTGATGATGAACGCTTATGGCGTGAAGAATTTATTGTACCAGGACTTTGTGATATATCTGCCGGCACTAATGCTGCAGGCTCTCTTACTAAATGGTATAGAAATACAATTTTCCCAGATGCACTCGAACTAGAGCAAAATGGTGGTCCTGATGCTTATATCACCATGATGCAAGATTTGGATAAAATTCCTGTTGGAAGCGATGGCCTTATTACACTCCCTTATTTTGCTGGTGAAAGAACTCCAATAAATGATCCTCTTGCAAGGGGAATTCTATTTGGATTAACGCTTGCTCACACGCGTCAGCATATGTACCGAAGTGCTTTGGAATCTGTTGCATACTCAGTAAATCAGCAATTAAAGATCATGCTTGAGCACGATGTTCCTATAGACCAGATTTTTGCCGTAGGTGGTGGTGTTAAAAATGACTTATGGATGCAAATTGTTGCAGATGTTACTGGTAAAGAAATCAGTACCCCTGCCATTACTGTAGGTGCGAGTTTTGGCGATGCTCTAATGGCTGCATCGGGAATCAAATATTCAGGCTTTGAATCTTTCAACAAACTTACAGATTTCATTAAACCTGGAAAAACCTATCATCCTAATAAAGAAAACCATGAAGCATATAAAAAATATCAGAATATTTATGATTCTCTTTATCCTGCTACTGTAAACTTAATGCATTGTTTGTCAGACTAATCTTTGTAGATTAGACTTTATAAAGACTATGTGATAATTCTTTCATCAAACAAAAAGTACAGCTGTATGAGTTTTTAATAACTCTTCTGCTGTACTTTTTAAATCTATTATTTTATTCATGAAGCTGAATTGTAAATGAAGTCCTGTCACTTCTGATAAAAGAGCGGCTATACGCAATCGCTCTACCATTATTGTCCCAGTAATCACAACTCAACATAATTAATGCTACTCCATTTGGAATATCTAATAATTTTTTTATCTTACTCGTTCCATCTATAATCTCCATTGTTTGCTGCATACTGGAAATTTCTATTCCATAAAATGCAAAAATATCTTTTATTGTAAAAACTGATGAGTTCACTACTTCTAACTTCGGCAAAACATCTTTTGGTACATATATATCTTCAATTGCCAATGGCTCACTATCCAAAGTTATTTGATGTCGTACACAAAAGATTAAATCATCTGGCTCAATATTAAAATAATTTGCATACTTATTTCCTGCTGGTCTATATATTTTTGCCTGCTCCTTTATCGAAACTCTTTTTGTTCCTGAAGACATTACATTAACAAACCCACCATGTTCATCCAGGTTTTCTTCGTATTTATCACCAACAACAAAAACACCTTTTCCCTGAACACGTCTCAAAATTCCTTCATTAACTAATGCATCTACTGCGTTGCGAACAGTCAACCTATTAATACCATAAGTTTCTGCTAATTTATTTTCAGACGGAATTGCTGTTCCTGGAAGGTACTCTCCCTCTTCTATTCGATTTCTAATAATTTCTCTCAATTGAAGATAAATTGGTGTACGATAACTTAATTTTCCGTCTTCACGCTCTTCATTTTCTTCGGTATAGTTTAATTTATTATCCATAAATCTGCCCTGCTTTTCTCATTATTCACTCTCTATTCTGCTAACAAGCTTGAATTTATCTCCTCTAATTAATTGTTTATAATACATAATTATCACTCCTTCTTCATCTTTCACAACTCCAGATGTAAAAAACAAAGGAGAATCCGGTATTATCTCCAACAACGCTGCTTCTTGTTCACTGGCATATGTAACACTAATATGCTCCTCGCCCGAAATCTGCTTTCTATGATATACATTTTTCAAAATTCGCCCCATGCTAGTTTTATCAGTATAATACTTTTCAAAATCTGGATATCGTTCACAATCAAGATATGTTGTTTCCAAAAAACATGGAACATCATCTATTTTTCTAAGAAGAATATACTCATAAACCTCTTGTCCGAGCAGAACATGAAGTTTCTTAGAAATCTGTTTAGTTGCTTCAACTTTTCTTACAGAAATAATCTTTTTTGCTAAAATAGATCCCTGCTGTCGAAGTTCTCCTACCATTGAATCTACTCCAACCATGTTTCGATTCTTCTTTCCTACAGATACATAAACTCCCGCTCCGTTAACTCTATATAACACCCCACGACCAACAAGTGTATCTACCGCCTGTCTCAGTGTCGTTCTGCTTACTCCCCACATTTCACACAAATCTCTCTCTGATGGAATTCTTGTATTCGGAGCCAATCGATTTACTACAATAAAATCTTCCAATTTTTCCACAGCCTCAGTTCCCGGCGGTATACGATATTCCATATTCTTATTCTCCTTACCATTGTTTACAGACCACTTTCAAATGTAAGCTAATTCTATCATCTTTTTCTTCGTTTTCCAACCAAAACATATACCAAACTCAAACGATTATGTGTTTTTAATATTCATCAAATAATAGCAAGCTTCTTTTTCTTCTCCGGTACAAGCTCCAAAGCAATATACATCGACTAATATTATCCATAATCATGAAAAACCACACCATTTTTAAATCACGCCCAAACATACCAATATAAATCCATGTCAGGCCTATCCTTATCCCCCACATTGTTAATATTGCAAATATAAATGGCATTTTTGTATCTCCAATACCATGAAATATACCCTCATATATAATTAACGCTGCATACATAGGCTCACTAATCGCTACAATTCTCAGTAATGACACTCCAAGCACAATAACCTGCTCATCCTTCGTAAAGAAACGTATAATCACTTCTGCTCCGCAAAAAAGACCTATGGCCATTGCTGTCATAATAGAAACAGCCACAATAAGTCCTGAACGTACAACCGATTCTAATTCTAATTCGTCTTTTTTTCCCACAGCATTTCCAGCAAGTGTACTGACTGCAGTTTGAATACCATATCCTGGCACATAAAAAGCCTGTTCAATTGTAAGTGCAATCGAATGAGCTGCTACACTTAGTGTTCCAAGTCCCGCTACTAATGCTGAAAATACAACATCACCACATCCCACAACAATTCTCTCTCCAATTAAAGGCAAGGAAACATTAAAACAATTTTTTAACAATTTTCCTTCCGGTTTCACCTTCATTCCTTTTAGTGTCACCAATGGATTTTGCATTGCAACCCAAAAAATAGTAACTCCACCTATCCCTTGACTAATTGCAGTCGCTATAGCGGCACCTCTTACTCCCAATCCAGCTCCCGGAATACTGAGCAACATTCCAAATACTGAAATCGTAGTATGAGAGCTAATTAAAAGCTGATTTAATATAATATTCAAAAAATTCACACCAATATTTATATAAAGAGGTGTTTTCGAATCCTTGTTTGCCCTTAATACATTTCCAAATATAATCAGGCTTCCTCTCAATATCAACGGACAGTTTACTATAAAAAAATACTCACTTGCATCTCTCCATATTTCCTGACTAGCGCCCATCCACATTGGCAACACCGGACTAATTGCTAAAGCAATCACTGTTTCAATCACGCCAAGAACAAAAATAATCCAAATTGCCTGTGCTGATGTATGATGAGCAGCTTCCAAATCTCCCTGTCCAGTATATTGGGCAATAAACGAAAGCATTCCCATGCTAACAGCAAACAAAATTCCATTTAACAACCAATTTACAGTGGTTGTCAGACCGACAGCAGCACTTGCAATCGCACCAATCTGACCAACCATTGCAGTGTCTACATAAGCTACAATGGTTTGCAGAGCCTGTTCCAGTATTGTCGGTGCTCCTAAATCCCACAATTCATGCATCTTTGAATTCTTCAAGATTATCCTATTTTTTTCTTTCAAATCAGGCATGATTGTCGCCTCCATTTCACTTGTATTAGCTTTCGAATTATATATGATGTTTTATTTTACCACTATTTTTGTTTGTTTTTTTTACCACTTATCTATTTCAAATTATATCATTGAGGCATATTTATGTCAATTATCACAATCGTATAAACACTGAAGAACAGTATCTTCATTTGCATAAAAAAACCGCCCAAATCTCTGACTTCAGTCAATAGAATATGAGCGGTATATATTTTATTTTTCTTCTTGGATAATCACGTTAATTGTACGATGTGCCGGCCCATCAAATTCACAGAAATATATTTCTTGAGCACCACCTCTTACCATTTCACCATCTATCACTGGAAAATGGCAATGATTTCCAGTAAGCATTGCTTTCAAGTGTCCTGTTGGATTTCCTGCTGTACTACCATAATCTCGAAGCATTCTTGCATGGCTATACGGATAATCTTCTGGTATTAATCGTCCCAGGAAATTCTCAATATCACTTTCCAGACATTCTAATGCTTCGTTCACAGTTACACCTGTTGTTGTGTGCTTTGTAAGAACCGTAACGGTTCCATTCTGAACTCCACTTCTTTTTACAATATCCAAAACTTTCGGAGTAATTACTGTATATTCATTATATTCTTTTGTTAATAATGTAATTGATTCAACATACATCTTCTTTACGCCTTTCTATTAGGAATTCCACCTAAGAACTCAATTGCGTTTTCCCCACAAATTAAATCCAAAGTACTTTCACGAAATCCCAGCTCTTTAATTGCATGTGCCATTCTGATTTGCTCAAATCTCGGATTATTGCTTCCAAACATTACCTGATGTCTCAAACTCCGATCAATCCATGTCATCGGAACATCTCTTGTCAACATCTGTGTATAAAACTCCTTAGCATTATCAAAATACAATGCGCCAGTATCTGTATATACATTAGTATACTTCAACATCAACATAGCTGTCTCTCTACACCATGGCCATCCAAAATGTGCAAGACAAATTTTTAATTTTGGTCTTGCTGCTGCCAGTTCCTCAAACATTTCTGGGCGACAATATTTTGTTAATGTATCCGGTTCCCATGACATTCCACTATGGAAAATAATTGGTTTTTCATATTTTTCACAAATATCATACAGTGGCATCATTCTTTCATCCGTTGGATAAAAATGCCCTTTACCTGGATGTAATTTCAAACCACTTAATTTTAATTCTGCAAATGCTTTCTCCAATTCTTCAGCCGCATCTTCTGCAAACGGATCAACCCCCGCAAATCCAATAAACTTATCTGGTGCCATGTTAACAAGTTGACTAATTTCCTCATTACTTACCAGCACTTTTCCACCTTGCTGTGTACGATAATCTTCTGGAAGTAAGCATAAATAATCCAAGCCTGCACATTTCATTTGATTAAAAATATGTTCCAATGGCGCCGTTCCATTTTTATGAATATCTAATGTATTATGTCTTAGTTCTTCCAACTCTGAATCTTGATTGATTGGTTCATAAAAAGCTGGATGAACATGCATATCTATAAACATATTTCTCTTCCTTTCTGTATTTTATCAATATCTAATTTCTTTTTCCCATGCTCTACTCTACCCATGGTTCAAATACCTGAACTACCGAAGCCGCTACTTCTGCACCTTTTTTTAAACATTCATCTATACTTTTACCATTCAATATTCCATAAAGAAATCCTGCAATGAAACTATCTCCAGCTCCAACTGTATTGACTACTTCTGCCTTTTCAATACCACCTACATAGAATCTTTCACCATCCCATGCAAGACTACCATCTTCACCGAATGTGACAACAGCAATTTTCATTCCACGACTCACTTTATCTTTTAAAAACTCTTCAATCTTAGCATCCCTTCCTTCATGATAAGAATAAAATCCATAAGTAACATATGGTAAGGTTTCTTCTACTAACGGATGATCCAGTCTATCTGCATAATCAAAAGCAATTGGAATTCCTTTTGCTGCAATCTTCGGTAAGGTATTCTCAGCTTTTCCCCAAAGTGCTGTATGAACGAGATCATGCTCTGCCGCAAATTCAATATCTTCTTCATCAAAAACAATATTCTCCAATACACCTTCTACATAATCGCCATGCACACGGTCTTTTCCATCCATATCCATATAAGTTACTGCTGTGGCACCATCGCCAATTTTTAAATGACTAATGTCTACCCCTTCTTTTTTTAATGTCTCTAACATCCATTTTCCATTTTCATCATTACCTGTTGTACTGATAATCGAAACAGGGATTCCAAGTTTTTGAAGATTCACACCTGTATCAACAACATTCCCTGTTGGATATTTTTTCCCAATACGTTCATAAACATCAATACAATTGTCTCCTATTTCTGCAACTCTCATTTTCATTGTCCTCCTTTTTTACTTTTTTAATTCTTTCATTCATTGCATTTTTCTACAACTACATCATAGTCATGATTTAACATTTTTGTAATAATCTCTGCTACGGCATCTTGATTGTTGTTCTTCTCTGTTACAAAATCTGCTTCTTTTTTCACATCATCCACTGCATTTGCTACAGCTATTCCTACCGCTGCATGCTGCAACATGTCCAAATCATTATAGTAATTTCCAACAGTTATAATATCTTCTTTACAAATTTCAAGCATATCTGCAAGTAACTGTATTCCATTCCATTTTGACACACCCTTAGCCATAACATCAATGCAGTTCGGCTCCGAACTTACGTAGTATACCTCCGGAATACACTCATCAATATAAGCGGCCACATCGGTCATATCCTGTGTTGCCATAAATCCTTCCAAGCCATACTTCCAATCTGTTTCTTCAAGCGAATTAATTATTTCAGGAATTACACCGACATTCTTTGCATACTCTAGGGTTTCATCTGTCATCTTTGTAACTTGCCACGTCATACCATTATAAATTTGAAGCTGTATATTCTGCTCAAGACAATGTGTAATTAGCCTTTTACACACATGTGGAGGAATCAAATCATTATGAAGCACTTTTCTATCCTTACATCGTAGTATCTTTCCCCCAGTGTTAAGAATCTGATAATCCACAAGCCATTGTTCATCCTTTAATGACCCCATATCACTATCTCTTCTGCCACTTACAAATGCAATTTTATGTCCCTCTTGCTGTGCTAGTTTAATTGCTTCTTTGCTTTTTTCCCCTAAACTAGAGTCGTCACGTACAGCAGTTCCGTCTATATCCATTGCTAGCAGTTTTCGTCTCATTTTCTTTTCCTTTATCTTGTTACAATGTTTCTCGATACTTGTAAACAACCTGCATAAATTCCTTTACACGGTTCACATCAACTCGATTTTCAAAGATACCTCCATACTTAAATGTGGTTCCTACAACAGCCGCATCTGCCGTTGTTAATTTTCTTTCAATAGTATCCACACGACATCCTGTATTACACAGCACAACTATTTCAGGATTAGCCTCCTTTACGCTTGCAATTAATGTATCATCTACATCTTGACCAGCTGCATTTGCTGAAATACACAATCCATCTGGTGCTGCTTTCGTAATTGTACTCTTAGCAATCTCTGCTAATGGACGAGTATCTAAATTCCGATCCGATTCTGGGTTAATAAAATATAACATTTTCAAATCTTCTAAAGGGAGTGCGGCTTTTCTTCTTAGTAAACTACTAAAATCATTATTATAAAGTCCACCATCACCCACATACACACCACAAAATGTTCCGCGAACAAATTGCGCTTTTACCGCAGCTGCAAGTTCTAAACATGCTCGCCCATCACTAATTGCGTCTACTCCATATGGTACCTTAATCTCAGATCGTAAATTCCCAATTACATATGCCATTGCCGCAGGAGTCACCATATCCATATTTCGCTGGTAGGGCAAACTAAATTCATTGCTAAAAATAATCCCATCTACACCACCATCTTGTAGTGCATGTAAGTCTTCACGTGCATGTTCTACCACCTTATCCATATCATTTTCCGACTTGTATAATGGATCTCCTGGTAGTGGATCAATGTGGAGCATTGCAATAATTGGTTTCTTAACTCCAAACATCTTTTCAGTCCATAACATCTCCTTCGCCTCCTAAACAACTTTGTATTTTTTGATACATTCAATATGTATAAATTATATCACTTGTATGAATATTGTCAATATTCTATTTTAATTATCTTATAAAAAAATATCTATAATTTATAAATGTACGGTTTTTAGTTATTTTACACAATCTTATCATATTTTTTTTATTTTTATTGCATACAATTCCAGTTCGCGGTATAATTCACTCATCTAGTACATATACATATTTTATTTTTTTAATACAAATTATGTTATTCCACTTATTTGCGTAGCTACAGACCTTGGAGAGGGTCTATAAACACTACTACTTTATAATATAAGGAGGTCTATCTTATGAGAACACGTGTTAACTACTTCACGGAAAATTCTGTGCGAATTCCTAAAACGGAATTCTCCATGTTAGGTAATGAAATTTTTCTCCTTACCTAATCGTGGCAATTCTTTTAATTCTATTTTTTACTATTAAAAACAAACAGATAAGGAGATTTTTATTATGGATGCCGTATATGTTGGGTGGTTGTCTATTCTTCCGCCTATGATTGCTATTATTCTTGCATTAATCACAAAAGAGGTTCTATTTTCACTTATAGCAGGTGTTTTATCTGGAACCATTATTTACTCTATCGCTTCTGGTATGAATCCGATTGTTGGTCCCGTTTCTACTGTATTTGACGTTATGATACAAAAAGCTGATATGAATATTATCATTTTCTGTTTTTTGTTGGGCGGATTAGTTTATCTAATCAATGCTTCTGGAGGAGCTCAAGCTTATGGAAAATGGGCATCAAAAATCATTCGTACAAAACGTTCCTCTCTATTACTTACTAGTTTGCTTGGTTGTTTGATTTTTTTAGACGATTATTTCAATTGCTTGACAGTAGGAACAGTTATGAAACCTATAACTGACAGACATCATGTCAGCCGTGCAAAACTTGCTTACATTATTGATGCAACAGCTGCACCCGTCTGTATCATCGCACCTATATCAAGTTGGGCAGCTGCTGTCGGTAGTTATCTTAAAAATACAGGTGCTTTTGACTCTGAATTTAAAGCCTTTATTACGGCTATTCCATACAATTTTTACGCCATTCTTAGCCTTCTTATGGTTTTTCTCCTCTGTGTCTTTTCCTTGGATTTTGGTCCTATGGCAAAACAGGAGGTATTAGCTGAAAGAGGTTTCCTCGGCGGACTTGATGAACAAAAAGATTCATTGGCACAGCCAAAATCTGGACGTGTCGCTGATATGATTGTTCCAATTCTTGTACTCATTGTAACTGCAATCCTTGGCATGCTTTACAATGGTGGCTACTGGAGCAATGATCCTTCACTTCACACTATCACCGCTGCTCTAGGAAACTGTGTTGCAGCTCAAGCCCTTGTTTGGGGAAGTTTTGCTGGAATTATTACTGCATTTTTTATGTATATACCGAGAAAAATCATGACATTTAAAGAATTCATGGATAACTTTACAAAAGGCATGCAACAAATGATTACTTCCGGTTGTATACTTATGCTAGCATGGACAATCGGTGGTGTATGTCGCGATTTACTTAGTACACCTGTTTTTGTAAAAACTTTTATAGAAACTACCGGACTTCCAGGTGCTTTGCTTCCTGCACTTGTATTTATACTTGCTGCATTCTTAAGTTTTGCCACCGGAACTTCATGGGGAACTTTTGGTATTTTAATTCCTATTATAATCCCTGTTGCTCAATCAATTTGTCCTGAATTGCTACTCTCTTCTCTTGCTGCAACGTTAGCTGGAAGTGTTTTTGGAGATCATTGTTCTCCAATATCTGATACAACTATTCTCTCTAGTGCGGGTGCTGGTGTAAACCATCTTACCCATGTTTCAACACAGATGATTTACGCTCTAACAGTCGCTGGATGTAGTTTAATCGGATATTTAATTATTGGTATTACAAATGGAAACCTACTACTTTCACTTGGAACGTCTATTTTCATTCTGTGTATTTTTACTTTCATCATGCATCGTCGTTCCAAAACAATATTAAACAAAAAAGATATTTGTTCAACACAACAAGACCCAATGTTATCACTCTAACATAAAAAGAAGTATACATTATCGTTACGTACATCCTTTGTTTTTAGTTTTATATTCTCTAAACAAATTTTTATTTTAATATGTACTAAATAATGAAATATAACCATTGACATTTATACAAGTTATGATATTCTATTATTATAGTGTATCTTATTTTAACTACTTGTATATCAAAAAAATTATGGAGGTGTTATTATGTCAAATATCACAATGGATCAAGTAGCTGTTATGGGTGTACAATATTTTCATTATACACTCGATTATTATCTTAATTCCATGCATCGTTGTGGAGTTAAAAATCTCGACTTATGGGGAGCATCGCCACATTATTGCAGATTAGATTATCTCACTTCATCTGCCGCCGAACGAAAACTTCGTGAGATCAGAAAAAAAGCTGAAGATTTAGGACTTAAATTTGTAATGTATACGCCAGAAACTTTAGCATATCCCTACAGCTTGAGTGCTCCTGAACAACCTATTCGCGATCGAACAATTGATTACTTTGATATGGCTATTGATGATGCACTTACTTTAGGAACAACTAGGTTATTTATGAATTCTGGTTGTGGTCCTCTCGATATTCCTCGAGAAGATAGTTGGAAGCGTGCAGTTGAAACAATTAGTAAAGTATGTGAAATGGCGCATAAACGTGGAGTTACAATCTTACTTGAACAACTTCAACCATACGAGAGTAATTTGTTGGTCAACTTGCCACAAATGAAAGCTATGTTGGAAGAAGTCAATAGTCCAGCATTAAAGACTTGTGTCGATTTGGTCGCTATGGAAGTAGCGCATGAGAATCTTGAAGATTATTACAAGGTTCTTGGTGAAGATACTATACAGTTTATCCATTTTGCAGATGGCGATCCTTCCGGACATTATATTCTAGGGGATGGTAATTATCCACTAAAAGAATACATCAAAATTCTTGAAAAGCATAACTATACAGGTATTATCGATTTAGAAATAAACGATTCAATATATTGGGATGATCCTCATAGCTCAGTAGAAAGATCTGTTGATTATCTAAAGAAAAATATATTTAAATAACTATTTACTTAATTTAAATATAAGCAAAATGGGCTGTAAAAAAAGAATAAGTCCCGAAAAAAGAAAGACCAAGAGTTCATAATGTGGAACTCTTGGTCTTTCTTTCTGCCGCCATACCAACGCACCTTTTCCGGTTTGCCTGCAATGTGTCCTGCAGGTCCTTTCCATCACATTTCTTTGCTTAAGAAGATTCAGAAATCACTTATGTATCCAGGTAAAAGAGAACTCGCTTGAAGGATTTATTATATCCTATATCGGCGGTATTAATTGTAATTATCTTATTATTCTTTTAGCTTTTGTTAAACCTATCTCCAGAAATCTGTTTTTTGACTAAGCCCGATGTCTGCGCTTTTAAAAACAGGGTTAATTCTTTTCTTTAACTATGCTTCATAATCTTGGACCGCTTTAAATGCAATCTCTGATAAAATCAGAATAACCGGAATGTTAATGAGCGCCATAACCCCATCAGTACATCGAAAAGATCCCACAAAAGAGACATCTCCATTCCTGCGCCCAGAAAGATTACAAGTGCCGATACCAGTCTGAAGCCTTTCATAAAAGCTTTTTCCGGCTGTTTTTTGTGAATGTAGATTAAAAGATTGTCACAATAAAAACAGTTTCCGAGCAGAGTTGTAAATGCAAAAAATACCATTGCTACTGTAATCATTTTAAATAATCCAGATTATGCTTCACTAAAAGCAACAATTATCTTAACATTCCCCAAATACACTCCAGTAATGTTAGTGCAAGGATAATGTTAATAACACGAAAATGCTGCAGATAAAACTTCTGAATCAGTACGCCCAAGCCAGTCCAAGTACAGGTTGCGATCGTTCCGATCGTTGCAATAACCAGCTCAAAAAACAGCAAAGCCGGAAAGGAGGACATATATCTTACAACATAACCCGTTAGTGCGGTAACTCCAAACATATAGATCTTCACATTGACAAATTGCAACATGAAACCTTTCAGAAACGATGCCGATTGCTCTGCGTTTTCTGTTGACGGCTTGCTGAAAGCAATATGAATCGCAAGCCACAGGATATAGGCTGCTCCGATATACTTCATCACTTCCATTGCATTTGGAAGCAAAGAATTAACCCCATATACGAAAATTGCACATAAGATTTGTACTACATAGTAGCCCGCAAAAATCCCAAAGAACAGCGGTACATACTCCAGGTTCGCTTAATTCCTGATTTTCATTCAGCACATATCCAATATGCATTGTTTCATTTTCTGCAAGCGGAACGGAGATGATATTTTCTCCGTTCAAATATTTCGGGAAAATGCCACTTGAAATAGTATAGGCATTCAGTCCAAGCATGAAATTGACAATAGCCCCTCTGTCATTGACCCGAATTTCCTTATCCACCGGAATGGAGCTGAATAGTTCCTCTGAGAAATAGACAGATTCATACTCTCCCTGTACAAAGTTTAGCCGCGGATAAGGTGCGAGGTCATGGACGGAAACTACTTTTTTCGATGCCAATGGGTGATCTTTTTGCAAAAAACATGAGGCTTCGCTGAAAATAGTTCGGTAAACACCAGATGGTTTTCCTTCTTTTTATTCTTACAAATCTCAATTTCTATGTTGCTTAAATTCCAAACAAAGAATCAGTCTATAATTGATTTATAATAATTTCCATTTTCCTCCGATGAGAGATACTGCTGTTGCAACTGTGCATTCCGGTAATTCTTCTTTTGCTCGCATAATTCTCACCTCCAAGTCTATTGTAATACATTCAATTTTGAATGTACAGTTACAAAAAGGTGCATACTTGTTTTTGCATATGTCTCACACTATACTAATACCACGCAACCCTGAAACTACAAATTAACTATGGAGGTATTATTATGGCAAATTACACAAAAACAACTATTGGAAAAGAAAACCGAATTGAGCTGCATGAAAAGTTGTCTTTAACAGGTGCAGAAATCAGTTTAAATGAACTACCTGCAGGAGCAAATGTCCCATTTGTTCATTCTCATAAAGAAAATGAAGAAATCTATGGAATTCTTTCAGGTAACGGCAAAGCCATAATTGATGGAGAAGAAATCAGCCTTTCAACTGGAGACTGGCTAAAAATCGCGCCTGCTGCAAAGCGTCAGTTTTTTGCATCCGATATTTCCGGAATTACTTATATCTGCATTCAGGTAAAAGAAAATTCTCTGGAACATTTTACAGCAGAGGATGCCGTAATCGGCTAAATTAAAAGTATTTATTTACAGAAATGCACAGCTCCCGATAAGCTAAGAACTGTGCATTTCTTCTTTCTTCAATTTTACGATTTCTCAATTTTTCAAACTTGAAGTTTTCAATTCTTTTCAATTCCATCTGGCATATGATCTTTCTCAGTTATCTTACGAATAACCCGGCATGGATTTCCAGCTGCCAGACTATAAGGTGGAATATCTCTTGTTACAACACTTCCTGCACCAATTACACACCCTTCTCCTATGGTGACACCACCGCAAACAACTACATTAGATGCCAGCCAACAATTATCTTTTATAGTTATTGGTTTCGCATATTCAAGATTATAAAAACTACCATCTTCTCTCTTTCGGATATTGCGTTCTTCAGGTAATAATGGATGCATAGGAGTTGCCAATGTAACATTTGGACCAATCATCACATTATCGCCTATATGTATTTCACATACATCTAAACATGTAAAATTAAAATTAGCAGAACTGAATTTTCCAAAGAAAGTATTGCATCCGTAATCAAAATAAACAGGTGCCTGCAAATACGGAAGCTCCTCTGTTGTTGGCAGTAATTCTTGCAATATCTGTGCTTGCTCTTCTGGCTGATCTTCATCTGTCAAATTGTATTTTCTTGCTAATTTACGCGCATTCAGGCGTAGTTGCTCCAATTCTTTATCTGTTGGATCGTATATCTCTCCACTTAGCATTTTTTCTCTTTCAGTCATTTCCAATAGCCTCCAAATTTTGATTTGTTACTCGCATGATATCGTGTTTTTTCTTCAATTACAGCACTTTTTAACGTAAAAAGCGTTTTTATATGATGCAGCCAACGACAAGGAGTCTTAGTAAGTGAAATATCACAACACTTCTCTATGATCCTATGTCTATAACTAAAACTAATCTTGTTGTCTTATGATTTCTGATATTATCGACAGCAACTTATCAACCTGGATTGGCTTTGCGATATGACCATTTTCAATCTTATCAAAACAGTTAGACCAGTCACATTTCACATATTCAAATTTCCATCCGGTATAGCCCGCCAGAGCCTGCATGAGTTCGTAACCATATCCTCGTCTTACACCGTTTTTATCAGCATAATTGAAGGTATCCTCAAATAAACAGCTTATCGCCCCTACAAATGTAAAGTTATCAATTAGCGAAATCCAACAACTCGATTAACTTATCGAGAAATGCCTCTTCCCCCCATGTATTAATTTTGAAAAATACAGCTTGGCTTCCTCCCGCTGTAATTGCGGAAAGTTGAACTGGATCTTTGTCATTTTGAAAAAGTGTAATATTAAGACTCACTCTGTTTCCTCCGGCATAGCTGTAACGCTCAAAAACACGAACGCTACAACGCGCAGTTCCACTTTGAAAGTCACTGGCATCTTCTAACGTTGCTGACATACTGCCATTTATTATTCCGTTCTCAATTTTGGAAAGTAACTGTTCAAAATCTTCATTTATATATCTTTCTATTTTTGCCATACCCAACACCTTCCTCTCAACTATCTACACTGAAATCTAGAGCACTATTTACTTACCTGTTTTTATTTCATTTTAACTTAGCAAATGTTATAAGTCAATTTTTAGGTTATTTTGAATTTTCTAAAATTCTTTTCTCTCACCCTGTATTTTACCCTTTCATCTTTTGTATATATTTCCTTTCTTCTGTTGTCTCAACTATCATTGGGAAAAGATCTGGACATTCTCATACCCCCGTATGACTTTCTTGATTTCCTTTGAAAGAAGATATTTGATTCCAATGAATTAAATCCTTTGATTCATACAAAAGTACACAATCTCCACCTGAAAGAATCATAACCCACTTTTCTTCATAGCGAAATACTTTTGGATCTCGAAAATCTTCTCTTGAATCTGTTAAAATCGGATTTCCAGAATATTTTTCCCATGTACGCCCTTTATCATAACTAAACGCTACTCCCTGACTTTGCCTTTTGGTTTCATGTTCACTATAAGTAAAAAATGCTACCATTCGCTGATTTTCTTCATCCACAACTGCACTACCAGACCAGATTTGTCCAATTTTATCTGGTGCAATAGCTTTAGGTAGTCTCTTCCAATGCACTAAATCTTTACTTACTGCATGTCCCCAATAAATCTGCTCGTTAATATTATACTGATGAAAAAGATGATATTCACCCTTATAATATACCAATCCATTCGGATCATTTATAATATAATCTTCTGCTGAAAAATGTATTTTCGGTCTGTATTTTTCCATTTTAACACCTTTAGGCATTCATCCAGCTCCGATGAATGCCTGTCTTTCTATCACTTCTTAAATTTATTTTTTTAACTCAACAAAATCTGCTTTCAACTGATCTACCATCTGATCAAATGTATATTCTCCACTAAAATATCCTTGGAAATCTGCTGCAGCTTTTGGTTCATATCCTGAAGGAAATCCTCCCATTACCCATGGAAGTGTCTTCCCTTCATCAATATATCTTTTTACTTCTTTTGACAACGTATCTGTGATTTCAACATCAGTCTCTGTTTCAGCAGAGGTCCTGTACCTTTCGGTGATATCATTATTGCTTCGCTCTTCCCGTAGGAGTCTTCGCCTGCACGAGCCGGATTATCTCCGGTAAGCATGTTCCTCAAGATGTATCAGCTCCCTCAATTGTCAAGGTGCAATCGGAAGAACTGTCTGAACCTCTTTTACGTTTGTGATTTTTGGAAATCAGAGGATTTTCAATTTGCCTTCCTTGTACTCTGTCTGTATTGGGAGCCACAAAATCGGACATGATTTTAGAACTTTTTTGAAATTATTTTTTGAAGTGTAAAAAGACAGAAAAAAAGATGCCAGGATTTCTCCTGACACCGTAGTGACTGTGCCAACTTCGTGCCCAGTGGGCACAAGGTTGGTTGTATTATTCTTCATTTCCTAATGATATTGGTTCTTTCTTTGTTTTCTTGTTTTTAGATATCATCTTATGACCTGTATAAATAGTACTGGAAATCTGGAATATCCTTCTTTTTAATATTTTTCTGAGGATAAAAAAGTAATTCCACCTCTTTTGGTGGCATCATCTGGAGTTCTTCAATCGGAATTCCTCCCACGTGATAACGTTCCATAATCAAAGATAATGTTCCGGATCCAATCTTATACCGATCCATGCTAGAACTTCTTAATTTTTATATTATATTGGCTTGAATCCTTTTCCACGCACTTCATTCGATTCCATTATAACAAGAAACGCTGATGAATCTACTTTCTTTACAGCTTCTTGAATCGTATACATTTCTTTATTGTTACATGCACACATTAATACTTCTTTTTCACGTCCTGTATAACTTCCTTCTGCCTTAATCAAAGTTGCCCCTCGTTGTGATAGCTCATCAATTTTTGCCGCAATTTGTGGTCCCTTTTCTGTTACAATCAAAGCAAGTTTTCCAGCATCAACGCCATACATTAGCTTATCTACGACAAATGATAGAATATACGTTCCAATTAATCCATAAATAATCTTATCAATGTTTCCATGCATCAGAATTCCACCAATAATTACAATAATAAAATCCATAACAATGATAATTCTTCCTACAGAAATATGTGGCTTTGCCTTGTGTATTGCCATCAAAACAAAATCTGCTCCACCTGTAGAGGTATCTCTCATGTAAATTAATGCATATCCGATTCCTGAGAATACACTCATACAAATACAAGATAACATCATATCACCTTGGTAAATTGGAAACAATGGAACAACCCAGTCCATCAGTATATTAGAAATTAACATTGTCTTTATTGATCTTAAAAAAAATTGTTTTCCCAACAACTTGTAACAAATTAAAATAATTGGAATATTCAAAATTGTCGTCATTGTACCAATTGGAATTTTCCAAAAATAATAAAACACGATTGCAATACCTGATATACCTGCTACCGGAAATCCAGATGCCACTGCAAAATTATAGACTCCAATCGCAATGAAAAAACCACCTACAATATCAAGTAAAATATCAATTAAAAATGTCTTTACCTTTGATTTCAATGTGAGTTCCTCCCTATTACGGAATCTTATTTCTTTTGCATCACAATACATTGATATGTTTGCAGTATTATTGAACCTGTAAGGATTTCATCAGTAATCAAATTTGTATAACATTCATTCAAAACCATCTTCACAGGATGTCTGTTAAAATTCTGAAGAAAATATACATCATCTTTCTGTTCTTTTCCACTTCTTTTTGAAACAGTAACTCCATAAGGTAATGTTTCCGTCAAATTTGCTTCCACATTTGCTTCCTCAATTACATCGCCCAAAAATTCTTTCAAAAATTCCAGATCTGGTTGAACAGCAACATAGTAAGCTTTTCCTTTGCCATACGCATTTTCTGTAATTGCTGGAGTATTTACATTGTAATCTTGCAAGTATGTTCCCAACGGCTTTGCAGTTTGAAGTGTCACAACTTCTCTTAACACACCGGCTTTATATACACCGTCTTTATAGGAGAAAGTATTTGGAAAATATTCATTCCCCACATCAATCTCATCAACTGATAATCCTAGCAATCTCTCATGTGGTCTCTCTCCAATAAAACATAAATCTGTTTCATTTACTACTCCACTCCAATAAGTTGTTACATATATTCCACCTGCTTCCACGTATGCTTCTACTTTATGAATATACTCTTTTTTATGCAAGTACAAGGTCGGAGCAACCACAAGCTGATAATCTAACAACTCTCGATCCATGGAAATTATATCAACTTCAATTCCTTTTTCCCAAAAAACCCGATAATATTTTAAAAGTTCTTCCGTATAATCAAATTTTCTCGATATTGCTTGTGCGTCAGAAAGAGCCCACCAATTTTCCCAATCCATAATAATAGCTACCTTCGCCCTATTACATGTACTTAGTATTTGACTGCTTAGCTTTTCTAGATCTTTGCCAATCCAAGCAACTTCTTGAAAAACTCTATTCTTTTCTGACGCATCATGATCAACAACCGCTCCATGAAACTTTTCACTCGATCCTCTGCTTTTTCTCCATTGAAAATAAAGAACACTATTCGAACCTAACGCAATTGCCTGCATTGAAGATAAGTAATTCATCCCCGGTCTTTTTACATTATTTTCCTCATCCCAATTCACAAGTGATGGTGTTGATTCCATCATCAAAAATGGCTTCTTCTGAAATCCTCTCATCTGGTTATGCATAAAGGCTGCCCACACAGCAATCGGTACTTCATCTTCTTTTGTATGCCAACTCGGATAAGAGTCCCAAGAAATCACATCCAACTCCTCTGCCCATTTATCATAATCCAATGGTGAAAAATACATCATCATGTTTGTTGTAACTGGAAGATCCGAATATGTTTTAACAGCTCGAATCTCTTCTCTACAAAAGTCCTGTAACTGTTCGCTCACAAATCTTTTCCAGTCCAATTTCAAACCGTGTAATTCATCCTCTCCCCTCGGAGAAGGTGAATGAATCTGTTCCCAATCGGTATAAGTATGACTCCAAAACGCACTCCACCATGCATGATTCAATGCATCCAATGTTTTGTATTTTTTTTTCAACCATTTCCGAAATGCTTTTTGACATTCTTCGCAATGACAAGAAGCATCCCTAAAATTTCCTCCGTATTCGTTTGATATATGCCAAAGAATTACTCCTGGATGTTTTCCAAAGCGTTCTGATAATTTCAAATCCAACTTTCTAGTTTTTTCTCTCATAACAGCAGACGTGTAACAAAAATTATGCCTTTTTCCTGGTAAATTCTGTATCCCGTTTTCATCTGTCTGCATTACTTCAGGATATTTTTGAGTCATCCAATTTGGCATTGCACCTGTTGGTGTAGCTAGATTTGTATAGATGCCATTGTCATATAAACGGTTAATTATTTCTTCTAAATAGTCAAACTGATATTTTCCTTCTTCTGGCTCTAAAAATGCCCACGAAAATATTCCTAGTGAAACATTATTTACATGCGCTAATTTCATTAACCGGATATCCTCTTCAAGAATATCCGGTCTATCTAACCATTGTTCAGGATTATAATCTCCACCATGCAGAAGACCTGGCATATTTATTTTTTTATATTCCATTTCTAATCCCTTTCTTTATAGATATCATTTATTATTTTACAGCTCCAGTAATACCTTCTGCAAAACTCTTCTGTAAAATAAAGAATACTAAGGCGGTAGGCAATGTACATATTAAGACTGCCAACATAAGCATTCCATAGTCTGTTACATATCCCTCTGTCAGATTTGCTACAACCATTGGCATTGTCATGCTCTTGGATTCTGTCATGATTACTTTCGGCCACATATAACTATTCCAAGCATTCATAAATGTAATAGTCATAGCCGCTGCATATGTTGATTTCATTGTAGGAATAAACATCTGAAAGAAGATTCTAATTTCCGAAAGTCCATCTAATCTGGCAGCTTCAATAATATCAAGAGGAAATGATCTTGCACTCTGCCGAAACATCATGATTAAAAATGGAGTTGATACCGTTGGTAAAATGAATCCCAACGCACTATTTAACATTTTCATTTTTGCAACCATCTGAAACAATGGGACCAATGTCGTAATAAATGGAACCATCATTGCAAGAAGAATCACATCCATCACGGCATCTTTTGCTTTATCATGATAAATTTCAAATCCATATCCTGCCAAGGAACATATCACCATCGAAACTATTGTAAGTAATATTGCATATTTAAATGAATTGACCAATGCAGCCCCTACATCTTGATTTGCCAGCAGATTTTTCAAGTTTTCTCCCAAATGAGAGCCAAACGATAATACACCTTTTGCTACATCCACACTTTTGTTTGTGGATGCACTTACCATCCAGTACAAAGGAAATACTGAAATAAAAGTAACCAAAATCAAGAATGCATACATTCCTATATTTTTCATTTTTTTAATCACGTTTATCACCCACCCTCATTTGTATAAATGCTAATACTGCAACCAACAGTAATATGAAGAAGGACATCGCTGCTGCATATCCAAAATTCGGCACATACTTAAAACATAAATTATATATGTAATGTGACATAGAGATTGAAGCATTCGCAGGACCTCCATCGGTCAAGTTAACTGATTCATCAAATAACTGTAATGTTCCATTTGTTGACATTATTGCTGTTAACAAGATAGTTGGTTTTAATAATGGAACAGTAATCTTAAAAAATGTCTGTATTGCTGATGCTCCATCAATTTTTGCAGCTTCGTATACTGAATATTCAATGTTTTGCAATCCAGAAAGGAAAAATACCATATTATATCCTGTCCATCTCCACAAAAGACCCAATAAGATAACCATTTTTGCCGCAAATGGTTGTGTCAAAAAATTATATGGTTTATCCAAAATTCCAATATTCACTAGAACATAATTTACTAATCCATTATTTGCAAACAAAGACCGAAAAATAATTGAATACGCAACCAATGAAGTTGTACACGGCACAAAAATCATTGTTCGGAAAAATCCTTTAAACCGTAAGTCTTTTTTATTTAGAATACAAGCTAACACCAACGCTACTACAAGCATAATGGGCACTTGAATAATGAAATAAAAAAATGTGTTTTTTATTGACTGAATAAATACATCATCTTGAAACATTCTGATGTAATTTGTAAATCCAGCCATCTGCATATTTCTACCTTTCCCCGTCTGAAAAGATAAAACTAACGCTTTGATCATTGGCCAAAAACTAAACACCGCAATCAAAAATGTTGCTGGTGCCAAAAAAGCCCATCCTGTTAAATTATGCTTTTTTTCCAACGTCATTTTTCTTAGTTTGTTAGACACAAAAACTCCTCCTCTCTATCCATAAGGGTGATGGTTCTACATTCCATCCCCTTGTATGATAGGAATCTCTCTTACTGTCCCATATTAAAATTAACAGTATCTTCCGTTTTTTTAAGCTCTTTCTCTAAATCTGCACCATTTGTAATATTTGTTGTCGCAATAGAGATTGCGTCTCTTGCTTCATTGAAATATGGCCCCGTAATAATAGAAGGAACTTTTGTTGAATAGTCAACTATTTTTTCAAACACTGCATCACCAGAGAAAAATTCATTCGGTACTGCATATGCATCAGAATCTCCTGCTGGTGTCCATGTAGAAATTGCTCCACAAGAGAGAATATTATCATATAACTCTGTACTTCCAGCAAATGTAGACGCAAGAAAATCTTCTGCTAACTCTACGTTTCCACAATTCCCTGAGATTGCCCAGGAAGAACCTCCATTATTTGAATAGTTTGTGGCACCCTTTACATTTGTAAGTTTTGGAATATTTGTAATAGCCCATTTTCCTGACTGATCCTCAGCTGTCTGAATTGTTCCCATAATCCAACACCCATTAATCACACCTGCAACTTCATTGTTCACCATTGAGCCAGTGTATTCATCCCAGTTATTTACTTCCTGTAACACACCTGAATCTTTCATTTTACAATATGTATCAATTACCTTCTTTAAAGTGTCATTTTTTGCAATATTCGTTGTTCCATCTTCATTAAACAAAGATGCTCCTGCAGACTGTAACATCATCGTAAGCAAATCACATTCGCCTGCTGTCGTTGTCAATAATGGTTTTCCTGTTTTTTCCAGTACTACTTTGCCTTTTTCAATCCACTCATCCCAAGTAATATCTGTAAAATCTTCTAAAGTCATTCCAGCTTCTTGCAAAATATCTGTACGATAACAAGCAATTGCTACTCCGTTGTCAAAAGGCACTCCATAGTGTTTTCCATCTACAACAGAAAAATCTGTTTTACCAGAAGGAAATTCTGAAAAATCAATTTTCTTTTCAGAAATTTCTGTAAATACATCTGGATAAGATATTACATTTTTTTGGAATGACTGGTCAAGCATCAAAAAAATATCTGGCAATGTGCTTAGATCTCCTGATATACCAGCCGTAGTAAGTCTAGACTGTACATCTACATCTCCAACTTCGACAATATCAATTTTCACATCTTGATGATCTTCTTGATAAATTTTTGCAGCTTCTTCCATTGCAAAAATATTAAATGTTTTGTCCCAACACCATACTGTAATTGTATTATCGTCTTTATTGCTTTCACTTTGATTTCCGCATGCTGTAATACCAATTGCCATCGTAGCTGCCAATAAAATTGCCACTATTTTTTTTCTCATTTGTTATATTCTCCTTCTACCATGCCCCTTTATACCCTATCCTTCTTTACAAATCCCATCAATCAATTCATTAATTTGATTTCTCAGAGCAAGCGCTCCATTCACACTTTCAATCTGTTTCTGTTCATTAAATTTCAACATAGTGTTTTCCCTTTCCCTTCTTTTATATTGGTGACTATTTTTAAATTTAATATACCATTTTTTTCATTTTTTTCAATATTTCACGCAAAGAATATTGAATATTGTTGTATTTTTATAAATATAAATGCTTTTTTTTATACACAATGCATATATTTCTTTTATTCTGGTATGAAACGCATTTCAAGTTTACTATACCAGTTTTTATATTTATTTTTTATTTATTCATTTCTTTTTTCCTTTCCATTTGCTTTTTAAGAACTGACAACGTATAATTTGATTATAATTTACAAGTAAATTATAATATTAGGAGTTCTTATGAAAAAAAATTTATTAACTTTAGATGTTGCATTATCAAAAGAAATCAAATACATGCTAAAGGAAGAACACTATCTTCCAGGTGACAAACTGCCTTCGGAACGAAAGCTGGCAGAGCTGTTTCATGTACAACGCTTAACTGTTCGTGGAGCCTTGGATCTGTTACTTCAAGATAAAACAATTATCTCAAAACCACGAAGTGGTTATTACGTAGCACCTAAACGCATTTTACAATCCATTCGTAATTTTTCCTTACATTCAGAGGAAGATAGCGGACAATTAACTTACGAATTATATGATTTCAAAAAAATAGAAGCAGATAACTATCTTGCAAGCGAAATGTTACTTCCTGAAAAATCGAAAATATACAAAATTGTTTGGCTTTATTCAGATGATACTCAACTAATTTGTATCAATACAACTTATATTCCTGAATATATCTATCCAGATCTCACCCAACAAATTGCTGCTTCTGCTCCTGCAATTGATTTGATTACAAACAATTGTCAAATAACCTTGGCAAAATCGAATCAAAAAGTCACCTTACTTTACGCAGACACAAAGACTGCTCAAATTTTAAATATTCCTGTTAATAGCCCTTTAATGAAATACAAAGGGCTCATGTATGATAAACAAGGACATCTTGCAGTCTTTTTTGAAAATAATATGCTAATTGATCGTTTTGGTTTTATCAGGGAGGTAGTTTTATGAGCAATGATGATGTATTAGCCGCACAAATAAAATCTAGTATCATTACAAAAATTAAAACACAGGAATATCTTCCTGGGGAGTTGCTTCCTAGCGAACGGGATTTTGCAACAATGTATAGTGTAAGTCGGTATTTGATTCATGACATCTTTGACGAATTAATTAGCCAACATTACTTAATTCGCGTTCAAGGAAAGGGAACTTTTGTCCGCAAACCCGAACAAAATCGAGTTGCTTTAGGAGTACTAAATGAATCAAAAAATGCCAGCTTTACCTCTTTAGTTCGTAACTTTGGTATTGAAATTTCCAATAAATGCTTAGGCACAGGTATAATCAAAAACAAAAAATACTTTGCAGATAAACTTGGACTTTCTGAAGAAGATGAAATATATGGTATTCATCGAATTCGTCTTGGAAACAAGGAACCTCTTGCAATTGAGTTTACCTATGTTCCTATTCATTTTTTTTCAGATATCGATAATTACAATTTTGAGCACATATCGCTTTATGATTATATGAAATCCAAAAATCATTTGCCTGTAAAATTTAATGAGACAATGATGATGGTAGAAGCTGGCGAAAAACTTCAAAAGCACCTTCATCTTCCAAGTGCCACCTCTATCGTCAACTATATTGAATTCATAGGATACGATGAAAATGGTAATTTAGTTGAATATACAGAAAGTTATTCACGCCCTGATAAACTCGAAGTGCGCTTTGTCACAAATGATATCTAAATTAACTTTAATTTTACCATTTAGTATATGTATGCACCATAAACAAAACAAGATAGAATATACACAAAATAATCTTTTGTTAGGGGCGGGGAAAATTGACCACCTAAAGCCGCTTAGAATTAACCATTTTTAGTCAGATAGAAAAGTCATTGTATTTTTCTCTTCATGTTCTAAAATGATGTATGCCAATGCATCAGTAGAAATCACAATGGAAGAAAAACACAATGACTTAACTGAAATAATAGTCTGATAAATGACATTCACTGGCTCCTGCACGTTCATATCACTGTCGAGACTTTCTCCCTTTGACAGCTTGCATCAAATGTATCTTTAATAACAAGAATCGTTTCCATAAGATTCTGGTTGTGAATAACTATTTTTTAAAATAAAATATTTTTTCTACGAATTGCACAATACTACATGGTTTTAGGTGGATCCTTCAGTTCTTTGATCGGATATTTTGCAACAATGGACAATCCTTGCATTAACATTTGAAACTGCTCTGGTGTAATTTCCATAGCTTCTTCTTTTGTACGCGGCCAGCTAAAGCCACCGATGTTCAATCTTTTATAAAGAAGCAAGAATCCATCGCCTTCCCAAACGAGCCCTTTGATTCGATCGGTGCGTTTTCCGCAGAACAAGAATAAGATATGCTTTTGAAAAGGATCCAAGTCAAACTGAAATTTAATAGTAGATGCCAAACCATCAATCCCACGCCGTAAGTCTGTATACCCTGTAGCAATAAAAATTTTTTCAAATCCAACAGCATCATTAAGCATGGAGAAGACCTCCAACCTTGTTTAGAAGTTCTTCCGTAGCTGTATTTGATATTTCAATTGAAACAGCGCCTCTTCGGATAACAACATCCGGTTTAAAAGGACTGGTAGATGAACTTGCTTGATCAGTCATTTTGATTTCAATAAAATCTGTAGTTGTTGGAGTTGGATTCTCTTGACAGCAGGCGTTAAGGTGCTCTCTAATGTAGTAAGGTATGCTTCTTCTCGGAGAATTCGTTGCCAGTAAAAAAAAGGATTTGTCCGAAATGCCATGTTCTCGACACCAGGTCGTTTTAGGCATTCCACTAGCAAGACATTCTTTGATGATACTTGTCCATTGTTCACACCGGACTTTATGAGTTATTTTATCCATGAGATTATCCTCCCTCTAAAAAACCTTAGATTTTTTAAAGTAATTATCTCATGAAAACTAGCAAAAATCGTGGTACCTACTATTTACCGTTTACTGTCCATGAAACTTTTTCCAAAGAAGAAAAATAAGATGTTTGGTAGCTTCACCACCAACACCTGCGAACCAATAACGCCGGTACTGGATATCAAAATCCCGTACCGGCGTTATTGATTGTAATTCTTTTTTCTACTCAAATAAACAGCTTATCGGCCCTACAAATGTGAAGTTATCAATTAGCGAAATCCAACAACTCGATTAACTTATCGAGAAATGCCTCTTCCCCCCATGTATTAATTTTGAAAAATACAGCTTGGCTTCCTCCCGCTGTAATTGCGGAAAGTTGAACTGGATCTTTGTCATTTTGAAAAAGTGTAATATTAAGACTCACCCTGTATTTTACCCTTTCATCTTTTGTATATGCAAGAGGGTTTGTAGATTAGGATACAAACAACTTCAGATGAATGTTTTTATAAACAATTTCCTTCAAATCAGGTCCCCGTCCAACGAGTGGTTCATTATTTCATCCATCTCATAAATTATACTTTTTTCAATTACCAAATCTCCTCCTGTTGCAAATAATTTAACTTTATAAAAATCTTCCGGAAAAAGTAAGTTCGACATAACAACCTCTCCGTTATTAATAAATAATTCGCTCTGAGAAACATCCATTAGAAGTTTTATCGTTAAAAACTCCTGTGTAAAATCTACAGGTGCTTTATATTTTCCTGCAAATTTATCATGAGGATTTACTCCTGCTGTTGTTCTATCAACAAAACAGCATTGTTTTTCTTTACAGAATACAATTTCAAATTGTCGATTTTTTCCTGTTGAAATTTTAATTCCAAACGTTTGCGCATGAATCTTTTCAATCGGATAAGATATATCTAGTTCTAGTACTTCTTTCTTATCGCACAGCGTCCACTCTTCATCCGCTCCCATCTTTATGTTCTTCATTTCATGCTTATTTGTTCTTAAACACTCCATTTCTTTAACAGGTAATTGCTTTAAAATATATTTTTTCTCTTTTTGCACTAATTTCAATTCACGGACACAAGACATCTGACCCTTGAACGGACTTGTTGGAAGATAATCTCTGTATTGCCAATTATCAGCCCATGCAATCATCAATCTTCTGTCTTTAGGTACATGATTCCACGTAACTCCAGCATAAAAATCTTTTCCATAATCTATCCAAAGACCTTTCTCTTGGTTTGAATCTGCTATAAATTTTTGACCATCGAATTCTCCCACAAAATACTGCATTCCTGTTCCACCTGCTGGAGATCCATCATTAACACTTACTGTTAAAACCCATTTCTTTTCTTCTGTTGTCTCAACTATCATTGGGAAAAGATCTGGACATTCCCATACCCCCGTATGACTTTCTTGATTTCCTTTGAAAGAAGATATTTGATTCCAATGAATTAAATCCTTTGATTCATACAAAAGTACACAATCTCCACCTGAAAGAATCATAACCCACTTTTCTTCATAGCGAAATACTTTTGGATCTCGAAAATCTTCTCTTGAATCTGTTAAAATCGGATTTCCAGAATATTTTTCCCATGTACGCCCTTTATCATAACTAAACGCTACTCCCTGACTTTGCCTTTTGGTTTCATGTTCACTATAAGTAAAAAATGCTACCATTCGCTGATTTTCTTCATCCACAACTGCACTACCAGACCAGATTTGTCCAATTTTATCTGGTGCAATAGCTTTAGGTAGTCTCTTCCAATGCACTAAATCTTTACTTACTGCATGTCCCCAATAAATCTGCTCGTTAATATTATACTGATGAAAAAGATGATATTCACCCTTATAATATACCAATCCATTCGGATCATTTATAATATAATCTTCTGCTGAAAAATGTATTTTCGGTCTGTATTTTTCCATTTTAACACCTTTAGGCATTCATCCAGCTCCGATGAATGCCTGTCTTTCTATCACTTCTTAAATTTATTTTTTTAACTCAACAAAATCTGCTTTCAACTGATCTACCATCTGATCAAATGTATATTCTCCACTAAAATATCCTTGGAAATCTGCTGCAGCTTTTGGTTCATATCCTGAAGGAAATCCTCCCATTACCCATGGAAGTGTCTTCCCTTCATCAATATATCTTTTTACTTCTTTTGACAACGGATCTGTGATTTCAACATCATCATAATTGTTGAATGCCGGAACAAAACCAAAGTCATTTACAACGATCTGTTTACCTTCGTCAGACTGAAACAGCCATTTTAAGAATTCTTTAGATGCTTCTTTTTCTTTATCACCTGACTGGCTGTTTATACACCAATAAATGGAGATTCCTGTAGGAATGCAATCTTCTTTTACCCCTTTCAACGGAATCGGAAGAATTCCCATTTTATTTGCCACCTCTTCATCAATTCCACTCAATTCTGGTCCAATCCAATTTCCCTGCTGTACAACCGCAACTCGTTCGATAGCAAGACCTCCTCCGATTTCACTTGAATAATCCACTGCATTTAGTTTGAAAGATCATCTTTTGATGTAGTATACTTTGTTTCCAAATCAAGAAGAGCCTTTAATGAATCTGCATATTTCAAACCAAGTTGATCTGAATTTCTTAATTCTGTTGCACTTGAATACTCACATGCCAAAGGCGCATTCAACGTATGAAGTCCTGGAATCCAAGTTTCCTTTGCAGCATATTCTTCAACAGCTTCAAGCTGTGGATACTTGTCCTTTAACTTTCCAGAATCAATCTGATTCTGAAGATCAGCAAACGCCTTATCTATCGCATCATAGCTTGTCAATGTAGAGGCATCGATTCCCGCATCTTTAAAAATTTCTTTATTATAAACTAATCCGTATCCTTCTACACTAACCGGTATTCCATAAACTTTTCCATCCAGTGTTACATCATCCAAACTTCCATCTACTGCGTTTTTCAACCATTCCTGATCACTTAAATCTTCTACATAATCTGTCATGTTTGTAATATTATCACCTAGTGCATAGATATCAACAGAATCATCACTGATTAACTTTGCTTTTAAATTTGTGTTGTAATCATTTCCCTGAATACTCTCTACATTTATTGTTAAAGAAACAATACGAGGAAATTCATAAGATCGGTGTGAATATTAATCAGATTGCTTACCAAAGTTCTAGCTTTCTCTTCCTCACCAATCAGATTCGCATATTCAAAAATCTGTTCCTTTACATCCGCTGGAATGGCTATTCCCATGTGTTCTGCACGGTCTACCTTTTCCTGCGTATATTCCTGCATTTCTTTTTAAATAAAATCTGTGTACCATTATTTACAATAAATTTCACCATATTTTTGTACTATTCGCACTTTTTATCTACTCAACTCGCTTTCCCCAATCCGATTGCATTGCCGCTGCTATAAAGCACTGCAATAGTTTTTTTGAAAATACACCACATTCACCGTTGGCAATCATTCTTATGGCTTCTTCATGCTTTAATTTTCTTTTATAGGGGCGTACACTGACCAATGCATCATAAGCATCCACAAGGCCTACTACCTGAGCACAAAGTGGTATTTCATCACCTTTTAGTCCATCCGGGTAACCAGATCCATCATATCTTTCATGGTGATATCTGCATATTTCATAGCTATACTTATTGAGTTTTTCTGTCGTAGTTCCTCGTGGAAACCGCAATGTCATCTCTGCCCCTGTAAGAGGATGCTGCTTTACAATTTCCATCTCATCAGCTGTTAATTTACCGTTTTTATTCAATATCTCTATCGGCACACGGATTTTTCCAATATCATGAATTGGAGCCAGATGAGAGACATTTTCTATTTCTTCCTCTGTAATCCCATACTCCGGATAGTTTTTCTGTATTTGAAGATACACTTGTTTTGTATAAAAACAGATATCATCCTGATGTTCTGTTTCTATAAGATTATTGTGATTCAACACTGCAGCCAGAAGCGAAACCATTTTCCAATACTGTTTTGTCTCATCCTGTGCTTTTTGTCTTAATTCCCGTTCCATATTTACAATTGTGTTAGGGATAACTTTTGCATTATGGAATGTAATAACAGCAGTTTTCTCATTTTCATCCACAAATCTTTTTACTTCCATCCAAACATAAGTCTCTGAGTTTTTCTCGCTTCTTCTTTGATAAACGATATCTTCTTCTGAACAGCCCTTTTTCAAATGCTCTGTCAACGAATCGCTTTTCAAAAATTCCTGCAGCTTTTCACAATCTTTTTCACATACATATTTTTCACAATATACTTTCAGAAAATCATCATATGTTCCTGCAGTTTTTACATCATCATAAATCCCCCTGTTATGAGAATAGATACATTCATAACTGTTTTCCGCTAAATTAACTTTCAGAATGATATAAAATCGTCCAAAATATTCATCTTTCCCAGGTCTAATAATATCAGAGATTTTCACATTTTCTAATCGGTTATTGTAAGTGTTCTGTAAGTCCAATAAGACTTGATGTACTTTACAGCAATCCGTATAGTTTCTAGAGCAAAATCCATCCTTTTCAAGACAGCGACTAATTGCCATTGTTGATTCCATACATGATATGACATCAAATAAAGAAATCTTTTCTGGATTTTTGGCAATGGCATATCCTCCACTGGTACCTTCAGAAGCTGAAATAATCTTCTCTTTTTTTAACTGCTTTGTGATTTTGGGAATATAGCTCTCCGGAATCTTTAATTCAGAAGCTAATTTTGCCGTTGTAACCCTGCGCTTTTTTATTGCCAAATAACAGACAATCCTGATTGCATAATCCGTTGTATTTGTAAGCTGCATAAGTGCTCACCTCTCTCTTTTTTCTTTGTCCCGTACATAAACTCATTGATTGAAAAAGGAAGAATCATACTTTTCACTCACACATTTCAAGCATAATTCTTCCTGTTTGTCTAATAACGCTTTTTCATTTTTCTAAGAAATGTCATGCCACCTGCACTTATAACCAATATAACAATCAGCAATAAAATCCATTCGCTATCATAAAAGGTTCTTCCTGTTTCCGGAGGTGCCACTGTAGATGCATTTGTAAACGTAACCTCATCATTTCCTGTTGTGGAAGTTATGATTTCTGCTACTCTTCCATCAGTTGCATCACTGCCATTCAATTTATAGCTTGTCTTGTAAATATTTCCAGGATTAGTTTCCGTAACTATATATGTCCATCCTGTTGGCAGACAACTAATGTCTACGGATTCATCTTTTGCCAGTGTAAACGTAGCCTGATTATTTGTAAAGGTGAGATTCTTTACTGCATCAGTTCCTTTTTTTATGAAAATCTGCCCAGCCGTTATAGTAGCGGTACTTGCATCAGTTCCTGATGGTGGAACGGCTTTTATTGTAAACTCATACGATCTATTCGGTTCCATATTGTATCCGGTTACGGTTTTTCTTACCGTTAAAACAGTTGGTTTATAATACAGATTCAATTCAATCGTATCTGTAGATTTATCATTCGTAACCGCCTTCTCCAAATTATTTCTAGGATCAGACTTATCAAATACATACCCTGAAAATGTACCTGCCGGCTCCGGAGTGGCAAGTGCTGTAACCGTTTCATTATTCTCAGCAAAAGAAATCGTTCCTGGTGTTGTTTTTTTCAAAACCACTGTTCCATTTGGAACTTTCAAATAATGGTTTACGACTACGCCTTTGGTGGATATTTTCTTCCACTGTGCAACGAATTGATATCCATCTTCATTATTACGTGAGCAAAAAGGAAGATTTGTATTATCGGCATATTCAACATTATCCTCCGAAACAGTAAATACATCATTGTTTTGATACGTTTCACTGCTTAGCGTTCCATCTTTTTTCTGTAATTTCCATCCCAAAAACTCATATCCACTACAAGTTGGTTCCTCATTGCCTTCTCCAACTGTAAAAGATACACCTATTTTTCTTCCTCCTTTGGCTGTTGACGGATTATTACCGTAAGAATGCATTGGTCTATTATTGTATAATTCCTGGTTATCCGGAACATTACTAACCTCTGCATCATCTGGTATCACGCCATCTCCTGCTCCTGATTTGTAATGTACATAGTAATTTATTCCAGCCGTTGTAAAGCTCACTACATACATTTCCCAATCCGTATTGAGTGTTTTTTCTCCTGCGAATGCTACATATTCCGTATATCCTGCAGCCTGTGCAGCATTTTTTGCCTCTTGCCATATCTCATCATAAATTTCAAGAGTACCTGTTTTCCCCATTGTGGTAGCTGATAACTGATAGACCTTTCCTGTTTCCGCAATTACTCTTCCACCTGGTGAGGCTTCATTCGCAAATGCCTTAAAAGCGCCATCAGGAGAATAATATCCGTTTTTACTTTTTGCGAAAAAAATTCTTACTTGTCTTTTATGAAGTGTTTCAGCGAGACTTCCCACAGAATCCATATTTACTGTATCACTATCGTGAATTGGATCCAGTTTTTTAGTATCTGGATTCCACATTGCCACATCAAGACCATCGCCACTTCTATGTCCGCTACCCGTATATAATTTCACAGTTAAAACTTGTTGTCCTGTTTTATACGGAACCAGATTTAAATTTATATCCTGCCAGTTTCCTCTTCTTAGTTTTATTTTAATAGAATATGCGTAAGAACAATCTTTTTCATCTCCTATATGCAGAGTGAAACTATCCTCCATTACTACGGTTACAAGATAAGACGTGTCACCACAGTTTGCGTCCATTGTTATTCCATGACCATCCCCCTTTTCGGTTGGAATTTCTCTATGGTTATCTGTTGTTTCTGCTAACGTTGTACCATTTATCGCCATATTTATTAAACGATATCCTCTTTTCGTATGAATTACAGGTATATCAATTGCTCCATCTGCATCTAACTCCCTTTCTGTAAAGGTAAAATCGAGTGCTTTCTTACTATGTTCTTCATTTAAATATTCTGTTCCATCACTAGCTGTTCTGTTTATCGTTACACGATATACACCCTCTTTATCATATGCAATTGTTACTGTATCGTCTTTCTGAAAATTTGCTTCATAATAGGCTTCATATTCATCCCCAGATACTCGTTTAATACTTGTAGACGTATCTGCTCCTTTAACGCTTCCAATTTTATATCTGACTTTATTAGCTGTTCCTGGCTTCACGGTGAACTTCCACGTTTCTCCAGCATTTACACGTATCGTTTCAGCAGTATTTACCTTTACCGTTCCTGCTTTTGTCGTAATCGTACCAGCAACTCCACCTTCTGGGATTTCTTCATTGACTTTAATATTGTAATATTCCTGATAAGTCATTGTAAGTTTCTGACCATCATCCAATTTGATGGCAATCACGCCATCAGTGCTGTAATATACAGTGTCATTATATTTTCCGATGTATACACAGTTTTTTCCATCTACTTTTGCACTCTTAAACTCGAAATGTCTGCCTTCTATAGATAGATCTTTATGATCCGCAATTGCTCCAAATTGAATGACAGAAGGTGCTCCTGCAATTGGGTTTCCATTGACATCTACATATTCTACCCGATCTGTAGATGTTGCATTTTCATCACCATTTGCGACACTAATCTGTAATGCTTCATCCAGGCTCTGTACAGATATGCTCTCTGGGACGTTCAGTTCTTCTGGCTGCTCAGTTCCTCCTTCATTATCAATAATCTGTTCCGTCGATTCTTCCGATTTATTCGTATCTTCTGTAGCTACTTGTTCGATTTCTTCATTAACAGAATTTTTACTCTCGGAGTAAGTCATTACAAGCAACTGTTCATCTGTTAGCTTCTTTGCAATATTGCCATCTGTACTATAATAAATATAATTTTCATACTGTCCGATAAATACACAGTCTTCATCACTTACTTTGGCATTCTTAAATTCATAATTTTTATCAGCTATGGTTATTTCTGTATGATCAGAAATTTTTCCAAGCTCAATGGTTGTCGGTGCTCCCTCAATCATTTTTCCATCTTCATCTACATACTTTACTCGATCTGTTGATGGCACTTCACCATTCGCAACTCTATTTTGAATTTCAGCATTCAGCTGTTCCACCTCGATACTGTCCGGAATTTGTTTCTCCGTTTCCTGTTTTGTTTCTTCACTTTCTGATTCAAAAGCGTTTGTATCTTCAGCTGATGCATTTACCGTATTCAAAGATAAAAAGCACATAGAAAAAATCAAAATCCAGGAACATGCAATTTTCAAGCATTTATTCCACTTATTGTGCCTCATTTTGTGCATCTCCCTTCTTCTTTCTCTGGTTTTCTCTGATCAAAGCAATCAGGCAAACCAATGAACCCAGTAATAATGTAAAATATCCCATGATAGGACTATCATCTCCAGTCTTTACACTATTGCTCTTACTGATTTTTGATATCAATGATGGTCCAGATTTATCTTTTCCCTGCCAAGTATAACTATTTTTAAAAGAAATTCCTGAAACTTTCTCTCCATCCTGGTTTTCAACCACCGTTATTACTTTCAACTGATTATCTGCATTATAAAATGCTTCCACTGTAATATCATAGTTTCTCTCATCATAGCTATAATTTTCTTTCTTCTCTGTTATCTGACAGATTTTGTAATGATACTGACCTGCATTTCTGATATTCATGGTAATTTCCGCAGCTATATTGCCTTTCATGTTCCAGACATATCGCTGATTACTGCTGCCATCAGGCATTGGTGCATCTGACTGATCTGTTAGCAAAGCATACATAAATTCATCCGAAGCATCCTTGTTTTGGCTGTTAAATACCTGTTCCACTGGTATTTTCACTGTAGTATCAGTATCAGCTGCATAGGCTGGTATCTGTATGCTCAGGAAAAGAAGCATGGTCAGGAACACAATGCTGACTTTTTTTAACTCAATTCTTTTCATGTTTTTTCCTTCCCTTCTTTCCTAGTTGTCTATTCAACAGTAGTAAGACTATAATAATCAGAATCATCCAAATGATAACCGGAACATTCGTAATCATATCTTTTAATTGATCAATTCCCGTGCCAAGATTCTTTGCTTTTTCTTTTTCCGGATAAACCTGGTCTGTCAGCCTTCCCACTAATACATTTCTTCCATTTGTCATATCAGATGTACATGTGGTCAGCAAAACCAGATGATCATCTTCTGTAATGTTTAACTCTCGTTTATATAAAGCATTGTCTATTATTTCCAGCAGATACGCTTGCTTTGCCTCTGATGTGTCTGGGCACACATTGAAAATCGTTTCATTATAGGCATCTACCTGCATCAATGCATAGAATTCGATTCCATGATCTTTTCCGTCAAAGAAAAGATTTCCATACGGATGCTCATCAAAATATGTCTCATCCGTAAAATTACCGATATCACCGAACATCTTTTCCTTTTCCATGTGGTGACCATAAATAATATTGTTAAAATCTGAAAAGTCTGGCTTATTACCACAATGTAAAAAGATAGCTCCACTTAAAGAATAGTTTCCTTCTGCATCTGTATTCATATAAGTATCATCATCATCTGTCTGTAACAGCGGATAATTGATATTGGTATCGTTCACCCGGATCCAGCCAATCACATCCGGATTAATTTTCTGTAATTCTTCAAATGATTTTGTATGTTTTTCTGTTGGAATATAGGTTTCATAGTTTTTCGCATCTGCCGCCTGATAAACCTGGTTTGAATCCCATAACATATAGCATGACAGGAACATTGTCATAAGAACCAGCAACAATGCTATCAGATTTACCATATGATCGATTCCCTTCACTATGAACTTTGCTATTTTTTTCATATGAAATATTCCTGCTTTTCTTCTTGATTTAGAAAAAGGGAATGCGGCGGAGCAACGCCGCACACATCCCCTTTCCCGGTTCATTTATAAAATTATTTCTGTAATCTTCTGCGTTTGAAAGCAACGAATGCCATCAGTGCTGCACCGCAAAGAGCGATCATCAGAACATATGGAAGAGTGTTCATGATAATACCAGTTGTCGGTACGTAATTGTATGTGTTGGTTACATCAACTGTATTCTTGTTCTGTCCAAGTGTTTTGTCAGATACTGTAAGTGCTTCATTATATTTTGTTTCAGCAACTGCTTCTTTTGTTCCGTTGTTAATTATAACCTCTGCACTTCCTTTATAGTTTGGTGTAGCAGACTCTGTTACGGAAATCTTTGTACCTACTGGAAGTCCTGTAAATTTTACATTTTGACCATGTTTTAATTTAAATGTATGGCTTGTACCTGTTATAGATATTGTAGAATCCCCAATAGTTGCTTTTGCACCTAATGTAGTTGCGTCTGTGCCATTCGGGAATGTAAAGTCTGCTGTGAACTCAAATTCTTTATTTGTATCTGCTGTATCTGCTGCATCTGTCTTAATTTTCTTAGATACATCCAATGAGCCATACGTTGTGTAATCTGGACCTGGGTTTACCGGATCAGTACCGGTACCGGCTTCCTGTACATATGTGTTAGTAAAGTTAAATCCATTCTTATCCGTATTACTGATATCTACTTTACCTGTTGTATCTTGTGCTGTATTTCCATCATCGTCTTTTGTCTTATTAACGATAATGTTGGAAATCGCAAGTTTATTGCCAACATTTGAAACATATACATCCATTGTATATTTAGCCTGTGACATAATCATTTTCTGGTGCTCCCCATCAGTAATTGCAGGGGTAGCTCCTGTCTCTGTTACTGTATATTCGTATTTACCAGCATCTGGCCACTCTTCTGGAAATGTAACTTTAGCTCTTTTTGTTTTACTTCCTGTATCAGTGTCTGCAAATGTAATATTCGGAATAGTAACATTCGCAGTACTACCTGCCACCTGTGTAGCTGTAAAAGAAAATGCCTCGTCCTTTCCAACCTCTGTATTAAAGGTTTTACTGATATAGGCTTCTGTTACCTTGGTTGTCGTGCCCTCATCTGCTGCAAATACCGATGTCGGCATTGCAAGTCCCATTGTCATAGCACCTGCTGCGACAATAGCGAGCATTTTTTTAGATAATGTTTTGATGCTCATAATAATTCCTCCTTTGTGAAATTTAGATTGGTTTATATTTGATTAACGGAGGAGGGGATTAGATTCCTCTGGTCCGAATAACCGCTATAACTTTTCCTTTGACATCGTTCAAATCAATGCAGCCAAATGTTCGGCTGTCCGATGCCTGCGGTCTGTTATCGCCAAGTATAAATACCTGACCTTCTCCGACTGTTATCGGGAAATCCACTCCATCTTTAAATTGAGTGGTATCAAAATAGATATCCTGTGATACCTGGTCTGCACCATTTATCTTCAGTCCATCTTTCGTAATATCTACGGTGTCCCCTGCAACTGCAACAACTCTACCTGTTGTATTCCTTCCATTGTCTTCAAATACTGCCACATCACCAGATACAAATCTCTTATCCAGCCTGTAATACATGACCAGATCTCCATCTTTGATTGCCGGTTTCATGGATACATCATTGATTCTTACAATTCCATACAGGAATGTAAAAATAAGAATGATTGCAAAAATAATAATCACAATCTTCAAAAGCAACTGAATGATATCCTGTGCAAGTGATGGTTCCTGTATTGCTTTTTTTTCTGTCTCAATATCAACCTGTTTTTTCATCATTCACGCTTCCATATTCAAACTTAGATATTCAAGGTTTCCGTTTAAACGAGTAAATTGTAGTTCTTTTCTTTAAAAATAGTAATGTTACAAAGTGGAAATCTTTTTGAGAAATTTTTGTAAAAAGTGTTCCACCACATTTATATAATTTTCAAAATCGATAAAAAAAGAAACCATGCCTCAACACGATTTCTCTTTCTTTTTCTATTCTATTTCTTTTAACATTTTATAAATAATCAGACCATTACTGACTGCCAGTACTTCATTTGCATCGTCAAAATTTATTCCGGAAATTTGTTTTATTTTTTCAAGCCTGTAAGATATCGTTCTATAATGAACAAACATTGCGTCTGCAGTTTTCTTGATGCTTTGGTTATTTCTAAGATACATCTGCAAGGTTGTAATCAATTCTCCCTTATGTTCATCATCATATAAATATAATTTCTTTAATGTTTCCGGAATGTATCTTTCCAGTTCCGTCACATCTTCAATTTCGCCGAATATCTGGAAAAATCCGAGGTTCGAATAATGTACTACTGACTTATTCTTATCACCAGTCACCTGGCGGATAATCTCAATATACTTGATAGCCCGACTTGCTTCGTGATAAGATTCTTTCAGCCGTTGATACCCTTCCACACTTTTTCCTATACCAATCTGAAAGTCTGTATCTTTCTTTCTATAAAGGATGCTTCGCTGGATAACATCCTCTACTTCTTCCATCTCTTTTTGATACTCCAGTTCTGTCTGATTGGAATCTACCTGTTGAATCATAACAATCTGATCCATATTTCTGTAAATAAGCGCATCCGGCAAAAGATGCTTCAATTCACCCTCGATAACACCTACTTCGTGAAGCTGTTCTTTTGTATATTTACTTTGTACATTTTTTTTGATGGTATAAAAATCAACAACCCTGTAAGTATCGCTTTCTTTCATGCCGAGTTGTGCTGCCGCTTCAGTCATTTCTTTCGAACTCAGTAATCCATTCAGAATATTATGGATAAGATCTCTCTGATACTTCTTTTTCACTTCATCCTGTGCAAATTCACTCAAAAATCCATACTGCAAGTTAATAATCGCATTTTCGATTGCCATATAATCAAGTTCTGTCAGTTCTCTATTTTCTTCTGTTATTGTTATATATATTTCCACCTCACTCAATATGGCAAATTTCACTACATATTGAACACAGCTTCCTTTCATCTGCTTCATATATTGAAATTTCGTAATAATATTGGGTTTATATGGCTGAATTTCATCTGACAATATTAACTTGGAGTTGTCCGAGTTTGTTGAAACCATACAATTAAGATTACCATAATACAATACAACAGGATTCTCGATCATGATACTTAAAAATTTGATAATATCACTTGCTGTATTACTTGATCCATTATTTTTTAAAATAAACGAATTAAAACTATCGTGTGTAATCTTAAAATACTTTAAGCGTGCAGTGTCTTTATCGAATACCTGTATCATAACATGACGGATAATTCCCCAGTAATCGAAATCTCCTGGAATTTCTACCAGAGGAATTTCATATTTTTTGCAGTGTTTTTCTAATAAACTCAATCTGCGCCCTGTAGGATCATATTCTTTTCTTTTCTCTACAATGAATCCGCTTATCTCACTTTTAACTAAATCTTCAAAATGCTGCTCTACTTCTCGATCACTGCATGATAAATATACCTGAAGACTGGTTATGAGTATTTCACCACCCGTCAGGTATCGCTCCATATCTTCAATTTCGATTATTCGAATGCCTTTCACTTCCAAATCTAGACCTTTTTCACCGCAAAGCAGCTTCATTTTTGGAAACTGTTCTGATTCAAGTAATTTTCTTACAGTATATGTCATCGTTACTCCTTATCCATAGCAAAATCAATACAACATAATATCAGTTATGTTGTAGACAAGGAAGATTCTGTGAGGTATACTTGACCTTAAGAAAAAAGCGTTGTGAAATAAGGCTATTTATCATCTGACATGAAGGTGATTTTTGTCTAATCAATTGCCATTTTGTGCAATTTATAATGAAACAGATTATATTTAACTTATTAACAAACAAAACAGATGTGAAAAATCAGTTTACAACATAACTGATATTATGTTGTACTCCTAATATTTTTTGTTCAATAAACCTATCTATTCGTTTTTGGAAAACAGATTCTGTAGTTGCTGTGTATATTCTTGTAACGTTAACACTACTATGTCCTAGTAAATCTGCCAGGCCAGCAAGATCCTTTGTATCCTCATAATAACTTCGTGCAAACAAATGTCTTAGATTATGTGGGAAAATTTTTGTTTCTGCCACTCCAGCTTTTTTTTGTAAATTTTTCATTTCCCGCCATAGATTACTTCTATCTTTTAATTTTCCAGTTTTTGTGATAAAGACCCATCCGGTTTTAATTCCATGTTCTTTGCAATAATTCAGTAAGTTTTCTCTTAGAAGTTTCGGTAAAAAAATTTTTCTATACTTTCCTTTATTATAAATTTCAATCTTTCCCCGTTTAATCCGTTCCACTGTAAAATATTTAAGTTCGCCGATTCGTATACCTGTACAAGCGATTGTTTCCATACATAATGCAAGCTGTTCCTTTCCGTCTTTCTTTGCTGCATAGATTAATTTTTGATACTCTTTCCTTGTAAGTTCCTTTTGGGTTTGTATAAACGGTTGTTTTTGGATCTTAATTCTTCTGACTTTCAGATTGCCCGTACCTAAAAATTCTAGGAATTGATTCAGCGCAGCTAAAATTGAATTAACACTATTAATTGCATATTTTTGGATCAGGCAGTCCTTGTATTGTAAGAGTATTTCTTTATTGATGCATTTATCTTCATCTATATATTGAAAAAAGGCTTTTATATCAGACGTGTATTTTTGAATTGTTGCTTTTGCATTTTCTCTTACATGCAAATAAGTCGCAAACTCGCTGATTGTCCCCTCTGATATCTTGATTGAATTCTCCATTACTTTCATTAACATCTTCCTCCTGATAAATCTTACTTCCCCATTATAACCTTTTTTACTAATCAGCCGCCCACCTTACTTGTCTTTGCTCTGTATTTGTTCTTTCAAAATACATATGGGATAAAATATCGCGTTTTACTAAATCAGTTATGAAATTTTTTATTTTTTGGAAAAATGGATATATTTTCGGAATAAAAATATTCTTTGTGGATATAAGAAATTACTCATAGATTTGTTTCACAATATCTTTTGGCTACAAAAAGTGTATCACGAAAGTAAAAAAAGAGCCCGCCCCCCTATTTTAGAGGGATTCGAGCAAAAATTGTTCTACTCAAACTCGCAAAGTCTGGTTTGATTTTGATTATTTCAGCGCAGTTATCTATACCGTTTTGTATTGATAACTCATACTTTTTCCACACGTTATTCTTCGTTTCACATATTTTTAGTACCAATCCAGTACCATTGCTATATTGTCATTATTGTGTGTAGTTCCGGTGGCTTGCAGGTTTGTTTACTATTCACAGAATAAATTTCTGTCGGTTTGCAAGTCCACCTATGGAAATTATAATCTCCAAGCGATATTTCTGCAAGGAAAAATTTTGTGGTACTAATCGTTAGTACTACGATTGTTTTCTATGTACTGAGCGAAACCAATTACCTTTGCTGGCTTTCTCTTAGCAGCAATCCCTAGTCGTTCCATGTCTAATTTAAAAAGTTCACTCGGATATCCATACGCATCAAATCCCTCTGGCTGGCAGATATCTCTGTTCAGATACTCACTAAATTCCCATTGATACTTTGCTTCTTTCTCCAGCTTCTTACCAAAATACTGTGCATCCATTACCATTCTGTTAATGCCACCAACCGATTTCCTACCATGAGTTTTTGTTACAGTTGTATCACCTGACATTTTAAAATACTGCCCTATCTGTTCCTCGGAATATCCCATTTCCTGCATCACGCCATGAATCACACTGCGGATATACATTGTATAGTAATTCCAGTTTCTTGGTTCAATATCTGTCATTGCTATTGTATAACGATTACTGGCATTCACAATAAACAAGACATTTCTTCCTTTTATTTTCGTCAAATGTGTGTCCCAGCAGAACACAAGTGAAGCACCTTTGCTTTCTTCAATCTTTGTTGTTTTTAGTCGATCTTGAACTGCTTTTGTTGCACCAATCTCCATATGTATCACCTGCTCATCTCAAGTATTCTTTTTACTTCATTCTGTAATTCATCACTAAAGTCTGATAAATCATTATATGTAATTACTTTCAGTCTAATAAGACGAACAATATCCCATATTACCTCTGATTTTTCAGTTCCATGACAACTCCCGGATGACGTTTATCTTCTTTTATCCGTTTTTCAAGTTCCCAGAATTTCTCTGATGCAGACTTTTTATCATCATTCAGAAAATTTGCATACTCTTTAACAAGACTTTCCATATAATTTTCCTGCCAGCCTGATAATCTTTCTCGAAATAGCTTCCAATCTTTTTTACTTATGTCCATGATTTTGAACCTCCTCAGTCTCAAATCTAGTGAGACTTCGTTGAGACTAACTTCGGAATATTCTTGAGTAAAAGTTTGGGTGTCACATTGAGTGCCATATTTACTGTCATTCACTTACTTAATTTTCCATTTACCTGTGTTGCATAATTAGTGGCATAATTCAGATTATACAAAGTCAATGTAAAATCATCATTAGCTGCATCAATGGCTGGCATCTTAGACTCATCAAATTCAGCTTGTCCCTCGTAATCCGCCAATATTTTCTTAAATCCACTGCACACCTGTGTCCTCTATCAGATTATTCTCAAAGATTGTTTCTTCCACAATCTTAACACACTCATCTGTATGCTTCTTTATATCATCACCCCAAAACCGGATAACGGTCCAGCCTTCAAACAGCAATCTCTTATTTATTTCATCATCCCGCTCTCTATTACGAGATATTTTGCTTATCCAAAACTCACTGTTATTACCCTTTTCCAGTCTTGGTTTTAATACTTCCCAATCCTTCCCATGAAAAAATTCTCCATCACAGAAGATTGCTATCTTATATTTTGTCAGTACAATATCCGGGCTCCCTGGCAGCTTTTTATAATTTTTACGATACCTATACCCTTTTTCCCATAATGCCTTCCTCAATATAACCTCTATTTTGGTATCTTTTCCATGAATATTTTTCATGTTTTTATGCCGTTGTTCTTTGGTTAAAACATCTGCCACAAAATCACCTCAACAATTATTTTCCTTTAACTTAGCCAGCTTTTCTATCTTTCACATTTTATGCCTCACAATTTTATTCGCCAACTCACAAAAGATATCTATAAAGTATAAAATTACGATTATTCTTTATTCATCGCATTCACATATACCAAAATTCTTTTCTTAAGTGTTTCCGTATCTCTCTCATCATTTACAACATGCATTTTCCTATGACAATTAGGACACAGTGCCACTGCATTATCTATGCTGTCATCCCCTCCATCAGCCAGTCTGACTAGATGATGCTCCTCTAGATAAGGAAAACCATTAGCATTATTAAACGGAGCAGGTTGTCCACACAAATCACATTGTCCATTTGCTCTTTCTTTTACAGCCGCTGCAATCACAGGATCTCTGTTAAACACAGTCGTATTAACACGAGACTTACCAGGTTTACCACCTCTGTTGTATGCATCATTTAACAAAGCCTCTCTGTTTACACCTCTTTTATCCTCAACCTCTTCTTCGAACTCCTGATTAAACTCTGAAACAAAATCTACAGAAGACTTTAGACTCATCAAAAATGTATAACAATTATGTCCATTTTCATTTGTTCGCAGGATTCTTAATTCTGTATAATTAGGAATCAATGTATACGCAACCACTAGAGAATAAATATCAGAGGAATTGCAACCTATAAATCCTCTGTCTAATGTAGATTTTTTTAGATACATATCAAATTCTAAATTTGATGCATGTTCAATTTCCTCTCTCCTATACTTCCATCCATCCTCGTCTATCATTTTCCATTTGTCGGAATTTCTAGTGAATTTTTTGTAATCATAAAATAAGTTAAGTATGAATTCATCTTTTATCGAATCCATATATTCTAAAAGATTTCTCTTATCGAATCTATAAACATTCGATTTATTTAAAGAATATACTTCTTTTCCAGCAATTGTTTTTGTTGAATTCACATTTCCTCCAAAGAAATCTATATCACTTATATTAAAATAAATTTCCCCTCCAAGTCCTCTTGAACCTTTTGTTACAATATTTGAACCATATAAAGGGATATTTTCAAAAAAGATTTCATCATCATTAATTCTCTGCATTCTTTATTTCTCCTTCAATACATAAAATATGTTTACCTATTTCCTCTACATTTTGTCCCCATGATGCATACATCATATTGTTATTCTTTCGATATCCAACACACCAAAGGGTCTTGCCTAAACAAATAGTTATTTATTACGGTGAGGCCAAAAACGCTCGTATATCTATGACTTTTGGAGAGTGCGGGCTAAAACTATCATTGCCATTAATGCCATTTATATCGCTAATGTTTTTTGATTCTCTTGGCAAACAATCCTTAACAACCTTTACTTTCATTACATAGTAAAAATCCGCATTATGGTTATCTACAGACGTTAAGAAACCTTGAGAATTAAGCTGATTTACAAGTTCCTGCTTTGAAACAAGATTATTAGAAACTATATCGCAAAGAATTGGTTCTAAATCATATGTTTTTGTAATATCAATATTGTTTTTGTAAAACCTGAATGTTCCAGCTTTTGCAATATCATGGTGATGAGAATATACCGTGTTTCCTTTTATTGCATAGTAATAGAACAAAAATTCCTTTCCTGGCTTGAGCAAATCATTCTGTTCAAGCGAGTGGTAGTAATCGCTTGGTCTTTCACTTCGAATATATCCAATGACACATAATGCCTTTGCTAATCCATCTGATGAATCTACTTGCGTATTCTTAAATGCAGCCGGTTCTTGCATAACCATTTCTGCATAATACTTCAGTCGATTGAGTCGGGAATTATCTTGTCCCTTTTCTTTTATCATGTCAGAAATAAATCTGCACAGTTCCTTCTCTCCTAGCGCACTATTACTTGGCTTTATTGCAAATGCACCTACACCTGGGAGAATTTCATCATAAAGGCTAAACACCTTATTACCCATATCTGCTTGTTTTGCATTTCCAGGATATAATACATAGCTTCCAATCGTTCTACGAATTGCGTCATTATATGTGTGCATCTTTAAAAGATCGCCACGTTTATATGTATTTGTGACCTCTGATGCTTTCTCATCTTCTAATTCGCTGTCGTCAAAATCGGTAGCATTATCAACTTTTCCAACAAAAGAAGTTAATTCTGTAATACGATACTTGGCATCAAAATGGATATAACTTACAGCACCATCTTTGATGGCCTTACTCTCTCCTCCATCATATCCTCCCTGATATCTGCATGGAAAAATAGCTAGTGTATAATCTGGTCTGAACGGTCGTGAATACGACCCTTCATACTTTGTAGTACGAAAATCAGTTGGCACAAAAGTTCTATTATAATAAAGATTAATTCTTGTATTAAGATTTTTAATTACATATGCCTGGCATGATTTCTTTCCTTCCTTCAGTGATACAGTCAACTTACCATTATCCGTTGTGAGAAATGGTGTATCCTCTATAGTAATCGCTTCACATCCATCTATAGATTTAATTATACTGCCTAGTTCAAAGAAAAGCCAATATTCATACAGGAGAGCAACGTTTTTTGATTCTCCCTCATATACAGAATCTTTCCCTTTCCAATCAAGTTGCAGTGCCAGGTCAACCATGGAATATGCAAAAAATATATCCGAATAGCCTGCTCTCTTTTGAAGAACCTGATTATTCTGAGGAATAATCTCAAGCCTTCCAATTTCATCAAAGAAACGATCATTCAAAATATCATTCAACATCTGCTGAATATTAGCAGCTTCGCGCAAGCATTCAGTTTGCTTTTCCGCACCTGCGGACTCAAGAGATTTGATTAATTTTTCGCAGATAACTTGAAACTTCTCCAATGCAAATTTCAAAAATCTGTTTGCGACTGTATCAATGCTGTCCCTTTTTTTCGAAACTGCAATCGTTGACGGGAGATAATGTGTATGCAAGTCCTCAGTCTCATATTTTCTCCATTTTTGTCCATAACTAAAAGGATGTGTAAAAATTTTCCTCGAAGGCACTCCGCATCCTATAGGCTTAAATTCCGAATCTTCTATCAATATACGATCGGGATTTCTCTTTATGGCTTCAAACAGTCCTAAAAGATTCTCACTGAAACAGAATCTCCGTAAAAAGATAAATTGTTCCAGCAAGGTTCTTGAATCTTCATTCGATATACTAAATACATTCGATGTTAATCCAGAATACTCCAATAACAATTCCGAACAATGCTCTGCAATGGATTCTGTAAGCTCAATATAATCATCTTCATAATCCATTTTATTAGGAACTACTTCAAAGACAAGAGTTCTTTTTTGATTGGAATCAGAAAATGAAGCCTTCGTTCTTCCCAGGTAATTTATATACTGGAATGTGACAGAGTTCTCGTCTTCATAAATTTTCGGAGCCTTGTTATTTTCATTCTGCAAAATCGGTAACGATACGAAATCTTTGCTCTTTTTATCCAGCTTGATAATATATTGCTTCGTTTCAATAAGTCGTAAAATTGGTTTTCCATCCAATCCATTTACTATATCAATAGCCTCAATATTATCTTCTGATTTAGATAAGTATACCGAATAATCTGTGCCTAACTGGCAAGGTAATTCATTTTCCCAGTCTATTTTATTGTATGTTCCGACAGGGTAAAAGTACGCATCATAATCTCCATTCACCCTGAAGCGTAATGCTGCAACCATATTTTATATAAAGCTTGCATACTGGATCTGTGCAAGTTTTCCTTTCATCTTCTCAATCTTTTCTCTGCTTAATGGCAAATTATACTCTACACACAATGCTCCCAGTTCTTCGAGCAGTCCGCCAATTTCTTTATTATTCCCATGAATTTTAGGAAGAATCTTCTGAATAAGCTGCTCATCAATTATGGAGTAAAAATCAAAAGTTTCCTTGTCTTCCGTAAGTTCATAAGCTGCTGATAAATATTGTCGAATCTCACGGACAGTTCTATATGCAAATTCGTATCCACTCTTTTCAACAATCTCATAAATTCGCTTGAAAACGCTTTGAATTTCGACAAGTATATCTACCTCCAAATTACTTTTTCCAGCTCTAATAAGTACGGCCATTTTTTCAAATGCTTCTGCTGTTCCGTCACTAGCAGGGTTGATGTTTTCATTATCTGCTGGATTAACAAATAAATCCAATACAGAATTTTCTTCCGGCTTGAATTCAATTACATTAGCCCTATCCAGTACCTTTGGACTAAACATATATGTAGTTTCATCGATATTGACTGTTCCAACCACAAACAGGTTCTCAGGATACCTAAGCACTCCTGGATATCCATCCAAAACAAACTTCAAATCTGGTGTTTCCATATGACTAAGAAAATCTGCAAAATATCTCTCTACATAACTTAAATTCATCTCATCCAGTATAATAAAAAATGGTACACTTTTATTTTCCGGAAGATTCGCTCTCTCAATCAACTTCAAAATGGCAGTCTTCTCATACTCGCCTTTACCATCAATTGCTAATGGATTGTAAAAACCAAGTATCTTTGTATTGTCCGTCCAATCTGCACCGACAGGAATCAGTAACCAGTTTTTTTCATCATTTCCAAAGTCAACCTCAAGATATTCTGCAAACTGCTTAGAAAGTCTTGTTTTACCAGTTCCACTGTTTCCAGTTAAAATCACAAATGGTTTTGCCAAAAGTGATTGAATATATCTCTGAGCAAATCTTGATTTAAAACACTCTGGCAAATCAGACAATTTGAAGTCTTGTTTCAAATACTCTAAGTACCATCTTCCAAATTCTTCGTATATTTTTAAAACATCAGAATAATATGTATTTATGGTCTTCATTAATGCTTGAAGATAATTTGCACTTGCGGTACCATCTCCAAGTTCAGAGCTTACCCACTCGGTTGATAATCTACATTTTTCTGTCATACCATCAACATTAATTTCATAGTCTTTATCCAAAAACACACGTTTCTTTCCACCACTGGTATTCTCATACAAGTCAGATGTTGATTTAGCAAACATATATCTAAGATAATTTCCGCCTAAATCATCTGTAATAATCTTGACATTTTTATCATTATTCTTCAGAACTTTGGAAAATCTTTCAAAATTATCTATTCGATATACACAATCCACAAGTTGACGTGCGCATTCCTTGCTTTGTTCAAAATGTAATTCCACTCGTGAAGTATCTGCTAATCTAATTTCTTCACCATCTTTGACTTCCGGATTTTCATCTTTGCCATAAAACTTACAGAAATTTGCATATGAGAATCTTTCAAAAAAATTGTGTTCAGACTTCGGATTACCGATAGGGAAGTTTGCTTTAATAAAGCTTACTTCATCTTCAATAGCATTAATATCAGATTCAGAAATATATAAATTATCATAATTTCCAACTTTTCTGTACTTCACAGGTGCAGCATATGCTTTTATTGCATTGAGTAAAATATCATCACTCTTTCCCCCGATATTCTTTTCTACAAAATCTTCAAAATTCACTGAATGGCTTTCGCTCTGCAAAATATCTTCGCAAAGACGACAATAAAGCAAAAAAGCCTCATCAGATGATTTCACATGTGGATTTGGTACAAAATATGTCTTAAACCAAAATACAAGATATTTTGTAAGATTCTCATCATCAAATGTATATAAATAGTTGTGTATTCTAAAGCTATCTTTTGTTCTATCCTCCAAACCAAGCTGACATGCCTGTTGATAGGCGGTCCTCTTATAACCTTTTAAATTTGCCTCTGCAAAATCCTTTGCCTCCTCCCACGGAATACTTCTTGCCATATCAGGATAAACTTCAAGCAAAGCTTTAAGATTTGCCAATGTAAAATTTCTATATCTAGCAAATGGTGTAAATGACATAATTCTATTCCTCCTCGACTAAAGATGGGCAACTCTCAATAACTTTGTTCATAATATGAATCAAAACATCAACTACTATCGAATTACCTGCCTGCTGATACATAGATGTATCTGATACTACTATCTTAAAGTTGTCTGAGAATCCCATAAGACGTAAGCACTCTCTTGGTGTAAGCTTTCTCAATCTTCCATCTGTTGTAACATAATTATCAACTCCAGCTCTATGCATTTTGTGCATGGTCGTAAGTAATGGTCTCGCAATATCTAAGTCAGTCTTTGGTTTACTATAAAAATTCTTTGTTCCTGTAGCCATTACATATTTAACTACTTTTTCGGATAAAAAATATTTTTCAAGTTCTGGTATCTCTTTCTCTTTCGCATCCTCTTCTGACTGAAAAACAAAATCCCCATGCCAATTAAACTGTTGATTCTTCTTCTGACATAGTTGTACTTCACCATCAATTTGCGTGAATCGTTTTGAAAGATTTTTTTCTTTTGTTACAAATTCTACTCCTTTCTTCGGGAGAAAATATCCTCCAGGAGCATTATCCATAAGAAAGTCCTTCATTTTTTTCCTTAACGGAATTGGATTTGGAAAACTAAATTTTTTTGCCAGTTCCAAATCCTCACGAAATCCTACAACAAATAATCGTTCTCTATTCTGCGGAATACCATAGTTCTTTGAATTCAAAATCGACCATGTAAATTTATAGCCCAATTCTGAAAAAACCTGTTGCATTTTCTCCCATGTTTTTCCTCCATCATGTGTGGTAACAGCTTTTACATTTTCATAAATAAAAATCTTCGGTTTTATTTCATCAATCAGTCTGGCATACTCATAAAAAAGTGTTCCTCTTGTATCATCCAAGCCACGCTGTTTACCTACCAAAGAGAATGATTGACAAGGACTTCCACCAACAAAGAGATCCACCTGACCAGCATATTGCTTGCCATTCAGGAAGGCAACGTTCCAATGGAACTGCTCATCTTTAATATTATAATTTGCCATATATGATGCTTTTACCTTATTTCTCTTTTCCATTCCTTCATAAAGAGAATCTACATATTTCTTTCGGGCAGTCCAGTCATCACCCATGGCTACAAGCTTCTTTTGGACATCCATATAATTAATTTTCTCGTGCAACTGACTTGCTCTCTGCGATAAATCCTGTACCTTACGAATTATCTTCTTTCCATCCAGGGCTTCTAATTTTTCGTAAGCTGAATATACCAACTCCGAAATGCTTCTCCAATCAATATCATCGCCACTTTCAAATTCAATATCTTTTCCAAGATCCTCAAGTGAATTATCTTTTTTATAGTCATTAGAAACCTCAAGTATAACCTGCAATTCTCTAAGTTTTGCCTGCTGCTCAGATCCCTGTCCAAGTTCAGCTAAAAACTTTTTATATTCTTTTACTCTTGAAGCTTTTACTCCCTTCATGGAAATAACATTTTTTAAAATTTTTTCTATCAACTTCGAATCTTGTTTTGGAAACGAATCAATCTTACTTAAAACAATTTCATATTCATTTAGCGCTTCTGCTAACATGCCATCCAACTGGTTTTTATACAAATCCTCGACTTCATCATTAAATTGTATCTTTTTAATAATCTTCGATAAAGCTTTTAACTCATTTCCTATTTCATCTATATTCATGTCTATTTTCTTCGTAAGAATTGACACATCGCCATTATCACAAGCAAAAATTATCTCATTTTTTATCTGCATTCTCTGTAATGCATGTTCTATTGCTCCAATACCACTAAAAACTGTCGCTAATCTAATCATTATATTGTCCCTCGCCTTCCTTCTCTGAACTGCTCCCGACCATCTCCATAATGTCACAAATATCACAGTCAAGGGCATTGCAAATTTTCTGCAAAATTTCCGTATTTACATTCTCATTCTTGGATAATTTTGCGATGGATGTAGGACTAATCTTAGCTTTTTGAGCCAAATCCTTTTTTAACATATCTTTATCAATTAACAGCTTCCAGAGCTTTTTGTAACTTATCGTCTGCATTTCTTTCCTCCGTTTGGGTTAAATATAACCCTATTTTATATCTTAACCCATCATACCATGCAAACATTTGTTTGTATATACTTATTTCCAAAAATTTTCGCGTTCTTGAAAATTAAATTCACGATTAGTTTTGTGAATTCCGCAAATTTGTTATTTCCAGCCGTTATTTCTGTTGTTTTCTGTTAAGAAGTAGAAGCAGAGAAATTATCTCCCTCTACCTTTATTCCACTGCTTCTCCTGTTCCATCTCGTACATCTCATTTTTGCTGACAGTCTCCTCATAAATCTTCTGATACTCCTCGTACAATTGATCCCCATCAAGTTTCACACCCAATTTATCCAGCACACTCATAAAAAGTTTCAAATTACCACCAGTATCACTTAAATCAAACTTAAAAGCATTTGCTTTCACTGATGTTTTCAGGTACTTATATGAACCACATGCCAAAAGTTCTCTTGCTACCTTTTCTTCCTTATCTGCCACAACATTTTTTAACAACATCTACTAAACTCATATAGCCTGTCAAAATCAGCTTCGTGACCAATTTGCTTAAAGAAGCTATTAAGTTTCTCATATACTGCTAGTACATCATCGTTTCCATTACCACCTACCATTCGTACCTTCTTCTCATCAGTACTGACATGATAATCTACATACGAATAAAATGAATTATCTTTTACATTCATCTCAACCACTACCTCTTTCTCATAAATCAGTTCTCCTATCTCCGGCACATTGTGATACGCAGTATTCACTGTTTACAAAATATGCTCCTCATATGATAGATTTTTGGATATTTCCATTGTCTACCATATGGGGAGCATATCATTTATAAGGCTTTTCAGAGATGTGGTAATTATTCAAACTCATTATGTCCCGGGTTGTACTTAACTTATTTTGTTTAAGTTTTGATCTCATATGGGGCATATTAATATATCAATTACACTATTTATTCTGACCTACTGAATGGCGTTGCCAAACTGTTGCCACGAGATTATTATCGTTTGGATTAAGATGAAATGCAACAGATTCTTAAAAATTAGCACTGTTTAATATATTCTCTCAAATACTTAAACGGAAATGGAAGAACCGTATATTGACTATTACGCACAAATTCTACTGCCATCAACGGAAGAGCCTCCTCATATTCAAGTTCTTCTCCCAAAGAAATCACCTTACGCATACAACAAGCATTTGGATATGCTAATCTCTTACTCTTAGCCCCCACATAATATACAAATGTACGTCCATCTAAGTAGTCTTTCTCATTGTATTCGTACTTGATGTTTAAGAGATTTCCAATTTGGTAAGTCGCTTCAAATTCCCCTTTTCTCAGCTCGCCATCAATCCAGACTCCATACTTTTCATGTAAAAACCTATTGAATTTTGATGCAATTCCTGTGCGCATATTTAAAATCTTTTTCAATGCTTTCTTGGTAATCATTTCTGTTTCTGCAGCCACCTTACTTTTCCATTCAGAAATGCATTCCCTTGAATCAATATTATCTTTTTCAAAATCATCTATTGCTTCCAATAATAATTCTTTTGATACTCTTTCTTTTGCATCTGTTTCCATAAGCGTATTCATTAATGCTGATATGTTAGGCAATGTCTTTTCGCGTGTTAACAATATGGCATGAATATTATCAATATCCGAATACATTAATCCTTCTACCTGATTCTGTGCACCGCGATGTTTGTCTTCTACAAAATCATATGCATAACAAATCTTGTTCCACTCTTCTGCTTCATCTTGATTACTATCACAAAATGTATCAAATTCCATTTCACCATTGCAATCAATTTTCAAACGATAATATTGGAAATAATTGAGTGCCTTTTTATTAACATGATTTATATGCGCTGCATTTTCACCGTATTTTGTTTTTATCTTCTTTCTGAAAACAAAGGTCCAATCTTTTTCAGAATCAAGTCTTTCCCAATCAAAAATTGAAATCATACATTCTCTTACATCACCTTTTATTATAAGTTCCTGAACAATCTTCTTTATATCTGGAGAACTTCCCTTTGTATTTGTAAAATGCTCGGCCTCTTCTGTTATATGCTGTACAATATATCCTTTTAAGTTATCACTGTGTGGATCATGCATCTCATTTTCAGCATAATATTCACCATCATGAATGATTCTGATATTATATGCTTCTTCCGAAAGGTTTCCTACCGCTGCCTTTACATGATAATACTTCTCCAACTCCTCTTGGAGCTTTGCTACAATATCCTTTGATACTTCAGAGTTATTTTCATCTACAATTACAACACCCTTTTTCTGTAACATTTCACCATATTCAAGCTCTGATATTCCCTTCTTTTCCAAATTTGAGATATCAAATTCTTGTGCATCTTCTCTCTCCACAATTTCTATGGACATATATTTAGAAAGATTATCATTCACATCTCTTAAAAACTGCTCCATTACGCCCATCTTACTTTTCCTAAAATGCGTAATATCAGATATATCAAAATTATCTACTCTAAAGTGATTATGCGGCAAGGAACCTTCCTTGTATGTAATGACATTGGTATCTGTCTTTAATTTTTTTCTAAACTCACCAGTCTTTGAATCTATTACATACAATCCGTTACTTTCTCGATCATACCTCTTGAACGTTTTATGTTCCAAATTGAGATACATCCCTGGATCAACAACAATCTCCAAGAATCTGATAAAATTCACCTTACCTGTTAATTTATCTTTATGTCTCCATGATGGGTCATGATAGAAAAGCTTACCTGTGAGATTATTATACATAAAAGCCTCATGCTTAGGCGTTCTCATTGAATTTATCAGGAGTTGTGCAAGTAATCTGTTTTCAAAATAAAAACATTTATTGCACTGCTCGCTATCAAACAAATCAATCTTTTGGATTTTTACATCCTCATACTCTTTCATAATACTTTCTTTAAATTGCTTTTCTGTCACTTCACCCTTACGGAACAGCACCAATGCAGTTGCACCAAAGGTCCACTGAACTGCTGCCGCCTTAAATTCATATACTGCCGAATCTAAGATATTGTATTTGTAATAATCCTTATTATCCTTCTCGACCCTAAAAATATCAAAGTCAGCATCAATATTTTCTATATTGTAGGTAACATTAATTCTGTTAGTTAACATTTTCGAAATCCTCCTTACGAATCATATGTAAATTTTCATAACACACTGTACCATCTTCTCTTATAAGCATCGGAATCTCCACCAAGCACTGATCCACTATGGCACTCGGCTTGTAATCTTTATCTGATACAACATTTATGATATAAACCCGTTTAGCCCCTATAGCCTCCAGCTTTCTCAATATATCTTTTCTGATTTCGTCTCTATCCTGCACATATGTAAACTTCCAATTCTTAAAATCAACATACACATCATCAGATAGCTTATAATCGAAGAATTCAAAATATTCCGGCACTGTTATTGATGATAATTCAATTCCCAATTCTCTTTTCAATATAAACTTACCAGCCTCTTCGCCCAATGCACCTTTATAAATATTATGGAACAATACCGGGCTAAGAAGATATTCATTCATTTCAAATTTCAATGCATATCCCATTTCTTCAAAATGAGCTTTCATTCCGGGATATCTAAGTATCGCCTGCAAACCGGATTCCTTTTCACTCATTTCATAAATAGCAACTTCATCAGAATTCCCCTTTATTTTAGCTCTTTTACTGTTTTTAAATGCCACCTTGTCGTTTCCAAAATCTATAGTAACATCATTGAAATCTGAATACTGTGAGTAAATATACTGGTTCCGCTTTTCTCCACTTGTAATGTAAAGTTTTTGAAGATATTCATTATTCTGCCAGTCATATGTACTTGCCGTCGGATACTGTAATACCAACACTCTTAACTGTTCCCACAATTGCATACTTTCAGCAGTCCAATCCTTTGCCAACATTCTCCGTATCGTCCAAAGACCAACCGAGGATATCTTTTCTGCCTTATTTAACATAAAGTTTTCTTCCGGTAAATAATCCTTTCCAAGTGACTCACGCATATCCACAATTGCTTTCATTTCCGGCGGTAAAATTCGTTTCTTTAATTCACCAACATATAATTTTTCTAATAACTCAGATTCAACAAATAAATATATATTCGGACTCTTAACAAAAGTTCTACACATACGCCCCACCGCTTGTAAAACTATTCTGCTTGCTTGTACAACTACACTCTTTAACTTATACAACTTGTTTAAAGTAAATTGGTCACTTCCTGTATAAGAGCGAAACGCAAGCTTTAACATTTGGTCCTTTTCAGAATAATTCATTTCACCGTTTTCGTACAATTCCTCTATTTGAAACAACATCTGCAACAAATCATGAGACGTTATTTTCTCATCCTGATATGTATTTACTGTCATATTAGTTATATTTCCCAGATACAATGCATCGAAATCCTTATATAAGAATCTCTTGTCACCTTCGGTAAACTCTCCCAGTCGTACAACTTTTCTACCTTTCGGAATCTTATATTGTAAATTCTGTCCAGCACCTATAGTCTGAAAAGATGACATAACAAATATCTTTTCTCCACATGACAATTGCTGCTGCAATTCTTCCTTATCCTGTTCAAAATTGTCGCTTTTCAAGAAACAAACACTACTATTACTCTGCTGAGTCTCCATCTGAGAGTATTCAAACAACTGCTGCAGAACACCTTCATCCATGCCGGGATTGTTCTTTTTCGGCAATGCCATTCCCAAGTACAACATTGATTGAATATCTTCATTCCTATTAAAAATGCACATTGCTTTAAGTACATTGCAGTATCTTATTATCTGATATTCGTTATCTGTTATATTGGTGATAATGTTTGAAGCATAACGTGCAAATTCTGCATTCATAAATGTTTTGCAATAATCTTCTGCATTGAATCCTTGTATATTACTACTGATTACTTCCCCATGTACATTTATCTCGCCATCTGCATAAGCGCTCCATCTTTTTTCTAATGCAGTTCTTGTTTTGTCCTTTAAATAACCCGGCGTCTTATGAAACCTTTCTTTTAACTGTTCCTTCAAATATTTCAAATCATAATTTCCAGCAACTGTATCAACTTCAGCAGTTGCCGATATTCCAAACACCGTTGCTTTTCCTGCAAGGTATAACATGATTTTTTCAGGAGTATCATATACCTTAACAAATTTAAGATTCGTATTGTCATGATGAGAATCATTATCCTCAAATTCATAATACTCCATGCCAACTTGATAGAAGCTTCTATCCTCCAATATCAATTCACGATTATTTCTAATCATCTGGCATGTTTCACCCATCAACAAATCTCTTTGCTTATTAGTTAATTCTAATCTTTTTAGGATTGTACTAATAGCATTCTCCAAATTCATCGTATCCATGATACCGCTTCTGGAGCTATTTATAATTTCCATGTAATTTCTTGCCCATTCTATAGAAAATAACCTAAAATGCAAAAGAAATACATTAATCTCACGCAATAAGCTATATAACACAATATCCTTCTCTTTGTTTCTGTTCTTGAAAAAATCATCTTTCCCCTCAAAGAAAACATCAATACGATTGTCTTCTTTATTTAAGGATGAGCGGATATACTGTGCCCCTTCTTTTAAAACCGTATGGAATGAACCATCATTAAACAAGAAAATCTGTCTCTGATCCACTAAATCTTCTTTTGTTTTTATACTTAACCTTACATGATAATCCTCTGCAATTTTTCTTGCTTCATCCATTAGTGTTGTAAATGTATTTCTATTCCCTGATTTTTCGACCTCATCCATAGCTTGTCTCATACTAGAAGAAAAATCGTTTGGATTCAAAGTACGATATATCTGACGAAACAACTGTATATAGTCTTCCTGCATTGCCAACGACTTATCAATCAGCTCACTTTGTATAGTATCCTTCGTTGCATCAAATTCATCAATAACAATTACTGCGTTTTCTATTAAATCCGAATTCAAAAACTCATAACTAGAATCAATAAGAATAGAATTTCTCTTCATAAACTTACTGACACTCATTAATATTATTTTGTAATCGTCTGTAAATACCGCAGGATACAATTTCCCAATCCATTTATATTTCGCATCAGTTCTAATAGCATTTTTTCGCTGTGTCTTTGTTTGAAATCTATTCTTTAAACGTTTAGTAATTTCATATCGAAGCTGCCTGTCCCCTTCTGTTATTCTGCCAGCCAATTCTTTTATATATTCCTTATCGGCATATCTTTTTTCCACAGCATTACGATAAAGGGAAACATCCTTGCATAATTTAAGATACGCATCCGTTTTCATTTCCTCCGGCACTTCAATCTCAAGAATTTTTTCTACAACCTCATCAAAATTAGAGCGTAATCTCAATACACTACGCTTATAAAGCTCCTCACTCCCATATGCCACCCTCAATGCATCTTCTGGTAAATTCTTATTTAAAGTTGTCAGGTAAATGATTTTGGTATCATCACCAATTGAATCCGCATATTCTTTCATTGCCCGTGCTGAATCATAAGTTTTTCCATTGCCCGTTGGTAATTCGCACATATACAAACCATGTTCATGTTGTTGCATAACATCTAATAAGTAATCCTTCAACACCAAACCTCCTTGTGGTTGCTTATTTCTTACATGATTGGTAACAGTAAAATTGTATATAATTTTATCATAGAACGAAAAAAGAATTGCCGCATATTTGCGTCAATTCTTTTTAGAATAGATTTCCATATTTTGTTTTATTAAATCAATCATAGCATTCCTAACACTCAGTGGGCTTAATACCTCTACATATTGTAATCCTAGTAACCATCCAAGCAAGATAACAGACGCAACTGCATGAAAAGTAACTAACAACATACCCTCTGTGTCTTCAGAAATTGTAATTCTCTTACCAAATTGATCTATAAAAGGACCAACTAATGTATCCGGGATTCTCACAGTTATTACCTGTTCTTTTCCTGAAAACATACCCATCCGCCTTGAAACATATGTATTAGCATTAAAAATACGGAACTGACTTTTACCAGTTCTTGGTATGTCGGACAACTTGATATTATCAAGTTTATCCACTCTATAATTTCTTTCACTTAATATACCATCTTTTTCTTTTACATCATAACCGTACAAATAATACCTATCATTTGCCCATATTAAAGCCCATGGGTTCATGTTATATCGTCTATCCGACTTTTTTACCAACTTCTTATTTCTATCCCACACCATATAATCAAAGCTTATCTGAACCCCCTTGGATAGAGCTTCCTGAATCAAATTTACATTATAGAGAATTTTCTTATTCTCTGCTTTTGCAGTATTAATCCCTAACACACTTCTATCCAGTTCTTCCGCATCATACAGACTCATAGTAGATTTCAATTTATCAATCATTTTGGTGGCAATACTTTTCTCAATGAAATTAGACGCATTAACGGAATCAATAATAAGTTTCATCTCTTCCTTTTCCAAAAGTCTGTTTCCAATGAAATAACGAGCATTCCTTCCACGACCAGAAATCACATCTACACCTAATTCATTTCTTAATTGCTTTATATATCGCAAAATACTATCTTCACTACAGGAATATCCTTCTGCTTCCATGTGAACCAGAATATCCTGCATAGAAATCTGATGTAGTTCGTCTGTATATGCTGTCAGAATCTTATATAATGCCAATACTCTGTTTTTTCCGAAATCACTCACAAATTACCCCTTTCTTTTATTCAACAAGATCAATCTTATGTCTTTCGCACCATTGTCTTGCTATTTTTTCATAAGCTTCATCACGATATTGGTACCACTGTTTCTGCAGATTCAAGTCATACAATTTATCCTTAAATCTTCTAAAAGCACCTCTACCCTGGATTGCCCCTGTCAACACATCCTGATTCTTTCCCGCCGGAAGTTCGTATATGACCTCTTCCATTAATCGATACTCGTTGATATCGTATTGTCCCGGTAATGGTATATAATCTTCGAAAAATTCCGGATTGTCTTCACCATCCACCATTCCATCAAGCAGCATCACAACTTTTTCATTTTGGATATCATAATAATATTCTGTTTCCATACCGGCAAATTCCATTGCCTCGATTATGTCTTCTAATTTTACTTTCATCTTTTATCCTTTTTCATATTCCTTTTTAAATTGTTCCCCAGCCTGGGGAACAATTTTACCATCCATTTGCATTATTCTCTAAAATATACTTTATTCTTTGTTTTTCCGTAACTTTTTAGAATATCCAATTTTGCAGCCTTCGATAACAGTCGGCTTGCCGTCTTTATTTCCACTTTCAATAATTTTGCTGCAATAGAGCTATTTATTTCTTTATTGGTATCGAGAAAGTGCAAAATAATCTTGAGCAACTGGTCATAAGCATAGTCATCCCCTTCTATCAACTTCAGTTTCAGTTTCTTTTCATCCTCCGCATATTCATCTGTCAGATATGCTGCTGTAATCTTTTTTGTATTAATCATAACACCTTCGCAAGGAAAACTCATCAAATAATTGCTAATAGTACATAACAACAATGACACTGTTGTTATGCGCTGTTGCCCATCAATAATTATATATTCTGTATATCCTCCTAAATTATTTGCCACATATACTATACTTCCAAAAAAATAGGTTTGACTCCCCTTCTCATATACGGATACAAGTCACTTAACAGCAATTCACAATCACTCTTTTTCCAACTGTATGCTCTCTGATATACAGGTATAACATTTTTTATCGTCACCATTCAGTAGACGACACATATAACCTTTATCAGCCTCCATGAAAATTCCCCTTTCCTATAACTCAAACAAATTTATATTAATCTTTCTCTGCGTCAAATAACACTCATAAAGCATTTTTGCCGGAATCAGTCTTATCTGTATATTTTCCAAGCCTAATGCCTCAAGCATAGGCATCTTTGCTGTACCTTTCTTAACAATTTCATTCCCTTCTGTCGGCATAAGAAAACAGTTTTTCACCACAGCTATGTTATGGGCTTTGATAAATTCCCGGTATGCAAGCTGATACAGATACTGCTTTGTCACATCTCCAACTCCCGGATTTCCACGGAGTGATTTCCCTTTTTCAAGTTGGATGTTATAATACTTCGCATCAAATATAATGAAATAATCAACTCCATCAAACTTTCAAATGCCATATAGGAATATGTCTTATTCGCCATGGTTGGGATAAACTTCATATACTCTTCCTTTGTCCAAAATTTCATTTCATCTGATTCATTCTGTCCCATTGGTCCTGCAACCCTTACTGGATTATTCGGAAGTTCATAAAATCGTACTGCATGATTAAAAATACTCGAAAGTTGTGCTTGTACAGTTTTTAAATATGTTCCTGTATATTCTTTTCCTTTATTGTTGATGGATTCTCTCATCATATTTTGCCATTTGATGATATCTCTCGGTGTAATGTCTCGCATACACAAGTTTTTAAAATACGGAAGTATCTTCGTTTTTATGATATGTTCTTTTGTACACCAGGTATTGTATCGGATTTTTGGTTTTACATCGGCTTCATGGATTCCGTAAAAATCTTCAAATGTCATATCTAGACTATTTGCCTTTTGAAGCTTAAAATGATTCTCCCAATTCTGAGCCTCTTTTTTCGTCAAAAAACCGCGTTTTAGTTTTCGACAACGTTTTCCGGTCCAATCCACATATGGAAAAGAGGTATACCAAGTTCCACGTTTTTTTCCTTGTAAACAGCCATCCATTTCCTCCTATTCTTTTTCTAGTAAGCCATAAAATCTTTCTTCAAAATATTTTCTGCTCACTCTTCCGGTAACTGTTAAATAACCTTTCTCTTTAAGCTCTGCATTCAATTCCTGAATAAGACTGTAGGCCTTTGATTTGGAAATACCAACTATCTCTTTAATTTCCTCTGCTGAAATAAATACATCTGTTTTATACATAACTTATCCTCCTCACTCTGTATTTGTTCTTTCAAAATACATATGGGATAAAATATTGTGTATTACTAAAGCAGTTATGAATTTTTTTGTTTTTTGGAAAAAAAGATATATTTTCAGAATAAAAATATCCTTTTTGGATATAAGAAATTACTCAAAGATTTGTTTCATAAGACCTTTTGGCTACAAAAAGTGTATCACGAAAATAAAAAAAGTGCCCGAAACCCTTAATCTATAGGGTTTCGAGCAAAAAATGTACTATTCAAACTCGGCTCCGTCGCAGCAAAACTTAACGGAATTAATTAAGTTTTCGCTTACAATAAGCCTTATTTTTATTTCTATTACATAATTTCCATTGGCTTTCCGATGAACTGTTGCCAGAATGTTGCCACTCTATCACTATCAGAAATATTTAATCTGAAATTGATTTGCTAAATAAGTAATTTCTTCCTTTCCTTCATATATTGCTTCACATATCTCGCCACTAACATAAACACAGCAAATTTTTCTTCCATTATTTGCGAAATAATTTATACAAATCGATTTACGTTTCCATATATTCCAAGTATTAAGTAAAAGTTGAGAGCAATGCACTATTCTACTCTTTTGATTTTCATTTAAATTCAAATCATGCAGGTCAATCTCTACTTCATTTTCATTTAGAAAAATATCGCCTAATTGAAACTCTTGTGACAATAAACTAATTCTAAATTGTTCCCTTTTGATTGCTTGTCTAAAAGAAGCTTTTTGAAGTGGCTGGTCTTTAGGAATATCATCAATGAAATCAAAAACAAATATACATCTGGCTATATTTAAAACATTTGATGCTCTTATTATTTTATGAAGATATCTCTCCAATTCTTGCATAGACATTCTGATATTATTTATGTTGCCTTTTCCATATGTACAATCTATATTACCATCATCCCCAAGAGCATAAGTATGATGATAAGCAATATTTCTCCAATCAGATAATTTCATTCCACAAGGTTCTATCCTTAGTACTGATTGTAACAAATCTTTATCAAGTATATTGTTAATAATTACACCGAAGTCTTGTTTCCTAATTTTTTCATAATCAACACAGCCTTTATATTTCAAATATATTAGTGCATACAATTCTTGTACAATGTGCTTAACAGAAACCTCTAATACATTTCCTATACGTTGAAAAATCTGCACCATTTTCTCATAAGGATCATCCTCTTGCAAATTTAATTTACTATTGCGAATACTCCACATTTTATTCTCATCTTCTACCATTACCGCATAAGTCGATAAAATAATATCCCACGATTCCTTATTAAAATTTATGTTTGCATTCTTATAGCAATCAGTTACCTCTTTAATTCCTTGAGAAAACTCACTTTCATTATAATACCTGACAAAAAATTCAAAAGCTGACAATAATTGACTATCGCAAGCATATTTATTTAAAACATCCATATGAGTAAAATATGGCTGTAACACCTTAACAACCGCATCTTTTATATCATCTGACGAATATCCTTGTCTTGCCACATCAATCAACATATCATCTATCATGTTATACCTCCTTCAATGGCAACCATAATCTTAGTAAAGTATACTACCATATATAACAATACTGCAAACAACCTTATATATTACCTGCCATATAAAATAATCCGTGCATTTTCATATTATTCATATTTGAAAATCAAACTTTCGTACTATACTTCCTGCATAGATGTTATTATATATTATGATTTCAACTCGTTACCAAGTATCCAAATAATATAAGTTATCTGATCTACTGTTTTCAGTGAAATATCGTCAGCTTTCCTTGAACTGTTCTAGTCTTCTTGATTAGATTCTAAAAGATTCATATATTTTAAGATCTCTTTTGCACTTGCTTGAGCCAACTTTGGAGGTACCGCATTACCAACTTGTAAACTCATTTCCCCAATATTCCCTGAAAAAATAAACTTGTCATCAAATGACTGCAATCTTGCCGCTTCTCGTACAGATAAGCCCCTGTTTTGGGTTGGATGACCATAACGCCCTTTTGAAATCGTCGTACATCCAGATGTAATTGTTGGAGCAGGTTTATCTAAGTCTATTACTCCATATGTATCTGTATATGACACATTTTTCTTTTTGTGACATTCCAATTGCAGTTCCTCAGATGCATTTACTCTATTACCGCCTTTTTTTCTTATATCATCCAATCTTCTTTCATTTGTCTTTGATAATTTTCTTGCAACATGATTAGCCGTTCCAACACACTTTACTTCTTCTCCTGCTTTTAATTCGGGTAAATCCATTATTGCTTTTCTCACTGTTACCCATTTTTTCAAACCATTCTTTTTATCTTTAGCATGCGTTGCTTCTGGCATCAATGACAACTCATTTACTTTTAGAATATCCAACAACGTAGCATATACATCCTTTCTTACTCCATGCAAAACAAGTCTTTTTCTAATTTGTGGAACTCCAAAATCTGCCGCATTAAGTGTATCATACTGAACACAATACTTTTCTTTTAATTTTTGCACTACATCATTGAAAATTTCTTTTCCTACTCCTCTTGACATTCCTGGTACATTTTCCATCAAAATAAAACAAGGTTCCAATTCGAAAATCAGTCGAATATACTCATATACCAATTTGTTTTTTTGATCCGTTGCATCCCTTTTTCCCAAATTTGAAAAGCCTTGACAAGGTGGACATCCTGCTAACAAAAAGCAATCACCCTTTTTTATTCCTGTTATTTTCTCAATTTCCTTACCAGAAACCAATTTAATATCTTTATTAAGTACCTTTGCTCTTTTTATATTATCTTTATAAGTTTTTAATGCAGTCTGATCTATATCAATTCCCAAAACTACATCAAATCCACCTTTTTTTAATCCAAATGACAATCCACCAGCGCCACAAAACAAATCAACCGCTTTATATTTCACTTTGTTGCGCCTCCTTACACATTATTTTTCAAATATTTCATTTAACATTTTAATAAAATATATTTGTTTTGGTCCGTCTTCTATACTCCATTTATAAGCCAATCTTGCTATCACATCATTAATATGATCTTCATTACCATAATCTTCTTTTGAAATATCACAAATAACTTTTTTGGCATTAAAATTGTCCACAGAATCATATTTTTTTAATACATGTGAAAATTCTTTTTCTACATAAGAGCTTTCCAAAAGAATAAGCTCTGGAATCAAACCATCTGGAAGATAGTACACGTTCTTGTTATAATATCTCAAATAACGTAAATATGCATCACATTTCTGATCGTCTCTACTTCCACCAGCACCCCCATCCACATAAACTTCAACTTCCGTTCCATAGGCACTTTTCACACAATTATTTAAATAAGTGCTATCCTTTTGCTGGACAACCGTTAGTTTTTCTTCTTCAAAAGTATAACCCGTTTTCATATCCCCATCAAGAATCATGAATATTTTTTCTCGAAATAATTCATGTACTGTAAATGATGGTAAGTATTTAGTAATCAAAGTTTTTTCTCCTCCAGGATTATACTCCACATCAAAAAACTGCTCTTTCTCAATACGGATCAATATATTATCGATGAGCTTTTTAGCTGCAAAATCTTCACAAAAAATAATTTTTTTCTCGTCTACACTTTCTTCCAAGTCAAAAAATGCTTCTTGATAATTAATATCTCCCTTTACTTCAAATTTTCCCCGTTCATTAGTTATATACAATTTAATTGCCTCATTCGGCATATCCTTGATTAAAATAGGTGAGTGCGTAGATATTACTATTTGGAGTTTTTTTCTAATAATTGCGTCTAAGAGATACATTTTCAATTTTTCTTGTGCACCCGGGTGTATAGACACTTCTGGTTCGTCTAATAAAATCAGACTATACTCCGACGCATCCTCAATTTTCTTCACCAACTGGATAACAGCCACTTCTCCACTACCTGCATTTGCTTCGGAATATAATGATGACGTTTTAGTCTTAACATATATTGACGTCCCTATGTTTTTAAACAAAGAATGTTCCGCTATTTTTATATTTACATATTCTTTCCCTAAAATATTCCCGATAATTTTCCTATTGTCTTCACTTAATTCGATTACCGTGCCAACCTTATCGTCCGGCTGCCCCGGGAAACGCATTGCTTCTCCATTAAATAAGCGATTAAGATATTTTGAACGACTTCGTAATAATGCCTTTTTTTCATTCAAATTGCCTTTAGAAAAATGAAATATTTTATCAAAAGCACTTACTTCCGCACGAAAATCAATATAAATAACATCTCTCTTTACCGGATCATTCCTTTTTGATGCAATCATTCCATCTCTCTTAATCGGTTTTGAGGTTTCCCAATAATCTGGATCGTCCTCCTTGGTTTTTGATCCCCTTTTCATTCGGGTTTTCATTACTTCTTTTATTCCAGAATTTCTATTTTCTGTATAGCCATAAAAAAAACGATTTCTACCATTTCCACCAGTTTCTACTATTGGATCTGTTTCTGTAGAAAACCAAAATTCAGAACAGCTATGCCAATATGGAGCTCCATACAAAGCATGTAATGTTGAACTTTTTCCCGACCCATTTTTCCCTACTAAAACAGTCAAAGGAAACGCAAAATCTATCTTTGTACCAGGAACCAAATTTTTATAATATGGAAAAACCATATATTCAATATAGTTATTAAATACACCTCGTTCTTTCATACGAGATATAGTACTAATTTTATCTTCAATACTTGTCTGTTTCATTTTTATCCTCTGAATTTATATCTCCCTGTACAATTCTTTACTTTCCAAAAATGCTTCTATCTGTTTAATATATTCACTACCAATAAGCTCACTTTTTCCCATTTTCTTGATAGAACATTCCCACACAACCAGACACTTGATACCCTTCTCATGTAATTCATTTCTTACCACAATATCTCTTTTCCGATTTGCTTCAAATTTGTTTTGCCAAAACTCTATTCTTGATTTTGGCATATATGCAAATTTACATCCCTCATGCCTGTGCCAGAAACAGCCATGAACAAATACAGCTGTATTGTACTTTCTTAAATATATATCTGGATGCCCCGGTACTGTTTTTGAATTCAGGCTGTATCTGTAGCCTTTCGCAAACAGCAGCTTACGAAAATAAACCTCCGGTTTTGTATCTTTTGATCGAATAGCCGCCATATTTTTACTTCGCTGTTCCGGTGTTACTATATCCATTTTACTTTCCCTCTATTGCCTTTACATACTGCACAAATCTCGATAATGTCCAGATTCTGTCCTGTCTATCAGAAGGATATGTTTTAATATAAGGCTGCGGAACAACGAGAATTACATTTGCCGCCTGCATTTCATCCATCTGCGCACCGGAGATTCCCTGCTGAAGTGTACATAAATACTTTGGTTTATCTTTTAACCTGTCCGCTTCATTAAGTACCTGTCTCCATCTGTCTTTACATGTAGTTTTTGCAGCCAAAGAAATTAATCTTTCTACTGAAAAGCCACTGTTATGATAGGCTTCTTTAGATGGAAAAATGAAATCTGGTTTTTTATTACCTTCTGTTACAACCTGTGCCGAGTACTCCAGTTCATTTCCATCAAATATTGCAGCAAGATGATGCTCCAGACTTTTTCCTGCTCTACTCTTTCTTCTATTCAATACAATATTGGCAACCTTTACAAACTCATCAACAGATGTGAATCCCTTATAGATTAAATCTCTGTATCTATCATGCTCTAATGCCTTGAACAGCTTATATTCCATATTTGTCCACGCAATTAACTTCCTATCCGGATTTTCCTGAATATCTTCAATTCGATCATACACTGTGTTTTCAATATATCTGGAAGCCGCTGACATTTCTTCAGATACAGGAAAATCAACGTTCAAACTCTCGATAAACTCTCTTATTGCAAGTTCTTCTCTCCTTCCCAAAAGTGCACCCACTTTTCCTGTATCAATAAGACAATTAGTCTGAGTCGGTCCAATACCAAATGTATTTAGAAATTCTTCAATTTCTTCTTCCGTTTCCAGAAAATATCCACTATAATCTTCTTCACTCTGTTTGGTAAACACAAATAATGTACCTGTCTTATCCGGTTTCAGAAAGGGGAATCCTCTACCAAAACGGGTAATCCTCAATTCATTCTTACTTTCGTAATATGTAAAACAGCTTTCTGTCAAAAAATCATCTTGCCATCTAATTTTAACCGTACGTTTTAATATGCCATCCTGTTTAAGCTGCTGCAGTGAAAATAACATCAACTCTGCTGATTTTGAAATCAATATTCCCGATTGATGTCCTCCTGTGGCTCCTGTATCATTCGCTGACAGGAATTTACAAAAGGCCTGTTCACTTTTTAGCACTGAATTTATTGCCTGATTAGAATATTCTGTAGACATTAAATCACCTTCCTCCGCTCTTCATCTGCTACCTCTGCATCCATATATTTAAGTTTCTCAACTATTAACTTGGCAACATTTTCCATCAAAGGAACAACAACTGAATTGCCAAACTGTTTATATGCCTGCGTATCTGATACCGGAATTTTGAAACTGTCGGGGAATCCCTGTAACCTCGCACACTCTCTTGGAGTAAGCCTTCTTGGGTTTTTGCCTTCCTGTGCTATCAATATCTCTGAACCATCTTTATAATATCTTGCACTTATCGTTCTTGACACGCCATCTAACGGAGCTATTCCATAACCGAAACCATTACCCGCAGCTTTATGCTTTGCAGCATAATTTTGCAGATATGTCCACAATTTATCTGACAAAGTATATTTCGCATCGACATCCTTATCCAAAATATCCTGCATAACCGGCTTTGGAATTTTCGGTGTCAAGTTAAATTTAAAGTCAATATCTTTTCCATACCTTTCTCTGTCAAATCCAACTATAATAATTCTTTCTCTATGCTGTGGTACATAATTCTGACCATCTAAAATCGCATAGAACACTTCATAATTCAGCTCATCCAGAGATTCTTTAATCACATGAAATGTTCGCCCCTTGTCATGACTGCAAAGATTTTTAACATTTTCCAACATAAATGCTTTAGGACGCTTTTCTTTCAAAATTCGACAAACATCAAAAAACAAAGTTCCCTGTGTTTTATCTGCAAATCCAGTTTCTCGACCCATACTGTTTTTTTTGGAAACCCCGGCAATAGAAAAAGGCTGACACGGAAACCCTGCAACCAGAATATCATGATCTGGTATATCTTTCTCATTTACCTGTGTAATATCACCATCCGGCTGCTCACCAAAATTTGCAAAATATGTCTGTTGACTGTATTTATTCCACTCATTCGAATAAACGCAATGTCCCCCGGCTCTGTCAAATGCAATTCTCATTCCTCCAATTCCTGCAAATAAATCTATAAAAGAAAATTGTTTGTTCGAAATATCTTTCTGCCTTCTTTTCATATCTGTTACATAATAGGCTACGGCTTCTCGAACACAGTCCTGCATACTCTGCTCACTCTGTAAGGAATATGCATTCAGTTTGTCATATAACTCGTCTTCCACTCTGATATGTACCTGTTTCATGTTAATCACTCCTGGGAATAATTTTATACCTGTTTTTTCCCATTATAATATGAAAGCATAAAAAAAGCAAGCGAAAGAATCGAACATATTTTCGCCCGCTTAATTTATGTGCATCCCAAAGTTGAGTATCTCAATAATTATTCACACAATTTCCGTCAATAAACAAATCAAACTGCTCTGGATCATGCACAATGTCATATTCTTCTCCATACCCAGTGGTTTTATACTCCACTACCATTACAGGCTCATTTCCTTCAATTTCATCTTTCCAGAGATATACCCTCATATTCACACTAGTCGCATATCCTCTATCTGTAGAAAACTTAATTGTATGAAATGAATTTTCCCTACACATCTTCACCAGTAACTCTGCAAATTCTTCTTTATCTTCGATCTTATCTCTATTTGCAACTATTGTAAGATACTGATCCTGATTCATACTGATACTGCTAACCACATCCGGCTCCATCGGTATATGATTCTCATATTTCTCTTCCAAAAAACAGCCTGCCATGATACCAAATACCATTATTACGCACACTATACATATACGTTTTTTATTCATAATTAAACTCCTTTATTTGCAATATATGCATTGCAATTATAGAAAATATTTAAAGTAAAATCAATATAAGCACAAGGACAATGATGTAAATGAAAGGTATGGATTTTTATGGAGCAAAGGCTACGACAAATCAATGATGTTTCCATTGGAAATAATTTACGAAATTTAAGAAATGCTGCAAACCTTACACAAGAACAGGTTGTTGCTCAATTACAGCTTCGGAATCTTCCAACCACCCGCAGCATTTACTCCCAGATAGAGGCAGGTACCTACAACATCAAGGTTAGTGAACTCATTGCCTTAACCGAAATATTTCATACCGATTTCAACACAATATTTAATGGACTATCTTACAATAAATAACCCTGGATCAACAGTTTTCATTCTGTCATCCAGGGTTTTGCTTATCAGTCATATTCTCCAATTATATACGAGTTATAGTTCCATTCCACTTCTCTGCTTCTTCTTTGTTTGCTGCTCCACAATCTGCTTCTTCTCCTCCAACCGTTCATGAATACTCCTTTTCTGCCTTTCCTGTTTCTCCATATTCTGCACATTCGCTGGAATCCTCAGATACATTTTCTCCGGTTTCTGTTCCAGTGCATCCCATACTTTCTGAGCCTGTTGAACTTTCTTTAATTCTGCTTTCGCAAGCTTCATTGCCTTTGTAACTTCCAGTGTATTTTGATATCCATGCTGAGCTGGGATTAAATCCAATGTAGCCTTTGCCTTTTCCAGTTGAACGTTCTTAGCTTCAATCTTTCCTTCCAGTTCTTTCTGCTCTTTTCGGTGAAACCATTTCTTTTTCACTTCTTTCAGATCCTTTTCCAATTTCACAATCGCTTTCTCAATGGCATAGATCTTCTGTTCTTGCTTTTTCATCTTATTGAGGATTTGCTGTAATCGCATAACCTCTGCTTCCTGTTTTTCTGAAGAAGGTTGTTCCCCTTTCGGTTTTGCCGGCAATGGTTCTGGCGTAATGTCAATCCTCATATCATGATCAATCAGAGGATTCCCGTCTGGATCTCTATCACAGTATTTTGTTTCCCGCAGAAATTCTGCAAATCCCCTTAGGTATCCGACTGCTTTCTGAAGAATCCCGGTAAATAATTTCGGATCCTGCCCATGTTCCCGGAGTGACTCCGCCACCGGTTCGTCAATCTGTGATTGCTTTGCCATCATCACTTCTACTTCTGATGCACCTGTAAGCAATGCCCGATCTACATTCCGGTTCCATTCCTGCCGGAGATAATTATCTGCCCTGATCTCCGCTTCTTTGGGATTGTTTTTTCCAATCTTTTTGGTAGCAAGATAAGGACCGCCTTTCTGAAATACCTGCATCTTCTCATTTTCATCTTTCACAATCTCATTGATAGCATCCGTCATGACCTGCTTTATGTTTTCTAGAAATGCATTGGACTTAAATTCCTCTTTCTTTGGTTGAAAGAAATTCGTCTCATACACTTCCCCTTTTTTGATGATCTTACATCCGGGTCGGAGATTTCCGTTCTCATCCAAAATTTCCTTTTTTGTTCGAACATGTTTCCCAGATTCATTATAAAACATATTTCTGCTCGCAATTTTCCGCTCCACTTTCTGCCGGATCTCCCGCTCGGAGAAGATCAGATGAATATGTAGATTGGTTTTGCTCTTATTATGATGCAGAGCTGCGCAGCATCCCACATCATACTTTTCCAAAAATTTCGATGTCATATATTTCAACAGAATCTCATAGTCATAATCTATCAGACTCTGCGGTAACATAATAATCAGCTCTCTGGCTTCAATACACGTTCCCTCTGTCCCGCTTTTTGCAAAATCCCGCTGATTCTGTTCGGCAAGCAGATCCCAGTATCTGTCCTCCACATTGGAAAATACCGCATACAAATTTTCCTGCCGCTTGGGGCTGCTGATATAATCCACTCTGCCTTTTACATCATGCAGTTTGCTTTCCATAACAAAGCTATGATTCCGTCTGTTCACACTTCCTCCTTTCAGCCGGATACGCTGCCATCAGAAATCGCCACCGCTATTTACCTGTCATTGAATACTTTGGCAGACCATAAAACGCCCCTGCGAGGCCCTCCGGGAGGACGAAAGACACAGAGTATAAGCTTCAGCTTGTGCGATGGGTGTATTTCGCTCTCAATCGCCGAGGGCTCTTTTTGTCATACCCGGATAATTCTATATGTACTGATGATTAATTTTTTCTGACTGGCGTATCCGCCATTTTTATTGATGCCCGTTTCCGGGCTGTTTCTCGTTTCTGCTTTGTTTTCAAAGTTTTTTTACTCCTGTTCACACCTTCTTGTTCACATTCCGCCCAGATATTTGTGAACAGAAACCTGTGAACAAGGCTCAAAACATTTTAAAAGTAATCATTAATCAAATGGTAGTTCCATATTTTCATCCACTTTCATGAATCCTTCCTCATCTTTTTTCGGTTGAATCCGTTTCCACGATCTCTGCGTACCGATAACACCACCGAATCTGTGATTGCCATGTTTTGTCCAGCCGATGATCTCATTGTCCATCAGATCCCCGATTTCTTTTGACTGCCATTTGGGAACGATGCCTTCCTGATGAAATACCTGCTGATAGATAATCGTAGAACAGACATAATCTTCTTCATACGAATCAAGAAATGCCTGGATCATGCCCGTCTGAGTATCCTCCGGCATAAATTCTCTCTGAAGCAGCTTAACGTGATCCTCCATCTCCGGTGAAAAAGTCAGCGGATAATTTCCGCTTCGATAGATTTCCATTGCCTCTGCCCATGCTTGGATAATGTATAATCTGGATTCCGCTTCATTTTCATAAATGGTGGTTTCCGCTTTTTCCGGAAATACCCTGACCGGGGCAAATCTCCGGTTCCCGGTACGGTCAAATGGAAGGAAATTCAGGTCGTTGGAAGTACCACAAAAGACACACTGACGATATCTGTCCTCTGCCCGCCTTTCATATGGGATACGATAAATATCCTTCTGCCGACTCAGGAATGATTTCGTCTCTTCGATACTCTTGGCATTTGCCACCGCATTCATTTCTGACATTTCCACAATCCAATGCCCCTGCAAATATTCATAAACCTTCTTATCATCGATCCGCTTCATATCGTCCGTAAACCATTCATCTTTGATTGCCAGATAACGGAAGAACGTGGATTTTCCAGTTCCCTGACCTCCGACCAGACAGAGCATGATGTCATATTTGGCTCCCGGCTCATACAACCTTCGAATGGCTCCCATCATATGCATCTTCATCACTTCTCCGGTATAGTCAATATCCTCTGCTCCAAAGAAATGTGTCAGCATATATTGAATCCTCGGAATCCCGTCCCATTTCAGGCTCTCTAGATATTCAAGAATCGGATGAAAGCTGTTTTCATTTGCCACGATATCGATTGCCTTTGTAATGACCCGATCACTGGTCAAACCATAGTTCTTTTCCAGATACAAAGCCAAGTTATTCATGTCTGTATCGGTCATGTGAACACCACGTCTTTTCCATGGCATTTTCTTCATAATGTCAATCTGACAGGTCATTTCATTTCTGCAAATAGCACCATTCAGACAGGAATCATGCTCCAACACATACTTGCAGTTCTGGATGGACTGTCGGATTTTCCCCTTTTCTGTGACATCCAGACGATTTCTGATATCCTCCACTGTCAGAAGCTCCGTTTCCACAATCTCCTCTAAATTCTGCAAGGACTCCTCGCTCATATTCTGCAACTCTCTGTTCATACCGCTTCACCTCCTCCCGTCCGTTCTGGAAAAATCCAGAACCTCTTCATCCGTTCCAAACATCATCATGTCCACCAGATAACTGATCTTGCTTTCATTCTGTAAGGCTTCAACAAATAACGGATTCCATTCCGCTTCCATAGATTCCGGCTTGTAAAATTCCTTCCAGAATTCCATCCATCGCAGATACCGCAGCAATACATTCACAGCATCCTTTACCCATCCGCCAATTTTCTTTTGGACAAATTGAATCCGTTCCTCTTTTGTTGGAATCTTCTCTTTTTCCCTGACACCTGAATTTTGTTTTCTTCTTATCCCTGTGTTCTCGATTGAAATCCCCAGAGAAAAATCATCATTGATCTTCTTCGCTGCTTCGAACTGTGATAATCCAAACAGCACCGCCACATAATTGACTGCATCTCCTTTTGCACCGCAGGCAAAGCAGTAATAATTCTGGTCAATCTTCATACTGGGGTGCTTGTCATTATGGAACGGACAGCGCGTCATCCCGTTCCGGCTCACTTTTAATCCATATCTTTCTGCCACCTGCCTTGCGGTGACACGTTCTTTCATTTCCTGAAAAATGTTCATGTACGTCCTCCTGTATCCTTTGTTATCAAATTCCGTAATTTTCCCTCTTTCCGTCACAGGAGAACTTTGCTATACTACACATAAAGCTATATGCGTATAGGCAGACTTCTCCCGTAAGGATTGAGTTTTGTCTATGAGGCTTTACCAGAGCCTGCATAAGTTTTTAAGCGTGTGAGAAATGTCCTTGTTACCAGCAGGGGCATTTTCTTTTTCAGGGATGGTCCGGGAATTCCACATGCTGCGGTTCCTCCTTCATCCCATTCAATGTCACAGCAACCATCTGGATGGTCTGAAGCAGTTCTTCATTTTCTTCACTACATGCTTCCAACCGTTTCAGTTCCCCGTAAATCTGCTGCATCTGATTTTTCAGAGCTTTGTACACTCTCGGATTTCCCTGCACAGTCACTTCCCAGTCCATCAATTTTCTCAAGATGTACTCCTGTTTAGTAAGCCCGGATAATGCCACCATACAGTCAATCATTTTCGCTTCTTCCTCGGATACCCGGAATCCCACCGTCCGGTTTCTCCATCGTCCTTTTGCGTCTAACGTTCTCTCCATCAGATTTCATCCTCCTTCTCCATCCGTTCCACATCCAGCTTATTCGCCATCTCTGTCTGTACCGTTGGGAACAAATGTGCATACCGGTACGTGATTTTTTCTGCTTCATGTCCCACACGGTTTCCAATGGCAAGAGCAGTAAATCCCATATGAATCAGCAGGGAAACATGGCTGTGGCGAAGATCGTGGATTCGAATAACCGGAACTCCTGTCTCTTTGCATCCCCGTTCCATTTCATGTTTCAGATAGGATTTGGAAAATGGGAATATCCTCTGATCCGGTGCCAGGGAATAATACATCTGAAAGTAATCCCGCATCTCTTCACAGAGAAACTCAGGCATTACAACGATCCGGTTACTTTTCGCTGTCTTTGGCGAAGTAATAATGTCCTGCTTTTTCATCCGATGGTACGTTTTATTGATCCGCACCGTCTGTTTTTCAAATTCAAAATCTGCCGGAGTGAGGGCAAGCAGCTCCCCTTCCCGGATTCCGGTCCAATAAAGCATCTCAAAGGCATAATAGGATCTGGGCTTGTCCATCATTGCCTCGGCAAATTTCAGATACTGTTCCTTTGTCCAGAACTTCATTTCCTTTGGAACCTCTTTTCCCATACTTCCTGCCTGTCTTGCCGGATTGCAGGGCAGATTATAATAGTTCACCGCATGATTAAAAATTGCTGTAAGCTGTGCCTGAATCGTTTTCAGATAATCCACCGAATAGGGCTTGCCCTTTTCATCCCGGTATGCCATCATTTCATTCTGCCAGGCAATCACATCCGCCACGGTAATCTCGTTGATTTTCCGTTTTCCAAAGTAAGGAAGGATTTTTGTCCGCACAATGTGGCTTTTCGTCTCAAATGTACTTTCCTTTACCCTCTGACGTTTATACTCGGAATAAATCTCATAAAAGCTCTCAAACGTCATATCCAGCTTATTTCCTTTTCGGAGCATCATTTCATGTTCCCATGCAGTCGCTTCCCGTTTGGTCTTGAAACCACGTTTCTGCGTCTGCTTTCTTTCCCCCGTAAAATCGGTGTACCGGAACACCACTCTCCATGTACCTTTGTCTTTTTCCTGATATACAGCCATCTTAAGTACCTCCTATTTTTCTTCATAAAATAACTTTTTCTTGAAATAATTAGCATCCACACGCCCCGGCACTGTAATCAGTCCCATTCCGCTGAGTTCTTTATTCAGCTGGCGGATAATCTGGTATGCCTTTGACTGCTTGACCTGTAAAATATCCATTACCTCTTCCGCAGTCAGAAATCCATTCTTTAATTCAGACATTCCATCCACCTCCTTCCGCATCATCTTCGAGGAAAAACCCCTCTACTTATCCAAACTTTCAAGGCACCTTATACAACCTCTCTTTCAAATTTTCTTTAACTTAACGTTATTTAGTTAGGTTTCAATTGTATTATATTAACTATTTTCCGTTAAGTCAAGTGATTCAATCGTCGGTAATTAAATTTTTTTGTTTAAGTTTCTCTTGCGTCTTATTTTTCCATATGCTATACTGATTTAAACAAATATCGTTAACCACCAGTTCCTATTCATTGCACCACGGTAGGAACTTATATTCAAAAACGAATAAAAGATTTCAGAAAAAGGAGAGATCCCTATGGCATTTGGAAAACGTATTAAATTTTTCAGAAACAGAAAAGGTATGAAGCAGAAGGAGCTTGGCGAACTTCTTGGATTCCTTGGAAAGACTTCGGATGTCCGTGTGGCGCAGTACGAGACAGAAGCCAGAACCCCTAAAGCTGATCTGGTCAAAGAAATGGCACAGATCTTCGATGTCAGCACCAGAGCCATCAATGTTCCGAATATTGATTCCTATCTTGGTCTCATGCACACCCTCTTTGCACTGGAAGATATGTATGGCATTAAGATCGGAGAAATTGACGGAGAACTCTGCCTCCGACTTGACCGGGAGCACAAAGAATATCAGCATCTGTTCGAACCTTTTCATGCATGGCAGCAAATGGCTGCAAAACTGGAAGCTGGAGAGATCAGCCAGGAAAAATACGATAACTGGCGATATAACTATCCGGAATTGGATACCTTTGAGATTCGGGCAAAGGTTCCGTCTCTGGAACTCTCTGACGAACTCATCAAGGCACTGAAAAAAGAGAATCAATAAAGAAATGCAATAAGAAAAAACCTTACTGACTGCTCTTTCCAATTTTGGAAACAGTTCATCAGTAAGGTTTTTATGTTATAGAAATATAATTTTATTCAACGGATATTGCAGGAATGTTGCCAATCCGTTGCCAAAAAATAACGGAATTTGCTTGGAACCCGCATAAATACTGGGTCTATTTTTGCAAAATCCTATTCAAACTCAATCGTTCCCGGTGGCTTACTCGTCAGATCATAGAATATTCTATTCACCCCACGAACTTCATTTATAACTCTGCTCATCACTTTATTCAGAATTTCATACGGAATCTCCGCCGCCTCTGCAGTCATGAAATCAACCGTATTAACGGCTCTAAGAGCTACAGCATAATCATAAGTTCTCTCATCACCCATAACACCAACGCTTCTCATATTCGTAAGTGCTGCAAAATACTGACCAATTGTCTTATCAAGTCCGGCATTTTCAATCTCTTCACGATAAATAGCATCTGCATCCTGAACGATACGAACTTTCTCAGCTGTTACTTCGCCGATGATACGTACTCCAAGTCCCGGTCCTGGGAATGGCTGACGGAATACGAGTCTTTCAGGAAGTCCGAGCTCAAGTCCTGCTTTACGAACTTCATCTTTGAAAAGATCACGAAGCGGCTCAATGATTTCTTTGAAATCTACAAAATCTGGAAGTCCTCCTACATTGTGGTGAGATTTGATCACAGCGGATTCTCCGCCAAGACCACTTTCTACCACATCCGGATAAATTGTTCCCTGTGCAAGGAATTCAACAGTACCGATCTTCTTTGCTTCTTCTTCGAAGATACGGATGAATTCTTCACCGATAATCTTACGTTTTGCTTCTGGCTCTGTAACGCCTGCAAGTTTGTTATAATATCTTTCCTGCGCATTTACGCGGATAAAGTTCAGATCAAACTGTCCTTCTGGTCCGAAGATTGCCTCAACTTCATCTCCTTCATTTTTACGAAGAAGTCCGTGATCTACGAATACACAAGTAAGCTGTTTTCCAATGGCTTTGGAAAGAAGTCCTGCTGCCACTGAAGAGTCAACCCCACCTGACAATGCGAGCAATACTCTTCCGTTTCCAACCTTCTCGCGGATCTCTGCAATTGTATTCTCAACAAAAGCATCCATCTTCCAGTCGCCCGCACATTCACATACATTTTTTACAAAGTTGTTGATCATCTTTGTTCCTTCTACTGTATGAAGTACTTCTGGATGGAACTGGATTGCATACAGTTTCTCAGCTGCGTTCTCAGCTGCTGCAACCGGACAGTCAGCAGTGTGTGCTGTAATTTCAAATCCCGGAGCAATCTTTGAAATATAATCAAAATGGCTCATCCAACATGTTGTTGTCTCTGAAACACCCTCAAATACTTTGGAGTCTTTTTTATCAATAATAACTTCTGTCTTACCGTATTCTCTTACATCAGCACGCTCAACTTTTCCACCAAGTACATGTGACATCAGCTGTGCACCATAACACAGTCCGAGAACCGGAATACCAAGCTTGAACAGTTCTTCTGAATAAGTCGGTGAATCCGGCTCATAACAGCTGTTCGGTCCGCCTGTGAGAATGATTCCTTTCGGATTCATTGCTTTGATCTTTTCAATATCTGTCTTATAAGAATAAATCTCGCAATATACATTACATTCCCTGACACGTCTGGCAACCAGCTGATTATACTGTCCACCAAAGTCAAGGACAATCACTAATTCTTTCTTCAAATCTTTCCTCCTGTAAAATCCAATCAAAACTATTTACTTTATCTATATATCTTTTTCTGTTTTTCATTATAGTAGAGGAAGCATTGATTTACAAGTATTTGTTTATGTAAAATAAAATCTTATCCACAATTTCTATTACTATACACGGTAATTATTCCCCTTCTGATCTATCCAGAACAAAAAATGTGCCTCGGCACCCTCTTACGCCTGCGGTGGTCGCTTGCGACACCTACATCGTACACCGCAGTGCGCATTCTATGTATCCACTGTTATGGGTATAATATATCAAAAAAGATGCCGAACAAATGCCCGACATCCCATTTTTATGTTCCATTTTATGCTGCAAATCTTTCTAGCTGTCTTTCAAGTTCTGTGCAATCGTCTGCATACATCTGCAGTTCAATCACGTTATTCAATCCCAGATTCATGATTCCAAGTAATGACTTCGCATCTACTACTGCCCGTCCTCTTCTCATGTCCATGTTAAAGTCAAATTTACATACTGTTTTCAAGAAATCAATGATCTCATCCGGGTGTTTGAAAGTAATGTTCATTGTGCTCATTCTTTTCACCTCTTTCTGCCTTAACGGCTATGAAATCCTTTTCACTTTTCACATATATCATAGCACATTTTTTATATTTAAAAGGGTGAAATTTTTTATAAAAGTGTATTTTTTTAATTAAATATGCCTCTTATTCTCTACTTTTTTCTATAAGCAATATAAAATTACTCCTGATTATGAAATTCCATTGGAGTTACGTCTGTATTCCGTCGGTAAAATTCCTTCCTCCTCTTTAAACACCTTACTCATATATTTGGGATCAGAGTAACCGACAAGCCCCGCAATCTGATTCATCTTATATTTTGTTGTCCTGAGAAGCTCCTTTATTTTTTCTATCCTGTATTTCCTCACAGTTTCTGTAAAATTATATCCTGTCTCCTTCTTAAACTGAGAACTCAGGTATTCTTCCGATACATAAAGTTGGCTCGCTGCTTCTTCCAATGTAATACCACTGTCATATTCTTTTCTTATAATTTCTATTGCTTTTTGGATAAGCGTACTGTACTGCTCAAATTTAGGCTCATATGATATCATCCGTTCCAAGCCTTGAATCGCTTTCTCTATCTGTTTCCAGCTGATGGCATAGGTAATCTGCTGCATAAGACTCAGGATTTTTGTTTCGTCAATCTCCCCGCCATAATTTCTATAATTCAATCCAGCTGCCATGCAAAAACGAATGATACTGTATTTTATTTCTTTTGGAAAATATTTTTCTCTTTTCATTTCCTCACAAACAAGTTGAAATTGTCTGGCAATTCCTTTCTTGTTTTCATCGAAAATCATTTCTCGCATTCGTTGTTCTAATTCTACCGGATAACGCACCGGAACAGCTTCAAATTTCTCAACTGTCTGCTGACAGATTAAAACTCCTCGCGGCTGAAGAAGATTCCATTCCATGAGACTTCCTGCCTGAATCATTGCATCTACCAGCTTTGTCAGCTGTTTTGTCTCTATCCATACACAAATAATTGTCCCCGGAAAATTCCTACATAACCCAGTAACCACATTTTTTTTAAAATATTCTTTCCAGTTCCTTGCTTCACGTACCCGGTAAATGATCAGATACACCTGTTTCCATCGATCCGAACATATAACAGATGCCGAAAATCCACACTCACGTCTACAGATTTCTTCGAGAAATCCACGTATATTTTCCTTCTGCTCCTCGTATTCGTCTGCCATTGAAACCGTAAATAGATATCCCGGATCATCCACTGTAAACCCATATTTCCGGATAGTCATTTCATTTAACTTCTGATTCGATATAATTTCTCCATATCTACAGCTTAACAGAATATTTTCAACAGTAAAAGAAGCCTGCATCCAATATTCATTCCTGATTTTTTCATGAATACGGCTTAATGCCTTCTTAAGCTCCATCGGCCGGAACGGCTGTACTAAATATCCGTCCACCCCCAGATCGATTGCCTGCTTTGCCTGTTGAAAATCTTCATCCTTTGTTATAATAATCACACGGAACTCACGTCCTTCCGTGCGTAATTTTCTCAAAAGATTTAACCCATTCATCCGCGGAAGCCCAATGTCCATGATAACAAGATTTGGCTGCATAACTGTTATCATCTCATATGCAGACTGTCCATTCCCTGCAATCCCCGCCAACTCGTAATTCGGATCTACGCGTTTTAAACCTTTTTTCAGTTCTTCTAATACTTTTTCATCCCTTTCAACGATTGCCACCCGCATTTGAACAGTCTCCTCTCAATGTCCGTGTTTCTGATTGAATATCCTCTTTTATTGTAACATTAACTTCAATAATTGGAAGCATGCAAGTGTAAATATTTTTCTCTGGTAGCGAGCCCTCCCCGGATGTGACGTTCTGATTTGTTGGTGTCTAAAACCTTACGTGTTTCATGAGCCAGTGATGGATTGATCTGAAGCAAGCGCTCTGTAACATCCTTATGCACCGTACTCTTACTAATCCGAAACTGTTTTGCTGTCTGTCTCACTGTCGCATTATTTTCTATAATATAATTTGCAATTTCCACTGCACGCTCCTCAATATATTCTCTCATAGAAAAGCCCCTGCATAGTTTGTTTTTTACAATCTATGCAGGGGCAAATTAATGTATGTCTAATTCCTATTCCATCTATTCATGGAAAACATTATACTATACAACTTAATACTCAAATACTGCCACACCATATCCCGGAAGAGGATATGCAAAGGAATATTTCTGACCATCACATTCCTGTTTCTCTGGTTTGTAAACCAATGGGCGTTCTTCTCCTGATCCACCGTATTTTGTCTCATCACTGTTAAGAACAAGCTTAAACTGCTTTCTTCTCGGAACACCAACACGGTAATCCGGTCTGTCTACCGGTGTAAAGTTGCATACAAAAAGTAGATTCTTCTTCCCATCCTTTGAATGTCTTGTGAAACTGAAAATACTCCGGAAGATATCATCCTTATTGATCCAGTCAAATCCCTTCGGATCATTATCCAACTCATACAATGCCTTATTCTTCTTATAAAGATGAAGCAAATCTTTATACCAGTTCTGAATCTGCTGATGTGGTTCTTCTGCAAGAAGGAACCAATCCAGTTCTCTCTCTTCACTCCACTCACGAAGCTGTGCGAACTCCTGTCCCATAAAGAGAAGCTTCTTTCCAGGATGTCCCATCATAAATGCATATGCCACCTTCAAGTTACGGAACTTATCCCATCCTTCTCCCGGCATCTTATTCAACATGGAGCATTTCAGATGAACAACCTCATCATGAGAAAGTACAAGAATATAGTTCTCTGAATATGCATATTCCATAGAAAATGTCATCATATGATGTGCATTCTTTCTGAAATAAGGATCCAGTTTCATGTATTCTGTAAAGTCATGCATCCATCCCATATTCCACTTCAAAGTAAATCCAAGTCCGTCATCCTCAGGAGATCCTGTCACCTTCGGCCATGCTGTAGACTCTTCTGCGATCATCATAACGCCTTTATTTCTTCCGCAAACTACAGAGTTCAGATGTTTAAAGAATGCAATCGCCTCAAGATTCTCATTTCCGCCAAATTTATTCGGAATCCACTGTCCATCTTCTCTTCCGTAGTCCAGATACAGCATAGATGCCACTGCATCTACACGAAGTCCGTCTACATGATAATGTTCAACCCAGAACAATGCATTCGCCAGAAGGAAGTTAGAAACTTCCGGTTTTTCATAATTGAAAACCTTCGTTCCCCAATCAGGATGCTCGCCCTTTCTCGGATCTGGATATTCGAATGTCGGTGTTCCGTCAAAATCTGCCAGACCATGTGCATCTTTCGGGAAATGCGCCGGTACCCAGTCAAGAATAACACCGATATTATTCTTATGAAGATAATTTACCATATATGCAAAATCTTCCGGTGTTCCATAGCGTGCAGTTGGTGCATAATATCCGGTCACCTGATATCCCCAGGAACCGTCAAACGGATGCTCTGCGATTCCCATCAACTCAACATGAGTATATCCCATCTCTTTTACATACTTTGTAATTGCTTCTGCAAACTCACGATATGTATAGAATCCTTCATCTTCTCTTCCGGGATGTCTCATCCAGGAACCCATATGCACTTCGTAAATAGACACTGGTTCTTCTTTGTTATCCCACTTCTCACGAGCTGTCATCCACTTACTGTCTGACCAGTTCAGATTAGAAATGTCTGTAATTCTGGATGCTGTTCCCGGTCGGAGCTCTGCATAATTAGCAAATGGATCTGCTTTATATATCTTCTCACCCGACTGTGTCTCTATACAGAACTTATACAAATCCCCTTTCTTCGCCTCCGGAACGAAGCATGTGTATATTCCGAGAGGCTCTCCTCTCTTCATCTTATCTTTCGTCTCATCCCAGTCATTAAACTCTCCAATTACAGAAACGTTTACTGCATGAGGAGCCCATACCGCAAAATATACTCCTCTTTTTCCGTTCTTTGTCACCTCATGGGCACCCATCTTTTTATAAATCTCATAATGATTTCCCTGCCCAAAAAGATAATGGTCAAGTTCTCCGATCTCATAAGGCTGCACTTTCGTCTTCGTGCTGTTTTTCTTAACCATAAAGCCACCTCACTGCTCAAATATATTCCTGATTGTAATGATTTAAAAACCATACAATTTCTTATAGATCAAGGCACATTACCGAATCTTTCAATTGCTAACAAAGTTTCATTCTCCCCTTGAACACTATAGTTTTATTATACTTGATACTGTATAAAAAAGAAAGAGAAAATGTATTATTGCACAAAAATAGACAGTCGTTTTACTGACTGTCTATTAATTCTTAACAAATATATGTCATTAAATGTTGAAATCTTTCTCTGAAAGCAGAATTCTGTCGGAAGAATCTGTATTCTTTCCAAATACTCTCTTCACAAGCTTCTTTGCGGAAGCTTTCTGTGAATGAGCGATCGCATCATCCATCACTTCTTTCACTTCTGCTACTGTTACTGCATGATCTTCTCTCTGTAAAGAATCAATCTTACTGTACAGTGCAAGAATTCCCATCTCATCGATTCTGTAACCATTCTCCTGAGCATAAGTCTGTCCAAATGTTACAAGCTCATCATTAATAAAGATCGGCACTTCAAGTCTGGAAGTAAATTTTCTTCTGAATTCTCTGTTGGAAGAAAGAAGTCTGTCCAGTGGTTTTCTCTGCTCTTCAAGAACTACTAAAAGTTCTCCTGTATCCTGCTCCATTGCTTTGTTCAGCTTGGCGAGTGTTTTTTCGTTCATCTGTCCGGCTTTTTCAATGATCAGTGCACCGCCGTACAGTTTACGGAAAATGTCTCCGATTCTCTTCTTATTCAGTGACTCTCCTGTCACAATTGCAACCTTGCCCTGACGGATATCACGCTGCTTCTGAATTGCCTTTACAACATCAACAGCAAGGACTGTCTTTCCATTTCCTTTATTTCCAATAATCAGAAGGTTTCCTGTTCTAGAAGTTCCTTTGCGGTTTGTACAGTTCTTATCCTGCTCAAGTACATCTACCAGCTGCTCACTCATACCACGTACAGGTACGAAATAAGAGAAGAGTTTCTTCTGTTCCTCTGTAAGTCCTGCTCTTGTACCGATTCCGCTCTGTGTTTCAAGATCATAACGACCATGTACAATAAATCCTGTATCAGACATTGCATCTGCAATCTCATCTAACGGTAATGGTGATGTCTTACCTGTTGCGATCAATTTCGCAGTCTCTTTACGGCTCAATGGTGTCGTCGCAGACATGATATCAATTCCGTCATCTTCATCCGGAATCTCTCTGTCATCCGGTTCCTCACTATGCGCTGGATTCACGCTGAATTCATCTTCAAAATTTGGCACTTCTTCATAAGAATTCAGACTAAGAAGATCATCATCTGAAACCTTATCTTCCGCTGTGAAAAGATCTCTTGGATTAATTACTTCATCATCCTCATCGTCTTCTTCATAACCATAGGCATCCAGATCATCATATCCTTCTTCCTCACCGAACAGATCATCATCAGCGTCTTCATAATCATCCGGCAGATCGTCATCAGACTCTTCATAACCATCCAACAAATCGTCATCAGACTCTTCATAATCATCTAAAATATCATCTTCGTCAAACTCTTCTGCATCATCCCAGTCATACGCATCATAATCTTCGTACTCATCCTCACCGAGTCTGAGATCATCCGCAAGCTCTCCCATATTTTCATGTGGTTCTTCTTCTACCTCAAGAACTTCTTCTGAACTTACTGTTGCATCTACTTCTTCCTCTTCCGGAATAACACCTTCAATCTCATCAATCAGTTTCTGTATCTCTGGTGATAAAATTGGTTCTTCATTATTTTTATTGTCCATAGTCTCTCTTACTGCTGCTCCTTCTGAATCATCTTCATCATTGACAACTTCAGTTTCTGAGATCAGTTCCTCCACCTCAGACAAATCTTCTGGTTCATCTGTCAGATCTTCTGACTCAGCTGCATCTATCTCAAAAATTTCTTCCTCTTCCGGTTCTGCTTCCCCTGCTTCAAGAATTTCTTCCTCTTCCGGTTCTGCTTCCCCTGCTTCAAGGATTTCTTCCTCTTCCGGTTCTGCTTCCCCTGCTTCAAGGATTTCTTCCTCTTCCGGTTCTGCTTCTTCTGCTTCAAGGATTTCTTCCTCTTCCGGTTCTGCTTCTTCTACTTCAAGAATTTCTTCCTCTTCCGGTTCTGCTTCTTCTACTTCAAGGATTTCTTCCTCTTCCGGTTCTGCTTCTCCTGCTTCAAGAACTTCTTCCTCTTCCGGTTCTGCCTCTTCTACTTCAAGAACTTCTTCCGATTCTGCTTCTCCTGCTTCTATAGCACCTGCATCTTCTGGGACATCTTCTGAAGTCTCCTCCACTGCCTGTTCTATAAGTTCTTCTTCTGTCTCCGGTTCCGGTATCAGTTCTTTCATCCCTGATGGAACCAATCGTTCTTTATTGGCTTCCTCAGCTTTCTTCTCTTCTGTCAGTTGATTCACAATCTCAAGATCTTCTACATCCTCAATTGCTGCAATATCCTCTTCCAGATCTGTCATATCCGGTTCGACTTCTTCTCCCGGTTCTGCCTGAACTTCCGGTTTCGGATTGAGTAATTGCTGCAGAGCTTCATCTAACCGCATCGTATCTCCAAGTTTCTTCTTGACTGGTTTTACCGGATTCTTACTGACAATCGGTATGGAAGCAGTATCTTTGCTAAGTGTTCTCTTATCTCCACTTGTCTCTACCGTTGCCGGCTGAACTTCTGACTCATCCTCGGAAACTTCTATAACTTCTGCTGTTTCTACTCCTGCTTCTTCCTGATTTTCTACTTCGGCATCCGGCTCTTCTGCCGCTTCCAAAGTAACCGCATTCGTGTCAATCACATCGGAAGTACTGTCGTTCTCCATCACCGGCTGTTCTGTCAGCCCGATTGATCTTGTATCTCCAAGTGCTTCAGCTCCTTCTGACGCAGAATCTTTTTCCTCGTCTTCTCCTAAATAGGAAGCCAGATCCGGTATTTCTTCTGTCTCTGAAGAAAGCTTCTCATATCTGTGATCATATTTCTGCTGCTGCGATGGTGACAATGGCTTATACTGCATCTTCAGTTCCATGGCTTTATAAACATACTTACCCTCGCTGAACCAGAGGATCAGATCATCACACTCTTCCAGACATTCTGTCATCATACCTGCTTCGCGATAAAGCTTCGCCAGTTCATAAGCCCACTCTTCAATATATTCTGCCTTCTTAAATTCCTCCAGCGCCTCAATCTGCTGTTCGATCGGCGCTCTCTGCGCTCTTAAGATCTGATATCTAAGGATATGCCTGTTCGGATCTTTCGGTGCAATCTGGATAAATTCGTCATAATAGTCAATTGCTTCATCTATATTCTTTGTCTTAATTGCAAGAGAACATAACTTATAGATTACCTTGCGGCTTCCTTCAGAACGGCGATATGCAAGATTCATCACATCATAGCTCTTCTGATACTCTTTTGTTTTTTCATAAATATCACTGACATTCATCAGCATCCCTGCGTTACGGACACGCTTCCAGTCAATCAGATCTGCTGCTGCCGCTGCTTTTCTGTATTCTCCATCTTCCATAAGTTCCAGCATCTCTTCTGTCTTTAACTTATATTCATACTTATCCACTGTACTCACCTCATTGTCATTGAAATATTAGTTTTGGTCTGAATGTGTCCATTAGGCACTAGCCGATACTCTTTCATTATTCTACCATATGAGGTCTGTAATGTCAAAAAAATGCACCTTCAATTCCTTTTGAAAGTGCATTTTTAGTGTTATTTAATTGTATTATTATTATAATTTTATATTTTGTATCGGAGATTATTCGCGATTCTACGTTCCTGTGAGACCTTTGTCGTCTGTTATTTTATCACCTGAATGATTTTCATATCCATTCAATACTTTATGTATTAAATCTTCTGTCAAGTCATTCCTGCTTTTATAACAAATCTGAGATTATAACATGTCCTTTCAATGTTTCTTTACACATTTTTCATTCTATGTTATATGCGGTATTTTTATTCAATACATCTATGAGTGATTCATCTTTTTCTCTTTGCTTCCAGTTTCCGTACTCTCCGATCTTTGATCTTCTTTTCTTTCTACTGGACTTTTACGCTTGGCAAAGGTCTCTTTCTTCACAGGAACCTTCACTCATCATACCACTGACATATTGATAAAAATCTGAAACTATACTGTCCATGGGACTGACCTCCTGTTGAGCTTGTATTTTTAATCTAATCAGGCATCTGTTACTTTTGCCTTCTTAGTTAAATATCTTTGGGAGATTTCTTTCTCTCTTTGATGGTTATATAATAACATTTGGCGTCTAATTTGTCAATATATTCATTTGATTTTTTTATATTTTTTTATTTATTATCTGCTTTGGTTGTAATTGTCTGAATTTTCAAACATTTCAATTAACAGATTTCTGCTCCAGCCGGCATTTCTTTTTCCGGTGTCATCAGTGCAAGGTTACCTTCTGCATCTTCTGCACAAAGCAGCATTCCCTCTGAAAGTACACCTGCCAGCTTCGCAGGTTTCAGGTTTACAAGAACCATAACTTTCTTACCAACCATTTCTTCCGGTGTGTAATGTGCTTTGATTCCGGATACGATCTGTTTTACCTGGCTTCCAACTTTTACCTGAGAGCAGAGAAGCTTTTTGGATTTCTTTACAGCCTCACATGCAATGATCTCTCCAACCTGGAACTGCATTGCTCCGAACTGCTCAAATGTGATCTCATCTTTCGGCTCAATGTCGATAACAGCTTCTTCCTCTTTCTTTTCTTCTACCTTCGGATGAAGTTCTTCAACTTTCTTCATAACCTCTTCGAGATCCATTCGCTGGAACAGGATCTCCGGTTTCTCTGTTACATGTCCGTTACCAAGCTGCTCAAGGATCTTCTTACTTGTAGAAGGCATAAAAGATTCAAGAAGTCTTGCACCTTCAGAAATGCTCTGGATCAGATTCCAAAGTACTGTAGAAAGGCGATCCTTCTTGGATTCATCTTTTCCGAGTACCCAAGGAGTTGTCTCATCAATATATTTATTGCAGCGTTTGAACAGATTGAAGATTTCTGTAATCGCATCGGCAACGCGGAGGTCTGCCATCTTAGCATCAACTGCTTTAGAAGCATTCTCTACAACTGCTTTCAGTTCTGCATCTACATCTTCTACAACACCCTTATCTTCTACTGTTCCGCCGAAGTATTTGTTTGTCATAGAAACCGTTCTGTTTACAAGGTTTCCAAGTGTATTTGCAAGATCAGAGTTCAGACGTTCTACCATCAGCTCCCAGGAAATAACACCGTCATTCTCGAATGGCATTTCATGCAGTACAAAGTAACGAACTGCATCTACGCCAAAGAAATCAACGAGTTCATCTGCATAGAGAACATTTCCTTTAGACTTACTCATCTTACCGTCTCCCTGAAGCAGCCACGGATGTCCGAACACCTGTTTCGGAAGTGGAAGATCAAGTGCCATAAGGAAGATTGGCCAGTAAATTGTATGGAAACGGATGATATCTTTTCCGATCAGATGAAGGTCTGCCGGCCACAGCTTGTTGAACTGCTCTGTACTGTTTCCGTCTGCATCATATCCGATTCCTGTGATATAGTTTGTAAGAGCATCAAGCCATACATATACAACGTGCTTTGGATCGAAATCTACCGGAATTCCCCACTTGAAGGATGTTCTGGATACACACAGATCCTGAAGTCCCGGAAGGAGGAAGTTGTTCATCATCTCGTTCTTACGGGCAACCGGCTGAATGAACTCCGGATGTGTATTGATATGCTCGATCAGGCGGTCAGCATACTTGCTCATTTTGAAGAAATATGCCTCTTCCTTTGCCGGCTGAACCGGGCGACCGCAGTCCGGACATTTTCCATCTACAAGCTGAGACTCTGTGAAGAAAGACTCACACGGTGTACAGTACATTCCTTCATAATGTCCCTTGTAAATATCTCCCTTGTCGTAAAGTTTCTTGAAAATCTTCTTAACCTGTTTCTCATGATCTTCATCTGTTGTACGGATGAATTTGTCATAAGATGTATCCATCAGATCCCAGATTCTTTTGATTTCTGTTGATACATTATCTACGAATTCCTTTGGTGTGATTCCAGCCTCCTCGGCTTTGAGCTCGATCTTCTGTCCGTGCTCATCTGTTCCTGTCTGGAAGAATACATCATATCCCTGGCTTCTCTTATAACGTGCGATTGCATCTGCAAGCACGATCTCGTATGTGTTTCCGATATGCGGTTTACCTGATGTATAGGCAATCGCTGTTGTTATATAATATTTTGGTTTTTCTGACATTTTTCTGCCTCCTTTTCCCACAATGTGGGATTCTTTTCTCAACTTTCAGTGATTACTAATACGATTTTTTCTGGATTTTTCGGAACAAAGAATGTGCCAAGGCACATTCTTGCACTTGCGGCGGTCGTTTGCGACACCTACTTTGTACGCCGCAGCGCATATCCCTAGCGGAGCGTTTTTAATATGTTAGGAACAAACCTAATATATTAAAAAACGCCCTCCCAGGGACTTGCATCCCTGAGAAGACGAATCCTACTTTCGTGTTACCACTTCTCTTCGTTCCTTCCTCGCGGAAAGAAACCTCTATGAGTATCTGCATTTTCGTTAGTAAAAACTGCTTTGTTAATCAAAACCACTTTGAATACTACGGCATTTCTCACTGTTGATACTCTTCGCTATAAAGGGCGAATCCCTTCACAGACTAACCCGGATCTTTTTATTCAAGATTGCTGCTTAAACAACTCACTTGCTCACTCTGTTCAGGCTCATCTGCGCTGCTCAGAAGCCATCTTCATCTGTCTTCCATCCATCCCTCTCAACATCCGGCCTGACAGCCTTCAGGACTTTTCTGTAGAATCTGTTACAGACTACTCTCTTCCTCATCGCGTTTCGCTTATCACTGCTTTTCATTCCTTAAAAAGGTTAGCATAACGCGAATAGAATGTCAAGATACACCGCTTGATGATTTCTCTGCTAATTCCTCTGTTATCCCGGCAGCATTTCCTTTTGCTTTCACTCTTGGGAATGTAATATCTACCCGGAACAAATCTCCGTCCAGATACAAGTCAAATGTGCCGCCCTGCATCGTTGTAAGGCTCTTCGCGATAGAAAGACCTAATCCACTGCCCTCCGTACTTCTGGAAATATCTCCGCGGATAAAACGTTCTGTCAGTTCGTCCGCCTGAATATTCAACTGATGCTCGGAAACATTTTTCAATGAAAATCTTACCTTTGTATCATCTGTTTTCAGAGTCGCGTAAACTCTGGTTCCAGGCATTGCGTACTTGGCTGCATTTCCGTAAATATTTTCCAAGACACGCCACATTCTTCTACCATCAACATGCACAACAGCCGGTTCTGCCGGAAGATCTGTGACGATTGCCAGATTTCTCGCCTCGAATTTTTCTTCGAGTTCACCCTGTGTCTGCTGGATCATTTCTGACAGATCAAGATCCATATATTCCAGGGAAATATTCCCGCTGCTGACTTTCGATGCTTCTACTACATCTTCTGTCAATGTCTTCAGTCTCTGTGCTTTCTCTTCCAAAATATTCAGATAATCCTGAACTTTCGGATCCGCCGGATCTGTTTGTCTTAAGATACCGACATAGTTCAAAATAGAAGTCAGTGGTGTCTTAATATCATGAGAAACATTTGTGATCAAATCTGTCTTAAGACGTTCGTTTTTCATTGCCTCGGCAACTGCTTTGTTAAGTCCGGTTCCGATCCCGTTGATCATCAATGCAAATTTCTTGTTCTCCCCATGCAGTCCGTCGATTGGAATCTGATAACTCATATTTCCGGCAGCGATCTCCTGAATTCCTTTTCTCAGTCGATTCTTCTCCATCACATTTGCAACCATGTAATAGAATAGCACTGCATCAGCAATCAGCAGCAGTATCACCAGGAAGAAATCTCCACCCCAGAGCACGAAAAGCTGAAACAGGAAATAAAGAATCAAAAGTCCTGCTGTTTTCTTTGTAAGCTTCATGTCTCGTAATATTTTCCCGATAAATATACCGAAGCTTCGAAGCAGACTGTTCTCCCACAGACTCTTTGCCTTAATTCTTCTTACCAGACTAAGATAGCCGGCAAAAAAGCAGGTAAATGTAAATGTTCCATATGCAAACGCACCTACTGATTCTCCGAGACTTAAAGTCTGCATATATACATTCGGAACATAGGATGATGGAATAAATGTATTACTTTCCACAGCACCGTATGAACTACTCAACCCTGCAATTCCATCAAATAAGATATGAATTCCATCGATTCCTGCTACAAAAAAGAAATAACTTCCAATCACCCAGACAAAAATAACAACTGCAGCAGCAATCTCTGTCTTCCAGGAATCGAACTTTAACAAATGCAGTTCTTCATCCTGCGGTTTTCTTCCGGCACCCAATGTCAACCACACTACTGTGACCAAAAAGAGTACTCCGCTGAAAATCATAAAATGCAATGTTTCTTTCATCTGTGGAATATTATTCTGATAATCAATACTGGTCTGATAGAACTGGTCCTGAATCGGATATTTTGCATCAACCGCAACTGCAAAAACATCTTTCCACTTTGTTCCGCCGGAATAGTAACCATAAGAACGTGTATTGAGCCATTGATCCGAATAAGAAACGTTCATATTCGTCTTAAAATCTTTCAATTCAGGATAGATTACCATATATTTCACAGGGTTCTTTGACGCTGATTCTATCATGTCTTCTATGCTTTTCTTTACATCTGCATAATTTGCATATTCTGCTTTATTTGTAGTAACCTTCTTTGTCGATTCGTCCGCATACAGATAGGTAAAATTGGTATTTCCTTCTTCCAGATAATCCCAACCGCCTTCATAATCCTGCCAGTCTTCATAGATTGTCTGCAATGCTGTGGCAATATTATCATAAACCAATGTCAGTCTTCCATTTAACTGCGGATTATTATTTACAACCTGGAGTAGATTATCCGCTCCGACCGGTGCATATTTTTCAATCATTGACTGACCAAAGTTCCAGCAGTCTGTATAAAGCAGCTCACCGTTTTCATCTGTAATCTGAAATGTATAATAGCCGGAAGTCGTAAATTCGCCCGCCTGCAATCCTGCCAGGAACTGATCTCTGTCCTGCTCGCCCATCTGGAACTGAAGTTTTCCTGCATTTATAAGAGAAAAGAAATCATTCGTATAATAGTAGTAATAATTTCCGTCCGGTTTCTGACAGACGATCACGCCATTCTGTTTGTAAAGATTGTCGTTATCTGTTCCACTGTAAGTCTCGCCCCAGTTCACCAGTTCTTCCATGGTGTACGTGACACCTGACAAATTTGTTTCTGAAATCTTGCCCTTCTTTGACAGTTCCATTACATCCACCAGTTTTTTCGGATTGTAGGCACCGTCACTTTCAAAAAGATTCTGTAGATAAAGCTTCTCCTGCACATCGTACATATAGCTTTCGACCATCTTGCTGAATTCTTCGGATTCTTCAAAAGACTGTGTATTCATCTTTTGAATCTGTGACAAACTCATTCCACCCGCCAGTGTCAGGAGAGAAAGCAAATTTGTCACAAGCAATGCTCCGCTAAGAATCGCCACAACAAGAACAATTGTCCTTGTCACGGTCTTCCTGTACCATTTCTTCATTGTTAACCCTTTCTTATACATTTTTATATGTTCTCTTATATGCTTTTTCTATCCATTTTTACATGTGCTTTTGTTACTGTTCGCACTATGCTTTTTCGATTTTATATCCGACACCCCAGACTACTTTCAGGTAACGTGGATCTTTCGGATTAATCTCTATTTTTTCTCTGATATGACGAATGTGAACTGCAACTGTGTTATCCGCACCAATTGCCTCTTCATTCCAGATGGATTCATAAATCTGATTGATTGAAAATACTTTTCCCTGATTTTTCATCAGAAGCAAAAGGATATTGTATTCAATCGGTGTCAGTTTCACAAATTCTCCGTCTACTGTTACCTGCTTGAGATCATCATTGATCTGAAGGCCACCTACCTTATAAATCGTCTCTTTTGGCTCCTGTGCTGTTCCGCCAAGCTCGTTAAATCGTCTCAGCTGTGATTTCACTCGTGCCACAAGTTCCAGCGGATTGAACGGCTTTGTCACATAATCATCCGCACCGATATTGAGTCCAAGAATCTTATCGGTATCTTCTGACTTCGCAGATAAGATAATGATTGGCAGACTGTTCTTCTCGCGGATCTTCAATGTCGCACGGATTCCGTCAAGTCTCGGCATCATGACATCGATAATCAGAAGATTCACTTCCTCTTTCTCCAAAATCTCCAGTGCTTCGATTCCGTCATATGCTTTTAAAATCTGATATCCCTCCTGAGAAAGATAAATTTCGATTGCTTCTACGATTTCTCTATCGTCATCACATACTAATATTTTATACATTTTACATACCCCTCGATAATTGCTGACACCGATAACAGCGCAGCAACATAATTATCACATGATCAAGTTCTAACTATAGTATACATGATACTTGATGGTTTTTAAGAGATAGATTGGAAAAATATTAGGAATTTCTTAAATCGACGATTTAACAATTTAAATACTTTCTATTTCTTGCACATCTTTTGCCAACGTTTTATAATAAGAAACCGTGAGCCACTTTAAAACATAAGTGTAGCTGCACAAAAATGATTGCATTTAGTACTAGAATCTCTTAGTATGGCTGCAATCCATCAATAAAAAGGAGTATAAATTAAGAATGATTGAATTTTTAAAATCCTTCCTCTTTGGAATTGTGGAAGGAATCACAGAATGGCTGCCGATCAGCAGCACGGGACATCTGATTCTTTTGAATCAGTTTGTGAAATTAAATGTTTCTGAAGAATTCTACAGCATGTTTGAAGTTGTTATCCAGTTAGGTGCGATTCTTGCCGTTGTTATCTTATTTTGGAACCAGATCTTCCCATTTGGTGCACCGGAAGGAAGTCACACGGTCAGACGCCGTCAGGCAAAACATGCACATAGAAGAAAGAAATCCGGAAATGGAATTTTAAGTTATGTGAAGATGGATATCATTATCCTCTGGCTGAAAGTCCTTGTTGCATGTATCCCTGCAATTGTGATTGGAATGCCGTTCAATGATCTGTTTGAGAAATGGTTTTACAATTACCCTTGCGTTGCGATTGCTCTGATTGTCTTCGGTATCGCCTTTATCATTGTTGAGAATAATCACAAGGGCAAACCTGCGAAGATCAACAGTATGGATGAACTTACTTATAAGACTGCATTTTTGATCGGACTTTTCCAGCTGATCGCTGCAATCTTCCCTGGAACATCCAGATCCGGTGCAACAATTGTCGGTGCTTTGATCCTTGGAGTATCCAGAACCGTTGCTGCTGAATTCACTTTCGTACTTGCGATTCCGGTTATGTTCGGTGCAAGTCTTCTGAAGCTTGTGAAGTTTGGTCTGAACTTTACCGGAACAGAAGCAATAATTCTTCTGATTGGTATGGTAACAGCATTTGTTTCTTCTATTATCGTTATTCAATTCCTGATGGGATATATTAAGAAACATGATTTCAAAGTATTTGGATATTACAGAATCGTGCTTGGTATTCTTGTGATACTGTATGCGTTGTTTTTAGCGTAAGATTTCCTGTTATTTTAAAAACTCCCAATAGAATTTCAACTCAGATATCTTCTAGAGCATGATTTTCTATTGGGAGTTTTTTATTGGAGTTCAATTATGCTTGTTTCTCCTGACAAATTCCTTTCAATGCCGGATACAATTTCTTAAATTCCTGATATCTTTCCTCGTACTTCTGCACCAGTTCCGGATCCGGTTCTTCTGTTCCTGTTACTTTCACAAGTTTCTTCGCAGCCTCTTCCACCGAATCAAATACGCCGCATCCAACTGCTGCCAGGATTGCCGCTCCATAGCCCGGACCTTCTTCGCTTTCGATCAGATCTACTTTCATATTCATCACATTTGCAATGATCTTTCTCCACAGCGGACTCTTTGCTCCACCGCCGCAGATCTTTGTTCTCTCTGGATTCACACCAATACTTCTTGCAACTTCCAGGGAATCACGCAGTCCGAATGCAACACCTTCCAGCACAGCCTGTGTCATATCCTCTCTTGTGCTGTCCATAGACATTCCGATAAATGCTGCTCTTGCGGAAGGGTCATTATGAGGAGAACGCTCTCCCATCAGATATGGAAGATAGAACACATGGTTCTCGCCGAGCCTTGTGATTCCTGCCTGTTCTGCCGGATAATCTTTGGTCTTAAGGATTTCATCCATCCACCATTTATTACAGGAAGCAGCACTGAGCATGCATCCCATCAGATGATAATTGCCATCTGCATGGTCAAAGGAATGCAGTGCATTGTTCCTATCTACTCCGAATTTCTTACTGGAAATAAAGAGTGTTCCTGATGTTCCGAGAGAAATATTGCAGCCGCCGTCTCCGACCGTTGCTGTTCCAACTGCTGCCGCCGCATTGTCCCCGGCTCCTGCAATTACTTTTACATCCTCTGATACGCCAAGTTCTGCTGCAATCTCTGCTTTCAAAGTTCCAACTACTTCCCAGCTTTCATACAGCTTTGGAAGCTGTGCCTCTGTAATACCACAGATCTCAAGCATTTTTGCAGACCAGCACTTATGCTCCACATCCAAAAGCAGCATTCCGGAAGCATCTGAATACTCTGTGCAAAAAGACCCTGACAAACGATATGCAAGGTAATCCTTCGGAAGCATAATCTTCGCAATCTTTGCAAAATTCTCCAGTTCATTTTCCTTCATCCAGAGAATCTTCGGTGCTGTAAATCCAGCAAATGCAATATTTGCTGTATACTCTGAAAGCTTCTCTTTTCCAATCACCTGATTCAGGTAGTCGGTCTGTTTTGCAGTACGTCCGTCGTTCCACAGAATTGCCGGACGAATCACCTTGTCTTCCTTATCAAGCGCAACAAGACCGTGCATCTGGCCTCCAAAACTGATTCCCTTTACTTGATCCTTATCAAAACCTTCAAGAAGCTCTTTCAGCCCTTCCATACTCTGTGCAAACCAGTCTTCCGGTTTCTGCTCTGACCATCCCGGATGTGGGAAATATAACGGATATTCTTTTGATACGATATTCTTGATCTTTCCATTCTCATCCATCAGAAGAAGTTTTACTGCGGATGTTCCAAGATCTACTCCTACAAATAACATGTCGTTCCTCCTGTATAAAGACAGAGAGCCCTGCCGTTTCCGGCACGGCTCTCTGCCCGTTTTCTATGCTTATAACTTTCTATGTAATTAACCCCACGGATTCTCTGTTGGATATTTTACACCCTTCGGCTGGTTGTATCCGATCTCTTCAACCGGCACACCAATGTATTTAAATACTTCGAACAATGCTTTTCCAAAGTGTCCGAAAGCAACTGCTCCGTGATGTGGATAATTCTTTTCGATCAGTACGTGACGGTAGAATCTTCCCATCTCCGGAATAGCGAACACTCCGATAGATCCGAAAGATTTTGTAGCAACCGGAAGTACTTCTCCCTGTGCAACATAAGCACGAAGTACATTGTCAGATGTACTCTGCAGTCTGTAGAATGTGATGTCTCCAGGTTTGATATCTCCTTCCAGTGTTCCCTGTGTAACCTCGATTGGAAGAGATCTTGCCATGATCATCTGATATTTCATTTCGCAGAAAGCAAGTTTGCCGGAAGCTGTATTTCCACAATGGAATCCCATAAATGTATCTTTCTGTGTATATGGGAATTTTCCTTCGATGCTCTCTTTGTACATATCTGCCGGTACTGTATTGTTGATATCAAGAAGTGTTACTGCATCCTGGCTGACAGCAGTTCCGATAAACTCGCTGAGTGCTCCGTAAATATCAACCTCACAGGATACCGGGATTCCCTGAGCTGTCAGACGGCTGTTTACATAACATGGAACAAATCCGAACTGTGTCTGGAATGCCGGCCAGCATTTTCCTGCGATTGCAACGTATTTTCTATATCCTCTGTGCTCCTCGATCCAGTCTTTCAAAGTAATCTCATACTGAGCCAGTTTCGGAAGGATCTCCGGTTTCTTATTTCCTGCTCCGAGCTCTTCTTCCATCTCTTTTACAACGGCCGGAATTCTCTCATCACCTTCATGTTTGTTATAGGCCTCGAAAAGGTCAAGTTCAGAGTTTTCCTCAATCTCAACTCCGATATTGTAAAGCTGCTGGATCGGTGCATTACATGCAAGGAAGTTTAACGGACGCGGTCCAAAGCTGATGATCTTTAAGTCACTTAATCCGACAACTGCTCTCGCGATTGGTTCGAACTCATGGATCATATCAGCACATTCCTCTGCTGTTCCTACCGGATACTCCGGAATGTAAGCTTTTACTCCTCTGAGTTTCAGGTTATAGCTTGCATTAAGCATTCCACAGTAAGCGTCTCCACGTCCCTGTGTCAGATTATCCTGTGTCTCCTCTGCAGCTGCGACAAACATCTTCGGTCCGTCAAAATGTTTTGCAAGCAGTGTCTCAGAAATCTCCGGTCCGAAGTTTCCAAGATAAACAACCAGTGCGTTACATCCTGCTTTCTTTACATCTTCCAGAGCCTGCACCATGTGGATCTCACTCTCTACAATACAGATCGGACATTCATAGACAGTTCCTTCACCGTATTTTTTTGTATAAGCATCGATCAATGCTTTTCTTCTGTTCACGGAAAGACTCTCCGGGAAACAATCTCTGCTCACTGCTACAACACCGATTTTCAATTCTGGCATGTTACTCATAATAAAATCCTCGCTTTCTTTATCCTGTTTATTCACATTACTTCTTCTTTCTATCTATGTTATCCACAATCCGGCAAGCCTGATTGTGAACAAGTTTCTAATGTCTAAGCTTTACACTTCCACATTCTCACCCTGTAATCCACAGAACGCACCTTCAATCTGTGCATCCTCATGTGCGATCAGCCATTTATTCATAGCTGCAAGAAGTCTATTTTCTCCCTCTTTCGCTGTTTCAAATGGAAGCGTTTCGTTTGTTTCTATGGTCATTTTACCAACTTAAAAAGGCATTATCGACCAAATAATTAGCCAAATAATGCCCATTTCTTATCTTTTCTTTCTAGAAGTGAAATGTACACTAATATAACGTTGTAAACTTTGCCGGAGGATTAAAATCTGTATTATATATTCTAGCCGCATGCGCACATTTGTTTCGTAAAACCGATAAATAATGAAGATGATTTTCTAGTGTATCTCTTTCAACACCAACCATATGAGCAATAGCATCTTCGGCGCACTAAATTTCAGTATCCGCGTTGTACACAGTAACCAGTCTCAGCACAATAAAGACCGCGCAAGACTAGACACAATCTTAGATTATATCGCACAGAATTACCGCCGCCACGTCAGCATTGAAGAGATTGCCGGAATTGCTTATCTGCAGCCTGGATACTTCTGCCGTTTTTTCAAAAAGTGTATGGGAATCACTTTTTTAGAATATCAAAATGAATTAAGACTTTCCTTTATTTATCTAGATATTATTTCTACAGATGATTCCATTAAAGATATCCTGGAAAGACATGGATTTACCAATTATAAATTGTTCCGTCGAATGTTCTTTGAACATTTTAAGGCTACGCCTACTGAGGTTCGAAAGATGCATGATGCGAAGAAAAACTCCTAATATTTAGGGATTATTCTTTTATATTACCCCTTATATTTAGGGATTTTATGTGTTATACTATAAACAGCATTATATTGGAGGTGAAATTATGGAGTTTGCAATTCAACATACATTATCTTCGAAAGACATAAAACTAATGCGAAAGCGTCTTGGACTTAAGCAAAAAGACTTTGCCGCCTTATTAAATGTCTCAGTAAAAACAGTTGAACGTTGGGAAGAAGCAGATGTTACCGTAACCGGTCCCGCTGTAACATTATTAAAGATTCTATATGAAACACCTGAATGGGTTGAAGAATTACAAATTCCAACGAAAATTTATCCTCTTAGACTATTTTATTACTATAAAGAAAGTCTGTGTACTGTAATTGATGTAAACGAACCCTCTCGAAAAATAGCAATTAAAAATTTTGTAAGGAATCCTATTTTTTGTGCATTTGGTGTCAATAATGCTCCTACATTCAGAGATTATGAAGAATTTCTTGAATCAAGATGCTTTCCACGAAGCAGGGATAAAATGAAGATTATATTACGTGATCTCGGACTGCCTTTTTATGATCCATTCCTGATTATTCAGAAAACCAAGGGGAAAATGGCTGAGGATGATTTTTGGATAGAAATCGAACGATAGGTAACTTGAACGCTGGAAGGAGGTAAGATAGAGTGATTGAATTAAATATAAATGATATGAAAAATACTGAACGTCATTCTTCAAAGGGAAATCAATTAAAATGGAACCCTGCAAATACTGAAACCTGGTATAAGGCAGATTATATTGGTTATGAAGGTTTAACAGAATATATGGTTTCTCACTTATTAATGCATTCCACTCTTTCTACAGAGGATTTTGTCTTATATGACACAGAAATACTTCGTGTTGGAAAAAAAGACTATTTAGGATGTAAAAGTTCAAATTTTCTTCCTGATGGCTGGCAATTATTAACACTAGAACGACTTTTTCATACACTTCACGGGAAAAGTCTTTATCAATCTATTTTTCAGTTTGGAGATGTAGAAGATCGAGCACAATTTCTCGTAGATCAGGTAATACAAATGACTGGACTAAAAGATTTTGGAAAATACCTTTGTACTTTGCTCACTATTGATGCATTATTTTTAAATGAAGATCGACATATGCATAATATTGGAGTCTTACTTGATCCACTTGGAATTTACCATTACTGTCCTGTTTTTGATAATGGATGTTCTTTACTCTCAGATACAACTACCGATTATCCACTTGAAGAAGATATTATTGATCTCATTCCACAAGTCCAGGCAAAAACACTCTCTACGGATTTCTTAGAACAGTTAGATGCTGTTGAAAAATTATATGGTCAAAAATTACATTTCGATTTCAATGGACAAATAATAGAAACTCTTTTAAAAGAAGAAAAATTTTATTCAACAGATATAAAAATAAGAGTTCGCGACATTATATTACAACAAAGAAGATCTTACCAGTATTTATTTTCATAAGCAAAAAAGGAAGCGAACCGCTTCCTTTTTTACCCTCTCATTCTATTCCACGCCCCATTATTCCTTCGGTGGTAGGAATCCCTTACTTGTCTTCACGATCACTTTATCAAATACCATGAACATGGACGGCAGTACGAATATTACGACTACCATACTGATCAGTGCTCCTCTCGCCATCAGGATACACAGGGAACTGATCATATCAATGTTGGAGTAAAGTCCTACACCGATCGTTGCTGCGAAGAAGCTCAACGCACTTACCATGATAGACTGTGCGGATACACGGTGCGCAGTTGTGATGGAATCGTATTTATTCGCGCCATGGTTACGCTCTCTCTTATAACGCGTTGTCATAAGAATTGCATAGTCTACGGTGGATCCAAGCTGAATGGTTCCGATTACGATGGATGCCACGAATGGCAACTTAGTTCCCATGTAGTATGGAATACCCATATTGACGAAAATCGCGAACTCAATAACGCCTACCAGGATGATCGGCAGTGAGATTGACTTGAACAGAAGCATGATGATTACGAAAATAATTCCGATTGATACTGCATTTACTGTCTTGAAGTCTTTATCCGTAATGTCGATCAGATCTGCTGTCAGAGGACCTTCTCCGATCAGCATTCCACCTTCATCATATTTATGAAGAATCATATTCAGCTCTTTGATCTGGTCATTCAGTTCATCTGTAGCTACCTTATATTCTGAGTTCGCCAGTACAAGCTGGTACTTATCATTCTTTAATGATCTTGTCACTGAATCCGGGATCATGCTTGCCGGTACGGACGGCCCAATCAGGGAGTCAAGTCCAAGTGCCCATTTGATTCCGTCCACCTTATCCATCTCATTCAGCATTTTGCCTACGGCCGCCGAATCTGTAGAGCTGTCTACAAGAATCATGTGCGTCGTATTCATGTCGTAATCTTCCTTCAATTTCTCATTTGCAATGATACTCGGAAGATCTTTTGGAAGTGTCTCATCCAGATTGTAATAAACGCCTGTATGGTTATTTCCGTAGATTGCCGGGAATAACAAAACAATAAAGAGCGCTACATAAATCAGATATCTCTTTGTAACCTTGTCTGAAATTCTTCCGATATCCGGAAGGAATGGTTTATGTTTTGTCTTCTCAATAATCTTGTCACAACACAGGATCATGGATGGAAGGATTGTTACGCAGGCAAGTACACCAAGGATAACACCCTTAACCATAACAACACCGATATCAAGTCCAAGTGTGAATGACATAAAGCACAGTGCGATAAATCCGGCAATTGTTGTGACGGAGCTTCCAATTACAGATGAAAATGTCTGTGAGATTGCATGTGCCATTGCACGGTGTTTATCTCCGTCGTAACGGATCTGCTGTTCTTCGTAACTATGCATCAGGAAGATCGAATAGTCCAGCGTTACACCCAGCTGCAGAACTGCTGCCAATGCCTTTGTAATATAGGAGATCTCTCCCATAAAGTAGTTACTTCCCAGGTTATAGACAATTGCAATTCCAATACTGAGCATGAAGAGGATCGGTACAAAGAACGATTCCATTGTAAGACCAAGTACGATCATCGCCAGCACAACCGCGATCAATACATACAACGGTGTCTCTTTCTCCGCCAGCTCCTTCGTATCTGTAACAATAGCTGACATACCACTTAAAAAGCACTGCTCGCCCGCCAGAGAACGGATCTCGGAGATTGCTTCCATTGTTCCGTCCGAAGATGTTCCTTCATCAAAGAAGATTGCCATCATCGTTCCGGTCTCGGAGTTAAATGCATCATAAACCTTTGTCGGCAGCATACTCTTCGGCATACTGATATCTGCGATAGAATCATACCAGATAACCTCTTTTACATGATCTACCTTCTCAATCTTCTCTTTTAGCTTCGATACATCCTTGTCTTCCATTCCATCGACTATAAACATCGAGAATGCACCTGTACCGAAATCATTTACCAAAATATCCTGGCCTTTCATCGTCTCGATGTTATCCGGCAGGTAAGTCAATACATCATAATTAATTCTCGTATGCAGATACCCCAATGCAGACGGAATCAATAATAAAATACTGAGAATCAGAATCGGCACTCTGAATTTTACTATCTTTTTTCCAAACTTTACCATCATATCCTTTTTCGCTTCCTTCCTCATGTTCAGTTTATGACCATTGGTCATTTTAATCTCTTCTTGCACTATACAATAAAAATGACTAACAGTCAATATATTTTGTACTGTTAGTCATTTTTTTCTTTTTATTTATATTCCATTTTCGTAACTGTTCAGAGCCAACCTCTAAGCTGTTCAGAGCCAACCTCCAAAATGCTACGCATTTCGTCGGTGTGGCGTATCCGCCAAATAAAATTTCAAAAACAGTTTTAAAAATGCAAGCATTTATGCCTGTTTTTGAAATTTTGCTTGGCTCTGAACAGTTACCCATTTTCTCTATATTCACTTGGAAGAATTCCGTATTTTTTCCGAAATGCCCTTGCCATCGCCTTGCTTCCGGAGAAGCCGCTGCGAAGTGCTGTCTCAGTGATATTATATTTTCCGCCCTTCAGGTCTTTCATTGCATATTCCAGACGGATATTCTGCAGATAGCTCTTATATGTGATTCCCGCATACTTCTGAAACATCCTCGACAAGTACGTTGGTGAGTAGCCAAAAATTCTTGCCACTTCTTCCAGACTGAGCTCCTGTGCATAATTCTCTTTCATATAAGATGTGATTGCTGAAAGCTTGTTCAGATTCTTATTCTTCCTTACAAAAGCATCCTCAACTTCCGTCAGACGGTATTCTTTCACAAGGAGATATAAAAGATGATAAAAAATACTGTTCATCTTCATGTCATATCCACACTGCTTTTCGCAATACGTCTGATACAGTTCTTCCAACAATTCCATAAAGCGCGCGTCCTTACGTCCCGGTTCATGCGTAAACCAGATAAATTGCTCTCCTGTATAATATTTTTCAAAAACTTTCAACGGAATCTGAAGAACGATCGTCTCGTTTGGCAACGGAGAATCTACTTCATGAACCTCATTCGAATTCACAATCATAAATTCTCCCGCTGTCAGATGCCAGGTCTTCTCATCGATCTTAAATTCCAGTTCTCCGTCGCACACTGCAAAAATCTCAATCGATCTGTGCCAATGTTTTTCTCTATGGTAATGTCCTTCTCTGCCTTCAAATAAGAATAGTTTAAAAGGAAATCCAACTTCCGGAACGATCAATTCATGCGCAAACTGCATCTCTTTTATTCACCACACTTTAGGCTTTCGTCCACTTATGTACTGTATCTGTTCCCGGACTACATAATTCCACTGTAGATCCATCATCTGACAGTGTATAGACATATTCCAGTGTTCCACCGGAGATAACCAGATTCAGCCTCAATGTACCGTCTGCATTCTCTGCAACACAATATGTTCCCTTTGTTTCACCGGAGGAACTCTTGATCACAAGCTTTCCGTCCTTCTTTAATTTATATTCATTTCCGCTGTTGTCTGTCCACTTTCCGATCAGCCCCTTCGCACGGTCATCCGTCAGATCCAGAAGTTCTGTATCCGCCTGGAGTAATTTTATATCCTTACCACCATCCAGGGACTCCAGCACTACGCCATAGCCTGTATCATCTGTCGTAACCGCATACAGTTTACCTTCTTCTTCACCGTCCATTGTGATCTTGATTGTAATGTTGTTATCCTCATCAAATCCACACTCAAATGTCAGTCCGGCGTCATCCTTAGTTCCTGTTCCATCTTCTTTCAGATCATACACAGTATCTGTTCCAATCACCTTCCACTGCTTTGCCATAACTCTCTTAACAGAATCACTTGGAAGAACCGCGTTGTCTCCCATCTGTTCTTTCATCGTACTGCTTGCTTTGTCCACCTCTTCTGTCGTAGATGCAGCCGGTTCTGTTTTCTTCGTATCGCCGCATCCTGTCATACACAATGTGCTTGCCAGAAGTAATGCTACTACTAATCTTTTCATATTCTCTCTCCAGTCTTGTTACTGTTCACTCCGTGTCAATCAGCGAAGTGATTGACACGGGAGTGAACAGTAACCCAGTCTTTTCTGTCTGATCAGAAAGATAGCATTCCGATCAGGACTTACAGTCTTTAGAGTATCACAAACGCACTGTAAATTCCAGTAAAGTTAATACAATTTCACGGTTATTTCATTTTTAGACACACTCGTTTTCGTTTGTTTTCAACAAACTTTAATGCTTTTGCACTGTTTCACTTTACCTCGACAACTTGTTTATTTTCTTAACATATGATACACTATTCATAATGTAAAATTATAGGTAACTTGGGAGGAAATAGGTTATGATTATCTCTACAAGAGGGCGTTATGCTCTCCGAGTCATGATTGATCTGTCTCAGCAGGATCCGGACTCTTACACACCGCTGAAAGAGATCGCAGCACGTCAGGAGATTTCTGAAAAATATTTGGAAAATATTTTAAAATCTCTTGTCACACAAGGATTTATCCTTGGACTTCGCGGAAAGGGCGGCGGCTACCGCCTGACAAAATCTCCGGAAGAATACACTCTCGCTTCCATTCTTCATGCGACAGAAGGAAGTCTTGCGGCAGTAGCATGTCTGGAGGATCATGCACCGGAATGCGCACGTGCTGGTCAGTGTCCGACACGTCCGATCTGGGAAAAGCTGAATAATCTTATTGAAGATTATCTTGGAAGCATTACACTTGCTGACTTTCATGAACCAGCCATTCCATGCAAGATTGAGAAATAGCATTATTTCAGGGGGAACGAAATAACAGTTGTTTCAATACAATGGAAAATCAGATCTACATAGAAAAAGATGGATAAGTAATGCTTTTATTGCTTATCCATCTTTTTCTGTTTCTATTTTATCTAATCATCCGTGAACGTTTTCTTTCACTGCTTTTTCAATCCGATTCAACGCTTCCACAAGCGTCGCTCTCTGGCAAGCCACGTTGATCCGCTCAAAACCACTTCCAGGCTCTCCGAAGATTGCTCCTCCGTCCAGCCAGACCTCCGCCTTGTCTTCTATCAGTTCTTTTAATTCTCTGTCAGACAGCCCTAATGCCCTGAAATCCATCCAGACAAGATAGGTTCCTTCTGTCTTTGTCACCTTGATCTGTGGTAAATGCTCTGCCATCCATGTATGAAGGAAATCAATATTCGACTTCACATACTGTTTCATCGCCTGATACCATTCTTCGCCCTGAGTATACGCAGCGATCAGCGCAAAGATTCCGGGTGCGCCGACCTGACTATACCCGGCTGCAGTTACCTGATGCTGAAATTCCTTGCGAAGGCCTGCATTTGGAATGATAATATTGGAAATCTGAAGTCCAGCAAGATTGAATGTCTTCCCCGGGGAAGTACATGTCACTGTAATGTCTTTATACTCGTCCTTAAGATCTACAAGTACCTGATGCTTCCCTTCAAATACGAAGTCTGCATGAATCTCATCACTTACAATGATCACCTGATGCTTTAGGCAAATGTCTCCCAGACGCTCCACTTCTTCCCTTGTCCATACCCGGCTGACCGGGTTGTGTGGGCTGCAGAATAAGAATAATTTCACACCCTTTTCCACGATCTGGCGTTCAAAATCTTCGAAATCAATCGCATAAGATCCATCTTCCTTACGGATAAGGATATTGGCGGCCACTTTACGGTCATTGCTTTCAATCACTTCCCGGAATGGATAATAGACCGGATCCTGGATCAGAATATAATCCCCAGGTTCTGTATAAGCCTTTACCGCCATTGCCAGCGCAAAGACGATTCCCGGAGTCTTTGTGATCCACTCTTTGTCGATCTTCCATCCGTGACGGCGTTCCATCCAGGAGCTGACCGCATCGTAATACTCCTGATCTGACTCTGTATATCCATAAATTCCATGCTCTGCCTGACGGATCAATGCTTCCTGGACGAAAGATGACGTCTTAAAATCCATATCAGCGACCCACAACGGAAGAATATCTTTCTTTCTCCCTCTTTCTTCTGCAAAATCATACTTCAGACTGTGGGTTTCTCTTCTCTCTACAGGCTGGTCAAAATTCAAATTCTTCTCACTCATTTTTACTCCTTTTATTGAAATGCCTGTTCCAGATCTTTGATCAGATCTTCAGCATTTTCAATTCCAACAGACATTCTAAGGAAATCTTCTGTGATTCCAAGATGTTCTCTTATCTCCACCGGTACATCACCGTGTGTCTGAAGCATTGGATATGTGATCAATGATTCTACACCGCCAAGGCTCTCCGCATAAGAAATCAATTTCACACTTTCAAGAATCTTTCTTGTACGTTCCACCGTATCTACACGGAAAGAAAGCATACTTCCTGCTCCTGTCGCCTGCTTCCGGTTCACCTCGTAACCCGGATGATCTTCCAGACCCGGATAATAAACTTCTGTCACTTCCGGTCTGTTTTTCAGCCAAAGTGCGATCTTCTTCGCATTCTCCTGCTGGCGCTCCAGACGCACTGATAAAGTTTTGATTCCGCGAAGTACAAGGAAACTGTCAAACGGAGACAGGCTACAGCCAACTGTCTTATATGTATAACGCAATTTTTCCGACAGCTCTTTCCCTTTGACACAAACAAATCCTGCGAGAACATCATTGTGTCCTCCAAGAAATTTTGTTCCGCTATGTACTACAATATCAGCACCCAACTGTAGCGGTTTCTGGAAATAAGGAGAAAGGAATGTATTATCCGCAAGAATCAGTAACCCGAATTCGTCTGCGAGTTTTCTCATCTCTGCAAAATCTGTAATCCTCATCGTTGGATTGCTTGGTGTCTCAATATAAAGTGCCTTTGTCTCTTTCCTGATATTCTTTCTTACAAGATCAATATCTGAAGTATCTACATAAGAAAACTTTAATCCTCGCTTTTCGCCAATGCTTTCAAACATTCGCACAGTTCCGCCGTACAAATCTTCCGTACATAAAATATGATCTCCTTCTCCGAAAAGCTCCAGGCAGATTCCAATTGCCGACATTCCTGTCGCGCACGCAATACTGTCATCCGCTCCTTCTAAAGAGGACATTACGCTTTCTAATTCATACCGTGTCGGATTGCTCTCGCGGGAATAATCATATCCTGTACTTTTCCCGATTCCCGGGTGTGCAAAGGTTGCTGTCTGAAAAATGGGAACGGAGACCGCTCCGTATGGATGTCCCTCTACAAATCCTCCGTCCCCGTGAATACATCGTGTTTCAAATTGATAATTTTCTGCCATGCTGTCTGTCTCTGCTCCTTACGTTCCACTCTATTAAATATAGTACATTCCCTCAACAGAATCCTGATACCCTTCGTATGCATCCACAAGATCCTTAAGCGTCACATCTTCCAGAATCTCCTGAACACAATCATTGATTCGGTCAATGATCAGATGCTGAATTGCTTCCTGATCTCCACGTCCCACGCTATTTCGATCAACTTCATCTTCCAGGTCATACGTTCCTTCCAGTGCCTCTACAATCTGTGCAACCGTGATTTCTTTCGGATCTCTCTCAAGAAAATATCCTCCCTGGGAACCTTTCATACTCTTTACAATATGAGCCTTGCGAAGAGCTGAAAATACATGCTCAAGATACTGGGCGGAAATGTCATTTCTCTGTGCGATACTCCCTAATGAAACCAGCTCTGTCCGTGAATTCACCGCCAGATCAATAAGAGCACGCAGTCCATATCTACTTTTCTTTGATAATTTCAAACGCTTCTACTCCTTTCTTCTAAACACTGTAGGAGCAGCTTTTACTGCTCCTACTTCTTACAGATTTTTCTGTTTTCTCTGATTCTTATTTACTGAATTGCTTTGAATGCCTCATCCAGATCCTGAATGATATCATCAATATTCTCTGTACCGATGGACAGACGGATTGTGTTTGGCTTGATTCCCTGATCAAGAAGCTCTTCCTCTGTGCACTGGCTGTGTGTTGTTGTAGCCGGATGGATAACAAGTGATTTCACATCTGCTACATTTGCAAGCAGTGAGAACAGTTCCAGGTTATCAATGAAATCCTGAGCTTTCTTAGAATCACCTTTGATCTCAAATGTGAAGATAGAACCACCGCCGTTCGGGAAATATTTCTTATAAAGTTCCTGCTGCTTCGGATCCGGATCTACAGATGGATGATGTACTCTCTCAACCTGTGGATGATTGTTCAAATACTCAACAACCTTCAGTGCATTTTCCACATGACGCTCTACGCGAAGGGAAAGTGTCTCAAGTCCCTGCAGGAAGATAAAGGAACTGATTGGAGAAATTGTTGCTCCTGTATCTCTCAAAAGGATTGCTCTGATCTTTGTAACAAATGCAGCCGGTCCGCAAGCCTTTGTAAAGCTGATGCCGTGATAGCTTGGGTTCGGATCTGTCAGTGACGGGAATTTTCCTGAAGCCTCCCAGTCGAACTTACCGCCCTCGATGATAACTCCACCGATTGTTGTTCCATGTCCACCGATGAACTTTGTAGCAGAGTGAACAACAATGTCAGCACCGTACTCGATTGGTCTTACGAGATAAGGTGTTGCAAATGTATTATCTACAACAAGCGGGATTTTATGCTTATGTGCGATATTTGCGATTGCTTCAATATCAACTACATCTGAGTTCGGGTTACCAAGTGTCTCGATGTAAACAGCTTTTGTGTTCTCCTGGATTGCATTCTCAACTTCTTCCAGATTGAAAATGTCAACAAATGTTGTTGTAATTCCATAATTCGGAAGTGTATGCTCAAGAAGGTTGAAAGATCCTCCATAAATATTCTTTGCAGATACGATGTGATCTCCCTGCTGAGCCAGATTCTCAATTGTATATGTGATTGCTGCTGCTCCGGATGCTACTGCAAGTGCTGCTGTACCTCCTTCAAGTGCTGCGATTCTCTTCTCAAACACATCCTCTGTCGGGTTTGTCAGACGTCCGTAAATATTTCCTGCGTCTTTCAGTCCGAAACGGTCTGCTGCATGCTGGCTGTTGCGGAACACATAAGAAGAAGTCTGGTAGATTGGTACTGCTCTTGCATCTGTCACCGGATCCGGCTGCTCCTGGCCTACGTGAAGCTGTAATGTTTCAAATTTAAAATTTCTGTCTTTTCTCTCTAATTTTGCCATGGGTTTATTCTCCTTTTTCTAATTCCTGTTTTGTATTCTTATTCCGCAGCCAGAGCTGCTTGGAAGTTAAAATCTTACTTAATTAATGCCTTGCGGTTGTCTTGATATTCGTGCCTACTCTGTAAAGAGTGGTGTAGAGTAGTATCTGTCTCCGCTGTCCGGAAGAAGCGCTACGATTGTCTTGCCCTTGTTCTCCGGTTTCTTTGCATATGCAATTGCTCCGGAAAGTGCTGCTCCTGAAGAAATACCTACCAGAATTCCTTCTGTCTTTGCAAGAAGCTTCGCGGCTGCGAATCCTTCGTCATTGTCTGCTTTGTATATCTCATCATAGATCTTTGTATTAAGGACATCCGGTACGAATCCTGCTCCGATTCCCTGAATCTTGTGCGGTCCGCCCTTTCCTTCTGAAAGTACCGGGGATGCTGCAGGCTCAAGTGCTACAACCTTCACATCCGGTTTCTGGGACTTCAGATATTCACCAACACCTGTCAGTGTTCCACCTGTACCGACACCGGCGATAAAGATATCAACATTTCCATCTGTGTCTTTCCAGATCTCCGGTCCTGTTGTCTCTCTGTGTGCTTTTGAGTTCGCCGGATTAACGAACTGTCCCGGGATAAAGCTGTTCGGGATTTCCTTTGCAAGCTCTTCAGCTTTTGCAATTGCTCCCTTCATTCCCTTTGTACCTTCTGTAAGTACGATCTCTGCTCCATATGCTTTGAGGATATTTCTTCGCTCAACACTCATGATCTCTGGCATGGTAAGAATTGCTCTGTACCCCTTCGCTGCTGCGATTGATGCAAGTCCGATTCCTGTGTTTCCGGAAGTAGGTTCGATGATAACAGAACCTTCTTTCAGGATTCCTTTCTCTTCTGCATCTTCGATCATTGCCTTCGCAACACGATCTTTCACACTTCCTGCCGGATTAAGATACTCAAGCTTTACAAGAATCGTTGCTTCAAGTCCAAGCTCTTTTTCCAGATTCACAGGTTCAACAAGTGGTGTGTTTCCAATCAGTCCAAGTGTGCCTTTATAAATTGCCGCCATAGTCTATATCCTCACTTTCTTTATTAACCTACTTAGTTGGTGTGTTTTTGATGGTTTGTATTATATACTTATAAAACCCATCTGTCAACTATGTTTTAATATTTTTCTACATTTTGTGACTGTTCAGAGCCAAGCAAAATTTCAAAAACAGGTATAAAATGCTTGCATTTTCAAGACTATTTTTGAAATTTTATTTGGCGGATACGCCACACCGACGAAATGCGTAGCATTTTGGAGGTTGGCTCTGAGCAGTTACTTTTTATTATACAATATCGATCGGAGATGTAAATGATTAAAAAATATCAAAAAGAAAAAGCATGAACATTAAATGTCCACGCCCTCTCTAAATCTTATTTTATCCGTGATACTCCCCATTATATTGGATCAATGTAATATCTTCCACATTCGCGATCTTCCGGATCTTCTCTGTGAAATCAAGATCATTCTGCCGGCAGAACACTTCAACCGCCATCTCTGTTTTCTCTCCACGCATCGTCTTTGACTTTATGAAATATTTCATTTTTCCAAAGCTGCGGATGATTTCATCACCTGCCTCATCTCCCTGATAATGAATCACTGCGATATAGATCCTGCCCTTCTGCTGCTTATGATAGAACAGAAAGATCATCGCGATCATCACTACTGCCGCGATCAGAGCCAGCACATACATTCCCGCTCCGGTTGTGATTCCTGTAGTGATCGCCCAGAAAAGATAGAGCAGATCCATCGGATCTTTCACCGCTGTACGGAAACGAACGATAGACAACGCTCCGACCATACCAAGTGAGATCACGATATTCGTACTGATCGCCAGAGTAACCATACAGGTAAGAAGCGTCATTCCGACCAAAGTGACCGCAAAGCTTCTGGAAAAGATCACCCCTACATAAAATTTGCTGTAAACCATATAGATCACCGCTCCAAGAAGCAATGCAATGATCAGCGAAATTGCCATCTTCGGTGCATTAAAGCTGTCAAACACGCCGGATTCCAGTACCGACTTTTTAATCATATCTTGTACACTCATAATAGTTTTCTCTCCTGTGTTTCATTCCAATATTCAAATCCATGCAAATACTGCGATTTTTCATAACAGAGTACATATTTTGATACTGCTGTGAATTCTTGTGCATTTGGTGGAAGCAAGTCACGCACGATCTGTGGAAGCATCTCTGTGAATTTCACTTCCATAACCAGTTTCCCCGGTTCAAGCACCGGAAGTGTCGGAAGGGACGGATCAAAGATGTCATAACTTCCGACCGCTGCCCTCACATCACTGTCAAATGTAATCCTGACTGTCCCCTCATCCATGATCCACGGTACACGGTCATAGTCAACGATCGTACGTGGACGCATGAGATTGCTGACACATTCCACATAAAATTCTCTGCACAACGGATATGGACTTCTTAATAAAAATTGATAATCCCCATCGAGGATCTTATAGAATTCTTCCTTTGTCAGCGGAGCACTTTCTTTATAAATATAACTTCCGAATTTCTTCTTCCGCTCCAACTTAATCGAACGGTCACTACAATCATAAATACGGATTCGGTATTTTTTTCGCATCAGGACACCAGATTCCTTTTCCGCATAAGCGCTGTTGAAATAATCTTCAAAATAGAGGCTGCGGATCATATAACCATTTCCCTTTGCATTTGGATCCTTTTTCAGCAAATGCTTCATCCTCAGCTCCAGCAGTTCTTTTTCACTGGTACTGATCAGATATTTCCATTCATTACGGAAGCGTTCTTTTGATAAATCATTCCTCATAAATATCTTCCTCAACGTTTTGTCCGCCTGTAATGTAGAAACATTTCATGCCATAGTTCTTTCCATCATCTGTTACATAATAATCAAATGCATCCTGCGTCTGTCCTGATGCATTTGTCGCACGGACACGCACAAAATACTGGCCGTCTGCCGGAACTGTAGTTTCTACTTCCGGAATTTGAATATTATCCTGACGAAATACAATCTCATTAAACTTATAATCTTTTGCCAGTTCAACTGTATAAGTGATCGTCTCTGCATCAAAATCATATGATGCATCCCAGTTAAGCTTCAACGTATTTCCCTCGATCACCGGTTTTCCAATATAAAACGGCATTGGCTTTTCCAGGCTCTCCTTATAAAGTTCATAATTTTGTTCTACCTCTGAAGGGATTGCCGCTGCAACTGTATCATATTGGGCTTTCGTCAGCGGTGCATACATCTGGTCCGGCATCTGATTTAAATACTTCTGAGTAACTGTACGATATTTCTCTATCATACTGCTGATCCGATCCACACTGAGATAGGATCTCAGATCCTGGATCGCCGCGTCAAGTTCCTCACGGAAAGCCTCCGACTGCAGACATCTTTGGAAGAGAACATTCATCCAGTAATTGCTGACTCCACATTCCCAACTTCCCTGATCGGAACGATTCTGAATGTTATATTCGGTTCTCATGAAAGAGCCGTCATTATCCCACGCAATCAGATACCATGTATCCGAATTCTGTGGACTATATAAATATGTATTACGATTCTGTGTATCTACATTTCCGGTCAGTATCTGATACGCCATCCAGTACGTCAGATTTTCTCTGTCAAAATATTGATCCAGGATATCCGCAATCGGTTTTGAATTATCATTCAGATCTGTCAGCATTTGAATCAGTTTCGTATGATCTGAATCTCCTTTGATCTCCAGGAGCTTTTCAAAGGCTTTCTGGTCATAGGTCGGATCGTCTTCTTTTTTTATTACATCTTCATAGCGGAAAAACTCAAACGAATTAATTTTGTACAACTGTCCTTTCGAATCCATTCCATGGTTCTTCATTCCTGTCTTGTTCAGCTGTTCCACCTGTGTGTACAATCCATAGTCCTGGAATTCTGAGCTGTCCCCCTCGGTAAGATCTCTTACATATAAATGTACGAACTGAGTTCTAAGAGACATCAGCTGCGGTATCCCTTTCAGAAGATCGTAGGACAGCTTATTACGGAAACGCATTCCCTCTGTCTGATGTTTATTCAGATTGATTGTGCGCTGTCCACGCCAGGTTCCCTTATTCTTCTTCAGCTCAATCTTATAGTTTTTCTGCGAATTACGGCTCGATGTCTGTCCTCTGATCTGCACGGTAGCATTCGGCACATTTTCACCATATCCAACCTCCCCGCTCTGCGGACCTGACTCATCACCAACCTGAAGAAGCGCCGCTGTCTGGTAACGGTCTACTCCCATCTTGTCATAATCATAGGCCGAATAACTGTTGATCTCCTTCCAGGTGTGATCCGTTCCCTCTGAAGAATTTCCGCGGGAAACGGTGAGATACATCGTCACAACACTCGTCTCGTCATCATTTTCATAGAGACTATCCTTATCCCTGAGGTGAACGTCGTTGATATCCTGTGTCTCTGCCTTTTTTATCTCTTCCTGTTGTTCTGTCTGTTTCTTTGAAGTATCCCCTGTGTTCTCCGGGGTGGTACATCCCGTCAGGCAACAGGACATTCCTAATAAAAGGGCACATCCCAACGCAAGTAATTTATATTTTTTCAAGCTTATCTCCCCTCTCTATTTTCTCTTCCAAAAAGCATCCAAGCCGTGTGAAGAAACCTGTTTTATCCTCTGCTACGATCGGCTGTACACTCAAAATATAATACGGTAGTTTTTTTATAAAATATCCAAGACGCAGTGTACAGATCAAAAAGAACACCGCACTTCCCAATAAAAATCCGAATCCATAATACACCTGTGGGAAGAATAAAGACACACAGGTAAATGTCGTCGTACACGCGGCGAACATTCCTGTTGCAAATAATGCTCCCTTGTAATCTGTAAAATAAAGTAAGATCAGCATCATTGTGTTAGCAATTGCATAGAGTCCATAGCCGACACAGAGTGTCCTAAAATATCCTTCCATAAGATCATTAAATCCAAGCGGAAGATATGTCAAAAGCAGCTCTCCGATCGAAATAGCCAATGCCGTTGTGAGAAGCTGCTTTAACGCCGTATATTTCAGTTCCATGTTTAAGACCTTTCTCATCTCATTTCCCGCCTGCAGGATATCCTTGATTTCTCCCTTGTCATTAAACAAACTATAATAATTCCGATATTTCGGATAGAAATTCACTTCCACAGATACAACGAAATTAACGGTTGTAATAAGAATCGTCAAATAGGCGATCATCGCAGGTACATCATGATACGGCGCTCCATAAAACAATCCCTGAACATGTACACGGATCGGTCCGCACCACATGATAACAAGATGTGCAAATAGTCCGATGTTCGTGAACAAGCCTGTAAACGCAAGCGGAAGGAACTGATCCACCCAGCGTAAAAAGAAAAATGCACTGATCTCACTCTGCGGAAAATAACGGTACAACAGCGTCACATCCCAAAGCAGCATGATTCCATAACCGATCGTAACTGCGATCATCAACGCCTCTACATGTGGAATCCCAATCAGGATCAATAGGAATCCGACCAACAATGATACCGCTACCGCTGTAATAAATGAAATAAGAATCCCTTTGTAATCCTTGATCGCTGTCAGATAACTCATCGCATTCCAGGTGACGATCAATTCTCCGAAAAACTCCAGGCACAAAAACTGATCGATCAGATTGATTCCTGAAAACAGAAGAAAAATCCCATACATGATTCCGCCGACTACAAGCAGGATCGCTGTTGAACCCCAGAAAGAAGAAAGCACCGCCTCGTGGCGTTCTTCATACAGCATATCCGCAATATATCTCGTCACGACCATAGAGAAGAAACTGGTCACGGTCAGCGAAGCGAGAAGTGTGTAAGTAATCATACAGTTCAGAAGTTCCCGGTTATGTCTCGTCGCACCGGTATGATCGCAGATAAAAGCGATTCCTATCAACAGCACGATACCGAGCAGCATCGGACCTGTACAGATCACTCCTGCATACCCATACGCTTTTGCCGTCGCTGCAAGTCCGCGCTTCTGGAATAATTTTTTTAACTCAAATCCGATTCCGGCCATCTGCCGCTTCCACCTCCTGATACATCTTCCGGTACTTTTCAATCATTTCTTCTTTTCGATAATATGCTTTCACTCGTTTCTGTGCATTCTCCCCCATGCGGAGTCTCCGAGCTCTGGAAGCGCACATCTGATCCATTGCCTGCGCGAGCCCCTCTCGATACATCGGTGGAACACAATATCCTGCTGTTCCGTATCGATCCTCCTCGTTACCATTCAGAAGCTCCCTGCAGCATCCTACATCTGTAGTCACACAAGGCCGCCTTGCAGCAAATGATTCTAAAACAGACAGCGGCTGTCCTTCCGATATACTCGTCAAAATTGTAAAATCCAGCTTCTCCATATAAGAGATGATATCCACTCGTCCTGTAAAGATCACATTTTCCAGATGAAGCTGATCGACCAGCGCATAACACTCCTGCGCATACTCCTCATCATCGACGCCTCCCATAATGTGGAGACGTACATGCTCTCTTGTCGTGCAAAGCTCATAAAACGCATAGATCATCGTCTTGATATCCTTGATCGGTGCCAGACGCACGATCGCACCGATGTCAACCCATCCGTCTTCCTCTTTCAATGGAATAGGGGAAAGCCTTTCATAGTTGATTCCGTTCTCAACGACACGACATTTCTCCTTGTCACATCCCATCTGGATCTGTGCATGCATGGCATTGGTAAATAATGCTGAGACTAGAAACGCTCTCGTATAAATAATATCCGACAGCATATAGAAAAAAGAAATCCACTGCTTTTTAAATGCCGGCTGTACCCATTTTGCACGAATGATCTCTTCTTCACGCTCTCTTGTGTATATTCCATGCTCTGTCAGCAGCACTTTCTTCTTATAAACATACCCGCCCAGGCATGCAAGAAGTCCGCCATATCCTGTACAGATTGCATGATAGACATCTGCCTTGGGCACTTCACTTCCCATTAGATAAAGGACCGGAAGCAGCATAGAACGCATTGTGTGAAATGCATCCGCAAACGGAGTATATGGATAATCTTTTATACAGCACTCCGTCAATATATTCAGGAATTCCTCACTTCTTAAAAAAGACATAGGATTCAGCTTCTGGTCATGATAGAGCCGAAACAAGATTTCCCAATTCGGGCGTCTACACAGCATCAGCTCTTTCAGGCTGTTCGTCTCTTCCTCTGTAAAGGCATGAAGCATTTTTCCTGAATCCTTCAGCCGCAAGGCGTCATCCAAAAAGACCTCGTGAACTTCTACAACATTTTTCGGAAGCTCGTAGACAAATTTCCCTTTATCCTTCGCATTTGCCCCAATCACCCACAGAACAAACTCATGCTCTTTCATTTCATTGATATACTGGTGCATCCAGGTGGATACACCTCCAAATATGTAGGGATAACACCCCTCCAATATGAGACAGATTCTCACAATTAACTCCTTATCTGTCGCGTGTTACCGCTTTGTATTTCAATCTTCTAATTTCTCAATAGTTACTGTTGGTTCCTTTGCCTGAAGCAGATAGAGATTTCCTGTCAGATGTGTAAGTTTTCCTCCCGAAACTTCACCCGGTGTTCCTTCATTGATCCTCACCATAAAATATGCTTCATCATAGAAGTTTTTAAGCTTCAATTCTATAGACTGCTCTGTCACTGTCTTTGTAAATGTAACCGCTCCATAACGCTGAATCGCACCGGATAGTTCCGAACCGGTGAGTTGTCTCAAGGACGGTGCCGAATCCACCAGCCAGTCCATATATTCAGCGAGGTTGCTCTTCATCTTTTCCCAGCCAAGCGCCGCACCGCGGTCTTCGTCCAGAAGATCATCCGGATGAATAAAATGACTGTTCACAAAATGCATATTTAATTCCGACAGTGCCGCCATCTTCATATAATCATCGATAATTGCACCGGAGATGATACGCGGCTGTTCTACAATCCCATCCTTTGCAACTTCAAATTCCTGCACATACGCAAACTCACCGGTGAAATAATTACTGGCGATCGTCCGGATCTCCGGGAAATCTTTCGCGAGCATCTCCCTTCCTTCTGCTGACAATACATTGGACGGCGGTACATAGACTGACATTGATACACTGGGAAATGTATCCTCTCCAAAATGGATCAATTCTTTTACAGCCTTTTTCATGGCCGCCTCATTTTTCCATGTATCATACGGAAGCACGTCACCATAATCCACATTTGAAAGACTCAACGGCTGATGATTGTATCCATGATACCCGAGTTCTCCACCTTGATGAAGCAGCATATTTCCAAAATACTGAAAACGTCTGGTATCCTTCTGTTTCTTAATCGTTCCATCCGTCGCATCCTCATAATTTTCAATAATCACACCGGTATAGCGAATGTTGTGATCGGATGCAAGCTCCAGCATATCCGGCCACCACACATTCATATAGAAATCACTAATGCTCATTCCATAGTCCCGCTTCACATAAGTAGCATCTCCCTCCGGAACCGGTGATGGAAAGTCATCCAGATAAAATGTTGATCCATTGATCACCGGATAAACCCCCACATCAGTAAGGAGACTGTAGGAAGCCGCATAGAATCCACGCACCGCTTTCTCATACAGTCCAAAGTTGTCTACTACAAACTTCCCTTTTCCATATTGGTTCTCCCAAATGACAGGCTGACCGTTTTTTTTATTGACATGCGCATAAACCTTCGCATTCTCACTCAGCTGCACTGCCCAGGCAGAGTCATACGGATCCGTGATTGCATAAGCCTGTCCGCCGCCAAGCATAAATTCCGGTTCAAAATAAATACTGTCTACAAGTGTATTGTCATATCCGGAAGAAATGATTCCAAGCTTCTGCTCGATAATCGATGTGTATGCCGTTTTTTGAAGTGTCATGACAAAAAGTACGTTTCCGCCCTCTGAGACCCAATCACACAGTTCCATAAGATTCTCTTTCAACGGACTTACATCACTCAGTAATACAACAACCGTTTCATAAGCATGATAATCTGGAATAGAGGATGCACTCTGCAGGTCTACCACATCTGTTCCAACCTTCATATCTTTAAAAATTTGTTGAAACTGCTCCCATGCAGCCACACTCGCCTCATCTTCACTGTTACGAAGTACCAGACAGGTCTTCGGCAGTGATTTCACGGCTGTTTGTTCCGTAACCACTTTTTCCTGATCAAGATACGAGATTTTTCTTTTTTTCTCTTTATATTGAATTCCACTTCGCTCCGCAAAAAGAACCATTGCGATCATCAGAAAAACGCACAGAATCACCAGCATGCTTTTAAATGGAAATGTTCTCAATGATTTTAATCTAGCCAAAAAGCCAATGCCTCCTTACTCTTAGACGACAGATAGATTTGCTCCTCTTTCATCTGTCTTAAACACTGCTGCAACTCCGCTCCCTTTTTTCGTTCTGCCAGATACCGGATCTTCAAAATCCAGAACTCCTCTTTCCGATGCCATTTCTGATCCATCAGCCCTAGAATCTCTTCCGCCTGAACATAATCTCCTGTTTTCATCAGATTTTGGAACAGACGCATACATGTGGAGAGCGTCGTTTTCACCTTCAGCTTTTGTCTTAAAAGACGGATATAACGTTCCCTCTGTTCTCTCTCCATCTGGGCTTCCAGAATCCCCTGATTCAGATACTCTTCCATAAAATCACAGTACTGCTCCAGGATCTCCGGATCGTCCGGTGATGCCGCATACAGCTTCTCCATCTTCTGCAAACGAAAATCATATTCCTTGGAAAGTTCAACCATGGCTGTGATCGCATAATGGACAACCTCTACATCTTCATTCATGCGGGCCTGTTTCAGAAGATCCATATATTCTTCCGGATCATCATTTAACACATCCATGATCAGTTCACGGCGCACTCTCGGTTCGTTGATCAAAAGTGCTTCCTCTAACGGAACGATCTTTTTGTCTGTATCCGAAACTGCCTGAAAAATATTTTTATAAATCTCTTCATTTACACGAAGCTTTTCCACTCCCGGTTCCATCCTATTGTCTCTTCTGGTCAGCATTTGCAAATGCAAAAGCAGCACGCACACTGTTCCCCAGAAAGGGACGAAGATCACAAGCGCCATCAAATATTTTTTCACCTTCAGCAGATGTGTCTTTATCCCCAGCCAGACCAGCACACAGCAGACAATATGTAACAGGATCAGGAATACTCCAAGCACTGTCTGAATCATAATTTTTCTCCTGTATTTGCATTCTCCACGGTATCGATCTCATGACAGACGAAGCCGTCATTTTCCAGTCTTGCAAGAATGATCGGCAAGGAACTTCTGTCCGTCTGTGAAAGAATGAGGAAGAGCTCTCCTTTTTCAGAAATCCCCCAGACATCATTTTCACGGACCGAAGCCTGCAGCGCTGTGTCTGCCTCTTCCAGTGTCATCTGCGGATAATACTCCAGTTTCAGAAGCACATAGGATGCCCGATTCTCCTCCCTCATAGAATGGAAGGAATACAGCCGTTCTTCAAAATACTCCGGCTTCAATATACGTGTACCCTGCACGTACTGCCTGTTCTTGATTGCCTCCTGATATTCCAGCGCGCGCAAAAGTGCTGTTTCTACCAGACCGCAGAGAATCTGGAACAGATTCAGATAATAGAGGGAAAGCTGTTCATCTCCCACTTCCTGAATGAAAATTAGCATCACGAGCTCTCCATCCTTGTGAATCCCGTTCATATACATCGGATAGCCGTCCAGGAAATTCCGGTTTACCCACACCTCTCCGGACATAATCGTCTCTTTCGCTTCCAGATAATCATCCAGACAAATGGATTTTTTCAACACATCTGTCATTCCCTGAGATGCGATCTCAAGGCGTCCGTAGCTCTGATTCTTTCCAACTGAATAAATCGCAAATGTATGATTCTCAAGAACTGATTCCATTACATGAAGCGTTTCAATAAAAAGCTCCTGCGGAAGAATGATATCCAGTTTTTTCGTAATATCAAAGATCTTACCAAAGCTGTCACGGCTTCCCAGAATCTGCTTCTTGTACTGCCGTTTATCAGAAAGCGTCTCCTGATACATTTCTCTCATAAACAGAAATTTATCCAGAATCAGTTTATTCTCCTCTTTCATGAATTGAATATTATCTCTGTTCTTCAGTCGGATGTAACCACAGATCGCGCCGACTGCAAAATAGAAGATAAACGGAATCCAGTTCGAAGGTTCGTAGAAAAGTGTCGTCCAGCCGATCCCTATTTTCGTATATGCTGCCAGCAATGAAAGTGTTTCCAGCCCCGCTGCAGCAAGCCCGTAATTAATGCCGTACAGACTGCTGAACAGCACGATGTAAACAAGCCTCAGATCGATCATCTGAAACTGCACCTGATTTCCCACCACCCGGTTCAGCGCTTCAAAAGCAAAAAACGTGAGCAGCAATTCTGCGATTTTCACGATTTTATCATGTGCTTTTAAAAAAGTTTTTACTACATCGATCTTCCGTGTCTTATGGTTCGTTTTCTCACAATAATCCTCATAAATTTCTGTGAGATCCTCCAGAAGAGAAATCTTCGGGAACCAGCCGTATTCATTTCTCAGAACGTGGTCATCAGATATCCCATCCCGGATCAGCACATCTGACAAATAGGTAATGTTTGCAGCCGGAAACATCTGTGCCAGTCTCTCCCCGAACTGTTGAAAAGTAAAATGAAATACCTGCGGAACCTGAAGACAGGCACTCCCCTCTCCCCAGTTATCAAAAATCTTGTATAATAAATCCCCAAGATCACTCAACGCAAGAAAATGCATCTCCTGAGCCGGTGCTTCTTCAAATGTAATCTGCTTCTTATTGATCACAGTTGAGAACAGCTTGAAAAAATAATCCTCCTCATAAGTACCGGAATAAAGATACGGCACACGCAGGATCTTGACAGCAATCTGATGCAGCTCACCATATTGTCTGCAGAACTCCTCTGCCGAGCGGACCATCAGCGTCTTTCCTGTTGTATCTTCATATAAACTATCCGGTCCTGTAATATACAGAAGTCTGGAATTCAGATTCCCCTTATAGTAATGTAATAGCTTGCGTAAAGTCTCAATCTCACCCTCCATCGTCCCATGGAATGTAAGATAATTAGAAAAATAAATCACTCCCTCAAATTCATACGTCTTGAAAATGTCTTTGAATTCTTCCTCCGTCTTCGGCATCGGGTGTACCGATAAGCCCTTCCTGCGATTTGACTTTTGTTCCGTCTCTCCAAGAAGAAGGATCTGACACTCAGGGAATGCTTCTTCAATAAACTCTGCTGTAATATATCCAATGTTTCCGGTTACTAATAATTTCATACGTTACCTCGTAATCATATATTGCACATTTTGTAACTGTTCAGAGGTTGGCTCTGAACAGTTACCACATTTCCAAACCATCATTTAGACAGAAGGTGTATTTTCTTTTATCTGCTTTTTGTCCTGATACATCTTCTCATCAGCACAATGAATCAGTTCCTGCAGATTCTTCTCTTCCGCATCCGTCCAGACATATCCCATCGCAACAGAGATAGGAATGTCACTTTGTTCATCGGCAAATTCAATCTCCGCTCTGACTTGCCTTATGATCTCTTCCGTTTCTTCGGCTGTCTTGTTTTTCAGGATGATCACGAACTCATCACCGCCGATCCATCTCTTTTTCCGTTCCTGTGATAGATCGTCTCATCGCCCACACGCACATAATAATTTTTCCAATGGGACCTGAGAAGCAGCACCCATTCCTCGTGCTCTCCTCTATCTGAGAGGCTGAAGGTGACCTCCGCCTTCGTAACACTGTCGGAAGCATCAATCGTCCACTCACCTTCCGGAGCACTTACTTTTCCTGTAAAAATTCTGTCGGGAGCATTCTCATATCTCCCGCAAATATATAATGCAGCTACCATAAAGAAAATAATTATGAGAGTAACTGCGGTATGTATCTTTTTCATAATCATTCTCTCTTATAATATTTTTTGCCATTCCGGCAGATATAATCGCGTCAGTATAACTGCCGAATTGTTTCTTATTATACCATAGATTCTCATTTTGGGAATCTTTTTCTATGTCGTCTCTCGCTCAATCAGCTTTGTTCCGAACACCATGTGCTGTACGCTTGGTTTCTCATCATCTGCCGCCTTGTGCTTAGAGTATATGAAGTTTTGGCTTTATCTTGTAGTTTGCGAATATCCGTAGAAATAGAAAAAGCCCTTTGAGAAAAGGATTTCTCCTCTCTCAAAGGGCAAATTGAAAAACTGGAAATTGTTTGTACAATGTTCAAGATATAACTGTTATTATGTCTTGATTAGAGTACGAACTCATATAAGAGGAACTTCCTCGGTACTCCAATATCAACATATGTGATTTCAGCCTTATCCACATACTTAAATCCAAACGACATATACATTTTCTGTGGAATATCATTTCCCTCTATGCAATCAAGACGAATTGATTTAAGGTTTCTTTCCCTTGCTGTGTCTATTGCGTGTTGAACTAACTGCTTCGAGTATCCACGACCTCCATATTCCGGAAGGACACGCAAGGCATGAAGAACTACTGTCTCGTTATCATTTGCATCAATAAGCCATTTAACTGCATGATACGCCTCATCACGATCATGATTCATAATATACGCCGCAACAATTCGACCATCTTCAATACCGATAAACTGATTTCTCTCTTTGATTGCATCTTTGATCATTTCATCTGGAGGGAAACCACCTTTATCTCCCTCCGGCAGAAAATCTTTTCCGCTCAAAACTTTACACATACCGTCATAAAACTGTCGCAATTCTATAAAATTTTTCTCTTCTGCATATCTAATAATCATAGAAATCTATCCCTCCAACTTCTAAGTTGTAAGTTTCTTTACTATCATATCTTTAAAACTTGTTTTGCTTTCGCATTAACAAATTGGATAATTGGGCCTGAAATGATAACTGTAATAAGCGTGCATACACCAAACTTTCCGCCAAACAAAACACCTGTAACAACAACCAAAATATCCAATGCCATTCGGACAAATTTAATCTGCCAGTGATTTTTTTCTGCTAAAGCAAAAGTGACTGCCTCATAGGAGCCTCTACCAAGGGATGCCGACGCATATAGTCCTGTTCCGACAGCAAACAAAACCACTCCTAACAACATAATTAAAAAATTGATCCACTTATAGGTACTGTAAATATGACAGTTAGCAAACAAATCTACACAGGTACTGTATACAATCTGGTACAACACAGTTCCTATATGAATCTGACTTTTATCGTAAATGAGCGCAAACAAAATCATTCCCAATGCTACAACAAAAAAAAGATGCTGTGCCAATGCTTATGTGAAATGTTCTTGCAATCCCCTGCCATAGCACCGCAAGCGTAGCTCCGCCAAATCCAGCATACAGTGCAAGTGTAATTCCATAAGCCGCAATTATAGAACCTATTACAAGGATTGCCAATTTCTTTAGTGTTTTTTTATTGTTATTTTTCATTGACTTTTAATTCAAGTACATCCGGACGGGCATAATGTCCGATTGCATCATGCTTCATTTTGCAGGCGGCAGGCAAATTCATATCAAATTCTGCGTAAATGATAGTTTCTTTATCCCAGACAGGTTTTGTCAAATAATGCCCATATGGATCAATAATGCAGCTTCCTCCTCTGCACACAAGCCCTGGAAGTTCAGATACGATATTATACTCCTGCAGATCAGAAGGATATGAACTGCATCTGATAATCATATCAGTGTTGATAAAGGAACATTTTCCTTCGATTGCAATATGCTGAACTTTCATGCTAATAATTCACTCCTCGTATAATTTTCTTTGGGTTTAAAGCATCTGAAATCTATATCATCAATGTTTTTGACTTTACATACCGTTAGCAACCGCTCTAATTTATTTAATACCAGCAAATTACTCTCCTCCACAAATCCCGATTGAGATTTCACCTGTTTTAAGAGATTTGATAACTGTTATATCTTGTTATTAAATTCTCTGCCAACCCTTGAAAACACTGGATTTATCGCAGATGAGCTTTCCCTTATTCTTTCCCTTGTGTTATATCGTCCCATCAGTGTTTACGAATTCTGATAAGGGCAAATACAAGGGCAAGAAAATCATATAAAACAGTATAACACAAAATAAAAGTGACATGGTGAACTGATTGAAATGCTTCTGATTTTTGTATCTGATGATTGATTGAATGATAAGGAGATAGGATACGATGAGAACGATATTTGCAGAATACAATCCACACAGAAACAGTATTGATGTTTATACCAGTGCTGGCTATATGCTTCGCATTGATTGTTGGGAAGCAGAAAAGAATTTAAAAACCACTCCCGGATCAGACTGTGCATTAACTTCACTTGCAGTTGATGAACCACTTGAATATGCAAGATTATATCTTGATGGAAATTTGCAGATGTGGGTGAACGCGGAAGATTCATTAGAGATATAGAAATACCTTTTAGAACAAAGTAGTCTTTCGCCTCTACGAATATAATTGTGAATTAGACGCTTATATCCGAAATAAACAATTGGAACATACCCGACAGGAGAACTTTCTTTGATAAGTCACGAAAAGAAACAGTCTATCAGAAAATGCAATCTGACACATAGACGGGCTCGACACATAGAATAAACAAGAGGACTTTCATTCACCCTGTTACATTTTACAGTTCACCTTTCTTTTTGGATATGTCCACACAATTCATATCATTAGGTTAAATACTTCCTGTTGTGTATTGACAGTAGACTGATTTTCTGATAAAATAAAATTTATGTAAAAGGAGGCGGCGTTTATGTTGCATAGCATGCGTATTAGATAAGCATTGAAAAAAAGGATTTTCCCATTTTCAACATGGGCTTTTTTGTCATGCTTATTTTGCGGATGCTATACAAAAAACTAACGACGTATAGATATAGTATAGACATAGTGCAAGCTATGCCTTAGTTTTGTTGTACTGCTCTGTGCATTATAAATGCAGGTCAATGCTCATGTTGAGGATTGACCTGCATTTTTTTGTGTAAAAAGGACGAGTGAAATATAATGCTTAAAAAATATTGGATAAAATGTCCGATTTGTAACGGAAAGACGAGAGTTCAAGTATTTCATAATACTGTATTAAAAGATTTTCCTCTTTTCTGCCCTAAATGCAAATTGACGCATATCATTGATGTAGAAAAATTAGAGATTGTAATCAAAAATACAGAAAAACAAACTTTTATTATTTAGAAGAAAGGATATAAAAATGAAACGTTTACCTAAATATACGCCTGCGGAAGTACGGAATGATCCATACGGATTTACTTACAAAGAAATGTCGGAAGTTATTGGCGAGAATGAAGCAAAAGCCTTATATGAAGAATTATATAAGCAATTACCACGCAAAAAAAATCTATCAATGTTGGTAAAAAATATTTGCAAAAGCAGTGATACTGAAAAGTATGTTTACGAACTGAAAGACAACAAATACATTGAAACGGTTTTTATCAAGCGGCGAGATGGTGGAACTGTTTGCGTGAGCACACAAGTCGGTTGTCCTGTTGGTTGTATTTTTTGTGAGTCCGGGCGAAATGGCTTTGTTCGTAATCTAACATCGTCAGAAATCGTACAACAGATTATATTGTTGCGTCGAAAAGTAAACCGTATCGTTTTTATGGGTATGGGAGAGCCTTTATTCAATTATGACAACTTGATAAAAGCAATCCATATTCTCCGAGATAGATATGGGCTCAACTTTCCAACCGACGGCATTACCATATCAACAGTTGGTCCGGTCGATCAATTAAAAAAATTGCGCGAGGAACATCTTAAAATTCAGTTGACAATATCTTTACACGCAGCAACACAATCTGCAAGAAATCGTATTATTCCTCACATGCGCATATATGCTATTGAAGATGTTGTTAAGCAAGCCTTATCCTATTCTGAAAGGCATAATCGCAAAATTGTCTTTGCGTATTTGCTTTTACCGGGTATAAATGACCGGCCCTCAGATGTAAGACAACTTGCAAAATGGTTTCGGGGCAAAAAAGTTATGATTAACGTGTTACAATACAACCCAACAAGCAATTCAAGAATTAAAGCACCACAGAAACGGGAAATAGTTGCATTCAAACATCAATTAGAGCAAGCAGGACTTGAAGTTACTATGAGAGTTTCTCATGGCAGAGAGATTAACGCGGCTTGTGGACAGTTAGCTAACACATATAATAAATTCAAAAAAAAATGATTAAAAGTGCCAGACGCATAGACGCAGAGCCGATAACGCATTAGGTCAAAAAACCTATGTGTTATCGGCTTTTTTATTTAATATTGCGCAAAAGCCGCTGTTCCCTATTATAGAATGGATTGCGGGTAGTGTATTAAAGTCGCCCTTTTTTAAGGATACGGCGGTATCGGGGAGGTATCGCCGTGTCCATTTTTATTTACTGTAACCCGCCTAATGCTTTGCGGTCAAAAAAAGCTATGCTCCGCAAGCGGGATATTCCGGCTATGAGTATGAACTGTCAATACATCTAAATACTTCTTACATTTCCTTTGCGCTCGTCCGCGTCTTGCGGACGGGCGCATTTTGCTTTTTTCAACTTTTTTCTGAAAAACGCACTCAAGAGCCATCTCCCGAACGGGTACGGAGCGAAAGGGGCAGAGAGGACAAGCCCTTAACTCCCGTCCTCTACTCCACGCGGGAAGGAGGTGAACTCTATGGAGCTATCTTCTTCCGACAAGGAAAGAATACAACATCAGTACGACGCATTAGCAAAGAAAACTTTGGTTGGCGAAGCGAAAAGCCACCGCCGCACTCTTGCGAAACGCGCAGCACGCGAAGTACCTTTTTCGGATTTGAGCGAAAGCGAACTCGCGCAGCTTTTCACAACGGACGAATACAAAAGCGATTATTTCCGTTTTCAAGTGTCCGGCTTTGATGTACTCGTCAAAAATGAACTGCTTGCCGAAGCCCTTAACGCTTTGCCCGAAAGGAAACGCGACATTATCCTTTTGTCCTACTTCTTGGACATGAGCGACGCGGAAATTGCTGAACTGCTGAATGTTGTACGCACGACGGTTTTCCGGCACAGGAAATCCGCGCTTGCGAAAATCAAACAGTATTTGGAGGGAAAAGCAGATGATGAATACCGTTAGGAAATCTGAAAATCTGTTGCCGTTCCCTGTCATTTCCGCAGCGGCAAACGGCGACACAACCGCCATGTGCGCGATCTTGAAGCATTACGAGGGTTACATAGCGAAACTTTGTACCCGCACGCTGAAAGACGACGCGGGCAATACCTATTCCTATGTGGACGAGGAAATGCGTAACAGGCTGCAAGTGCGCCTTATTACCCGCACCCTTGCTTTTCATGTAGGATAATCTTTTAGCCCATGCGGGGAGCGTGTCCCCTTTCCACGCTTCCCGTTATGGGCTATTTGTCGTTCCGTAACAGCACATCGGAAACGGTGTACTGTTACAGGCCGACAAAGCCTATTGTTCCTTGACAAAGAAAGCGGCCTTTGGTGCGCAGCATAACAGGCAACGGGTACATTCCGTCTGTACCGAGCCGGGCGGCGGGTACGCCATGACCGCTTTTCCCCGTTGGGGAAAAGTCGAGCGAGAACTACCGCGCCGTAAAACAAGTTTAGCAGCTTGTGGGCGACGACATACAAGGCGGCACAATGATACTCCCGCGTTGAACACCCTCAAAGTATTGCGCGGCGCACCCATAAGCATGGGCCGGGGTGAAACTCCCGTGAGGTTGCAGCTAACAACCGCCCGTTTTGCCTTTTGACGAATATAGTTTATCCATACAGGAAAAGGAGGTTTTTCTAATGGATAAAAAACAGACAATTACAACCGAACGCAAAATAGGGAAAATCACCTATCTTGTTCAAGCGTTGCCGAGTGAAAAGGCAACCGATACAATCCATAAAAAGATTGAAAAACTCATTGTAAAGGATTTGCAGAAAAAGCCCGGAAATCCGGGCTTTTTAGCGTCCGAGTAGTGCATTAGGCGGCGGGATATGGTATAATGATAGCAACACATTATACCTGTTTATTCGGCTGTCGGAAAGGAGGACTAATGTTACAGTCGAATAAAATCACCGCCCTTTACTGCCGTTTAAGTCAAGAGGATATGCAGGCCGGAGAAAGCGGAAGCATACAGCACCAAAAAATGATACTTCAACGCTATGCGGACGAACACCATTTTTTGAACACAAAGTTTTTTGTGGACGACGGATTTTCCGGCGTGAGTTTTGAGCGCGAGGGGCTGCAAGCGATGTTGCAGGAAGTGGAAGCCGGACGAGTGGCGACGGTTATTACCAAAGACCTCTCCCGTCTTGGCAGAAACTATCTGAAAACGGGCGAACTCATAGAGATTGTATTTCCCGAAAACGGAGTGCGCTATATCGCGATTAACGACGGAGTTGACACAGCGCGGGAGGATAACGAGTTTACCCCCTTGCGGAACTGGTTTAACGAGTTTTACGCCCGCGATACAAGCAAGAAAATCCGTGCAGTTAAACAGGCACAGGCGCAAAAAGGCGAGCGTGTCAACGGGGAATATCCATACGGCTATATCCCAGACCCGAACAACCGCCACCACCTTATACCCGACCCGGAAACCGCGCCGATTGTCAAACAGGTTTTCGCTATGTTTGTTAGCGGCGTGCGTATGTGCGAAATCCAAAAATGGCTTGCGGAAAACAAAGTCTTGACGATTGGAGCGTTGCGCTATCAGCGCACAGGACAGGCGCGGTATCAGCGGGCAATGATCGCCCCCTATACTTGGCCGGACAAAACGCTCTATGACATATTAGCAAGGCAGGAATATTTAGGGCATACCATAACCGCGAAAACTCACAAGGTATCCTACAAGTCGAAAAAGACCCGGAAGAACGAAGAAGAACAACGCTATTTCTTCCCAAACACCCATGAGCCGCTTGTTGACGAGGAAACCTTTGAACTTGCGCAAAAGCGGATTGCTACCCGCCACCGCCCGACAAAAGCAGCGGAGATTGATATTTTTTCCGGCTTGCTGTTTTGCGCTGGTTGCGGACATAAGATGTATTACCAACAGGGCGTAAATATCGAGCCGCGCAGGTTTTCCTATTCTTGCGGCGCATGGCGCAACAGGGCAAGGACAGGCAGCGAGTGTACCTCTCATTATATCCGCAAAAACGTACTTCTTGATTTAGTGCTGGAAGATATGCGGCGGGTTTTGCAGTATGTTAAGGAACACGAACAGGACTTTATCTGTAAAGCTACCGAGTACGGCGACATGGAAGCGAGAAAGGCATTAGCGCAGCAGCAAAAGGAACTTTCCAAAGCACAGGCGCGTATGACCGAACTTGACACGCTTTTCCGCAAGCTGTACGAGGACAACGCATTAGGCAGACTGACAGATGAACGGTTTGTGTTTCTAACTTCCGGCTACGAGGACGAAAAGAAATCCCTTGCCGCAAGGATAGACGAGTTACAACAGCAGATCGCAACCGTTACCGAGCGAAAAAGGGATATATCAAGGTTTATTCAGATTGTCGGGAAATACAGCGACATACAGGAATTGACCTATGAAAACGTCCATGAGTTTATCGACCGTATTTTGATACATGAATTAGACCGGGAAACCAACACCCGGAAAATCGAAATCCATTACAGCTTTGTCGGACAGGTTGATACCGAGCAGGAGCCGACGCAAGTTGTCAACCATGACCGCCGTAACATGGTAGATGTAAAAAGTATCGCTATCTAACCCCAGCAAAATTCGTACCCGTATAGCCATCGTCCACATAGTAGGTGGGATTTGGAAACCCGTGTTCCTTAGCGTACTTGAATAGATATTCTTTTTGATTTACGATACTGTTGCTCTCGCCTTCACGTCCATCGTCCTGACTCAGACGACAGTACAAGGCGGTGATTTCTTCCTGCTGTCTTTGCAATGCTTTCTCCTTTCCGACAGCAGACACGATAGTATGAAGTGTAGATACAGTATACCACGCCTGCGGTCAAACTTCAACGCTTTAAAGCGATAATCTTTCCGATATTTCTTAATCCTCATCATAACCCTCGGAATCAAAACTGTAATCTGCTGTGTCCCGCATGAATATCCTGCTGAGAAGCCCAAGCAAGTCCCTCCCGTCCTCTCGGAAATGTGCGGTCACTGTATATTCCGTGCCGCCGATTTTCTCGCAGAGCGTTGCCTGTTCAGGGATACGCATAAGGGGCATAATGTTTTCAGCAGGCGGCAGGGGCGGGTACACCCTATTCGGGTTTACCATTGAGATACCCTTATTTTCGTCTAAAATTTCCGTAAGTTCCTGTTCTGTCAGTCTGCTCATCGCAATGCGTCCTCCCTCTTGCGGTCTGTCCTGCCATTCTGGTTTGACCTTTGATTTTCAACCGTATCGTGGATTTGGTTCAAGCAGTCATCAATGTGGGCAGAGCGTTTTTCAATCCCGTCCGCATATTTCAGCCGCTTTCGCAGCTCCGTTATCCGTTCCGTCACCCCGTTTTTTTCTTCTCGGAGCGTTTCTTTCTCGGCGGGTGAAGCACGCCGTATCTTATTCTGCAAATGCCGCCGATAGTTGGTAAGCCTGTCCATTTCCGTCTGGTTCTTCTCCCTGTCGGCGTGCAAATCGGAGAGGGTGGAGATGTTATGCTCCGACATATAGCGTACCTGTGTGGTAATCTCATCCAGTTTCCGAAGCTCCTCTTTCATAAGCGGGCTTGTCGGCTTGTAGTCCGTGCCTTTGGGAAATATCCCCAACTGATAGCACCAATAGTAATACAACGCTAAGATTCCCCTTGTTTTCTGGTGCGGTTTCCAAGCCTTTTTATATTCTTCGGGCATATGGGGAGAGTAGGAAATCTTTGCTTTGTAGTTCCCATATCTTGCCCTTGTGCCTAAATGTGAACGGATAAAATCGGGCGTTAAGCGTTCATCAAGCGTATCTAATCTTGTGAAATGCTTATACTGCGGCAGCTTCATTTTCCAATGCCCGCCCGAAAAATCAACCTCGTAGCCTTTGTCGATTAGATACTTCATCATGTGCGGAATATCCCGACTGCCGCTGATTGCCTCCGCTAAATCTTCCAGATAGACGTTGTAGCGTGTCGGCTTGCCGCTCTTTTCATCCAGATACAGCGGTCTTGACGGTGCTTTCTTCGGGTTCTCAATCACCGATAATCCGTACTCTCTGCACAAGCGGTCTGACGTTTCCCTTAGCCGTTTCTGCTCCGATTTTGAGTAATTATATTTGCTCCCATCCAGATAGGAAACAGAGTTGAAGCAGAAGTGATTGTGGAGATGCCCCCTGTCAAGGTGGGTGACAACGATTATCTGGTACTTGTCGCCCCACATTTCCCTCGCAAGTTTTAAGCCGATTTCGTGGCATTGTTCGGGCGTTACTTCGTCTGGCTTGAAGCTCTGGTAGCCGTGCCAAGCGATATACCCGCCTGTCTTCTGGTACTGCTTTTTCGTTAGAATCATCTGCTGTAACGCTGTTTCTTTTAAACAGTTGATGGCGGAAACAAACTCTCCATTGTCCGTTTTCTGTGGATTCTTCACATAGGAGAACACGTCAAAGAAGTCCTGCATCTCCTTATTCGGCACGGTCTTTTCTGGGTTTTCCACATAAGAAATTAAGTCTTTCAACCGTCCTTCGATGTGCCAGAGGCTCGTTGCCGCCATATCAGACTGCCCCCTGTTCCGTCAATTTTTCCATGTCAAACTGCTGTGGGAGGGTATAATTCCGTTGCAGTTCCAAGATAAAATCCTCAATCTCCCTGCATATTTCATCAGCGGAAGGGGCGTAGGGGATACACTTTTTAAAGGCTACGTGTACTTCGTAAAGCGTGCCTAATAGTTCCCAAAATTCTTTCTCTGGCTGTGGCTGCGGTGCGTTTCCCCTGCATAACTGACGCATAAATTCTGCGGTGGACAGACCGCAGGCGGATGAATACTGCTTTAATTTTTCATGTTCTTCTTCGCTCAATCTAAAAGTAATGCATACTTTTTCTGATTTTTCTCTACTCATTTTTCTTAATCCTCCAGTTTTATTTTTCCTTTTATCGGGGTAGCTAGGGGTTGTCCCCTAAGTTAGTCCACACGCCTTTAGGGTGTGGATTGGATTGTGGCTGACACAATCCGATGCTCGCTATCTCTGTGGACAACTCCGCAGAGCATTTTTCTGTGTAACGGCTTTCTTAATGCCTGCCTTTACCCTCCGAAAAGGAAATCCTATGTCCTTTCCACCTCCGTTCTGGATTTTATTGCCTTTGACTTTTGGATAAATGAAAAAGCCGCCACACTGCATCACGAACGACAAGAGGATTCCCTCCCGCTCTGATTCGCAATGCTATGTAGCGGCTTTGAAATTCAAAACCCATGTCAGCCTTGCCGATTGGCTGACATTTCAATCTTATATCTATGTGCTTATTTAATTTTCAATCTTCCAATTTCCCCATTGGTATTTCAGAATACCATAGCGGCAATATGGCTGTCAAGATTTTGCACAAACTTTTTAGTATTCTCTATGGACAGGGATTTTATTCACTTATTCTAAAATTGGGTGGGAGAATTTTATCCCCCACCCAATAGCCCATAAGAAAGCATGCTGTATTAGATGACTATAAAATCTTCCGCAACTTTTTTCTAAGATGGTCTAACCGTGCATAGATAGCACCCGTCGTTAAATGCACAAGCGGGGCAATCTCTTTTGTGGAATACCCTTTCATTTTCAGCAGAACGATTTGCAGTGTACGCCTGTCCACCGTAAGTAATGCCTGATACAGATTTTCATCTTCGATTTCATCCAGTAAATCTTCAACGGTCTTTACTTCGGCTGACTGTTCCCTGTCTGCCATTCCCTCAAGGTATTCCCCGAAATCGCTTGTCCAATGGTAAAACCGCCTGTTGGAATTAAAGTCTGCCCTGTCGTCAATACGGATTTGTTCGATGGTAGCTTCATCAACTCCATGTTCCCGCAACACTTTTTCCTCGGCTTCTTTCCAGATACGCCACTTCCTGTCCTCACGTCCGTTGTTATATGCCATTCTTTTTTCCTCCAATCAATCTGAATCTTTGAAAACATAAAAATCCAGATTGAAAGGCGGCGAACGACACTTAACACCAATAATAGTCCTGCGGCACTTTCCAACCAAAAACGACAAAAGAAAAACCGCAAAGGCTTTGTGACCTTTACGGTTATGGGAAATACTAATTCTGTTGTATGGAGATTGTACTTCTACCTTCATGGTGGGAAGTACCGTTGCACTGGCAGGGATTTTTTTAACTGGCTTCCCGCCATTCCCTGATGTGCTATGTATAAATAAACTTTGCTTTATATAAGCAGATGGGCAACCGCCCGAAAAAAGGAACATAAAAACCCTCCAAATTTAAAAACAAATTCAGAGGGTAATTTAGGGTATAACAAAATAACCCACCCGAATATGATATGCTACCCTCATATAGGACAATGAAATATAAAAGTCCTATATGGGGGTAT